>Ga0315296_10000061_pt1:52500-112937 | contig 112937 bp, 98 predicted proteins | sample YL17G14_18_MG_FD_203921 | JGI IMG/M metagenome (GOLD analysis project Ga0315296, IMG submission 203921) | Sediment microbial communities from Yellowstone Lake, YNP, Wyoming, USA - YL17G14_18 | ecosystem: Environmental > Aquatic > Freshwater > Lake > Sediment | place: USA: Wyoming... | reverse complement strand
TATTCCAAGAAAGGCAGCCTTCCTTTTACAAAGGAATCAACTGAAATGACCTTAATTCCCATAGGAGGAGGAATAAAACTCATACTAAAAAAGAATGTGATTAATCCTTACCTAGGACTTGGACCAGTGCTCTATATTTATAAAGAAAAAAATCCTATTGGAGCAGCTGATGGAACAGGAATAGGGGTAATTGGAGAAATAGGATGCTATTTCAGAATTATTGGAGGGTTGCTGATTGATGCATCGGTTAACTATAGTTACTGCGAGGTGAAGCCTCAAAAAATCAAGGCTGATTTAGGAGGAATTCAGGCGGGGATAGGCCTAGGCTACTTATTCTGAACTTGTTAGAAGTTTTTTGATATTCTATACAATCTCCTGACAATTTCATTAATAGATAGAAATAATCCTCAGGCCCCTACGGTTATCCCCCCAGGCTTCTTCTCGCTACTTTTGTTTCTTTTCATGCTACAATAAAAGTAGCTTTCTTGAGTGGGCTGGATAATTCTTGATGTCTTGGCTGGGCTTGTTGGTGTCATAGTAGATGCGGCTACTGGGGCATGGTATAGCTTTGACCAGAAGAACGTGGATGCTATCCTAATAAAACAGCAGTAAGAGACCCTTGTCTAATCTAAGGTATTGCAAATTCAGAATTGATGGCTATGGATATAATTTAGCAATAACCTTGGTTATGTATTAATTCTGAATCCTGCGATGAAAACTCTATGAGAGAGAAAGGCCTTGAGAGGAGTTGGATACTTGAGAGAAAGCAAGATAAAGGACCGTGTCGCCTAAGTGTTATTATGTAAACTAGATTTTCTTGTAACTTATTTATAAATAATCATTTAAGAAAACGCACTTAAAATGGGAAAACTCTTTCGCATTATCCCTGGATTTTATCCCAAAATGGCCTTAAATATAATCATATTTTCCCATTCTTCATCTATTTTCAGCCTATTTTTAACTTTATTTTCCCATAAGTTTTTTCATTAGAACAGCCAGAAAGGGCTTTATAGGGGGAGATACTTAAGGGATTTTTATATCGTATTTTAGTTATTTTTTTTAGATAGCGCGATAACAGCTCCTACTGTAATAATAATCACTATTATGACTTGAACCATCAATTGTGTTGTGTTGATAAAACTAAATTGATCTTTAACCCATATTTTTTCTTGTAATCTCATATGTTCCGCTGTTGATTTGCTTAGAAAGAATTCAAATTCTTCGTTGGTCAACTTACCTAGCAGCTCTTCAGGAAGTTTCCACACCTCTTCTTCGTCAGGCATGTCGCCTCTTTTAACCCAGTGGCTAGGTCTCTCATAGATTGGATGAAAGCCTATAAATTCTGATCCGACTCCTTTTGTGCGCGAACTCCAAGGGGGAAATAGACACATCACTAAAATGATAAAGATTCCAAACCAAATTAAAGCCCTTTGATTCTTTGTCATTTTTTTACCTTCTTTCTTTTAAATTTTATATTTATTGAAACGCCATTTCAAGATAAACCAGAGAAGGAACCAAGGGGCAAGAACGGACCTCGGGACAAATGTCCCGAAGTTAACACATGAACTTATGGATATCCCCCATTTTGCCTGAATTGATTACCCTACCTGCTTTGAGAAGTTCGCTCTCGCTCGATCCTGGAGCGAATTCTGGGGTATAAAACTATCAGGCAGTGTAAATGAAGAAAGAGATGGAAAAAATTATTTCTGCCCAGTAACAAGTCCCGAAATCCCCTAAACCCTGAGACCCCTTATCCCCAGGTAAGAGAATCACTTAGAGATTATCTCCTCTTTGCCATACGATACTAATTAAAGCATTTACGAGAGAAGTTTCTCCAGATACTCGAGAAAGCTCGCTGGAGTATTTAATATACATTATATATAGCGAAGAGAAGGTTATTCTCATTTTTCTCTCTGGAGCACCCCAGGCATATTTAATATATCGATAGCCACAGCGCAAAGGGCTTATTCTGCAACGGAATGTCCTAGTTAGAGGCAGTAGAGAATAGATGATTAAGCTATTAACAAAAAGGGCTTGACAGGACGATTTTTAATATGCTATTCTTAAAGCAGAATCACCACATTAAAGAGTACTTCTTAAGGGTTGGTCTTTAAGCGGTGCTCTTTTTTTCATATTGTAGTCTTTCCCTCAAATTATCCAAAAAATTAATTTTTTCTTTCGCGGCACGCTTGAGCAAAATAGAGCACTTTTCATTATTCGGGCTCAATACCATTTTTAATTTTTTCTTATTATATAAGTATCTAACTAAACAATAAAAATCACCATCGCTTGTGATAATGATAGCCTTATCATATTTTTCGTAATCAATCATTGTTTGCAAAACCAATTCAGCATCTACGTTGCCTTTGATATTTCCGTATTCTCTTCTAACAATGGGTTTGAAAACTAATACATATCCATATTCTTGAAGTGAGTTGTATAAATCCTGATGTTCTGGTAAATAACCGATGAAAATATATGCCCTATCTGCTTTATATTTTTCCTTAATATAAATTCTAAATCTTTTAAAGTCTAGCCTCCATCCCAAGGCCTGAATGCCCAAGTTAAGATTTTGACTATCTATGAATGCATAATTGTTTTCTTTTGTCTCCCCGATTACCATAGGCCAATCCTCGTTAATTTTTAAAATATAGGACTTAACACATTAAAAGTCAAACTGGGGGTGGGTAATAGATGCTTATATCTTCACTTTCTCCCAAAGCAAGTCTTCAATCTTGATTAGTTTTATATATAAATCTCTTTCTTCTTTTACTCTGGCTACTTCCTCATGGGCATCTTTTGTGAAGCTAAATCCGACAATATAACCTTTGTTGTAATTTTTCCTGACAAGGGCAGTTTCAAAATTATCAACAACGTTTCTTCCGATATTTCCTGATTGTTTAACCTGAATTCCTGCGAGTTCTGTAAATATACTCTTTTCATAGCGGCAGGGATGACCCTGATTATAGTTCTTCGTTCATTTTTGAAATGCTCTTTTTGCCTTGGCGAATTTTGATGCCGATATTATTAATTTTATTTGACAAATGAGAAGAAAGCTTGTAATATTATGGTCAAACGATCAAACCACTTGTGCGCTAAGCACCAAAAGACTCAAACATCCCTCCAAAATTATTCAAATAAAAGGTGAGGAAATATGTAGGAGTAATTTTATGAGTGATAAAAAGAGTAATAATAAAAAGAAAACTACCTCCCGTTCTTCCCCTCGTGAAATCCTTCCCTCGTTTAAAACTTCCGATTTGCATTTGTCTGCTTTTTTAAGGTGCGCTGGTTTGAAATTAGAAGGGTATGAAAGGAAAGGTACAAAGATTTTTTTTATTTTCAGAAACCGGGGGGATACCGAGAAGTTTATTAACAATTATCTTAACGATTCGCCGGTAAAGGTGCTGACTTACAAGACTTGCTTAAAAGAGCTCCGGCATCTGATTTATCAGAGCCGAGCGGAGACAGAGGAGGTGTCTCATGGCTAGTCCGTGGGTCAAGAGGAAAAAAGAAATGTTAGAAGCGGCGATTGAATACCATCAACGCGGATTTTCCGTCTTTCCCACAGGAAAAGACAAAAGGCCGCTGTTGGATTGGAAGCCTTTCCAGGAAAGAAAAGCGAACCAGGAAGAAATAAAGGGCTGGTGGGAAAAGTGGCCTGAGGCTAATATTGCGATCGCCACAGGGAAAATTTCTAATCTCTGTGTCATCGACATTGACAGTTCTGAAGGCCTGCGAAATATAAATGAAATCTTACCGGATTCCTTTTTATCTCCACGCGTAAGCACCCCAAGTGGGGGCTGGCACTATTACACCAGATTTACTGATGGCCTACGGAGCAATAGCCAAGCCGTTCCAGGCTGTGATCTTAGAGCCGAAGGTGGTTTCATTGTCGCGCCGCCTTCGGTGAGCGAAAAAGGTATAGCCTGGGAGTGGCGTGATAACCTGGATGAGATGCCCTTACCTGACATGCCACAAAGTTATCTTGAATATATCAAGGCGAATCAAAAAGAAGGTGCCGGCGCGGCGGAGGGAGATCGGTTTATTAAGGGTCGCAGGAACGAAGATGTTTTTCATATCGCGAACGTGCTTGCAAAAGACGGTCTGCCAAAAGATATAACCAAAGACGTTGTTCTAGGCCTGGCGGCGAAATGCACTCCTCTGCTACCAGAAAAAGAAGCGCTGGCTGCCACCGAGAGTGCCTACAGGCGACATAATGAAGGGGACAAGCCGGAAGGAAAAACATTCCAGATTGAAACAGTAGCCGACATTATTAAAAGGCCTAAACAGGAAATCAATTGGCTCATTTATCCCTTCGTAGAAAAAAATAGCTTCACCCTACTGGGTGGAGTAAAAGGCATCGGTAAAAGTCTTTTCGTCATGAACCTAGCTCTTTGTTACGCATCCGGCAAATCAACGTTTCTTACAAGCGAGATTAAAAGGCCGGGGAAAGTTTTACTTATCCAGCAAGAAGTTAGCGAGGAAGGATTTCAAGACCGGATTCAACAAATAGTTGCGGAAGAGAATTTTAAAAATACGGAAAGATTTTCAGTTCTAACAACGACAAAAAACCCCTTGAAACTTAGCAAACAAAAAGATTTCGACGTAATATGGAAAATCGTATCTCAAGTAAAGCCCGATGTATTAATCCTGGATCCGCTCTCTCGTTTTCTCAGTTTAGAAGAAAACCGGAACGAAACGATGTCTATAATTGTCGATAAAGTAAGTATGCTGAAAACAGAGTTTGAAATGGCTGTTATTCTCACGCACCATTTTAGCTCGAAACGAAATCCTGATGACCCAACCACCCCGAACGAACTAGCAGGCTTATTTAGAGGGCATACAACCTTGAGTGATTCAGCTGATGTTCTCATTGGCTTAACCAGGCTTCCAAGGTATCAAAAACAGCAGGCCCTACCTCTGTCTTATGAAAATTACTGCATGGTGGAGGTTGAGTGCCGGCATGGGAAAAAACCAGAGCGTTTTGCAATCGAACGGGGTGAAAACAGTCTTATTTTTCAAATTTCTTATATTTGGGAAGAAATAGGGAAAAAGATTATACCGAAAGAAATAGTAGATTTAGTCAGGGCAAGCGGGGAAGAAATGCTCAGAAAGGACGTCATAACTCATTATGGGCCGGGGGTTAATTATGTCAGCCCGAAAACAATTGACAGAGCCATTCAAGAAGCAAAAAGGGCTGGACTGATAACAATCGAAAGATTGTCTGGAAGGGGAAGTCCCAGTGTTTTGAAATTGGCGAAATCCGAAGAGCCCTAATATATATAAATAATGGGAATAAATAGATGATAGAATCCGCAAGTCATTTATTATTAGTAAGTTGGATTTGCGGTATTTGTGGAAGGGGGGGGTTCCATAAATCTAAGTGCTTGCAAACAAATAAAATATATATGGAATTAGCTTCAAAATACCTATATATATATATGCTAGGGAAATTGCTGATTGGCGGTATCTACCCGCAGATTCCAAGATTCCCTAATTCCCCATTCTTTAAAGACAAATTAGTGAGGATAATTCCTGGGAAAGAGCACGCTTTAAAAATAGCAAAGTCCCTTTTTAATGGGGGGTTAATATGAATGAACTTATAACTTATAGAGGAGGTGCTTAAATGAGCATTTACGAATTTCGAAAAAACGCTTTAGAAAAAATTATTATTCAGTTCACTGAATTCAAAGAAAAGGAGCTCGTAGACATTCGGGTTTATTATCTTGCTGATGTGGCCAGGCAAGAATGGAAGCCTAGCCCTAAAGGGATTTCGATGTCAAGAGGCCTGCTCCCCGAGTTAATGCGAGGGATTGAAAAAGCAATGGTCGGGGTTACTGAGGATAAGTAAACGTGCCTCGAAGAATTTCTGGATTAGGTGAAAAAATTAGAAAAGCAAGAAGAAAACTAAAATGGACTCAGCAAGAATTAGCCGACTTTTTTGGCCTTGGGTCAAAAGGCACTATTGCAAAATACGAGAATAACCTATTAAGCCCTGAAGAAAAAATACTTCCGTGGGTAAAGAAAGTTGAGAGATTAACAGCAGAAGAGGCACAAAGAGAATTCGCTAAATGCGCTAGGAGACAAGTTTCCAAAAAGCAGAATGGAAACTTTTCCCCTGGAAAAATTCCCATGCCTATAAACACGTATGGTGGGTCGGGTTTTCAAAAAAATGGAAACTTCCCCCCTGGAAATTTACCCAAAAAAAGGCAGTCCGAGACTTCTTTGGTCACTTCTACAGAAGAAAGGCCCAAAATACAGGATGAATCTGAGGAAGAAGAATCCAATTTTAAGCAGAGACCCATAAACAAAAGGATCAGGACCACGGCAAAAAGACACATGGGATTCCCTTGCCCTTTCTGTGGAAATTATACAACGGATGCTAACGGCTATTATGCAAGCCTTCCCAGAATCTTAATCATTAGATTTGTAGACCTTCTCAAGGCAAGTGATACGGAAGATTATTTTAACGGCGTTTTGGATTGTGTTCATGCTATTTTCCCATTCGGGAATCCAGCAGTAAAAGATACCCTTAGACGAGAGGGATTCTTAGAAAGATATGATAAGCGCCATAAAACAACAAACATGGAAGGAGATATCTAACTGTTAGACCTCGGTAATTCGGAGAGTGGACTTACGTCATGGTGAATAAGCCTCTTCTTTCAGTCAAGGAAGCGAGCGAATACCTTGGCGTCTCGCCAACTACCATCTATCGGCTGAAGAAGGATGGAAAAATACCATACATCCAAAAGCTGGGAATTGGTATCAGGCTCAAGTTAGAGGATCTGGACAAATGGCTGGAGGAAAGCTCTTATAAGCCCCTCAAGTTAATTCCTGACCTCTTGAGAAACAATTCTATATTGAATAATCTCCTGGCCTGTGATATATCCGAGCCAGGAGGTGAAAGCGAGTTGCCTAAAGGCAAATCAAAGACTCACTATAATTTTGGCTATGGTGCTATTTATATCAGGAAGACAAAGTCAGGCCATTCTCGATTCTACCTTGATTATTATGACGCTGAGGGAAAAAGAAGGCAGGTACTTGACAGAAATGCTTTAAGCTGGGAAATGGCTACTGCTGCCCTTAAGGATATTGTACTTAAAGAACATGCTAAGAAATTCGGATATGGACAAAGAAAGATAAAAGTAGGATTTAGAGAATTCGCTCAAGTTTACCTTGAAGACTACATAAAGGTTGAGAGAAGAAATTGGCGTTCAGACAACTACCGCCTTGAGATATTAAAAGAGTATTTCAAGGATAAAGAACTAAGAGAGATTACCCCGCTTATGATTCAGAGGTTCAGGGATTCCAGGTTAAAAGCAGGGAACACAAAAAGCACAACAAACAGATACCTAGCACTGCTTAAGCGAATGTTTAACCTGGCAATTGAGGAAGGCTATCTTGAAGGGAACGTTGTCAAAAAAGTTAAACTTTATTCGGAATGGGACACCGTGAAAGAGCGGATATTGACAGAAGGAGAGGAAAGGAGGCTTATGGAAGTAGCCTCTGATCGTCTAAGGTCAATCCTCACAATTGCACTCAACATTGGGCTTAGGCTTGGAGAAATCCTGAATCTTCAATGGAGACACATTGACTTCACAGCAAGGAAGGTCAGCGTAGAGAAGACGAAAAATGGAAAGGTGAGGTTCATTCCGCTAAATGATGTTTTACTTAAGGAACTTGTAGCACTGAAGCACAGAGACAATCAAAACCCCTTCCTCTTTTTTAACCTAAGAACTAGGAAGCCACTCACCAGAGTTGAAAGGGCTTTTAAGACGGCGTGTAGGAAAGCGGATATTAAAGGTTTAAGGTTTCACGATCTACGCCACACGTTTGCAACACGTTTAATCGAGAGAGGGATTGATGTTATCACTGTTCAGAATTTACTTGGACATTCAAGCGTTATCATCACCCAGAGATACACACACTCTGGCGATGAGAGAAAAAGAAAAGCTGTGGAGCTACTAGGCAAATTAGGCGAAAAAAGGGATGGATTCTGTGACAGATTTGTTACACGGAAAGAACAGTTTAATCTAATCAATTGAAATTAAAAGACTTAAAAAGTTTAAGCGAGGGACTGAAAATCCCTGCGTCGGCGGTTCGATTCCGTCCCTCGCCATTTTATCTTTCCCTTGTAAAATCTCCGATTCCTTTAAACAGTTTTAAGCAAAAGAGAGTTATGTTTCGCAAGCCTGGCAAATTGGCGACATCGGAGAAAATCCATAGAATTTTGATTTAAGGATGGTCTATATACAGATCCCTTTTATTGTATTAACTCAAGAATATTGATTGCTATATACCTGCCTAGTTTAATCCATCACCCGTAATTCTACGCTGTTTACCGAACTCTAGCCATTTTTTAAAATAAGATTCAGTGAATTGGTATGATAGCTGTTTTATCAGTCCCACGCTTTTGAGGAAGTTCTCCATCGATATCCCGTTGGATGAGTGTCCTATCATAGCTAACCCTTGGATTGCAACTTTGTCACCTGAGCAAAACTTGTATTCTGAGGCTTTATCGAAGTGAATGAGAGCAAGCGCCTCTGTTTCTCCAGGATGTAACTCTTCAATAAATACCCGGTCGAATTTGTTACTGAGGTCTCTTATTTCCGTTGCAGAAGCAGTAAATTCCCTTATCTTGCCTTCTTGGACTAGCCTTAGCAGATCGATTTCATAAGGAATCCTACGCTTTTCTGCTGAATAAAAAAGAGCTTCGTCATGGGCTACAATCGAGGGAATCGCAATTTCTAATCTCTCTATTAGAGCTGACCAAACCTCGACCTGATATGCTTCAATTATTACATCTGCGTCAAGTAGTACGAATCTCGGCTTCGTAGTCTTCTTGCTCATTAAATCCGTACTCCAAAAGAACGTTCGGAAGATCAATTAGGCTGGTATTAAGAAACTCAGCGAGCCGAGACCGAGAGAGCCGGCCCAACTTATAGGCTACAAAGGCTAAGCGAACGAAGCGTTCCGGAATTGGTGGAGCAGTTGTCCAGTGTCTGGGCATGGATCCCCTATCCAATGCTCGAAAATGGGAATCTGAAAGAACTTGTTTTCCCCTCTCTAAATCAATCAATTTCAAGGAACAGAGTCGATAGATAAGAGCTTCAGTAGAAACATCGAATTCTCGTGCAACTTCAACAACATCCAAGTAGGTGATTTTATCTTGTTTTGATCTTAATTCGATTGCTTCGCGAATTGCATCAGTAGGCAGCAAAAGGTTAGATGCAAACACTTCGGCAATTCTCTCAACTTTTTCTCGCAAATCATGATTGTCCTGAAGTTGCTGAGGGGGGAGAGAATTCCAAGTGATAATATGGAAAACCTCGTGGGCAAAACTGAAATTTCTGCGCCAAGGCGCTTCTCTTGAGTTTATAAGAATTGCTGCACCGAAATCGCCAACAACAGTAGCTCCTGAACCTTGTTCACCTAGATCCATATACCAAATTTTTACTGAATATTCATCCTCCAGAACTTTGGCAAATACTTTTGCAGGTCGTGCGCCTAAATTCAGTTGATTACTTATCTGGCTTGAGAGACCGTGTGCATCCTGGTAATCAATTGTTTCAGGCTTGATTTCTATAATGGGTAATTTTCGTATTTTTCTAGCGCCGGAAAGCTTCTCAAGGAAATGATACTGAGTACAGCGTTGCAAAAAAGCATCCTCGAGAGAAAGGCGATCCTTTTTTGGCGCCTTTCTCCAAAGCACTATAGGAGGAAGTAGTGGCTCTTCGGTAGCAAGGAGCGAGGAAATGCTAACCCGAAGAGCACGAGCGATATTAACTAATTCCCACGCTTTAACTTCTCGTTTTCCAAGTTCTATCTCAGAGACTGTTTGAAGCGCAGGAAGGGAAGCTTCTTTTGCTAACTGCTCAAGTGTCAATCCAAGGCGTTCTCTGGCGGCTCTTATTCGTTTTGCTAAGAGTAACCTGAATTGCTCCATAAAACTACCTCTTTTTCAGGAAAATATTGAAATCTATATTAAAATATGCATAATTTCTAGAGAAAGTCAAGAAAATCTTGAATTAAAATCAAATTTTTGAGGATAGGAACAAGGCATAAAAATATATAAGAGAAAGGAAAGTACAAGTCTAAAAATCCCTGCGTCAGCAGTTCGATTCCGTCCCTCGCCACTCTCCCAATCTTATCCTTTTCATCATTCTAGAATATTAGAAAATATCTTGCTCTAATATATACACAAGGGATTTATCGTAGAAAAAGGTTTGAGTAATTTAAAAAATACTTCTGAGAAATGAAGATGAATAAATCGTCATTTTATATAAAGCAAAAAATGTTGTGCCTTGTAGCGCAGTTTAAAAATTAAGTTCTGCAAAAAGCTTCTTCTATGATATAATTATTTTGCTAAAATTTTTAAAACCAGACATAAAAAGAGAGATAAAAATGGGAGAAAAAGATTTAAAAGCAAATCTTGATTTTGTCAGCAAGAATAAAGAGAGCTTACTTAAAGAATATAAAAATAAGTATGTTCTTATATTCGAGGAAAAAGTTGTTGGTTTTTATGATACCTATGAAGGGGCAGCAGAAGAAGGAGTACGTTCATACGGAATAGATGCAAATTTCCTTGTTTATCATTTAATTGAAAAGGAACCTCTAAATTTCATAATGGAGGCCATATTGTGATAAATACATACAGATATGGAGGCCAACAAGAAGTTGAAAAGGATGGCAAAAAAATTACTGTTCAGGTTCCTTCAAGAATTGTTTTGAACCAAATGGGTGCTTTCATCCAAGTGACCATCACTCATCCCCGGATTATCCAAGAAAATCTAAAACAACAGGGAAAGAGCGTTCCGACGATTACTGTAAATGCTTTAATCGATACTGGAGCAAGTGGCACTGTAATAACTCCAAAGGTAAGTGACCAGCTCGGGCTGGTTCATACAGGTTTTCAAAAGCTTTCTTCAGTTCAGGATGAACAACAAAGGCCAGTTTTTTATGGTTTTATTATTTTCCCCTGGGGTGGTGGTAAGGAAATTCCGATTGTTTCTTGCCCTCTAAAAAATTTTGATTGTCTGATTGGCCGAGATATTTTATTGCATTGGCATTTTACATATAATGGCCCAGATGGTTCGATCGTTATTTGCGACTGAAAATAGTTTAGTCTAAAAAGCATTCACAACCCCTTTTTACTTCGCTTTAAAACCTCGCAAGAGAATATTATAAATTTACTTCTTAATTGGATTAGATTTTGATTTTGGATAACTTAAATATAATTTCTAATCTTCCCAAATTTTTTCTTCAGCGTCATTTCTTTCCTTTTATTGGCCTCAAACGAAAAGCTTCACACCCATTCCTCGTATGTTTAATTCCAAAATTCTAATCATTTCTCGACTAATTGACTGATGGCATAAATTCTGGTAATTAGTGATTGAAGCGCTAAAAGCGTTTCCCATAGCTAGGAAGCAGGGCTTAAATATGAGTTTAGGAATCCTTATAGCCGATAGGGAAAACCGTACCTGCCACCAGATAGGAGCTCATCTAAGTAAAAACTATTGGGTATGGACCTTTGATAAAGGGAAAGAGGCACTGGAGAAATTGAAAAAATCTCATGCTGATATCCTGATTTCGTCTTTAAGGCTTAAAGATATGGGAGGCCTGGATTTTATTAATCAAGCAAAAGAGATTCGTCCCCAGATCTATATCGTCATCGCCGCAAGCTCCTCTGTCTTATCAAAAAAAATGGACCAGCTTAAAGAGATTTCCTCTGATTTCATCACCAAACCTATTCATGAAGAACAGCTCGACCTTGTCCTTAAAAGAGCGTTTGACCATCAGCAGCTTCTCAAGAAAAAAGAGTTTTATTTAGAATTATCCATCCTCGATCCACTAACCAATGTATACAACCGGCGATATCTCGATCTCGAGCTTGCACGGGAGATAGAAAGGTCCAAGCGATTTTCCCATTCTTTCTCACTTCTGATTCTTGATATCGACAATTTTAAGATGTACAACGACAAAAATGGTCACCTCGCCGGAGATTCCCTTCTCCAGAGATTCGCCAGATTGCTGATGAAGTCTTCAAGAATTATGGATTTAATATTCCGCTACGGCGGCGATGAATTTTTTGTCCTTTCTCCTGAAACTTCGAAAAAAGATGCCATTAACTTGGCTCAAAGGATCGAAAATAGCATCAAGGAAGAAAAATTTGAAGGAATGGAAGTCTTCCCTGGCGGCCGCTTAACGAGCAGCATAGGATTGGCCAGCTTCCCTGAAGATGGCCTTTCACCTGAAGCCCTCCTCTCTCTGGCTGACCAGATGATGTACAAAGCGAAAAAACTGAGGAAAAACAAGGTCTGCTTTGCTGGTCAAAGTTAGTGATTCTCTTTTAATGATCTAAGGTATTCTCCGAGCTTCGGGCTGAATTCAGGCCTTTTCAAGGCAAGCTCAATTGTGGCTTGGATGAATCCCATTTTATCGCCAGCATCATAGCATTTCCCTTCAAAGAGATAGCCATAGACAGGCTGTTTCTCAAGAAGGACTTTAATGGCGTCTGTTATCTGAATCTCTCCATTCTTATCAGGAGCAGTTTTCTTTATCGCCTCAAAAATGCTGGGAGTAAAAACGTAGCGGCCCAAGACTCCGAGGTCTGAAAAAGCCCTCTCTGGGCCTGGCTTTTCAATCACATCCTCAACCTGGAACACTCTTTCAGAAATTTGACGAGGCTTGATGATCCCGCATCTGCGTGTTCCCTCCTCATCCACCCTTCCCAGGACGACAACCGGTGCCTTAAGCTCAGAGAAGGCATCAATCAGCTGCTTGATACAGGGGGTTGGGCAATCGTAGATATCATCAGGGAGAAGAACGGCAAAGGGCTCGCCTCCTACATATTTCTCGGCCATAAGGATAGCATGACCCAAGCCAAGAGCTTTCTTCTGGCGGATATAGGTAAATTCTGCAAGGCTGGCAATTTTTCTGACTTCCTCCAGTAAATCAATCTTTCCCCTTTGCCTTAGAAACTCTTCTAACTCAGGACTCCTTCCAAAATAGTCTTCAATGGATGATTTCCACGTGCTTGTCACAATCCCGATGTTTTTTATTCCTGAGGCTGTAGCTTCTTCCACGCAATATTGAATCAACGGCTTATCAATCACAGCAAGCATCTCTTTGGGCTGAGATTTAGTAGCAGGAAGAAATCGAGTGCCTAACCCAGCAGCAGGGATGACAGCTTTGCGAATCCTCATCTTTTGCCCTTGAAAATTATCCCTGAATCAAAGTTCCATGATTAGATATCACTGCAATCAAATGAAGACTATTGAAAATTTAATTCTGCGCGTAGCACTCTCTCTCTATTTTTCTATAACCTCGGGATCATCTAAAAGACTTAAATGACTTATAGCGAAACGAGATATTTCTCGACCTAACCAACAAAAATCTTTTTTCAGTAAAAAACTTTCTCTATTCTCTTCTTAGAATTTATAGCTTATGGAGAGGTTGGGAACGATGATTTTCATATTGAAGGTTCCGGGCATGGCAGATTCATAGCCAGGCTTCGCTTGAATTTTGAAGAAAGGAGCCTTGGTAAGTGGAATGACATCAAAAGGCACACTTCTCTCTTTTCCCATGAGATATTCAAAGCCAAAATCTATCTGAAGGCTATCGAGTGAGTAACCTAATCCAAGCGTCAAAACATTAAAGTCATAATTGGGGAGAAGAACATTCATGGTTCTATCTGGAGCAGGAGAAGGGTCATAGTAATATCCACCTCGAAGCGCGATGATATTCGTTATCCTGTATTCAGCTCCAAACCGGATTTGAGCTTTACTACTCCAATACATCTCCCTTTTATCATCGCCGCTTTGAGCCATCATCGCCTTCCAGTAAGGATCGACAAAATCATTTTCCATAACATCTATTTTCTTCCAATCGGTCCACTGAATGTCTCCAGTCAAGGTCAGCTTTGGAATGGGTTTAAAAGCAACTCCGCCAGCAATCCATATCGGCCAGGTTACATCTCTATTAATGTCTGAAGTCGTGTTGAGTTTCAGAAGACTTAAATTAGAAATTCTGGCTTCTCCACTGAATTTCACCGTGCTGGCCGTGCGGAAAGTCGCTCCTAGGCTTAACATTTCACTGGGCTTGACCAGGATTCCAAGGGTCGCACCATATCCCCAGCCATTGAGGCTTTCCTCATACTGACCGAGGTCGACTTTGTAAGGCGGGATAGGAATTTCTGCTGAACCTGCATGCATTTTGATATCGAACGTCCCGTAATTGATATTTAGAGTGGCGCCAACTGAAACCATATCATTAATTTTATAAGCCAGGGCTGGAGCAATGGTGACAATTCCAATTCGGCTATTCCATTCATAAGTTGCATTTTCTGAGATATTGACAAAATCAGCACCATCCCAGTTTGAACCAAGACCTGAGGGAACATAAACCCCTATACCTGCCACAAGATTCGGGCTTACAGGCAAATAGTAAGCAGCCATTCCCGAAAGAAAATGTTTTGTCTTGGTTTTAGCATTAACTAGAGTTAAGGAACCGATTAAGGGGATATTTGGAACAAATTTGTAACTGCCTGAGGGAATAATATCTGTACCGAAGAAACCAAAATATTTCGTCTTGAACTGAGCAATCCCTGCTGGATTCCAGAAAATCGCGCTATAGTCATCTGCCAATCCAACAAAAGCTCCTCCCATGGTTAATGCCCTTGAACCGAGGCTGTTGAGGTTTAAGCCGTTAGCCATGGCCAGAGAGCTAAGAAAAGCAAGAGACAAGATAAGTGCTAAAAATATTTTTCTTTTTTTCATCTATGCCTCCTGAACTTTTTTATCTGTTTACTATATTTTCTGCTCTTTTGTCAAACAAAGGGAGCAGTCGTTCAAACAGCCTGAACCTCTTTGATTTGGGGGACTTTCTTCTTTATGAAGTTCGTAATGCCATGGGTTAAGGTCATCTGCCGCATCGGGCATCCTCCGCAGGCACCCAAAAGCCTAACTTTAACCACGCCATCTTCTGTAACATTGACAAACTCCACATCTCCTCCATCAGCCTGAAGATGGGGCCGAATTTCCTCGAGCGCCTTTATCACTTCTTCCTTCATTTTTTCTCCTTTTAAATTTCAATTCGCAGAAACGCATGAATGTGCATAGGATCAGTTTTTATCCTTCTAACGTAAGCTTGAAATGGTAAATATTTCACTACAAAATTGTTGGCCAGACCAAGAACCTGACCAAGGCATAATTTCAATCATATAATTCCCATTGCCAATATTAGCAGGAATGGTGAGAGTTTCAGAACCATCATTTTGTGTGTTGTCTTTTAAATATCTAAAGCCTACCATTTCACCGGGCCTACGAAGAAGAATAGAAATATTAATATCTCTCCTTTCAGTGGTCGTCCAGAACACAGTATAAGTTCCTCCAGGACGCCAGATGCTTCCGGCGGGTGGATCTGTTATATAAAATGGACTTCTGGCAATATTAAATGGTTCACTGCAAGCCATTACGGCATTATCCACAGTGCTAACCTTGATCATATAAATTCCGGGTGTCAAACCACCTGGAATAGCTACCCGCTCTGAACCATCATTTGATGTACTGGAAAGAAGGGTACTTATCAGAGTTCTACAATCAAATCTCACTAACAAGATTGCGACCGAATCAGCCATAGTTCCTGTCTTTCTCCAGGTGACTCTATTCAACCATCCACTTCCACTAAGCCAAGTAATACTTGATTGAGGCTCGGTCACAGTAATGGTTGGCATTAGTGAGACAGAGGAAGGTCGAAGAATAAATCTAGATAAAAGGGTAAAAGGCCTATCGCTCTTATCCTGGTAATTCAAATCCATTGTAATAATTTGGATGACATAACCTGATCCCGCTGATGCTGTTCCACCTTCAAAACCACCCACAGTCCAGTTGAAATTTCCAGAACTTAAAGGAATGTTCTGAACAATATTGCCAATTATTGCTGTGCCTTTCATAAGTACCAGTTTAACATTTCCACTGATGCCCGTTGATGTCCAGGTAATTGGCTTTCTGCTTTCCAAAGCCCAGTTTTCCCCACCATTGGGGGAAGTCAGAGTAATACGCTGAGAAAATAGAGTTGCAACTGATGCTACAAAAAAGGTCATAAAAAAAATCAATTTCTTCATTTTTTCTCCAATAATTATCCTAATAAGAAATTCCCTTATTTTAATTAACTGAAATTTTCCCTCATTTACAAAGATTTCTTCGCTTTTTGTTGAATCCTCATGACCTGATTTTTATTATATCCTCTATCATGAGGAAAATTTAGATTCAAATACATCACTATGAGTATGTCTGTATGAATTACTTTTTGGTGAAAACAAAATCTTTATTTTTGTCTACTCCAACCTCGACCGTATCTCCTTCCCTGTACTCTCCCTCTAATATTCGGAGCGCTAGTGGATTCTGGATCTCATGTTGGATTGTTCTCTTCAGCGGCCTCGCCCCATAAACTGGATCATAGCCTTTCTCAGCCAGCAATTCTTTCGCTTCGCGGCTTACTTCAATACCGATCTTTTTATCTCTAAGCCTTTTTCGCAATTCATTGAGCTGCAGATCCACGATCTGCAAGATCATATTCTTGGAAAGGGCCCTAAAAATAATAACCTCATCCACTCGATTGAGAAATTCTGGCCTGAACTCGCTCTCCAGTATTTTTTTCACTTCCTTCTGCATCATCTCATAATCCAGGCTAAATTCCTTGATCACCTGGCTTCCCAAATTGGAAGTCATGATGATGAGTGTGTTCTTGAAATCGACTGTCCTTCCCTTTCCATCGGTCAGCCGGCCATCGTCTAAAATCTGGAGGAGGATGTTAAACACATCCGGATGAGCCTTCTCGATTTCATCCAAAAGGATGATCGAGTAAGGCCTTCGCTTTATAGCTTCAGTGAGCTGGCCTCCTTCTTCATAGCCGATATAGCCAGGAGGAGCGCCAATCAATCGTGAGACTGTGTGCTTTTCCATGTATTCAGACATGTCCAGCCTGACCATGGCCTTTTCGTCGTCAAAGAGAAATTCCGCTAGTGCCCGGGCAAGCTCTGTCTTTCCCACTCCAGTTGGGCCAAGGAAGATGAAGGAGCCAATGGGTCGGGAAGCATCCTGAATTCCAGCCCTGGCTCTTCTGACGGTGTCAGAAACAGCCCGCAGAGCGTCGTCCTGGCCGACAACTCTCTTAGCCAGATTGGATTCCATCTTGATCAGCCTATCCACTTCTCCTTCAACCATCTTTGAGACTGGAATTCCTGTCCATTTGGAGATGACCTGAGCCACATCTTCCTCATCCACTTCTTCTTTAAGCATCTTCCCTTTTTTCTGGACGGAAGCAAGCTGTGCAGAGAGCTTTTCCATCTCTTTTCCTATTTCAATCAATTTTCCGTAGCGAATCTCAGCCGCTCTCTCTAAATCGCCTCTTCGCTCGGCATTCTGTTCCTCGATCTTCAGAGCATCCTGCTGCTCTTTGAGCTTGTTTGCGGCATCGATCAACTCCTTTTCCCTCTGCCATTTGGCTTTAAGTGAGCCGCTCTTTTCCTTTAAATCAGCCAGATCTTTGTTCAATTTGTCCAATCTTTCTTTAGAACTTTTGTCTTTCTCTTTTTTTAGAGCCTGTCTTTCAATCTCAAGCTGGAGAATTTTTCTTTCCAGCTCATCTATTTCCTCGGGCATGCTGTCTATCTCAATCCGGATGCGGGAAGCTGCTTCATCAATCAAATCTATAGCCTTATCAGGAAGATAGCGGCCAGCAATATAGCGGTTGGAAAGAGTGGCGGCAGCGACCAGAGCTGAATCTTTGATCTTCACTCCATGGTGAAGTTCATACTTTTCCTTCAAGCCCCTCAAGATAGAGATTGTTTCTTCCACAGAAGGCTCATCCACGTAAACCTGCTGAAATCTTCTTTCCAGGGCTGCATCCCGCTCAATATATTTCTTGTACTCGTTAAGGGTGGTGGCACCGACGCAGCGAAGCTCGCCTCTTGCCAGCGGTGGCTTGAGCATGTTTGAGGCATCAACACCTCCTTCAGCAGCCCCTGCTCCTATGATTGTGTGAAGCTCGTCAATAAAGAGGATGATTTCGCCGCTTGCTTCTTTGATTTCCTTCAAAATGGCCTTTAAGCGGTCTTCAAATTCTCCGCGATATTTAGTTCCCGCCACCAAGGCTCCGATATCGAGGGCGATAAGGCGTTTATTCTTCAAGGATTGAGGCACATCCCCGTTGGCGATGCGCTGGGCTAATCCCTCGACAATGGCCGTTTTGCCAACCCCAGCCTCGCCGATTAGCACAGGGTTATTTTTTGTTCGCCGCGAAAGAACTTGAATGACTCTACGGATCTCATCCTCACGGCCGATAACCGGATCTAACTTTCCCTGTCTAGCTAATTGAGTGATATCTCGAGCATATTTCTCGAGAACCTGATATTTTCCTTCAGGCTGAGGGTCAGTGACTCTCTGGCTTCCCCGGATCGCCTGAAGGGCTTGGAGAACTGCATCCTCACTGACGCCATTTTCTCTGAGAATCTGGCTGGCCTCAGAAGATCTTTCTTTGAGGAGAGCGAGAAAGAGATGTTCTGTAGAGATATACTCGTCCTTTAAATTATCCGCTTCTCGCTGAGCATCGTTCATTATCTGGCGCAGAAGAGGAGAGATATAGACCTCTCCTCCTCCAACCTTCGGCATTTTTTCAAGGGCTTTTTCCAGGTCTTTGCGAATTTTTGCGATGTTTGCTCCGATCTTGGCCAAAACAGAACCGACAATGTTTTCTTCTTGATTCAAGAAGATCCAGAGAAGATGTTCTGGTCTGATCTCCTGATGACCCAGTTCTTCAGCTTTTGATTGGGCAAGTTGAAACGCATCTTGAGACATCACTGTGAACTTATCCCACTTCATTTTTTCACTCCTCCTCTATTTAAATATTCATTCCCACATATGTCAAGCAACCAAGTTGGGGGTTAGACTTTTCTAACTTTTACATTTAATTTAATTTTTTTCTTCTATTAAAGTTCTATGTTTTTGTCTTATTATTCTTTCAATATTCAAATAATAAAACTTTGAAAAGTCTGACCCCGATTAATTAATTTTTTTCTTGACAATTTAAAAAAAACTGATATTTTTCTGATGGGAGCAGCGAATGGAAGAAGTAGGAGAGGCTCCCTATGAAGAAAATCCCGATTTTGAAGAGGACCTCGAAGAGGAAGAAGAGGGAGAGGATAATTTCGGGATTGAAGACGATTCGGATAACTACTGATGTCCTTGGCTACCTAGACCTTCACCAATTCTCTTAAATTTATTTCCACTTTTCTTCGCATTCATCAATTTTGTGCCCGTCACTTTTTTAACTTCTCCTTAAGCTGGTTGAGAAAATTCAGGGCAGCCAAAGGCGAGAGAGAAGAGATATCGAATGTTTCGATCTCTTCTTTAATTTCTCTCAAGATTTCTTGTTCTCTCTCCTCCTTGAACAAAAGCATCTGGGCTTTATCACGTCTCTTGGGTGAACGATAAGCAATTTTTGGCAATCCTGAATCATCCAGCTCCTGCTTTTCCAAGTTAAAAAGGATTTCTTTTGCCCTTTGGACCACAGAACGAGGAATCCCTGCAAGCTTAGCCACATGAATGCCATAGCTCTGGTCAGAAGGGCCAGGAACAATCTTCCTTAAAAAAATGATATCCTCTTTCCATTCTTTAACAGAGACATGGTAGTTTTTGATCCTTTTGAGTGTTAAAGCAAGCTCTGTCAATTCATGATAGTGTGTCGCAAAAAGAGTTTTGGCTCTTGTCTCTTCTTTCTCATGGAGGTATTCAGCCACAGCCCAGGCAATGCTCAGGCCGTCAAAAGTGCTGGTTCCCCGTCCTATCTCATCCAGGAGAATCAAACTCCTGGGCGTGGCGTTGTGCAGAATGTTCGAAGCTTCAAGCATTTCAACCATAAAAGTGGACTGGCCGACACTTAGGAAATCCATGGCTCCGATGCGGGTAAAGATGCGGTCAACAACACCTATGCTTGCTTCTTTGGCAGGAACAAATGAACCCATCTGGGCCAAAATGCAGATTAAGGCCACCTGTCTCAAGTAAGTCGACTTCCCTCCCATGTTTGGTCCTGTAATAATCAGGATTTGATCTTCATCTCGATCCATGTAAGTATCGTTGGGGATAAACGCCTCTCCAGAGGTGACTTCAATCACTGGATGCCTTCCTTCTTTGATGATGATTCTATCCTCTGTGTTCACCTCAGGCCGGGAGTAATTCCTCTGAGAAGCCAATTCAGCCAGAGAGGAAAAAACATCGAGGCTTGAGATCGAAGCAGCTATCTTCTGGAGGCGCAGAGTCTCCTGAGATATTTTTTCCCTGACGTCAAGGAAAAGCCTGTATTCTAAATCTGCAATTCGCTCTTCAGCGTTCAGCACTTTCTCCTCATAATCCTTAAGCTCAGGAGTGAGGAATCGCTCAGAGTTAACCAGAGTTTGCTTGCGGATATAGTCAGAAGGCACCAAAGGCAGATTGGGCTTTGTGACCTCGATGTAGTAACCGAAGACTTTGTTGTAGCGAATCTTAAGGGATGAAATCCCTGTTCTTTCTCTTTCTTTCTTCTCAAGGAGAGAGATAAAAGTTTTCCCTGAGCGGCTTATTTTGCGGAGCTCATCCAGCTCCTGGTTATAGCCATCCTTGATAATGCCTCCCTCGCTGAGCAAAAAGGCAGGTTCTTCAAGAATCGCATGATCAATCAACCTGACTAAATCCTGAGCATTATCCCAGCTTTCGTAGATCTCCTTCACCAATTTCGTTGAAAAAGGCTCAATCAAAGTCTTGATAGTTGGAAGAGGCAGAAGAGATTTCTTCAAAGAGACCAGGTCTCTGGGATGGGCAACTGCCAAGGAAATCTTTCCTGTGAGGCGCTCTAAATCAAATATGCCCTTCAAACTCTCCCGGAGTTCCCGCCGCTCAATTGTCCGCTTGAACATTTCTTCCACAGCATCCAATCTGTCCTTTATTTCTGAGCAATCGAGAAGAGGCTGAAGGAGCCATGTCTTGAGAACTCTTCCTCCCATAGAACTGACCGTAAAGTCGATGACATCAAGCAGAGAATCTTTTAGGCGGCCATCCCTTAGGTTTCTCACTAGCTCAAGGTTTCTTATGCTTGTGGCATCGAGAATCATAAACTGGCTTGAGTGAAAATAGGAAATTTTATGGATCAGTGAAAGGGAATCTTTTCTTATTTTTTTTAGATAATAGAGCAGAGCTCCTGAAGCAGAAATAGCCAAACTTCTCTCTTCAAGATCGAATCCTGCCAATGACTTCACCTTAAAATGATCGAGCAAATAATTTTTTGCCTGAGGATAATCAAACGCCCAGGCCTCTAAAGGGCTCCTCAACACTGATGTCAAGTTCGCCTTCGAAAGAATCTTTGAAAGCTTTTCTTCTTCTCCTTCTGGAAAGACTACTTCTTTAGGGGCTGCCTTGAAGAGTTCATCGGCCAAATTCCTTTTCCCCTCTGAATTTCCTTCTGCTGTCTTCATCTGGCCAGAAGCAAGGTCGATTAGGGCCAGACCCCAGCCATCTTCTTTTAAATACAAGCTGGCAATGAAAGTATTTTCCTTGGCTCCTTCAAGCTCCACTTCAACTGCAGTTCCTGGGGTTAAGACTTTTATCACATCACGCCTGACCACTCCCCTGGCTGCTTTAGGATCCTCCACCTGCTCGCAGATGGCAACTTTGAAGCCATGTCTGAGAAGTTTGGCTAAATAAGAATTGACAGCATGATAGGGAACCCCGCACATCGGAACTTTCTGTCGTGAAGTTAAGGCGATCTCCAACAGCGAGGAGGCAATCTTGGCGTCCTCATAAAACATCTCGTAGAAATCTCCTAGCCGGAAAAATAAAAGAGCATCTTGATGATTCTTCTTAATCCGGAAATACTGCTCCATCATCGGAGTGGTGGAATTATCTTTTGCCATCTTTGACTTATCAACTATACCTGGAGATGTTCAATTTTTCAAGGAATAAAGCTCTGGAAGCATCCCAAATTCCGTGATAGATAACAAGAGACGAAGCTCAGGTTAGATGACTCGAAGGCACGCTGCCTTCTCCCCAGCGAGGAGAAGTTGCTCGATTCGAGGCTTCGCTCTCATTCTCCCTGCGGTCGAGGAACCCTGCCCGCTCCGCCTCTCATACGGCCTTCTTCGTTTATCCAACCCTCGCCAGAATCGAAAGCCCTCATGCATTTACTCTCATCACGGAAAAAGGGATGCTTACTAAAGCTCTTGTTTTATTGACAATCCCAGAAAGCTATAGTATATGTCCTAAAAAATGAATATGCCCAACCTTCTCACTGCTTTAAGGATAGTCTCCATCCCAGCTTTGGTCATCGTGCTTCTCACTCAATTCCAAGGAAAAGAACTCATTGGCTTTGGGATTTTTGCCTTTGCCACATTCACAGATACGCTCGATGGATTCTGGGCAAGAAAAAAGAAGCAGATTACAGTCTTTGGTCAGCTCCTCGATCCGATAGCAGATAAACTTTTGATCACATCTGCTCTTATCTGCCTTGTAGAACTGGGCCTTCTTTCAGCCTGGATGGCTGTAATCATCATCGGCAGGGAGATTGCTGTCACAGGATTTAGAGCCATCGCTTCCTCAAAAGGATTCAATATACCTGCCTCTCTCTTTGGAAAGGCCAAAATGATTCTGGAAACTATCACTGTTTCCTTGTTGATCCTAGGAAAGCCATATTTGGGGCGTTTCTATTTTCTCTCTCAAGTCGGGCTTTGCCTTACTGTAGCTACAGCTATTTTTTCCGCCGCAGAATACTACATAAAATACGGACCCCGCATCCTCTCAAATCGTTCCTCGAATAGATAGCATCTCTTTTTCTATGATGCGTAGAAATTAAAAAGAAGAAATGGGTGGCGCGGTGTGCTCCCCGAAACGCCCGAAGCGTAGGGGCGGGGTCAGGCTTTGTCAGAGGAGATACTTGTTCGTCAAGGGTATGAAAATAGCTTATCCCCATGGCAAAGCCTGACCCCAGGGTGCGGAGCGAGGACGGAAGGGGACACACTGCGACAGGACCTATTCTTAAGCTTATCATCATGGAAATGGAGGCGCTTCCCCTTGAAGAGCTTGCCTGGTTTTTTCCAAAGTCGCCCAGTTTTCAACATTGAATGTGGTCAAGGAATAAGGCCAGTTCCGGCCAATTCTTTTCGCAAGTCCTGAGAGAACTTTTCCTGAGCCAAGTTCCACGAATAAATCAACATTTTCCTCCTTCAACACCTCCATGGACTTATACCAGAGGACAGGCTGGCTGACTTGCCTTCTGAGCGCATCCTTCGCTTCTTCCCCTTTGAAGATGAGACGCGCATCCACATTGGTCACGATGGGAAACTTGAGATCTCTAAACTCCACTTGGTCTAAATCAAGGGAGAGTTTCTCTTCTGCACTTTTCATAAGAGCTGAATGAAAAGGCGCGCTCACAGGCAGGATGACAGACCGAGGCGGATTTATGAGTTTAATTGCCTCTTCAACGGCTTCTTTGTGGCCTGAGATAACAATCTGCTCCTGGCTGTTCCAGTTGGCTATCTCCACCAGTCCTTTCTCTACCTTGGCTAAAGCTTTTCTGATGTCTTCATAGTTGGAGCCCAAAAGCGCGGCCATAGCTCCCTTTCCCACAGGCACTGCCTCCTGCATGTATTTGCCTCTCTTATGAACCAAAAGGAGGGCATCTTCAAAACTCAAGCAGCCTGCCGCAACTAAAGCCGAATACTCTCCCAGGCTATGACCGCAAGCCACCCAGGGCTCTTTTTTGAGAAGAGTGAAGGCAACATAACTGACCAAAAGTAAAGCAGGCTGGGTGTTTTGGGTTAGCCTCAGCTCCTTTTCTGGTCCTTCAAAGCAAAGCTTGGAAATTTTGAAGCCAAGAATCTCACCCGCTTGAGCAAAAACCTCTTTTGCCCAGGATGAGCGGTCGTAGAAATCTTTTCCCATGCCAACCTCTTGAGATCCCTGGCCAGGAAACAAAAATGCCATGCGACCCATGATCACTCCAGGATTTTTTATTTTTGTTTCAAACAATCGTCCTTGACCTGTATTTCTGCCTGTCTGCGCAGATTCTCTATCCAAGCAGCAACCTGCTTTTTTACTTTATCTCCCTTGACCTGAGATTCGATCTCATCAAGAACCTCCACCATCGGTTTTGGTTTTAATCCCAGATTTTCTTGAGAGGGAACATAGACCTCGGTGTAGTATGTCTCGATTTCCTTTAAGCTGACAATGACGCTCTGGCTGAACCTGAGTGAGATGATCTTTTGATAGAGGAGTTTTTCTTCAAGATAACCTTTTAGATCACTCCTATCTAGGCCAAACTCATCGAGTTTTCTCTGAATTTCATCTATGCCAAATTTCTCCATTATGCTCGCCAGAGAAGCCTCCACTTCCTCTTTTTCAATAGACACTTTCTCTTGAGCTAAATCAATAACTACCTTCTGATCAATCGCCCTCTCCAGGATAAGCAAAAGGGGATTTTCAACATTTCCCTGCATCTCTTTTTCATAAAAACCAAAAGCCTCTAAGACACGGATATCAGTTAAGGTTATAATCTGGTCATTGACTACAGCGGCGACACAATCCACAAATTCTGAAAAACAAAATGGGACTCGGAGCAAAAGGCTGAGGAGTAAGCAGAGAGAAAATCCAGCTATTTGATAATTCTTAAAAGACATTGCCGATGGTAATAAAAGCTAAAGGTTTTCTTTTCCCCTCGGGTGAATCCAAATTCCAGCCGAGGTCAAAACGCAAAGGGCCCAGGGGAGTACGGTAGCGGATTCCAATACCCACAGCATCCTGGAGAGATTCGAGGCTGAATTGACTTCTCTTGGCAAAGACATTGCCTTTGTCATAAAAGATGGCTCCAGAGAGGTATTTAAAAGCAGAGACGAGAGGAAATCTGAGTTCAAAGTTAAGAAGGAATAAAGCTTTTCCTCCGATAGGTTGCAGGGAATTGGGATCCTTCGGCCCCAGCTCATCAAACTCTTCACCACGGAAAGAATTGCTGCCGCCGCCAAAAAATCTCTCATGAATGGGCATCCTCCCTTTGCCGAGGCCAAGCCGGGCAGTAGAGCTAAAATTCAATCGGGAAAAGACAGGGAAAAAATGTTGATACTTGATAAAGGTCTTCAAAAAATCTGATTCCGCTTTAAAAAGGGGATAGGCCCACTCAGCCACAACGCTAAAAAAAGACCCTTTTGCAGGATTAAAAGTATCATCTCTTCTATCCCAGATAATGCTCCCTGATAGAGAAGTAGCAGAAAAGGGAAAATACTGACGGTCAATTTCTGATTCTGAAATTTCCAGGTAATAAAGAGTTGTCCTTGCCCATCTGAGGGTGGTCAAAAAAATCAGGCTCTCAGAAATAGATTTAATGCCTGTCAGGCTGACTCCACGCCGGTCATAGCCAAAACTCTTGCGCTCTTCTCTTTCCAGCCAGGCATTGAGATAGGTCTGAATAGGAATTCCAAAAAAATAGGGCTGTTCCCAGGAAACCACTCCTCTTTTTTCCTTGAGGCTGGCCTGAGCCACAAAACTCAATTGGGAAGCCCTGCCAAAAATGTTGCTCCTTATAAATTCAGCTGTCCCTCTGAGCCTTATCACATTGTCCCAGACTTCAAAAGTGCGGGGCTCATTTTTTGTCTCTAATCCTACGCCGAGGCTGGCATAATTCCGATCGCCTTCTCTGAGGTTAATGACAAGATTCTCCGCCTCAGGTGAAACAGGGATTTCCTCCATTCTCACTTCTGAAAAAATCCCCAGCCTCTCCAGGCCTCTCTTTGTTTCCAGAATTTTTTCTTGAAAAGCATATTCCCCTTCTCTTATCTTGAGCTCTTTGAGAATAGTCCCTTTTTCTGTGACTATATTCCCTGTAATAATCACTTTATCTATTCTGATTTTTCCACCTTCTTTAACAGTGAAAATTAGCGAAAAAAGGTCTTCCCCTGCATTTTCGATTTTGACCTCAATCTCTGTTCCCCTCACACCTTGATCCAAATAAAAATTTTCTAACTTTTCTCTATCTTTTTGGACATCGGGCTGGAAAAAAGGGCCTCCTTCAAAACTTGTCATTTGGGCAAGCAATGTCTCTGCGGAAAATAAAGAGGCCCCGCTTATGGAAATATTTTTAATTTTCTGTTGAGTTCCCTCTTCAATAGAGAAGATCGCATCAACTTTCTTATCTTTTTTGATAAAATTCAGGTTGACTTTTGTATTGGAAAAGCCATGGCTTTTGTAGAATATCTCAATTTCTCTGGGCAACTCAAAGAGTCTCTCCCCATCTATCCAGCTTAGAAAAGGAACCTTCTCCACTATTCCAAGCTCCCTCTTCAGCTCGGAAGGCACAAAATACTTTAGCCCTTCAAAGGAGATCCCCTGGATCTTGTACTTTTGACCTGCGCTGACTTCATGGACGACATGAATCTCTGAATCGGCTCTCTCGATAGATGAATTGACCGTAGAAAATATGTAACCTTTTTTTCTCAGGTAAGCGAGAATCTGTGCTTCCCCTTCAATCAAGCCCCACTCTTCAAAAATTCTTTCTTCCCAGATTGGCTTTACCAAACTCAGAGGAACTTTAGCACCCTTGATGATAATTTGTATCTTCTCCTGTGGAGTGACTTTTAAAGAAAGGGAAACACTCTTCGCCTGCTCATTGATATTTCTCTCTTCAACTTCGACCTCTGCCCGCTGAAAGCCCATCAGATTGTACATCTCTTTGAGTCGGGTCAAATCCCGATCGAGCAACGAGGGGATGTAGGCGTTCCCCTCCTTGCTCTCCATTTTTTCCTTTAGCTCAGCCTCAGGGACAAGGACTTCTCCCTTAAAAGCGATTTGTTTCAGGACAAACCTCTCTCCAGAGTTAATTTCAAAGAGGACATCAATAGAAGACTTTTTTTCATCTTTTTCTGTCGAAGCTCTAATTTCGGGATGAAAATAGCCCTCCCCTTTCAAAACTTCTTTAAACTCTTGGATAGCTTTTTGAAGCTTATCTTCTGAGAAAAAACTGTCCGCTCGCAGGGAATATATGCCCTCTCTCAGCTTCTTGCCTGAAATTCCCACATCTCCAGAAAAAATAACCTTTCTGGTAAAAAGCTTCCTTGTCAGGAAAAATTCGAGTTCAAGCTTCTCCTCTCCGTTTTTTGCAACCTGAACATCAGAGAAAAGACCTGTTTTGAAAAGCTGTCTTATCACCTGGGTGACATTCTTCAAGGAATAGGAATCCCCTTCTTTTATAGAAACAAGTTGCCTTATCTCCCCTTTGTCTTCCTGACCATTAACCCAGACAAGCACCTTGGCGATGAGCGGAGAAGGATTCTCCTCGATGAGGGAGAGAGCCTTTTGGGATCTCGGAAGAAAAACGAGCAAGAGGAGAAAAAAATAGAGCCTCGATTTTTTTCTTCGCTCGGGCTCAGAATCTCTTTCGAACTTTGACATCAAAACTAATCCGGCCTAATTCATCCCTGACGCCGACAACGGAGAAATCGTCACTGAGTTCCCATTCTAGGCGGACGATCTCCTCCCTCTGAGTTGTGAGATTTGTTGAGTAAAGGATGAAAAGGTTGCTTGATATTTTTTTGCCCACTGTCAGACGGGCAGTCATTTCTGCTGAAGATCCCATGATGAAAGGATCGATTCGAAAACGGTCAATACTAAAAAGTTTTTCAGCACGTCTTTTTGCTTCTTCTGCAATTTGAAAAGATAAAAGAGAGGCAGTGCTGAGCTGCGTGCTTGTATCATAGGAAGTGGTTCTTTTGAAAGCCTCTCCTAGAGCAAGAAGGGCCAAGACATCTTCTGGAGACAAGGGAGGCGACGAACTAAACTCTGGTTTGAGCTGAGCAATCAATCCGGAAAGCGTAAAATTCACCCGATAATCCTTGACATATGTCTCTCCCTTAAAATCCAAATAAGGTTCTACGACCAAGGGATTGAAAAAACTCACCCTTCCCTTTAATATCTTGAATTTCCTATCCTGAAAATAAACATCTCCCGACAAAGTCTCAAGATCTCCTAAAACAATAGGTTCATTCACATTCCCGGTCACGGTTAAATCAAATCTGCCTCTGATCCTTCCCAGGGAGTTCTCCATCCAGGCGTTGTCGTCAGCCTTAAGGCGAATATCCAGGGTAAGGTCGTCAAAAAAGAATGGCTTTTTTTCCTCCTCGTAATAGGGAGCCGAATAAAAAACAAATTTTTCAGTAATCTCTCGCCGCCAAGTAAGTCTTTGGATAAAAAAATTTCCTTCCAAAACAAAGCGATTCGGGTCTTTGATAAATCTCACAGCTCCGTCTGCCAAAGCTCTTGTCCTCTCTAAAGGTGAAAGGAGCATATTCTTTCCCTCCGCACTGAGGTTGATATTCTCCACACCTCCCTTGCCCAGCCGAACCTCGCCAGAGCCCTGAACATCCCCACCACCCAGCTTTCCCTGGAAAGAACGAAGGGAAGCGCGGTTGTTTTGGACAAATATTAACCCGGAATAATCTGTCAAAGCATGGGCAAATCGAGGGAAAGGTAAAAGCGTCCCTTGGAAATCAATAACACCATTCAATTGGGGAACGGGTTTCTCACCTCTAATTTCAGCAAGGTAATTTATCCTTCCTTTTGCACCTGTCCAGGGAAGAAGAAGGTCAAGGTTGTTGAAATTTCCCTTAATCTCTATCCCAAAAATTTTTGTATCAACAGGAAAATTCAGAGAAATTGTGTATTGGTTTTCCCCGGGAGAAAGATTTCCTTTTAAGTTAAAATGGAGCTTGTTTTCTGTGTAGCCAAGATCTAACTCACCGCTTGTTTCCACTTTTTGAAAAGGAGAATACTCTAAACCTTCAATTTTAAACTTGCCTAAAGCCAGATCGCGGCCTAAGAAGCCTTTGCCTTTGATGTCAAATGCCAACTTTCCCTGAAGTTCAGGATAGAGCGAAGAGAGATTGATTCTTTCGCCAGAGAGATCGATGTCAAACTCCTGATTGATAATATCCAGGCGGCCATGCCCTTTGATTCTACCTTCATGGAGAAGAAATTCAAGCTCTGGGAAAGAAAGCGCATTTTCCTTCCATTCTATTTTCCCTTTTACGTCCTTTAAGTTCTGGTCTGCAAGCTTCATTTGAGAACTGGAAAATTCTCCAACAAGTTCAGGCTCTTCATGAATTTTTTGCCTTATTTCAAAATTTCCTGAACCTCTTCCCTGAAGGGGAAGAAATATATCAAGGGCTGGAAGGATTTTTTCAGCGGAGCCCTGGGTGAGGCGGATTTTAGCCCCCGTGTCATTCTCGTTTGCGAAAACCTCAATCTCTCCTTTCAGGAAGGGATCATTGATCCTGAAATGTCCTCTAAATTCATTTTTTATGACCTCTGCCTCGCCTTCTACAGAACTCGCCTCGAATTTATCAAATCCTGCGGAGGGAAAAGAAAAATTTGCCTTTACTTGGGGAAATTTATAATCGCCTAAAATCACGATATCGGCTATGCCCTTTCCTCTAATCTCTGGAAACTCAAAATTTTTTAAGAGGACCAAAGAGACAAACTCACGGGCTTGCTTTGCATCGCTACATTCTCCGCGAATGGAGATATCCACATTTTTGTATGGCCTGACCTTGCCATCTAAATCAACGGTGGCAAAACTTGATTGGAGCCCTTGAGAAGAAAAAGACATTTCTTCCTGTCCATCCCAGAAGAGCTTAACTCGCCCACGAAAAGGATATTTTCCAGAGTCGGGGCTTAAGGATTCATCTTGAAATTCGACATCTGCCTCAAGCTTCCTTTGATCAATAGTGAAGTTTCCCGAAGCCGTAGATTTGACAGGCCAGGGTAGAGCGACATAACTCATAATAGGTTCAAGATGCAATTGCCTGGCTATGCCTTGAACCTTTTTCCCGCTGAAATCAATTCTTACGAATTCCTGTGGAGAAGCTGTTTTCTGGATCCGGAGTTCAACACTTCCTCCTCTTCCACTGAGTTTGACTTGTCCATCGACCTGGCCGAGAGGAATTTTGTTGAGAATGAGGTCAGAGCTTCGAAGGTCTGTCTTAAAGGATATTTCTCCTCTCTTGATCCTCAATTCTCCTTTTCCCTCAGCTTTCCCTTGCCAGGCAAAGGGTAGGGCAAAAATTCTGGCAATTAATGCTGTTTTTAAATTAAGAGAAGTTTTGAGTTGAAGTTCAGGATCAGAAGGATTGATTAAGCTCCCCTCTCCTTTGGCGATAAAATCTGTGCCATTGATGAAAACCTTTTTTATGGAGATTTCCCGTCCCCTGCCTTCAACAGCAATCTTCACTTTTCCAGCTAACTGTTCGTTGGTAGAAAGGAGAAAAAAGGTATTCTCCTCTGCTTCTGCCTGAAAAGAATAATAATCTTTCTTCTGCCTAAAAAGAGCTCTTATTCCAGAGGAGTGAAGATTGCTCTCTTTTCGCCATAAATAGAGCTCGCCTCCTTTGACCAATCCTCTTTCTATGGCAAATGGGAGAGGAAATAGTGCTTTTGACTTTCCTTCTTCGTCCACCTCCGCAAGAGTCTCAGAGATGCTTAATACAGGCTGTTCGATAAATACAGTTAGCGGCCTTTCCCTTGTGAGCAAAGATCTATAGGAGATTTTGATGGTAACCTTTTTGGCAGAAAAAAAAGGAGAAAGGGAAGTTGTCTTCACATCCTCTAAAATGAGGGCAGGGGGGAAAAAAGAGAGATGGAGATCGGCATAGTTCAGAGATTCTTGGATTCTTTCTTTAATCTGGTTGAGAAAAAAATTCCTGAGAATTATTCCGCCGCCTAACAGAAGGAGCATGAGAGATGAAAAAACAATCAGTGATCTTACCCTTCTTTTTATCAACATGATGACTTACCAAGAGAGAATACTCAATATATCACTTTTCACAGAAAATGATAACTCTCTGGAGTCAGTGAGAGCACCTTTTTTTTGTGATGGAAAACTGCATTATGGCTCAGGCTGGGTGTCTCGAAAACACGCAGGTTTTGCCCCAGCGAGGCAAAGCCTGCTCGGTTTCAGGCTTCGCTCTCCTCTCCATACTGTCGAGGAACCATGCCCGCTCAGCCTTCAAACGGTTTTCTCAATACCCAGCCTGAGCCTAGTCACATCACTGATTTGCGGATGCTTCTGTGTCAGGCTCTGGAGTCAGTCAGTCAAAACTGAATGAAACGGTAATGAGAAGAATGGACATAGATTCTTATCAGGGCAAAAATAACGATAATGAGGCAGAGATAAAGGGGCAAAAGTTTTTTCCTCTCTTCAATGAATTTCCTGATATTTGGTCTCAGATGAAGAACAATCCAGATTCCACCGAGCACAAGGAACGAGTAGGCAGGAAAAATATAGCGATCTGCCTTGCGATCAAAGAGTGAAAAAAAGAGAATGATTAAAATTGAAGAACCGATACAGAATTGGAAAAATTTATCTCTTCGAAGGTCGAATTTTTCTTTTTTCGACGGATAAAATCCATAAAGCATAAAAAGAACCCAAGGCAAAGGAAACAAGATTGCCCTTCCTAAATACCAAATAATGTTATAAATTTTCTGGAGAGGATTAAAGCCAGCTCCAATGGCACCCCCACCTTGAAGAGATAAATAGTTGAGCCAGAAGGCTACTCCGTAGGTCGTATTTCTATACCATATTTCAAACAAGAACATAACAGCCAGTGTAAAAAAACTGGCTATGATTATGAGTAAGAGTGTATGCCTCTTTCGGAAAAACATGATCCAATAGAGAAAGGCCAGCATCGCCAGAACAAGGGCACTTATTCCCTTAACAAAAACAGCGAAAACTAAAGAAATAATGAAGAGAGCTTTGTAGCGCCATGATTCTTCACTTCGTGCAAGCCAATAAATACCGGCGATGATGGCTAAATTTAACGGAACTTCATGATTCGCCCTTATAAGATACTGCAGGAAAATAGGAGTAAATATGTAGGCAAATACTGCCCCCCAGCCCAATGCTGATCCTCCAAAATAGCTCGTCAAGCGGTAAAGAAAGTACAAGCAGAGAAATATGTATAAAAAATTAGCGCAGAAAGCAGCAGAGGGTCCGGGAACGCCTGCTCGTATAAAAAGGGCGGTAACCCACAGTATTCCAGGAGGATGATCCTGGAAAAGCCCGATATTGCTTCCGTGCTCCCACCATTCCGGCGCGCACCACTCTCTGATGGGAAGAAAAGAAAGTTTTTGGGCGATATAACTATAGGCTGATGAATCCGAATCATAGATTTTGTAAGGAAAGATGATGACAGATCCACAGAGGACAATATAAGTCAGCAAAAAGAGAGGTGTGATCCAAAAATTTTGCTGCTTCTTCGAGTGAAACATCTCTTTTTATAATTCAAGAGCCAGCAGATCTTTTACGCAAAATAATTTCTGTCGGAGTGGCGTAGCGCAGAGATGAAGAACCTCACTCAATAGTTCGTTTTTACTCCACTGAAAAAAGGACAGCGCCGGCCTCGACATACTCTTGGGGATTGAAGTTTATTCTCGTTATTCTCCCAGATTGAGGTGCTTTGATCTCATTCTGCATTTTCATTGCTTCCAGGATTAACACCGATTGACCCTCTTTCACCTCATCTCCTTCCCGAACCAAAACGCTCACGATTTTGCCTGGCATCGAGGTCTTGACATCTCTTTTCCTGAGTTTTCCTCTCTCTTCTCTCAAAATCTTCAAGGCCGATTTCTTTTCTATCTTGAAGAGCTTGCCGTTGACGAAAACAGAATGAGAGAGGGAGTTGGAGTCTATAACGATGTTGAAGATCTTGCCATCCATATTCAGAAGAAGTTCTTTGGCGCTGAGGAATTCTACAGTAACATCGAATTTCTTCTGATCAAATGAAACCTGGATGATTCCTTTTTCCTTTTCTTCAAGGTTTAACCGGAATTCCTTTTGACCAAGCCAGAAAGAAATATTCATCTTAAAGCCTGTTTGAGAAATTCTCCAATCTTCCCTGGACCTTCCAGTGGTTTATCTTTCCCATAGGAGAAGGTTTAGACTCCTGTTGGCTCTCCTTATAGCTTTTTATTCCAGCGGCGATTAAAGCCACAAGTTTTTCCTCTGGTTCCTCCTCTTCTTTCTCCTTCTCCAGTTCGGAAATGAAATGGGTCGTGTAAAAGCCTCGAACAAATTTGGGGTGGAGAAGAACCTTGCGGAAAAAAGGGATGGTGGTTTTGATGCCATAAATCTGGTATTCTGACAAAGCCCTGAGCATCCGATCGACGGCTTCATCTCGCGTCTTTCCCCAAGTTATGAGCTTGGAAAGAAGAGGGTCGTATTCTAAGGGGACAACATAGCCTTCATAAATTCCGTTATCATCCCTTACACCCAATCCTCCTGCCGGAATCTGAAGATGGACAATCTTCCCTGGAGAAGGCATGAAGTCATTATCAGGATCTTCAGCATAGATCCTGCATTCTAGTGAATGGCCTTGAGGCTTAATATCTTCCTGAGAGAAAGGCAGCGGGTTGCCGGCGGCAATCTCAATTTGAGTTTTGACCAGGTCAATTCCTGTAACCATTTCCGTAACTGGATGTTCAACCTGAAGCCGCGTATTCATCTCTAAAAAATAAAAGTTCTTTTCTTTATCCACAATAAACTCTACAGTCCCTGCATTCCTGTAATGAATGCTAGACGCCGCTTTGACCGCAATTTGACCCATCTCCTTTCTTGTCTTCTCATCCAAAAAAGGAGAGGGCGTTTCTTCCAGCAATTTCTGGTATCGCCTTTGGATTGAACATTCCCTTTCTCCCAGATAAATGGTATTCCCGAAATTGTCTGCCAGGATTTGAATTTCGATATGGTGAGGCTCTTCGATGTATTTCTCGATGTAGACGGATTCATCATCAAAGCTCGAAAGAGCTTCAGATTTCGCCAGGTTATAAAAGGAAAGGAGGTCTTCCTTTCTTTTCACCAACCTCAGCCCCTTGCCTCCTCCGCCTGATGATGCTTTGAGCAAAAGGGGAAATCCGATTTTCTGTGCCTCTTTTTTTAGTTCTTTTTCATCTTCTATGCTCTCCAGGGAGCCAGGAATAATCGGCACTCCAGCCTTGACCATTTCTTTTCGGGAACTCGTCTTCATCCCCATGGCTTTAATCGATCTTGAAGAAGGACCGATAAAGATAAGGCCTTCTTCCTCACATCTTTTAGCCAGCTTAAAATTCTCAGATAAAAATCCATAGCCAGGGTGAATCGCTTCGGCTTTGCACTTTTTGGAGACCTCGATTATTTTTTCGATATGGAGATAACTCTGGGAAGGCTGTGCCTCACCGATAAAATAGGCCTCATCAGCCAGCTTGACATGAAGGGCTTTCCTATCAACTTCTGAATAAACAGTCACAGGAATAATGCCCATCTCCCGGCAGGCGCGAATGACCCTGACAGCAATCTCGCCCCGATTGGCAACCAATATTTTTTTAAACAGTTTCGCCATCTCTTACATGAGAAATGATGAATCCCTCTTAATTTATTAGAGCGGTATATTCCCGTGCTTTTTGGGAGGATTTTTATCACGCTTATTTTCCAGCATCTGGAGGGCAGCTATGAGCTTTGGCCTTGTCAGTCTTGGCTCAATCACCTCATCAAGATATCCTTTCTCGCAGGCAATGTAAGGATTAGCAAATTTTTTCCGAAATTCCTCAATTTTTGCTTCTGCAACTTTAGCCGATTCTCTAGCACTATCGAGCTCCCTCTTGTAGACGATCTTCACAGCTCCCTCGGGCCCCATGACAGCGATCTGGGCAGTGGGAAAAGCATAATTGATATCAGCTCTAATATGCTTAGAGGCCATAACACAATAAGCACCTCCATAAGCTTTTCGGGTGATAACAGTTATCTTTGGGACAGTGGCTTCTGCAAAAGCATAAAGAAGCTTTGCTCCATGCCGAATGATCCCACCATGCTCCTGAGCAACTCCAGGCAAAAAACCAGGTACATCTTCAAAAGTGATCAGCGGAATGTTAAAGGCGTCACAGAAGCGAACAAAACGGGCTCCTTTATCAGAGCCATTTATATCCAGGGCACCGGCCAGATGCTCTGGCTGATTGGCCACAATTGCCACAGATTTTCCTCTGAGGCGTCCAAACCCGATCACAATGTTTCTCGCATAGTCGCATTGAACCTCAAAAAAATAACTGTCATCAAGGACTTCTTTTATGATTTTCCTTATATCATAAGGCTGGTTGGGATCATCAGGAACCATAAAATTGAGTTCTTCATTTGTCCTATCCCAAGGGTCAGAGGTTTCCTTCTCAGGAGGGTCTTCCACGTTGTTATTGGGGATAAAAGAGAGGAGTTCTCGGATCAAAGCCAGGGCGTGTTCCTCGTTCTCAGCAGCAAAATGGGCGACTCCACTTAAGGTGTTATGAGTTTCTGCTCCCCCCAGTTCTTCCATGGTCACTTCTTCATGGGTTACGGCTTTGATCACCTCTGGACCTGTGATGAACATGTTGCTTATCTCTTTTGTCATGATGATGAAATCTGTAATCGCTGGGGAATAGACAGCCCCTCCTGCGCAAGGCCCCAGAACTGCGGAAATCTGGGGGATAACTCCTGAAGCAAGAACATTCCTCAAAAAGATGTCTGCATACCCGGCCAGGCTTGCCACACCTTCCTGAATCCGGGCACCGCCTGAATCATTGAGCCCTATAACAGGAGCTCCCTGTTTCATGGCCAAGTCCATAATTTTGACAATTTTGGCCGCATTGGCTCCACTGAGAGAGCCGCCAAATACAGTAAAATCCTGGGCAAAGATAAAAACTGTCCTGCCATCAATCAGCCCATAGCCGGAAACAACACCATCCCCATAAATCCTCTTTTTCTCCATCCCAAAATCATGGCTCTGATGAACAACAAGTTTATCCATTTCCTGGAAAGAGCCTTCATCCAGAAGGAGATTTATTCTCTCTCTTGCAGTTAGTTTTCCCACCTGGTGCTGTCTCTCAATTCTTTCTTGGCCACCTCCAAGTTCAGCCGATTTAATTTTTTTCTTTAATTCCTCTAATTTTTTTTCGATAGTCATTTTCTTCTGCCTTAAAAGGTTTTTAACGTTTTACCCTACCCCAATCCTTCAAGAATTTCTCCATCCCGATATCCGTTAAAGGGTGTTTGACCAGCTTCTCCATGACAGAAAAGGGAATAGTGGCGATATCCGCTCCGGCAAGAGCTGCCTGAATGACATGGAGAGGGTGGCGGATACTGGCCACAATCACTTCTGTTTCAAAGCCATAATTATTGAAGATCAGCATAATCTGATCCACAAGCTCCATCCCATCATGAGAAATATCATCAAGGCGGCCGACGAAGGGGCTGACATATCTTGCCCCTGCCTTTGCAGCGAGCAAAGCCTGGTTTGGAGAAAAAATCAATGTTGTGTTTACCTTGACATCCTCTTGGGACAAAACCTTGGTCGCCTTCAAACCCTCGACACAGATGGGAATCTTCACCACAATATTCGGAGCGAGCTTTGACAGCTCTTTTGCTTCCTTGATGATATCTTTTGATAAAGTTGAAACACTCTCCACACTTACTGGACCAGGGACAATCTGGCAGATTTGTTTAATCAAATCCTCAAACTTTAAATTCTCTTTGGAGACCAGAGTGGGATTGGTTGTAACTCCATCTAAAATTCCCCAGCTCGAAACCTTTTTTATCTCGTCTAAATTGGCTGTATCCAAGAAAAATTTCATCTTCTCCTCCCTCTTATGGCTATTTTATTTTCATAACAGTGTTAGAAAGGGTTCCTATGCCTTCAATCTGAACATCAACTCTGTCTCCAGGTTGCATGGGACCTATCCCAGCTGGAGTCCCTGTAGTGATGATATCGCCTGGATTGAGAGTCATGATCCTGGAAATGAATCTAACCAGGAAAGGAACAGGGAAGATCAAATTTCTTGTATTCGCTGACTGTTTCAACTTCCCATTCAAAAAAGTTTTGAGCCTCAGATTGGAAGGATCGACATCCGTTGAAATACAAGGTCCAACCGAGGCAAAAGTATCGAAAGACTTGGCGCGGGTGAATTGCCCATCCTTTTCTTGAAGGTCGCGGGCAGTCACATCATTAAAGCAGGTATAGCCCAGAATATAATCCTCGGCACGATCACTGTCATCCAAGAGATGCGCTTCTTTCTTAATAATTAAGGCTAATTCCCCCTCATAATCAACCCTCTTTGCCATCTTTGGAAAAATGATAATGTCACTCGGCCCTATGATCGCTGATGAAGGCTTGAGGAAAATCAGAGGCTCCTCAGGTAATATCCTTCCTCTCTCTAAAGCATGATTTTTGTAGTTCACGCCAACTGCAACGATCTTGGTAGGCTCGACAGGCGGAAGGAGAGCCAATCGACTTATGGGAATCCCTTTCTGTTCAATTTGAAACTGTTTGAAGATAGAACCTTTGAGAGTGAAAAGATTTTCTTCCTTCAAAACGCCGTGGCAAATTTTTTTCCCCTGCTTATACCGAAATATTTTCATGGGAATTCATCCTTTATGATCTCAGAGACTATCTCTGATTTTTCGCTTTCATTCCCGAACCTGTCCTGAGCAGTAATAGCATAATAATATCTTCTCTTCTTTTCAACTGTTCGATCAGTATAAGTATTTTCAGAAAAAGGCTGCTCCGTTAAAAAACTGAACTCATCCTGGCCTTCTTCCTTGCGCCAGACTCTGTAGCCAGCTAAATCCTTTTCCTTATTCTCAGCCCAGCTCAATGTAATAAAACTTGGCCCGGCGATTGCTGTCAAACCTAAAGGAGGGGAAGGCGCAAAAATATCTTTGGTCACGACTTCCACAATTTCTGAATCACCGCTCTCTAAAAAGGGAAGTGTCTCCGAAGCTACGGCTCTTAGAAAATAGCGATAAGTCCTTCCGAAGAGAAAATCTTTATCCTCATATTTTTCCCCTTTTATTAGGGCAGAATTGAGAAGACGAGGCAGCTCTTCTCCTTCGAATCGATAAAGATTATAACCTGAAAGTTGAGGCGTAGAGAATTCTCTGCTCTCTTCAGGAGATTTCCAGCTGATCTCAATCCGGTCTTCAAAAAGACGAGCTTGGATGTGGCTGGGTGGAAGAGGGAAAGTTTGAGGCTTTATCGAGAGTAAATTTGAAAACTCAGACTTCCTTTTTCTCTCGTCTTTTATTCTGAGGGCAAAAGTTAAATTTTTCGTACCTATGTCTTCTCCGGTTAATTTGTAAGGAAAAAGAAACTCGAGGGGTATCTTATCTTTTCTTTTCTGGTACTCTGGAAATTGATCCTTTTTTAGGGAAGCGAGGAGTCGGGCTTTTTTTTCAAACTCCTCAAGGGTCACGCCTTTTGCTTCTTCACTTTCAGATTTTTCTTCTTCAACTAACCAAATCTCGATTTCTCGAATGCCTTGAAGAGGGCTTCCGTCTAAATAGGCAGAAGGATTTGTCCATTCAAGCATGATTTTGTCTCCCCTCTGGAGAATATTAAAAATTTCAACTTTTTGAGGAATTCTAACAAGGGGAGGCTCAAGTGGCCCTTTTTTCCCGCAAGAAGGTAAGAAAAGCAAAACAAAGGAAGCAATGACGAGAGAGAAAAATCCCTTCATTAAAGAATGAAGCGCCTCAAATCCTGGTCTTTGATAATATCCTTAAGCTGTTTTTGGACATATTTTCTATCAATCAAAATATTTTTTTCCTTGATGTTAGGGGCCTGAAAAGAGATCTCCTCCATGACTTTCTCCATGACGGTATAAAGCCTGCGTGCTCCAATATTTTCAGACTCCTCGTTGACTTTATCGGCAACTTCAGCAATTTCATCAATGGCATCAGCGGTGAATTCGACATTCATATTTTCAGTGGCTAAAAGAGCTTTGTACTGCTTGATCAGCGCATTTTCTGGCTCAGTCAAAATCCTCAAGAAATCTTCCTTATTTAAAGGGGTGAGTTCCACGCGAATCGGAAAGCGTCCCTGGAGTTCTGGGATAAGGTCAGATGGTTTGGAGACATGAAAGGCTCCAGCTCCAATAAAAAGGATGTGATCTGTCCGCACCAAGCCAAAGCGTGTATTCACAGTTGTGCCTTCGATGATGGGCAGTAAATCTCTCTGGACTCCTTCACGGCTGACTTCTGGACCATGGCCTGATTCGCGGCCCGCAATCTTATCCACCTCATCAAGGAATATGACTCCAGTGTGCTCGACTCTTTCTACAGCCAGGCGAGCAACCTGATCCATATCAATCAACCTCTTCTCTTCCTCCTCCATCAACAATTCCCTGGCTTCTTTTATCTTGACCTTTCTCTTTTTTGATTTCCCCCCTAAAAAGCCAGGGATTATCTCCTGGATCTGGATGCCTATCTCCTCAACTCCAGTGTTTGAAAAAATCTCAAAGGGCGGAGACATCTTTTCCTTAACTTCGATTTCTACTGATCTCTCCTCCAGAAGTCCAGCGCGGAGTTGTTTTCTTATTTTTTCTCTTGTCTCCTGAAACCTGATGTGGTCATTCTCGGTGAGAGCATTTTCCCTTTTTCGAAGAGGAGGAAGGAGCATATCTAATAACTTTTCTTCGACATTGTTTTGCGCTTTTTCCCTGATTTCCTCTATCTTTTGCGACTTCACCATATCCACTGAGATACGGACTAAATCTCTAATCATCGACTCCACGTCCCGGCCCACATAACCGACTTCAGTAAATTTGCTCGCCTCTATTTTGAGGAAAGGAGAAGAAGTGAGTTTTGCCAGCCGCCGGGAAATTTCTGTCTTTCCTACTCCAGTAGGCCCGATCATCAAGATATTTTTGGGAGCAATCTCATCAGCAAGCTCAGGCGGGAGCTTCCTTCTGCGGAACCGGTTGCGCAAGGCTATGGCCACTGCTTTTTTGGCAGCTTTCTGACCGATGATGTATTTATCCAGTTCAGCCACTATCTCCTGAGGAGTAAGCTCCGAATCCTTCAATTCTTCAAGTGATTTCTCAAAAGTCCGGGGAAGAACGATAGACATTTAAAGCTCCTCGATGACAATCTGATCATTCGTATAGACACAAATTCCAGAGGTAATTTTCATGGCTTCTAAGGCAATTTCTGGCGCAGATAAATTGGTGTGTTTTACCAAAGCTCGAGCTGCTGCTAAAGCAAAAGGCCCACCTGACCCGATGGCAATAATTCCATCATCTGGCTCCACCACATCCCCAGTGCCGGAGATCAAAAAAGAAGTTTCCTTGTCAGCAACGATTAAAAGGGCTTCTAGGCGGCGAAGGGCTCTATCCAATCGCCAATCTTTGGCCAGCTCAATAGCTGCCCGGGAGAGATTCCCTCTGTATTCTTCAAGCTTTGCCTCAAACCGTGAAAAAAGGGCAAAAGCATCTGACGTGGCGCCAGCAAATCCTGCCAATACTTTCTCATTATAAAGCCTTCTTATTTTCCTGGCTGTCTGCTTCAAAATGGTCTGGCCCAATGTTACCTGGCCGTCACCAGCCATGGCAATTTTGCCTTTGAGGCGGACACAAATTATAGTTGTTGAATGAACCATTGGATTGTTTCCTTCGTGTCTTTACTATGATAATCAATACTTATAAATAAGTAAAGCATGAGGAGTGAGCTGATCAAATCTCATTTGACCTCAATTTTTTCCCACGATCGTCCGAACACAGATCCATCCCATTACTTCGGTGGCGCAGTTTTTCGGAAACTTGTTTTTGAACCCCATTCACTTCATTATTGAGCGCAGGATGCTCCTAGGAATCAAGGAGCGGGCACAGGGTAAATCAGGACTGCCAGCATGGTTGTCTGTGATAGCAACAATTGGATTTGTTGCTGCAGGATCAGGAGTTACAAGAGTTTTCTTCTCCCGAAAAAGACGATGGCCGTGGATCATTCTGCCTTTGGCATTCTTTGTCCTTGTGCTTTTATCCACATCAGATCTACAGGCAGCACGAGTTGGGTTCGTCGCCTTGGGGATGGGCATTGCCGGAATTCTCCTCTTCCGCAGGGGGTGGTGGCTTTGGTTCGGCTTTCTTTTTCTCTATTCCCTTTCGATATGAATGTTCTCATCTGATGCCTATTTGGTCTTCGGTATCCTCTTCAATCTGGAAATCCTGGCAGTTCTAATCTGGAGAGTAACCAGACTGTAGCGAAAGCCGAAGATATTGCGCGCGCGATAAGAAAGATAATGATTTCAGACGGTCTCAAGTTTTAATCGGAAAGAGAGTTTAAAAGATAAATATATGATCCAGAGCAGAAAATTTGTGTTAGCCATCTATGTTTTTAGAATATTTTCAATTTCTTCCTGAGTTTTCAAAATGACTTCCTTTATACGGCGAAGTTTCTCAGCGCTTATCGTGCGGGTTTTTTGTCTTAGGAGCAGCCCTATGTCAGAGAAGATATGCATTATGTCATGCAGTTTCTCATGAATTTCAGGATTCCACCAATTAAACCAGTTTTTCATTTGGCTTTTGATGTCCTCAGTCTCCTGCTCTCGCTCAGACAGAAAATGCCTTCCCTCTTCTGTAATCGTGTAGATTTTTTTACGATCCTTTTGAGAAGATGTGACATACCCCATTTCTTCAAGCCACTGAAGGGTAGGATAAACAGCGCCAGGGCTTGGGGAATAAAAACCGTGAAACTTGTCTTCTAAATCTCGGATTATTTCATATCCATACCGGGATTTATCCTTGAGCAAGCCCAGGATGAGGTATTTAAAATCACCTTTTTGAAATATTCGTTCCGTTCTAGGCCAAAATTCAAATTTAAATCTGTGAAACATAGAAGCCGCCGTTTAGATACTATATGATATATCACGATATATCGAGATAATATCTTAATAAATGTGCCTTTCTCTCTCAAGCCCCGAACTCTTTTAATCTCGCGTAAGAATTAGCCCTATAATTTGTTTATTTTGCTTCAGAAAAATTTTTTGAGATTTCTTCGCCGAATTGCAAGAAGTCTGCTCTCTGAAGTCGGTCGTAGTCTTCGAAAGGCCTGTTTGATTTCTTGGAGAAGCTTTCCATAGTCTTAAAATCCTCCTCGTTTAGCAGTTTCTTTGTCAGCCTACCGGGGAAGGATTTTTTTAAAATTGGCTTTGCTTCACAGAGCTTGGCTAACTGCTCAAGATACTGGTTAGCACGTTCTGATCCTCCTGCTCCACAAACAACAAAGACTGCCTGTATTTTCTTTGAAATCTGAGAAACATTGCTTTGAATGAAAGATTCTAGGGGTTGTGCGATTTTTCCGTAATAGATTCCAGAGCCTACTATCAGATAGTCGAAAGAAGAAAGGTCTGGTTTTTCCCTAGCATCAAAGACATCGGCGATTGCTCCCATGCCTTCGGAAATCCAGATAGAGGCATCTCTGTTGCTCCCATAGCGTGTGCCAAAAAGAACAGCCCATTTGTTTTTACTCGGATTGGGAAAGAACTTAAGAGAATAGCCCTCGGATACTAAACAGGAAGCTGCGGCGCCTAACGCTACAGACTTAAAAAATTTTCTACGATTCATTTTTCCTCCTTTTTGAATAATAGACTATTTTCTATTTTCGCTTCATGAAGTGATTCTTTTATAGAACACAAAAAGCTTTAAGTCAAACCCCTTAATGAGCAAGTCAGTTTTATTACAATTTATGCATATCTCGGATAGAAAGAATGTTAATTTTTCTCAAGTGTATTCGTTTCACCTTTATTCCCACTTTTTCTAATAAAGCAGAAAAACTATTCGACTGGGTGCAGGCGTTTGCGGAACCAGTGCCTCATGGAGTTCATCCTTTCCTGCTGGAAAAGAGGTGCCCGGCGGCTGCATGTGGAGAGTTCCTCACTGCCATCAGGCGCGCCCCAACGGACTTCAATACAGTCATTAGGGTTATAGGCTATTTCAAAAGCTTCCCTTCTTTTTAAGATTTCTTCCAAGGTCAGGGGTTTTTTTGTTCCGTTGGATCTAATGTAAGTGATGGCCATTTCGCGGGCACACTTTATCAGGAGCTCTTCCAGTTCTTTTTTTATTGCTTCAGGAGATTTGCCTTTTGGCAACTTAAAATCTCCTGGAGATTTTATAACTTTTTCAGGAAAGCCCAACAGCACATCCATAGCAATAAGAAGACGCATATCGCGATTAGGAGTGGCGTAATCTTCCCATAATCCTGTGGTTTGGAAGATAGCAGCTCCATTTGGCATAGGGATAATTGTGCCCGGATGGGATTTGCGATAATCTTCGCCGTTGGCGACTGATTGGAAACGGACGAGGAGCTGCTCATGAAAGGCCTTGAACAGGTCGTAGAAGGCATTCGCCGGGTCGAGTAGCCGGGGATTGATCAGGCGCTCGATGGTGTGATAGAAGTCATCAGCATCCATGTTTTTCTGCTGGAGGGAGAAGTTTGCATAGTCTTTGCTTCTGGCAATTTCATCATTTTTGAGAGGTCTCAACTTACCATTTTCCTGAATGATAGGCCTGAAAGCTTTGAATCCTGGCGCACCGATGACATCTTTAGTGGCAAAAATGAAATTTCCTCGCCAGAAACGCTTTATGCCAACAGTGCCATCAGGCTGGGCATCAATGGCGAGAAGTTCCCCATGATTATCTGCTGTTTGTGGAATCCACCTGACTATAACCAGCGTATGGCCGTAGGGGTCTGCAAAAACAACTCCAGGCCGCAAGCTCCTCCGGTTAAGGGGAAGAGGATAGTAGTCAGAATTTTCATCTTCAAGCAAAGTCCTCGCATGGCCGGAGTGAATGGCGTTCATAAGATAGCGGAGAAACCTTTGAAATCCCTGTGTCTTACTTGCCTTTCCCGGTCCAGAAATATTGGATATCCAGCGTTCACACTCTGGAGCTCTGCGCAGACTTCCTCTTGTACACTCATGGAAGCCAAAGGGAAGTCTAAGTTTCCAGGCAAAGTAAGCCCGCAAGAAATAGGGATTGTCCGCACAATCAGGTCGCATCTCAATGGAGTTTTTCCCACTCTTATCATCTTCACTGAGTCCCAGGTGATTATAGAGGATGTTCCTCTGCGGATCTTGAGTTATCTCATCGAGGCTCTTCCAAGAAGATCTTTCATCAGCATCATGAAAAAGAGCATCAATCCAGGCCGAATAGAGGTTATCAGTGGCTCTTGTCCATTCCCTTTCAGTCTCCCAAACAGCCTTGGCTCTGCCCCTCAGAATTTCCGGTGAAGGCACAGTGAGCTGCTTGCTTACGAGGCTCTTTCCTTGCTTCATTAGAGAGATTGTGTAGGCGCCTAGCTCGGGAATTTTAAAATCGGCGCTCCACCAGAAGGGCGGCCCTCCGCCCCTTCGCATTTTTGTGCTCGCTAAGAAATCAGATGGCCCTTTGATTCGAAGAATAGCGCCTTCCCAGGAATCTTCTGCAGCCACAAGGACGTGCACTATTTCACCTGGCTTAATAACTCGGGGAGAGACCAAGATGGCAAAAGCTCCAGAATTTTTATAAAACTCTTTAACTTTTGTTACCAGCGATATTGATGCAAGAATAAGGATGACCAATAAAAGCAGTTTTAAAAATGGAGCAGAATTTTCCACTTTGTTTTGAGTTTTTCTTCCTGACATTATCGGGATTTATATATCGACAAAAAATGAATGTCAATAAAGGGAAAAAGTAAATTGTATTTGATATCAGTTTTTTCTTTGAGATAGGCTATAGAAGAACAAAACTGAGGGAAGTTAAACAAAAGGAAAGTTTTCCTTGCAAATCAAAAAAGTAATTTCTTATCCCTATAATCGAGTTCTTTCAAATTCTCTGAAAGTTTTGAAAGACTTCTCGATAACAAAAGAGGAGGTGGATGGTGCGAGATAAAAACCTAAAATTAACCCTCAAAGAGCTGGCTGGCTTTAAAAATTCTTCAAGAAGGGAATTTCTCAGAAATATTGCTTTGGGGAGTGGTGGCATTATTCTTTTAAATAGATTTCTGATAAAAAAACTGGCTGCTCAGATAGAAGGGAAGAAAATAGTTTATTCTCTGGTGGTGGTTGATTTTAACAAATGTACAGGTTGCAGGACTTGCGAAGCTGTCTGTTCCTCATATAATCACAAGGAGATTATCAATGGCAAGGAACTACCCGGTCTTGGCAATCCCTATTTTTCCAACATCCGAGTTTATCCTTATAATCCTGATGTCGATGTTCCGGTAAATTGTATCATGTGCAGTGATACCCCCTGCGTAGAGGCATGCCCAGTTGAACCTGATCGCACAACTGGCAGAAAAGCACTTTACCGTGATGTAAGTCTCCCCATTATCCATAATGATTTGGAACGTTGCATCGGCTGCGGTGCCTGTGCCGAAGCCTGCAGGAGCGAGCGGGTGGGAACCATCATTCCAAATCCCAAAACTAACAAACCCGAGCGGATGTGCACCCTTTGCAATGGAGACCCGCAGTGTGTGAAGTACTGTCCTTTTGGAGCGCTAAGCCATGTTGTTGAAAGTACTGGGGGCAAGCATTATGGCTTTTCACCCGACCAGGTTGCAAAGACTCTGACCAGGCTCTGGTATAACAGAGAGTAGAAGGAGGGAAATATGGCAGAAAAAATTTATGGCTACCATGGTCTGATTCTGGAAGTTAATTTAGCCAACAGAAAAGCAAGCAAAATCCCCCTTTCAAAAGATGACGCCCGAAATTTCATCGGAGGCCGAGGTCTGGGGATGAAGATTCTCACCGATAGGCTTAAAATGCCAGGAGTTGATCCCCTTTCGGCTGAAAATCCCCTGCTGTTTATGCCAGGCCCTTTTTCTGGATTTCCCATTCCTTCAGCTTCACGGACCTGTGTTGTGACAAAATCGCCGAGCACTTCGCCCTTGAAATCAAAATATCCTTATGCTTCAACCGTCAGCTATTCTAACATGGGCGGATTTTTTGGGCCTGAAATCCGCTTTGCAGGCTATGACGGCATTGTGGTAACAGGGGAATCCAGCACTCCAGTTTATATCTACATTGATGATGACAAAGTCGAAATCCGCGATGCTGAAAAGTTCTGGGGGATGAAAACCGATGAATTTGACCGACGATTCATCGAGGAGCTCGGTGACCGTCGTTTCCGCACCTGTTATATCGGGCCTGCTGGAGAAAATCTGGTTTTGTACTCTTCTATCATCAGTACAGCCGCAAGGGCTGCTGCCCGTGGTGGTGTTGGTTGTGTTATGGGTTCAAAGAAATTGAAAGCGATTGCCATACGCGGAAGCCAAATGCCTGAAGTGGCTGAACACGAGGACTTTCTCAATCTACTGGAAGATGTGAGGAAGAACTTTAAGAATGGCTTCAAGGAAGGAATGACTTTTGAAGACTGGCGCCGCTATGGAACTCCATGGGCTCTCCTATACGCGAGCGATAATGGAGTTATGACTGTCAAAAATTTTCCGAGGGTACATTTCCCGATGTTGATAAAATTGGCGGCATTACTTCGGAGCAGAAAATCTGGATCCGGGATTTTGCATGCTTCTGCTGCCCGCTGGCCTGCAAGAAGGCGGGTTTAGTGCGCCAAGGTCCTTATGCCGGCCTTTGCCACGACGGCCCAGAATATGAAACTGGAACCATGATGGGAGCCAATCTGATGATTTCTGACCTAGAGGCACTGATGAAAGCCATCTACGATGTCGATGATTATGGCCTCGATCAAATTTCAACAGGCAATGTCATCGGTTTTTTGATGGGAGCCTATGAAAAAGGCCTGATAGACCTAAGTTTCCTGGATGGCATCGATCTTAAATGGGGCAATGCTGATGCTGTCTTGCAGATGATCCGCAAAATCGCCCTTCGTGAAGGAATTGGAGATCTTGCATCCCGCGGGGTTAAGACACTGGCTGCTAAAATTAGCAGAGGCTCAGCTAAATTCGCCATCCATTCCAAAGGTCATGAGCTGGCGGCCTGGAATCCTCACCGGGACAAAAACTTGGCAATTGCCTATGCCACAGCGAACCGCGGCGCCTGTCACCTAAACGACTCCACTCCCTCAGGACAAAATAACTATGTTATTAATGATTCTCTAGGAATTTGCCTATTTGCTCTCAATGGATTTGGCAAGGACATGTTGCGACAACTGCTTTCAGTGATAACGGGGATTGAGTGGAGTGAGGATGAATACTTGAAGGTCGGGGAACGGATCTACAACTTGGAAAGGGCTTTTAATTGCCGTGAAGGTTTTTCGCAGGAAGATGATATTTTGCCTGACCGTTTCTTTGATGAACCGTTGACTGTAGGGCCGGGCAAGGGTGCGGTCTTAAACCGTGAAGAATTCAAGAAGATGTTGACCGATTACTATCGGGAAAGAGGTTGGGATGAAAAGACAGGCAAACCAACAACTTCTAAGCTGAAAAACCTTGGCCTGGATTTTGCCTGATAATCCGTTTTTTTGTCTATCCCTTACCTTTGCTTGATATGAAATTTAAAATTGCACATGCGATCTGTCGTCAGGCCTTGAAAAAAGGTCCAATGAGATCGCAAAGGAGGGAGAAAAGCGCTTCTGGAGGCTCAAGGGTGAATCTGCTGATGGTCCAGTTCGTCTTGGTATTATCGACCCATTGCGATATATTGACTGCCCTTTGGAAGAAAAGAACATGCCATTCCTCTTTCCCTTAGGCATCATTTTTCTTGAAGAATGAAAGAAAAGACAGGACATGAATATTCCTAGTAAGATTTTTGGTGTCTTTGCAGATTGACATCCGTTTATCCCTTTGATAAGAAGAGATGAGGAGAAAATACTGTGATAAACGACATCTTGCTCTATGTCGGTGCTGGTGCAATTACCCTGTGGGGAATAGCTCATATTGCCTCCACGAAAAAAGTTGTTGCTGGTTTTGGGTCCTTGTCAGAAGACAACAAGCGAATTATCACAATGGAGTGGCTGGCAGAAGGGTTAACATTGTGCTTCATAGGCCTGCTTGTTCTATTAACAACAATTTTTGAGGACGTTCAAAACCCGCTGTCACTTATTGTGTACAAGATGTCGGCATTAATGCTGGCGATCATGGCAGGATGGACTTTGCTGACAGGGGCAAAGACATCTATCTTGCCTATAAAGGTATGCCCATTTGTGAAGACAGTCGTTGCAATATTGTTCCTTCTGGGCAGCGCATTATGAGAACGTTTATTAATTGTCTCGTTGCCGTGCTCACTTGCTGATAAAAGCAAATGAACACATAGATAAGAAAATCCTCTTTTTCATTGAATATCAACATGTTCAGAGTTTCTCCATACTTTGGTCTTGCTCTTAATAGATAAAATGCAATCGTAAAGTGCTTAGAGATTCCTTCTGATTAAGAAGAACTAGCTTCCGCGTTCAGAATGGGGAAAGGTGTTCAAGGTTTTGTCACGATCATCGCATTTCTGCGCAATGGGCCGCTATGGCTTGACACCCAATTCTTCAAGTAACCGAGGTTCGACAAGCCCCTCTTTTGTCCATCCTTGCTTTTCATAATATGAATCAAGGATTACATAATAAAAAGACTGATCGACAAATTTTCCCTTGTGGGCACCTCGGTTCAAAGGCACAGTCAGTTTCGGCGGCACATAGGCGTCGTAAGCCCGGCTGCGGCCCTGGATATTATTGATGTAGCGTTCTAGAGTATAAATCCTGCGGCCGCAAGCCTTCATCGATTCTTCTGAATATTCAAACCCTGTAAGGGCATGATAAAGGGAAAGGTACAACTCCGAAGTCACGTCAGCCGTGAAAAAATCACAAAGTCCCAGGGAATCAATGAGTGCTTTCCCAACCTGTACTGCAGCGACATAGGCAGATAGATTTTCAGCGCCTTCGAGTCCCCCTTCCTCAGCCTGAATGGTCCAAGCATAAGTATGATCACCTCTCCCTCTGTTCGAGGTTCCATAGGCCGCAAACATTCCTGGAAATGCCTTGGGCTGGACACCAGCGTAACCCAGGCCGCCAAAGGCCGTTGTAAAGCAGCGAGCAATCTCTTGGAGATCACTGGATGGAAATCGAGCACCGATCTCATAGATGACATGGTCGGTATATGACCCAAGCATTTTTCCCAGTGGATCGGATTGATAGGCAATGGCCTGCAAGGTTTGGATCATGTCAGATGCGCTCCCAAAAGTAGGGGCATTTTTATATTTATAAAGATATCCTTTCTCAGTGAGTTCCATGGCTGCGGCCATAACACTGCCAAAGGTCATGGTATCTATGCCCAGCTCATTACACAAGTAGTTTAAATAGAAAATAGCCTCCCGGTCGAGAAGACAGCAGTTGATCCAAAGAGCAATGGTCTCAAACTCAGGTCTCACGCCGCTGCCTGCATAAGGAGGAAGGTCGACGCTGGCCGTTCTCGTGCACATGATGTGGCGGCAGCGGTTACAGACCTTGTGTTTTCCAGCGATCTCAAGGAAAGCTTCGGTTGAGACTTTGGCATAGTCTGAAGGTTCAAAATAGCCTTCATCAAAATTATGCCAGGGAAGATAACCACCCTGTTCCCCGAGGTATCCTCCGTTGAACGCCCTATCCAGCCACCAGGTTGTTCCGGTAGCCGGCCGGAATGAGACAGTCCGCGAAGAGTCTTCCACATGACTCTTGATTAAAGTATCAAGCTCACGGCTGTGCTTCTGGAATTGTTCTCGATTAAAATAAGATACAGGCTCCTTGCCATAAGCAGTGATCGCGACCAAGTTTTTTGAGCCAAAGACAGCACCAGCTCCACCTCGACCGAAATTTCGATGATGATCCGCAGTAAGACAGGCAAATGCCACCTGATTCCATCCTGCAGGGCCCAGGCAAACGGTTGAAGAGCCTGGATATTTATGGGAAAGATAGTCTGTAATTGCGGAAGCTTGGCGCGCGATTTTCCTTCCATCAACGACCTCAAATAATTCCTCTTCCGCATCTAGGATTTGGACATTCCCTTCCGCAGCTAGGATGCGCACAGGAGAGTCTGCTCTTCCATCGATGATCAAATGATCGACTCCCGATCTTTTGAGCATGTTGTGGAAAAGACCTCCGGCACTCGAATGGGTGATCAGCCCGAAAATTGGCTGATGATCCGCAAACCAGGGAACCTGTTCAGGAGAACGAGTCATTGTACCCATAAAAGAGCAGGAGCCGCGGCCTGCGGTGGGAACAGGAGTATCATTTGGAGCTGCTGTGCCGATGATGATTCTGTTTTCAGGGCTGAGGGGATTTTTGATAGGACCTGTTTTTTTGAGATGATTGTACAGAAAGCGGGCTTGAACACCTCGGCCGCCGATGTAGTCATTATAAATTGCAGAATCCGCAGGTTCGAGGCTTACCGTGCGGTTTGTAAGGTCAATCAGAGCCCACTTGCCTTTGTATCCGGAGAAGCCATTCCAGGGATTTTGCATGATAACTCCTTATGGATTGGTAATTTTGAATTTTTCAAAGGAAAAATGTTTCTTGCCAGGTCGACTCAATTCACTTTTTCTGGCTTGCCAACCGCTTGCCGACATCACGAAGAAATATATGTCTGAAAAAATGAAATGTCAATCAGGGGACATAAAACTTAATTCGAGAACAAAGCATTATGTCGCCCCTGTGTCTTCGTGTTTGCAATGGGAATATGTGTTTCCTCTTCCATTGACATAAATTTTTTACTCTCATAAAAAAAATGTTGGGCTGGGTAAGGAAAATTGCACATAGAATGCATAAAATCTCCCAGCAGCAAAAGGTAAACTCCCATCAAAAATCCAAACCCCATCTTTTGTATTCTCTCCCTGGATGGCAAATATTGGGGCCTTTTTTTCAGGGCTGTATGCAACGCTATTTCATCAAGCATGTTTATTGAGTCGCTCAGCCATCAAGGCAGGGTCAACCCTCTTGTTCTATACATATGAGGACGCGGCTAGGGATTTGGGATATCAACCGAAACGGACATTTCGGAAAGCAGTCGAAGGAATGGTGACTTATTATCGAAATGAGAATTTAATTGAAGCAAAGGGTCGATATCTAGATCAGGTCGAAAAAAAAAGATATAAGTGACCCTTGGGACACAAAGATTAATAGAATAATCAAGTATTGTGTCCCCTGAATAGGATAGGAATATGTGAGCATGAAAATTTTTCATTCCCATTATATAATGGAACTCTCACAGATTTCGAAGCGGAAAAATTGATGCTTAAAAACCAGCCTTTTTTAGCAAAGAAAACCTCCTCTGAAGAACTCTTTAAACGGACCAAAGAAGAAGCCCAAAGATTCTTCCGGCGGGCCCGCGGGAGCCATGATTGGGATCATAATGAAAGAGTTCTCCGGCTGTGCCTGCGAATAGGAAAAAAGGAGAAAGCAGACCTAGAAATCCTGAAGCTCGCCGCGCTCCTTCATGATATTGGACGGGCGAAAGAGGACCAGTCGAATGGAAAAATTTGTCATTCGAAAGCGGGAACGGAGATGGCCCAAAAAATCCTAGAGACGCACGGAGTCGAAAAAAAGAAGATCGACCGGATTATTCACTGCATCCAAACCCACCGGTTTCGAAAGAAGAGTGTCCCGACCTCGAAGGAGGCCAAAATCCTGTTCGACGCCGACAAACTGGATTCTATCGGGGCCGTCGGGATCGGAAGAGCTTTTTTATTCGCAGGAGAAATCGGCGCCAGGCTCCACAACAAGGATGTCGATATCCGGAAAACAAAGCCCTATACGAAGGAAGATACAGCCTACAGGGAATATTTAGTGAAGTTGAGCCGGATCAAAGACCGAATATTCACAAAAGAGGGAAAGAGAATCGCCCAAGAGCGACACAAATTCATGGTCGAATTTTTTGACCGACTCAATAAAGAAACTGACGGTACATTGTGATCTCAAACGGAAAATTTCCTGCTCTCCTATTCCGCACCCCAAGCAAATGCGCAGCATCTAATGGCTTAACTTCCGTGCTCATCATTAGGGACGTTCCCTAAGGTACAAGGCAACACCCCTAAAGGGATGGCACCTTGGGGAACGTCCCCTCTAGCTTTCCTATCCTAAAGTCTTGGAGCATATTAATGAAAAGAGAAGAAGAAATTGGGTCTTCTTTCATTCCAAAGAGATGGCTTTCGCAGGCGCAATCAGAAGAGCCAAAACCGGGTATGGTCCAGCCGACAAACTCTTTGAGCCTTGTTGCAACTTCACATTCAAGGTTAGCGCTTGTGCGAATCGGCAATTCCTCATAAAAGGATGCGTGTTTTCTTAGATAATCAATATGCCAAAAGAGTTTCTTCCTTCTCCTCTTATGCCTCGCTATCCTTTTTGTGAGTCCCCTCTTGGCTGATCCAATATATAAATAATATCCTTTTCTAAAGTCAATCGTGCCCAACTCGCCTACGGAGAAGGCGCAATCTTCTTTGATAGAAAGAATGAGGATGTAGCATCCTCGATCCTGAGCCTCTCTTTCTAACAATTCCCAAGGGATCATGAGCTCCTTAACGCCTGTGTCCAAAGACAGATCTTTCTTCAACTTGACAGCAATCGCTTTGATAAGGATTTTATCGCGTACCTTTAGGAGATCTCTTGAAAAATCAATATCTGTGTGATACTCAGGCAGAAAATATTTAGCAGAAGGCCACCAGACAACAAAAAGAATACCACCATCTATCCCCTTTTCTTTCAATTTCGAAAGCTCAAGGAGATGGCGGCGGCCGCGCACTGTGATGGCATCAGGAAACATAGCTAAGGTGCGACCAAAGAGCGTGCAATTCTTAACCTCGAGAACAAGCTCACACCTTTCCCCCTGCAGCAGAAAATCAAATCTGCTTCGTCCAATACACACTTCCTTTTTGACTAAATCAAAGTTCTCCAATCCAGGGATTTTTTTCTCCTTTAAAAGAAATTCAACGATGGTATTTGTGAGATGAGTGTGCAGGAGAATAGGAAGACCATCTCTTTTGGTTGAGATAACCGTATATGGAATCTTACTCCTTGAGGGATTCTTTCGACGGTAGAGCGGCCTTCCAGGAAGGAGGAGTTCCCACAGTCTCCCTGGATTCGGGAGATAGGCTTTAATAGTTCTCCCCTTGAGAATACACTCAACAGTAAACCTGTTCAGCCTTTTTCTGAGGATCGCTTTTTCAAGTATACCTCCATCTAAGATCATAAAAGAAATATACCCAAAAATGTTTCCCTGCACAAAGACTGAATTTCTATGCTGGAATTCTAACAGATTTGAATTGACCTCTTCTTTATCCTGTGTTATGTCTAGCCGAGCATATCAGCAGTTGAAATGTGTATAAAATCGTTGAAACTTGAAGGCCTTTCAAAAGGGAATTTTTATCGTTAGGGAGAGCTCCATGCTGCCAAAGGTCATCATCTATAATGAAATCAGCCTGGACCTGAAGAAGAAAATGATTCATCTCGAGTTGCTGAGAACAGAGGTGTTTGACAAAGGCCATGTCCTTTTGGTCTATCAAGGAGAAGAAGTAAGGAGAAATCATGAAGGGCATTGAGGTTATCAATGTCAACGAATACAACATTTCTGAGTATGGTTTTTTTGTGTTACAGACGCGAAGCATGAAGGATATCAGAAGAAGCTAGATTGGCTGAAAAAAATGCTTCTCTGAGGGTTTGAGATTGAAGCTTTTGTATTCGCTTGTTGACGGTGCTGTGGGCTTCATTGAATATATGCCAGGCGAATATGTCTGGAGAACAGTTGAGGCGATTTGAGCAGATCGCTCTCATCAAAACCGAAGATCGAATGACTCCTCTCTGTGCCTCTTTAGAATATTGACATCGATAATCCCCCAGCGATACAATTTTCGTCCGATGTCAGCAGACGCAGTACAAGCAAAAAATGAGAAAAAATTGTTACTTTTGACAAAAGATGAACTTCCTAGTCCCAAAGGAGGGAAGAATGAGAGGTTTAAAAGACAAAAGAGTTCTGATCACTGGAGGGGCGGGTGGCATCGGTAGAGCCACAGCCGTGCGCTTCCTTGAAGAGGGAAGCCATGTCGTCTTGCTGGATAGCAACGAGAAAGCGCTGCGTCTTGTAGAACGGGAGCTTCCAAATTTAAGCGGCACTATAGTTGCAGATGTCTCAGACGCTGCTTCTGTGGCATGTGCCTTTGCAGAGCTAGATGGCTTATTTGAGGGACTGAATATTCTGATCAATAATGCCGGAATAAGCATTCGGAAAGCTTTTCTGGATATTACTCCTGATGAATGGCGCCAAGTGATAGATGTCAACCTTAATGGTGTATTCTTTGTTGCCAAACAGGCTGCCCACCGGATGAGGGCAGCTGAGGGGGGAGTTATCCTGAATATGGGCTCTACTAATGGGCTTACAGGTTACCCTTTTTACGCCAGCTATAACGCTTCAAAAGCAGGTGTCATTGAGCTGACACGCTCCATGGCACTGGAATTAGCTCCTGCCGTGCGTGTGAATGCAGTTTGCCCTGGCTTCATTCTGACTCCAATGCAGGAAGCGGAATATTCGCCAAAAATGATGCAGGCTTTTGCAAGCAAGGTTCCTCTAGCCAGGTTGGGCCTGCCAGAAGAAGTGGCTGCTCTCTTTGCCTTTCTCGCTTCTGACGACGCAGCCTTTATCACTGGGCAATATTTCGTGATTGATGGCGGAGAGATTGGAGGTGGCTTGGCCAGCCAGTTGTAAACAGATTAGGTTTTGTTCATCATAGTATTAATCAACAGTTCCGTTGACAGGCATTAACTCGCCTTTCAAATTTACCGTTCGAATTTTTCCCAACGTGTGAAAATTGTCAGGCATAGAAAAAATTATAATGATACCTAGAGAACAAGGGAGAACATAGGTTCTATCCCTATGACAAGGCCCCAAAAGGACTTAACTTCCGTGTTCGAAATGGGAATATAGCTTTACGCTCTACGGCTGATTTCCAAACAGCCTAAGGAAACATAGTGCCGCCTTTGCTACTCTTTTGGAGGCGACCACTCCAGTCAAACTACGCTACTAACACTGTCCCTCCTCGACATAATCGAGGTATATTAGAATCTTAATTTATCCTGATTTAATTAATCTTATCGCTACCACAACTTCCTGATCTCGTCGTCGAGCCCTGTCATCTCCCACCTTATCAGCGAAACAGGAATCATGCCCGATGCGAAGAATTCGTCCATAAACTGTCTGAGGTTGAATTTTTCACCCAACTGGAGAGAACGATCAGCCATCAGCTTATCAATATGGACTTTGCCCACGATATAGCTTGTGCCGTAGCCCGGCTGGTGCAGATAAATTCTCATGTCTGTCCAGACTGTGTCTCCCTTGGCGCTAAGCCAACCGTAAGGCGTCCAATCGACGGCAAACTTGACTGCCTCCTCTAAAGTGAACTCGTTGCTGTGCATTTTCAGGTCTCCCATCGCACGGGCGACGCGCATAGCAACAAGGATATAGATTAGCTCCCGCGCTCTCGGCCTTTCGTCGAACAAACCGGCATTCATCATCATCTCTTCCATGCCAGTTGCTAATCCCTCGGCCCGGGAATCCCAAATGTTATAGAGGAGAGGAACACTCCGGATCGGACTTGGATGCGGGTCATATTCCATCCTCTGCTTTTCCAACCAGTGGATGCTGTGACACTTCATGGGAAGAGAATCGCGATATTCGATCTGCATAAAGAAGTCGCGCAGACTGCTCGATGGAATGAACTGTCCTTTAAAAAGATCGAGATGCATGTAGTCAGGGACCGTGAAAATTTCTTCCTTGCGGAGAAACTCCATAAAAGCATTCACCGCCTCGTTGTAACGGTTCCGGATTTCTTCCTCTGTCGGTGCAGACTTTAGCTTGGGAAGCTTCCGGTTTCTGTGCTCCTCGAGCTTCAGGAAGGCCATTGCCCTTTCCCATTCGCGCTGAATTATAACGAGCTGCTCTTCCCAGGTATAAGGAACAAGATGGACATTCTTCATGTACCAGTTGAAGTTTTCTATGCCGATGCCGGAGGGAGCTTTCATCTGGCCCTGCTTTCTCTCGAGCCATTCACGAAATTCATCCACCGCAGCCTTAGCCCGCTCTGCATCAGGAATGAGATCCGGATGATTCTCAGTCAGACGTTTCGCAAGATTGTTCAAAATAGCACTCTCCCTCTTCTTCACCTGGATGCCGAGAAACCAGAGGTCTTTGGCCTCTTCCGTGAGATTCTCTTTAGCCTGTTCGAGGATTTTTGGTATAGCCTGAAGCTTCATCCGAAACTCGGCGAGATCCTTCTCAGGTAGAGGGAACTTGAACTTCCAGATACCAAGCGACCCATACATCTCTGCTCCTTCTCTGGCCGGCACATCAGGCTCAGAGTCAGTGATGACGGCATAAAAGCAGGGGTCCCGTGACCACGGGCGAAGGACTCGGTGATCAAACTCCAGCCCATTCATCTCAGCACAGACGAGATGGTAGTCAATCTGCTGCGACACCGACCAAGCTTTGCAATCGATCGCAGACAGCCGCTGTTGGAATGTTTTCAGCCTCTGGAATTGTTCCTTCATCGCAACGGCTGAATAATCGGGCACGCCATTCTGCACCTTCGGCTTCTGGAACTCACGCCATTCCTTAAACAATTTGATAAGGTCTTCGTATTGGCTACAACTGGCCTGGGCAGCCTTTTCTCTCCCGGGAGTGTAAAAAGCGATGGTCAAAATCGCAAAAAAGATGAATACGGCAGCTACTTCGTTTCGTCTCCTCATGTTCAAGCCTCCTAGTATTCGGAATTTATTTTTTACTCTATTATCCTATTTTTAACCTGTCAAGGTGCCACTCTTCATCAAAAGAATTCTTGAATTGTTTTGCGCTTGTGAGCGCGTTACCTTATTGTTTTTTTAAGCTGTTGACAAGGATTCATCCCTAGCGACATATGGTATATTTTGTGCGGATCATCACTATACGCAATCCAAGCTAAAAAGCGAGAATAATTTTATAAAATTTTTTTGAACTCAGCCCCAAAGAATGTTCAAAAATTCTGCGAAGCCTTTAAAGTTCATTTAAGGCGAGAACAAATTTAGTTCTGAAGCGTTTTTATCTACAGAAGGCCATTCTTAAAATTTTTTCGCGAGGCAAAAAATGAGAAAAAAAGTGTCTCATGAGGAATTTGTGAGCTTGGCAATTCTAAAACTGAGGACGGGTAACTTCAGGGGAATCCACTCGGTATATAGCGGCTTTAATGAAGCGTTCAAGCTGTACTTCGAAGGAGAAAATCCTGTCCAAATCACTGGCAAGCTGGCTGAAGATGGGAAAATTGTTATCAGACCTACAAAGCGCGGGGTCATGCTTTATCTTCCTGGCGAGGCGCCGCAATCGAATCGGGGGGAAAACGCCCTCAAGAAAATGGGGCTCCTGTGATATTCTTTTAATCAACATCAGGAAGAAATCTTCAGTCATCCCTACAAGACAAAAATCGCTCATCTTCGGCTTCCTCGCAAGTTCGAAGGAGGGCTGAACTTGCTTGCAAGCTGACTGCTGATTTCCCAAGCTATAAGCAGAAATATGAATTTTTCACACAGTCTCGAATACAACAAAAAATATACAGATCTCTCCGCCCCTTAAAGAATAGAGAAGAGAGCATCCAAAAGTTTTAATTTTTTGTAAAATCCCATTTGGAAAAATTAATGTTTAAGATAAAATTGATCAAGGAAAAAGGAGAAAGCCGCTCAGGTGCCGGATTTACAAGAATAGGGAAGCCCATTCATGTTGTTTGTGGATCAAGAGGGGGATTTGTTAGTAATAATAACTGTGCATATTCCTAGTCCACCAAAATTTAAGGCACCTTATGAAAGAAGTGAGCATGAGAAAAAAATTATTTTTCTGGAAAGAAAACAAAGTTGCTGTTGGAAGCACATGTAGAAGAATTTGCAGATATTTAATCCTAAGCCATCAGAAAAAATAATAACTGAATTTAAAAATTAGCGGGCACAAAAACCCGACAACTGCCTACTGACCTAGTCGGCTCCCCCAACGAATGTGCATCACTTAAGGGCTTAGCTCCCAAATTTGGAATAAGAATGAGCAAACAGACTTCAACCCTAACAGAAATTCCGTTAATTGAAAAAGACTTTTAGGCTAGAATAGACGTATTAATACCGTCGGCTGCCGAAGCCGCTACGCCCTCCACGACCTCCGCCTCGGCGGTCATCCGTGCGCGGACGAGCCTCGTTGATAGTGATCGTACGACCTTTTAATTCTTTGCCATTCAGACCGCTGAGCGCCTTTTCGGCCTCAGTCTTGTTCGGCATCTCCACAAATCCGAAACCTCTGGATTCACCTGAAAACTTGTCCTTAATAATAGAGGCAGAAGAGACCTCTCCAAAGGCCTGAAAAGCCTCACGCAATTCTGATTCGCTTAGGTCTCGAGATAAATTGCCCGCATAGATGTTCATACTCATCTCCTTTTAAAATTTGATCGAAATAAAGGAGAGGAGGATGACCGATCAGGGCCCGTGCCCCTTCCTTTATTCTTTCATTTCTAATTTAATTCTTAAAAGCGAAAAACCCGGCAGCTCCCTACTCTCCCACTCGGTTCCCCGAGCAGTACCATCGGCACCTAAGGGCTTAACTTCCGTGTTCGGAATGGGAACGGGTGTTTCCCCTTCGTCATGGTTGCCGGGAATTAAATTCAAATCTCTAGGGGACGTTCCCCAAGGTGACATCCTTTTAAGGATGGTACCTTGGGGAACGTCCCCGCGGCTTTTTTGTCTTAATAAACTTTATGGTCAAGCCTCACGGTCTATTAGTACTGGTTAGCTCAATCCATTACTGGACTTACACACCCAGCCTATCAACCTTGTAGTCTACAAGGGACCTTCAGCTCCTTGCGGAGTGGGAGATCTTATCTTGAGGCGAGCTTCCCGCTTATATGCTTTCAGCGGTTATCTCTGCCGAACGTAGCTACCCAGCTATGCCCCTGGCGGGACAACTGGTACACTAGAGGTTCGTCCGTTCCGGTCCTTTCGTACTAGGAACAGCTCCCCTCAAATCTCCTGCGCCTACCGTGGATAGGGACCGAACTGTCTCGCGACGTTCTAAACCCAGCTCACGTACCGCTTTAACCGGCGAACAGCCGGACCCTTGGGACCCGCTTCAGCCCCAGGATGCGATGAGCCGACATCGAGGTGCCAAACAGGGCCGTCGATATGAGCTCTTGGGCCCTATTAGCCTGTTATCCCCGGCGTACCTTTTATCCGTTGAGCGATGGCCCTTCCATACGGGACCACCGGATCACTAAGCCCTAGTTTCCTACCTGCTTGACTTGTAAGTCTCACAGTCAAGCTCCCTTATGCCTTTACACTCTCCGGCTGATTTCCAAACAGCCTGAGGGAACCTTAGGGCGCCTCCGTTACATTTTAGGAGGCGACCGCCCCAGTCAAACTACCCACCAAACACTGTCCCTCCTCGAGATAATCGAGGTAGGTTAGAATCTCAGAATATTAAGAGTGGTATCTCACCGGCGACTCCATCCCGGCCGAAGCCAGGACTTCATAGTCTCCCACCTATCCTGCACATAATATCCCAAAATCCAATGCTAAGATGCAGTTAAGGTGCCGGGGTCTTTCCGTCCAGCGGCAGGTAACCGGCGTCTTCACCGGTACCACAGTTTCGCCGTGCCCCTCTTTGAGACAGCGCCCAAGTCGTTACGCCATTCGTGCGGGTCGGAACTTACCCGACAAGGAATTTCGCTACCTTAGGACCGTTATAGTTACGGCCGCCGTTTACCGGGGCTTCAGTTCAGAGCTTCGCCTTGCGGCTAACCCCTCCCCTTAACCTTCCGGCACCGGGCAGGCGTCAGACCCTATACATCGATTTTATGTCTTTGCAGAGTCCTGTGTTTTTATTAAACAGTCGCCTGGGCCATTTCTCTGCGACCTCCTCGTGCTTCTCTCGAGTATTCGAGATACAACACTAATGAGGCACCTCTTTTCCCAAAGTTACGAGGTTAGATTGCCTAGTTCCTAAAAGAGGGTTCACACGTGCGCCTTAGGATTCTCTCCTCATCTACCTGTGTCGGTTTACGGTACGGACACCTGAAAAACTCCTTAGGGGATTTTCTAGGCAGTTTGGATTCAGCAAGTTGGAAAGCCCGAAGGCAATCTTCCCCGCCGTGCTCGAGGTTAAGAACTTCCGGATTTGCCTGGAAGTTCCCTCTACCTGGCGGCCACACCCATCCAGACGTGTGTATGCTTATCCTCCTGCGTCCCCCCATCGTACAAACGCTTCTCAGGCGGTGCAGGAATGTTGACCTGCTGTCCATCGCCTACGTCTTTCGACCTCAGCTTAGGTTCCGACTAACCCTGAGCGGACTGACCTTCCCCAGGAAACCTTAGATTTTCGGCGTTGCAGGTTTATACTGCAATTATCGCTACTCGTGCCGGCAGAGTCTCTTCTAATTCGTCCACCCCGACTCACATCGAGACTTCACTCGAATTAGAATGCTCTCCTACCTTTGCCAAAGCCCGAAAGCTTTGACAAATCGTAGCTTCGGTAGCAAGCTTAAGCCCCGTTACATTGTCGGCGCAAAGACGCTTGACCAGTGAGCTGTTACGCTTTCTTTAAAGGATGGCTGCTTCTAAGCCAACCTCCTGGTTGTCTATGTATCCTCACATCCTTGC
>Ga0315296_10000061_pt1:0-47500 | contig 112937 bp, 98 predicted proteins | sample YL17G14_18_MG_FD_203921 | JGI IMG/M metagenome (GOLD analysis project Ga0315296, IMG submission 203921) | Sediment microbial communities from Yellowstone Lake, YNP, Wyoming, USA - YL17G14_18 | ecosystem: Environmental > Aquatic > Freshwater > Lake > Sediment | place: USA: Wyoming... | reverse complement strand
GAGCAAGTCATAGAAAAGGAAAACTATTTCTCGACAATTTATAAAGTCATAATCAATTCCGAGGGAATGATAAAAAATTTTAAGCCCGTAAGAAAATCAAGCCTTGAAGCTTCTTTGAAGATTTTCGTGGGACACATTCCTCTTCCCTTTTTCCCTTTGCTCATAGACAAAAAGCTCAGTCAAGAACAAAAAGAGAATTTCATGGAAAAAAACGAAATATCCTTCCTCCCCTCCAAAGAAAATCAAATTCCACCTCAGATAACCTTTTCTGAAAAAGAGCTTATTCCCGAAGAAGCAAATTCCTTGCTGAGCAAGGCTTTGAAGATAGACATTTTTTACCCGCAAAATCTTTCTCAGCTTAAACTTCGCACAGTCCTTGGCTTGGAAAAGATAAATAAACCTGTTCCTGATGGAGTCTATTTAATCAAAGACGACTTGGGACTGGGAGGTATCTATGCCCAAGGAGATATTGAGGAAATTGTCACAGCAATTGAGGATGAGTTCCAGGTTATCACTTTCCGAACAAAGCAAGGTTGCTGGATCCTCAAGTTCAGCCCGACGAAAAGCAAAACCCTATTTTCTACTCCTAAAGAGACTCTCTGTTACGACCTTATTCCTTTGGGCATAATCATTGTCAACGGTAAAATCAACTCCCTTGGCGGAGGTGCCGTGGATTCGTCAGGCCGAGCCACTCTTATCAAGGACAAAGAAATTCCCTCCATCTTGAGAGGAGTGAATTTAACGATTATCTGCTCAGACAAAATCACCCTCTCTTCTCACCTTATCCACCAAGGAGTGAAATGGCAAGAGGGTTTGCCCTATATCAAAGATTCAGAATCACAACTGATCATTTTTGCATCAGGTCAAGACTTCTTCCAAAATAGAGACCGAGAGGGAGAGATCACAATTGATAAGAATTCTCCCCAGGAAATAAAAATTCAGGCATCTCTCACAGCCTCGGGAAAAGGCTTTACTATCGAGGGGAAAGATAAAACGGTTCACATCCTGGGCAGCCTCCAGGCTTCTGATTATCTCTCTAATGAAAACACCTTAAAAATTGCTTTTGATGAGCGAGTCCTGGAAGAGAATTACCTTCCAGAAAACGCGCCAGAAACAACAAAACCAGTTCTTTATCCGGCTTTCTTTCGAGTCCTTGAATGGCAGGAATATAGATGAAAAAAGGATTTTCCTTCTTGGAAGTGGTTACCTCGATTTCAATCCTGGCAGTCCTAGTCTTCCTTGCCTCTACTTCTTTTTTGAATCTTTCGCCAAAGTACAAGCTTAAGAAAGCAGCTTGGGAAATAAACTCGCGTCTCAATTATGCTCGGTACAAGGCCATATTCGAGGGAATATCGATAAGGATAAAATTTGGATCATCAGGCTATTCCATCGAAAAATACGATGAAAGCCAGAAAAAGTGGCGCCTCGAAGAAAAGTGCTTTCTTGAAGGGGTAAGCATTCAAGCTAACAACAGCCCTACCTTTCATCCTGAAGGGACTGTCTCCAATCTAGCTTCAATCGTTATCTTCAATTCTTGGGGAAAATACAGGATCACCCTCGCCATTACAGGGAGGATAAAAACTGTGAAGCTTTGATCTTCTATTTTCTCTCAAACACGATTTTTCCATCGACAATTGTATAGACGACCTCTGTTTTAAGAATCTCCTCCTCAGGAATTTCAAGGAGGTTGCGGTCAAAGACAGTGATATCAGCGAGTTTGCCAGCTTTCAAAGATCCCCTGATATCATCTTCGAAGGCAGCATAGGCATTATTGATAGTGTAAGCTTTGATAGCTTCTTCTACAGATATTCTCTGTTCAGGAAACCAGCCTCCTTCTGGAGTCCCTTTTAGTGTCTTTCGGCTTACTGCCGCATAAATCAAATACTTAGGATGCATGTGGTAGAGAGCCGCGCTCGTTCCAGGCCAATCAGAACCAAAACTCAGGCGAGCTCCAGAATCAAGCAGCGACTTAAAAGCATAAGCACCCTTGCATCTTTCGTGGCCTATTCTTTCTTCCATCCAGCGCATATCGTCAGATATATGGTAGGGATTGACCTCAGCAATGACATTCAGGTCTTTGAAACGCACTAAATCCTGAGGACGAATGACCTGAGCGTGGATGACCCTGAAGCCTTTTAAGTCTCGCCTCAATTCCTTCTTCAGCCTTTCGTAGAGGTCGAGCATCTCAGCCACGCCTCTGTCTCCAATAGCATGGATATTGGGAACAAAACCAGCTTCCAGACCTTGCTTGATGAGGCTATACATTTTCTCCATGTTGCCCACTTTGAGTTCTGGGTCATCAGAGGTATGAACCCGCCAATGGCCATAATTTTGAGGCTGATCATTGTACGGTTCAAAGAAGAGAGCGCCATGGGTGCCCATGATCCCGTCAATGTAACCCTTTAAGGCGCCATAGCGAAGCAACATGTCTTTCTTTTTTGTTTTGGGGTGAAGCCCCATCGAGAAGCCTTTCTCTTTTAATTCAGCTCCTCGGGAAAGATCAGGCCTCAGCCAGACCCGGCAAGTCAACTCCCCTTTTTCTTGAAGCTCGACAAAGCGTTCTGTTTGCTCAGGAGTTGCGATATCGTGAATCTCAACAATACCTGCCTCCCTGAGAGCTTGGAGGGCGGCTCGGTTTTCATCCAGAAGCCTTTCCTGGGATTTTGGTTTTCGAGCTTTTGTCAGCCTATCAAAGCCAGGAGAAGGCCTGAAAATGATGCCAGTAGGCTTGCCATCTTTGCCTATCTCCATGCCTTTGATTCTGGCGTTCTCCAGATTCGCAGCTTGGAGGGCAGCTGTGTTTGCCAGCCATTCTTTATAATCATAGCGGCAGAGGAAACAGGGATTCGCCGGACTTAAATCATCTATCATGTAGCGGTTTGGCCGCCAAGGTTCTTTGGCTTCTGACTTCGCTTCCCCAGAATCAGCCAAAGCCCATTTCTCGTAAGCTCCCCAAAGCCCCTCAGTAATCCATTCGCCATCATCCAGGATTTCGACAACTCTACTTATTTCCTTTCTTAGACCCTGCCCATCAGAAACGAGCATCAAATTGGCATCATTTATCAAGGCTCCAGCACTTGAGAAATGAACATGGGCATCTATAATTCCAGGAAGGACAAATATCCCACCGAGATCGATTACTCTAGTCTCTTTTCCTATGTATTTTTGAGCTTCGCTGTCTCGCTTGCAGACTGCAGTAATTTTATTTCCGCTTACAACCAAAGCTCTGGCAGTTGGGTTGTCTGGATTGACTGTGCAAATCGCACCATTGAGTAAAACAAGGTCTGCAGGAGACTTTCTTTGCGAGCAGCTTGAACAAACGATGAGAATAAAAGCTATTATTAGAGTGCCGATGGTTGAAAAATCAATTTTGAACTCGCGCTTCATAATTCCTCCTAAAAAATTGATTCATCCTTTAAGCTTTGCTCTCTCAAAAATAAATCGATTATATTTCCAAAAAGAAGCTCTGTCAAAGAGATGCAAAGATCAGTAATGAAAAAATTGAGTTTGAAATCGATTTCCTTTTTAGGATATAAAAGAATTGAAGGAAAGGAATCATCATAAAGGAGGCTGATTCATGAAAAAACAAATACTTGTTTTTTCTCTAATTATCACTTTTTTATTCACTGCTTCTCTTCTTGCCCAAGAACCTTATAAGCTTCCCCCTAAAGAAGTTATAGACATTCTCGATGCTCCTCCACCTCCTCGTGCTCTTCTGAGCCCAACAGGCGATCAAATGCTGCTTGCAGAATATGAAACGATGCCCACAATCTCTTACCTGGCTCAGCCAATGCTCAGGCTGGCGGGATTGAGAATAATCCCTAAGACAAACAGCCGCCAGCAAACAACCTTTTACACTGGGCTCTCTATCAAAACAGTGAAAGATGGGACAGTGACGCGTATTGCGCTCCCTGAAGGTCTAAAATTTGGCTTCCCTCAATGGTCATATGATGGACTGTGGGTCGCTTTTCCTCACTATACTGAGACTCAAGTCGAATTGTGGGTTTTGGAAGCAAAAACAGGAAAAGCATGGGCACTGATTCGAGCTGCAATTAACCCGATTTTAAATGCGGGCTTCATCTGGATGCCTGATAACCGCCACCTCCTCGCAAATGTTGTTTTAGATGACAGAGGAAACCCTCCAGAAGCTCCACTTATTCCACATGGCCCTAATATCCAGGAGACTTCTGGCAAATTCTCCAAGGTATGGACTTATCAAGACCTCCTGAAGAATCCCTATGATGAAGCCCTCTTCGATTATTACGCTGCATCTCAAATTGTAGAAATTGATGTTGTCTCCGGCCAAAGTCGAAAGCTTGGCTCGCCAGGAATATATCTCGAGAATAGCCCTTCGCCAAACGGAAATTTCCTGCTCGTTTATAAAATAAAAAAGCCTTATTCCTACAGCGTTCCTTGCTACGACTTCACTCATTCTCTAGAAATTTGGAACAAGGATGGCGAATTGGTCCAATTGCTTGCAGATCTTCCTCTAGCAGATGAAGTCCCTCTCAATGGAGTTCCTAAAGGACCAAGGGAAATGGAGTGGCAACCTCTTAAGCAAGCCACACTTATTTGGGTTGAGGCTCTCGATGAAGGCGACCCTGAAAAGGAGGCCCCTCACAGGGATAGGCTTATGACCCTTTCTGCCCCCTTTGCTTGCGAACCCAGGGAAGTGATGAAAATTCAACATCGCTATTCAGGAATTGAATGGCTAGGAACTCGAGGCTTGGGTTTTGCTTCAGAATTCGACTGGAAGAGAAGGTGGCGCACAACCTACCTCGTTGATCTTGACCATCCAGATGTGGCTCCCAAAAAAGTGATTGACCTGAGCATTAAAGACCAATACAACGACCCTGGTACCCCTGTCTCCATAATGACTTTATCGGGCGAGCGAGTTGCAGTTCAGGACAAAGATTGGATCTATCTTTCAGGAAGCGGTGCCTCCCCTCGTGGTGACAGGCCTTTCCTGGACAAGATGAATATCAAAACAATGGAAAAAAAGCATCTCTTTCAATCCGGAGAAACAAGTTATGAAACATTTTTCGCTTTCTATGGAAAGTCTCGTGATCAGATGATAATCAGCAATGAATCCAAAACTGAACCTCCCAATTATTACCTTCTCAACCTTAAAACAAAGAAAAAACAGGCGCTCACAGATTTTAAAGACCCTGCTCCCCAGCTTACAGGTATGAAAAAGCAGCTTGTAAAATACAAGAGAGCTGATGGAGTTGAGCTCTCTGGCACCCTTTACCTTCCTCCGAATTACAAGCAGGGGGAAAGACTTCCGGTAGTCGTTTGGGCTTATCCGCTTGAATACAGCGATCCAAATACGGCAGGACAAGTAAGAGGCTCGCCAAACAGGTTCACTTTTTTTAGGGGCCCATCTCAGCTTTTCTTCGTCACCCAAGGATATGCTATCCTTGATGGGGCTCAAATGCCTGTTATCGGAGATCCCAAGAGCATGAACGATACCTTTGTCGAGCAAATCGTGGCCAACGCTAAAGCAGCCATAGATGCACTGGATACAATAGGTGTCGGAGATCCGAAGCGCGTCGGGGTGGGAGGCCACAGCTATGGGGCCTTTATGACAGCTAACTTGCTTGCCTATTGTGATCTCTTTGCTGCTGGTATCGCCAGAAGCGGCGCTTACAATAGAACTTTAACACCCTTTGGCTTCCAGAGCGAACGCAGAACTCTCTGGGAAGTTCCTGAAATCTATTTCAAACTCTCACCTTTCATGCACGCCAACAAGATCAATGAGCCTATCCTCCTCATTCACGGAGAAGCTGACAACAATTCCGGGACTTTTCCAATTCAATCTGAAAGGCTCTACCATGCTTTGAAAGGTTTTGGAGCAACAGCCCGCCTGGTCATGCTTCCTTATGAGAGTCATGGCTACGCCGCCAGAGAATCAGTCCTTCATGTGTTGGCAGAGATGTTTGAGTGGTTCGACAGATATGTGAAAAACAAAAAATAAACTTGCTTTTATCCTCATTTTTTTAAAAATTTACGCAATAAATAGAAAAGTTATTCAATTGTTGTGCTTATTCACTAACCCTATCCTCAAAAAAAGGAGTATTTCATGAGGAGAAAAGAAAGAATATTTTTTACGTTTTGGCTTATCCTCCTTCTGCTTTTCATTCATAATGGAGAAACATTTGGCCAAGAGCATTTCAAAATCTTGCTCAGCAACGATGACGGAATTGACTCTCCTGGCATTGTCGCCCTCTTTGACAAACTTACTAAAATCGCTTTGGTGACTGTTGTGGCTCCATCGAAAAACTATAGCTCGGTAGGGCATGGAATCACCTCCAATGACCCTATCATGGTGGAGAAGACAGAAAAAAAGGGAACAAAATGGTACTCTATCGGAGCTTTGCCTGCCACCTGTGTTCGTCTCGCCCTAGAATCTCTAGTCGATGAGAAGCCAGATATCGTTGTCTCCGGTATCAACAAAGGAGAAAATGTGGGGGTGGTGACTTATTACTCCGGGACTGTCGCCTGCGCCCGTGAAGCTTCCTTTAAAGGCATCCCTTCTGTGGCTATATCCCTGGAGGAAGGAGAAGTCATGGATTATGCGGCAGCTGCAGATTTCATGGTGGGTCTCATCCAGGAAATGAAAGAGAAAAAGCTAAAACTAGGAATTTATCTGAACATTAATTTCCCATCGCTGCCCAAATATAAAATCAAAGGTGTTTTGATTACTAAACAGGATACAAGACCTTCCCTCGAATACTTTGAGCAGAGGAAAAATCCCAGGGGAAAAATCTACTTCTGGAATTTCTACAAACCCCTTGACCAAGGAAGCGAAAAGACTGATGTTTGGGCCTTGAGAAATGGTTATATCTCGATAACTCCCTTTAAGTTCGATCAAACGAGCTTATCAGAAATAGAATCCCTAGTGTCCTGGAAGATCACAAAATGGAAAAAATGAATTTTGTTAATTGAATTTTTTTTACGAAGTGCTAAAATTTGATACCCAACAACATTCTGTTTTCTTCGAGAGGAGGCAAGGAGATGAAAAACATAATTTGGATCTTACTTTCATTTTTCCTCATTCCTTCATTTGTCCTGATCATCGCCAATCAAGAAAAGACTGGAGAAAAAGGAGCCGTCAGTCTTAGAGAAATCTCTCCCTTTACTTATTGCTGTATCCCTCACAAGGGGCCATTTACAGAAATTCAAGAAGTTATTGGAGCGCTGATGCAAGCTTTGCGAAGCCAAAATATTTATCCGGCAGGGCCTTTAGTAGGCATCTATTACAACAGTCCCGCTGAGGTCAAAGAGACAGAACTTGAGTGGGAAGTGGGATTTCCTACGACAGCTCAAGCAGTTGCTCAAGCACCTTTAGAAAAAAAGCAATGGAATTTCACGACTGTGGCCTCAGCCCTTCATACCGGACCCTACGAAACAACCGAACAAACTATCTCCAAAATTCTTGAATGGATGAAGTCTAATGGCTATACTCAGGCGGGTCCAATTATGGAAAGATACATGGACATGGATCCTTCAGCTGTAAAGCCTGAGGAGCTAAGGACAGAAATATGGATTCCCTGTCAAAAAATTTAGGAATATTTTCTTCATCTGATCCAGCCTAATTCGCTGAACTGGGCAAAGCCAGAATGGGATATCCCCCAGTAGGCAAAGAGCAGGCTGCTCAGAAAGTAGGCACTCAAGAAAAAAAGCAGGACGGGATTCCGACCTACTCCTTTTTGACCTTTAAAGTAGAGGACAAGAGTTATTACAAAAGAAATAAAGGCAGCTGGAAAAGTGAAAGGTACGGTTTGCCCTTCGATTCCATTCACAGTAAAAGTAAAGCCATAAAAAGCTGCTCCCAAACAGAGAAGAGCTAAATTCACCCTAGAAACAGAGCTAAAAGATAAATTCGAACCAGCGATCATCAAGGCAATTGAAATCAGGAAAATACCTCCATCCCACATATAATGGCTAATGATCTCATCGAAAAGATAATTGGCTCTGAAAAGTTCTGAGCCTTTCATATTTTGAAGCAACCTTGATATAGAGTTAGATGATAAATGAAGACCATGCCCATCCACATAAAGAATAAAGCCTATGGCTAAAACAATTTTGACTATTGCCCTTTGAGTCGCAGAGAGAGGCCGCTTCAGCAATTGTGAAATTTTTGAAATTCGATAATAAAGAAAATAGGCAAAAGGGATAACTGTGAAAGGGGTTAAAAAATCAAGTGAATCTCCCCATGTAAGTGGGCTTTTCAGAAAACGAGGAAGGAAAACTGGCATGATATGAAAAAAAGCAAAGACAAAGCCATAACCAAACAACCATAAAAAAAATTTTTTCTCTTCCTTCATCAAAATTTCTCCTTTAACTCTTCAGAAGATATGGCCAAAGTTGAAATAGATTCCAGTGCTTTCGCTGCTAATACCCATATCAAACCTGACAACAAAATTCTGAAGATAATACCTTAATCCCCAGCCGTAATCCATCAAGAATTTATTGAGATTTATTTTTGACCAGGAGGACCATACACATCCTCCATCGATAAAAATATTCCCACCCGCCTTCTTCCAGAGAGGGAAACGATACTCCCCATTCAGCAAAAACTTCCCTTTGTCCATAAACCTGTTAAGCTTATAACCTCTCATTGCGTTCATGGCTGAACCGCCTCCAAGAAAAGACATCTCAAGAAGAGGGATTGAGGCGCCTGAAATTTTCTGAACGAGGCCACGAAATGCGAGAACATCTCTTTGACCAAAAAGACAGAGGTATTTTCTAAGATCTAGGGTGAAGCGTGAGTATCGGGCTTTCTTGTTTCCAAAAAGCTTCGAAGCTGTATCATTCTGCAAGAGAAGGCGAAAGCCTCTCCTGGGGTGTATCTGACTATCTGATGTATCATAGCGGAAAACAAGGGAAATAAAGGGAGAAAAGAGCTCATCCTCTTTTTTTGAATGAACTCCTGCACCATAAAAACTATATTTCAGGTATTTATCATATTCGGCTTTGATGTCAAAGGAGATGGGGTATTTCTTCCCCTGGCGAATCTCAAAATCAGGAATGGAAAAAGCGAAGACATACCATCTTTCTCCTTTGCTCGAATTGAAGACAATGAAGTCAAAAGATTCTTTTTTGGCGAGATAATGGACAAACTTGGCTTTTCCTCCATATCCCAATCCAATATCCGTGTCATACATCAGAATCGGAAAGGCACTTAGAGACTTCTTAGGTTTCTCGGCTGAGTTACTCAAACCCTCTCTAAATAACATCAATGTAAGAAAGCAAACAAATATTATGGAAAAAAGTCTTCTCCTCGCTTTTTCCATCCTCTTCCCCTATTTGCTTCGAAAATAAGCCAAAAAATCTAAAAGATCAAGTACCATTTTAATTTCATCTCTTGCATCAATCTAATTTACCTTGTGAAAAAAGTTGTTACAATTTTGTTAAGAGTATGTTAAGAGTATGTTAAAAAATTTGAGCCAAGAGCCCATGTGGCTCAAGCAATCATATATTCTTTGGGGAAGAAAATACAAAGAGGAAGGAAAAGAGGAATTTGTTTTATTTCTGAAACTTATAGCCTGACCAAGGGATGGTGATGAGATGCAAAGGTTTAGAAGGATCGTCCTCAATTTTTTGCCTTAAGTTATGGATAAAAGTGTCAACTGTCCTTGTTGTCGGAAATCGTTCGTATCCCCAGACTTCGTTGAGAATCGTCTCTCGATTGACAACCTCCCCACCATAGGAGATAAGAAGTTTGAGAAGGCCAAATTCCTTGGCTGTAAGGTAGAGCTCTTTTTTTCCTTTAATGGCAATTTGTTTTTTGAAATTTATGTAGACATCCCCAAAAGAGTATTCTTCAAGCTCCCTGAGCAAAGGTGTACTCCGGCGGAGAATAGCTTTTACCCTGGCAACAAACTCTCTTGTTCCGAAAGGTTTGATGAGATAATCATCTGCTCCAAGTTCAAGCCCTAAAACTTTGTCAATTTCTTCTTTTTTCTTCCCTGTAAGCATGATAATCGGAGCCATTATGCCCTTTTCTCTAAGCCTGCGGCAGATCTCAAAACCGCCTAAAGAGGGGAGGACAAGGTCGAGAACGATCAAATCCAGCTTTTCCTTCAAGGCTAAATGCAAACCTTGCTCTCCGTCTGAAACAGAAATAACTTCAAAACCCTCTCCTTCAAGAGAACTGCTCAGCGCTTTGAGCAAAGCTTGATCATCTTCGATGATTATTATTTTTCTCATGGTTTAGGAAAAATTAACCTGAAAGTGGTGCCTTTATTCACTTCACTCTCAACTCTGATCTCTCCTTTATGGGCAGCCATGATGTGTTTAACGATTTTTAACCCTAACCCTACACCTTTTGGGTTATATTGGTTTGCTGCTTGGACTCGGTAGAATTTTTCAAAAATTTTCTCCTGCTCTTCAAGAGGAATCCCAATCCCCTTATCTTTGACCTGAATCTCTGTCTCTTTATCCCTCTCGATAAGCCAGATATCTATTTCCTTTTTTCTCGATGAATATTTTACGGCATTATCAATGAGATTAATCAGTGCCTGTTTCACAGCATCCTGGTCAATCTCTAAAAAGATGGGAGTTTCTGGAAGATTCAGCCTGAGAGCAAATCCATTCATCTCGACATTATAGCGGAAAAGCTTCACAGTTTCTTCAATAACAGTCTGAATTCTGGCCTTTTGAAAATTATAGGTCTTAACTTGCTGCTCAATTTTTCCAAAATCGAGGATATTGTGGAGAAGCTGGGAAAGGCGATTGCTCTCATTAGCCATTAAATTAAGAATCTCTTCCCTTCTTGCTTCATCTTTTATTTTCCCATCTTGAAGAATCTCAGCCAATCCCTGGATAGAACTCATCGGAGTTCGAAGCTCATGGGAGACAGTAGATATGAATTCCGTCTTAAGGCGATTGAGTTCATCCAGTTTTTCTTTTGACGCCCTCTCATAAATAACTTCCTCTTGAAGCTTGATCCTCTCCAGGTTTAATGCCAATTCTCCTGCCATGGTAAGCAAAAGCTCAAGGTCATCCTGGGTGAACCTTTCACCAAATTTTTTCTTACCTAAAGCTAAAAAACCTGCTAAATCAGTTGATTTGAAAGAGAGAGGAATGACCATTTCTAAATTTTTTTCCGGGCAGGATGAAAAACCACAGCCGCCAAAAACGCGCCAGCTACAGAAACAGCCGTTTCATGAATAAGAAAGAATTTCGAAAAAAGTCTCTGGAGAATCTGGACAGAAAAAAGATAGACGCTGACAGTAAAAATCGTCAAAAGGGAATAAACCAAGCTACGATTGATGACGAGTTCGATATTCATCAGCTTAAACTTAATGATGGAAATGGCAAAAGCGAGGGGAATGAAGATAAAAAATAAGGTGGAAAATTCTTCAGAAAGAAGGGGCTTTATCCTCATGAGTTGAGGTATCTGGTACAAAAAAATGAATGGCCCAAGGCCAAAAAAGACCCATTTTATCTGGGCTTTCTCTTCCTCAAGAACAACTCTTTTATAGGCAAGGAGAAGATGCAAAATAGCAAAAAGAACAAACAAAATGACATAAATACGAAAAATATAAAAATTTGACTGGTAGAATCTGTAGACTTCTAAAGATGAGTTTAAGCTTGAATAAAGAAAAGAAGCTTCAAAAAGTCCGCCCAGAATGAAGACAGGAAAATAAATCAAAAGCCTGTTTAATCTGAACTTTCTCTGGGAAAAGGAAAGAGAAAAGTGAAGAAGGAGGGCAGGAGCCAGAGCGTATAGAAAACAGAATACAATCCCGGGGGTATAAGAGAGCCACTCTTTTCGAAGGCAGTAATATTCACCGCTTATGATAAGAGAGGAAGAAAAGGCTAAGGCAGCCCAATAGAAAATCCGAGCTTTAACCTCTCCAGGCCGAAGGAGAAAAATTGAGATCCCTATAAAGAGACAAAAAAGACCAACGAGAAAATATATTAAAGGAAAAGGAGCTTGGCTATAAAAGGGAATGACCTGCGCTTCTCTTTTTTCTATTTTGCCATTAGTTTTAAGATAAAAAAAGGACTTTTCTCCAATGGCTTTTCGGCTGAGAATGAATTCAATATCTTTTTTCCCCTCAATTTTTGTATTGTCTATTTGAATGAGATTTTCTTTATTTATTCCTTGAGGAAGGCCAGGCCTATTGCGAAGCAAGAAAAATCCATAAATGCTTATGAGAATGATAAAAATGCCCCCTGCTAAAGAAAGAAAATAGGGGATTCTTTTCATCCTAGGAACTTCCCCCACATTTTTAAAAAAAATATAACACTAAGCAAAAGCTATTGTCAACAGGAACAACACCTTCTCCTTGAAAAGGTTGTTTTGTGTATGATTCAGCTGATTGTGATTAAAGCTTTAGATTTGATTCAGGAATGGAAAAATTTTTACGCCTTTCGAATTCCTCGACAAGCTTTGACACAAACACCACAGATATGCTGGCTCGTAAGACCTGCGCTTCTAAATTCTTTAAGCTTCTCAAAACATGCCCAATGGTCGAAATTTTCTTTTTGCTCTTTTATAGCCTGAGCTGGGCAGACTATAAGACATTTCCTGCATTCGCTGCAGCCAGCCTCCAACGGTTTATCTGCCTCGAGGGGCATATCAGTCAAAACAGTGACTAGCCTGAACCTTGCTCCCAGGCCCGGATTGACAAGAAGATTGTTTCGTCCTATCCAGCCCAAGCCAGCCAGATAGCCCACTCTCTTATGGGATAAATGCGCCCTCTGTTTTTCCCAATCTATAATCTGGGAAGCAGGAATAGGAAGGGCATTAAAACCGAGATCTTGAATCAGAGATGAGAGAAGCAAGGCTGCCCTGTCAAGAAAAAAATTAAGCTGACGGTAGTGGTGGAAATAAAGAGGGGTAGGGCTATTTTTTATATCATCCATAACTGCATCAATGAGTCTTTTTCCTATGGAAACGCCTCGGTTGAATTTCCCCTTTAGCTCTTTATCAAGGTTAAATTCTTCCCTTGCCAAAGTGATATCAGCCACCCCAAAAAGAGAAAGGCAAAGATCAAGGCCAAATTTTTTGAGCTTCTCGTAATTCTCTTTTTTTTCTGCCATGGGAGTCCATTTTAGCGAGTGCTGCCAGAGCTGTCAATAAAAGTTGACTATAATGAAAGATTAGGATATATCAATTGATGAATTAATAAAGTTAAAGGGAGCAGTTATGGTTGAGAAAACTTTAGCCATCATCAAGCCTGATGCCTTAAAAAAGAGAGTTATAGGCAAAATCATCCAGAGAATTGAAGATGAAGGCTTTAATATTTCGAACCTGAAAATGCTTCACCTCACCAAAGAAGAAGCAAAAGGCTTCTATATTGTCCATAAGGACAAGAATTTTTATGAAAGTCTAACAGACTTCATGTCTTCGGGAGAGATTTTGGTTATGGTCTTGGAAAGAGAGAATGCTATCTCTCATTGGCGCCAAATTATGGGCGCTACTGACCCTGCCCTGGCTCAGCCAGGAACGCTGCGCCACACATTCGGATTTTCGGTTGAGAGAAATGCTGTCCATGGTTCAGATAGCCCTGCAACCTCTGAATGGGAAATCAACTTTTTTTTAAAAAAGACTTGACATTTGGGCGGTCAATAAATTAAATTTATATCAAAGCCTTGGAGGAGACGAAAGAAGAGAATCAATTGTTGAGTTTTCCCATTTATATCTTTTTCTTAATCATCCTAAAAGGCGTGGTTGGTTTTAAAGATAAGAAAGAAGTTTTTTTCAATTTTTAATTCATATGACGACTAAAATAATGACATATACTTAGAGCTTAAGCGCCTTGGAGGTGGATGAAGAGAAAGGGTTTATCCAACCCTACTCTTTAAGATGGAGCCTTTTCTCTCATTCTATAAGGCGTGATAGCTATTAAAGGAGGTTTCTATGCATAAAAAATTTTTCTTCAAAGCAGTAGCTATCATGGTTTGCCTCGTATTTCTCACACTATGTGTTCCAGGACTCATCAGCGCTGAAAAAAAATCTCCAAAACCCAACTCTAGACTTCTCTTTGAGAAGCCCTTGAGGTTGATATCTTCTATCTTCCCCGTCTTCAGCTACATCTTCGATACAGGAAGCCAAGACAATTATTCCAAAAACGCCCCTACTAGCACTTCGAGCGAAAAAGTTAAGATCACAGGAGGTTTGCAAGTTGCAAGACCCAGCGGTGGAGATTAATTCAGTTATTTTCTTCAATTAGTTATCCATTTCTAAAATTTGATGAAGAGAGAACTTGAACTAAAAATTCAATTAAATAAATCAACTTATTAAAGAGATTAATAAACTACCATAAAAACAAAATCTGATATTTTAAGGCAAAGTTGAAGGAATAATTTCCCTTTTCAATATCACCCTTAGGGGTTATGGTAGATTTAAAAAAATCACCCTCGAGGTCACCCCAAAAGGTGATTGACCCTATTGTTAAAATCCTTAACATATTTAAAAAGAAATATATCCTAAATACAATCTTAAGGAAGCGGACAAGAGAATGAAGAGCATATGTATCTCAAGCTTTTTTTCATCTAAACCTGCAAATCTCATAATTTTAACTCAGAGTTAATAAATTGAAATACTCTTTAAAACATATCATCGCAACAAAAATCCTTCTTTTTTTAACTTTTTGTTTCTTAAATCTACCTCTTCTATCCCAATACAAAAGCTTAGAAAAAAGTCTCAGCGTTAATTTTCAACTGCAGTATGCTGAACTTTTTAAAAAGGGAGAGTATTTCCGACTTGAGGGAGAATATGAAAAGTCCATCAATTTTTTTGAAGAGTCTCTAAATTTAGCGAGAAAAAATGCATCTGAAAAACACGAAATTGAATCTCTTTTAAGACTAGGGCTATTGTTCTGGAATATTGGCAAGCTTAAAGAATCATCTGATATGTATACAAAAACCTTGCCAATTGCTCAAAAATTAAACTTGAAAATTGAGCAGGAAAAATGCTTGACTGCTTTAGAAATTTATAAATTATATACAGATGGGAAAGATTATCGCTTATCCGGGCAATATGAAAAATCAATAGAAATTTTCAAGAAGGCAATAGATTTAGCCAAAAAAAACTACATTAAGGAGTATGAGCTTAAGTGTCTTCGCCAATTGAGCCTCACTTACTGGGAGTTAAACAGCCTTCAAGAATTTTTATCTTTAAATAAAGAAGCTCTGGAGATTGCTAACACATTGAAACACAAGCAAGAAGAAGGAAGATGCTTGAACAACATTGGCATTTATTATTGGAAAACAGACAATTATTCTAATGCTCTAAATTACTATGAAAAGGCTCTGAAAATTGCTAAGGAATTAAAAAATATTAAAGATGAATCAGAATGTTTGAATAATATAGGGATTACTTACAATGATTTAGGCAATTATGAGAAATCGCTTGAATACTTAATCAGAGCAAAAGATATTGATGCTGAATTAGGAGACGACGTTAGCCTTTCTATGGACTTGAATAATATAGGAGAAATATTTAGAAGGAAAGGACTGCTTTTAGATAATAAAGATTTTAATAATGCTCTAGATAATTATAATAAATCTCTAAAATTAGCAAGAAAAACTAATGATAATAAAACCGAAATTAAAGTTTTAAATAATATCGGTGCTGTTTATTCTTATATAAAAAATTATGTCGATGCCTTGAAGTTCTTTCAATCAGGATTAAAAAAGGCAGAAGAAATTCAAGAAATTGAAGCAATGAGCATGATTCTTAATAATATTGGAATTGTCTATTCAAACAAAGGTGATTTTGAAGAATCAACGAAATTCTATCAAAAAGCCATTGATTTAGCGCACAAAATAGGAGGAGGGCAAATACTCTGGGAAGCTTATCTGGAGATCGCTAATGCCTACAAAAAGCAAAAAAAGTTTAACGAAGCCCTGGAAAATTATAAAAATTCTATCACTGTGATCGAAGATATCCGCTCCACGATCGAACTGGAAGAACTCAAAGCAAGCTTCCTGGGAACAGACAAGAGGCTTGAAGCTTACCAGAACATGATTGATTTGCTCGTAGCCCTACATAAATCTGAACCTGAAAAAGCCTACAATCTTGAGGCTTTTAACTATCTTGAAAGAGCAAAAGCAAGGGCTTTTCTGGATAGCTTAGAAGTTTCAACAGTGAGTATTTCTCAAGGAATCGATTTTAGGCTTTTAAATCAAGAAACAGAAATAATGAATGACATCTCAAAACTCTACACAAAACTATTATATCCTGAACTTACTCTTGAGCAAAAAAACGATATTTACAATGAGATAAAAAGATGCGAAGACAAATTAGAATCCCTAAAAAATGAAATAAGGTTGACAAGCCCGGCTTACGCAAACCTTAAATATCCTAAACCCATTACGCTTAATGAAGCCCAAGGAAAATTGCCCGATAGTAATACAGCTTTCTTCGCCTATTGCATTGGAACGGAGAATTCATACGCTTTTGTTATCAGTAAAAAAAATCTAAAAATATTCCCCATCGCTTCAAGAAAGGAAATCAAAAAACAAGTCTCAGAATATCTAAAGGTCATCGCTGAGAAAGAAAATCATGATTTTCATTTGGGGTATGAGCTATTCAAGGAACTCGTTCTTCCGGGTTTAGACAAAAATATAAAGAAAATAATCTTTATCCCTGACGACATCCTGTATTTTCTTCCCTTTGAAACTCTTCTCACAAATGAAGAAAAGAAGAGCTGGCTAATCAAAGACTATAAAATTGCTTATGCTCCTTCCATCTCTTCTCTCCGAGAAATTATTCAACGAAAGAGAGAAAAAGGGATAAAACCTCAAAAGGATATCCTTGCTTTTGGCAATCCTTCCTTTGGTTTAAATGAAAAAGAAGACAACGGAGGCAAAGGAGAAGATATCTTCCAAAACTTCTTTTCCAATTCTGCCTTTAAATTCTTCAGATTAAAATATAGTGGCCTTGAAATTGAAAGAATAGCCTCGCTTTTTAAGAAAAAAAAGATAGGCATTTTTCAGAAAGAGGACGCAACAGAAGAAAGATTGAAAGAACTCAAGCTCACTGATTATAAAATCATACACTTTGCTACTCATGGCCTCATCTACGACGAAAAACCCGCCCGTTCTTCAATTGTCCTCTCTTTAGATCAAGATCCTGCAGAAGACGGTTTTCTCCAGATGAGGGAGATATTCAATTTGAAGCTTAATTCTGACCTGATCACCCTCTCTGCCTGCCAGACAGGGCTGGGTCAGTTCTGGAGAGGAGAGGGGATAGAAGGCTTCAGCAGAGCCTTCTTTTATGCTGGTTCATCCTCAGTTCTCATGAGCCTCTGGCCTGTCAATGATCAAGCTAGCTATCAGTTGATGGAAAGATTTTACTACCACCTCCGCTCTTCTGAATCAATAATGAATGCTTTACAGAAAGCGAAACTAGAAATGATAAGCTCAGAGGCTTTATCTCACCCTTTTTATTGGGGAGGCTTCATAATAACTGGGAATGCAGACAAAATCATTTTCCCTCGGAGAATGAACAGATGGATTATACTGATTTGTTCTCTTGGCGGAGGATGGGTAATTCTAGTAATTATGAAAAGACTTAGAAAAAAATCAAAAATTTCCCTCAAGAAGTCCCAATAGGCTTTTATTCACCGAGTCAGCCATGACTGATTTTTAATAGTCATGGCCGAAAAAGGAACAATCCACCACAGGCAGAAGGCAGTAATAATAGCATATGGAATTCCATAAAGAAAAGCTAAGCTTTTATTGGTACGGAGATAATAGAGAGAAAGAAAAAAGGAAAAAATCACCAAGAAAGCTAGATGGCGCAAGATAAAAAGGGGATGCACGGAAAAAGAATAGGTGACGAGCCCTACAGAAAAAATATGGAAAGGATGAAGAAAGTTTAAAAAGAAAAAGTCAAATATAGGCAAAATTTGGTGTTTTGTTCGGTATGGCGAAAACATAAATCGAGCAAAAAGAACTGACTCTCGGATATAGCTACGGGTCCAGCGAAGATACATTCTATTCATTTGTCCAAATTTAGAAGGAACTTTAGTGTAAATGAGGGCATTTGACTGGTATCGTACCATGTAGCCTGCTTTAAGAACCAAGGTTGTTAGAGCTCTATCTTCTCCATGAGTACAAGGAATATTTAAAAATTTCTGATTCACCCATTCGTGGATGAACGTTTGCAATAATTCCTTCCTATAGGCGGTAAGAGCCCCTGGACAGCAGAAAACAGCTCCATAAACGCTTTGATAAGCGCGGCCGAAATCAAAGGATATAGAATAGCGGATGGAAAGCATTCTTGTCAAAAAATTTTCTTTTTCATTCAAGACCGCTACTCTCCCCGCAACAGCTCCTGTCTCTATATCTTTTATTAAAGGAATGACTAGATTCCTAATTGCGCTTCGTCCAATTTTGCTATCTGTGTCAACAGTGACTATAACCTCTCCTCTAGACTTTTTTAAACCAACATAAAGTGCCTTTCTCTTCCCCAAATTCTTCCTGAAATTGACAACTTTGAGTTTCTCTCCATATTTTTGTCTAGCTCTCATCATATAAAAAAAAGTCATATCTATAGAGCCATCATTGATGCAGATGACTTCAAGTTTGTCTTTCGGATAATTGCTGGCAAAGATTGAATCTATAGATTTTCCGATTAATTCTTGCTCATTTAAGGCGGGCATTATAACTGAGACAAAAGGCCAATTGACCTCTTCTTCCGAGTCTATTGTCATAGGCTTATAGCGAAACCAGAGGACTGTACGGAAAACTATACCAGCAAATACAATTAAGGCAGAAATTAACAACGGATAAGTCGAAATTCTTAAAAATGCACTGCTTCTTAGAAAATCAGCCCAAAAATGAAAAATGCGAAATTTTATAGCCATAATTAGGATAAATGCACTGCTTATAATAATGAGGAAAACAGCAATGGGATCTATCCGTTCTTTTACAAAAGGAAGATTAAAAAGAAAGCTTTTTGGCTTATATTCAACCTCGATATCATCAAGAATTTCTTCCCACATTATGGCTCTCTTCGCATTAATTTGCAAAATTGATAATCTATTCTTTATATAAAGCTAAATCTTTATTTAAGAGGCAGGATTATATCCTCACTAAGGAAAAGCAATATTAATAAATAAGCATTAGAAAGTCAAGTCACAGAGCCGTATTAGGCAGCCTCATAATGAAAAGTATAGTAAAAGAAAGTGAAGTGGAAGTTTTTTGTGTCGAATAAAATTTCCGCTTCAAAATTTCATTTTAGAAGGAGACATGCCACGTGGAGAAAGTCTATCTTAAAAATCTTTAATTTGCAAGATTTGGAATATTTCTGATAGCATCTCTTTTTCCGTGATGAGTAGAATTTAAAAAATGAGAATGGGTGGCGCGGTGTGAGCCCTCGAACGCCCGCAGCGTAGGGGACCCCTCTCTTGATGGGTGCGGAGTGAGGACAGACAGGGACACACCGCGATAGGACCCATGCATGAACCTTATCATCACGGAAACGGAGATGCCAATATTTCTTTAAGGTCGTAAGGTCCTCGATGAGGAGATCATTTTAGAATTTGGAGAAACAAGCCAAGATGAATGCCCAAGATGTGACCAGAGTCATCATGCGAGGGAAGGCTGAAGAGCAGATTTTAGATAGGCTTGCGGGGACAGAGTTTCAAGAGTTTAGCAGAGAAGGAAGGAGCAGGCTTCGGCGTAGCCAGACGTGTTTTATAGCAGAGGTTGAATCTGAAGAAGCTGCCGGAAGGAAAAGCTGTTGTTGATCATTTTTATATTATCCAAAATACTAATAGAAAAGTTGATGAAGCTAGGAAAATAGAACAGGATGTGCGAAAAGTGGAGAACATGGCGCAAGTTTTTTTAATAGGAAAAGAGAGCCTCAGTAACAAGCGAAGAGAAAAAGTCGAATCTTTTTGTCAGAGATATCCTTTGTTGAAGGAGTTTTATTGGACGAAAGAAGCTTTAAAAACTTTTTATAGATTATAACGAAAAAGCAAAGCCGAGAATAAGTTAAAAGATTTGATAAAGAGATCGCGTGTCTCTCTGATGATACGGCTATGAACCAGCGGGGCCGAACACTTAGGAAGTGGAATCGTTACAATCTCTATTATTTTGATAAAAGGACAACCAATGCCTATATGGAAGGCATTCATACAAAGATCAAAATGGTTAGGAGAGTGATCTCTGGATTCCGCAATGTGCCGATATATGTGGGGATGTTGCACTGACACTTCACGTTTCCTATTTGACTTTAAAATTTTCATTATGATATAAGCTTTTCTCCAAAAGTGTGTCGAAAAAATGATCAGAGAATTTTCAAAATTACAAATCAGAAAAAGAGCAAATTGCCTTATATCTATTTGTGCTATTTTTTTTATAGGATTAAGTGCCACTTCCCAGGAGAAGTTTCAGCCGCTCATACCTTTCAAAACAGACATTCCTCCAGTGATTGATGGAATACTGGATGACCCAGTATGGCAGAAGGCGCTGCATGAAACAGGCTTCAAAACATATCACCCCGATTACGGTATTGATATGGCCGAGAATTCCATAGTCTATTATGCTTATGACCAGGAGAATATCTATTTTGCTTTCAGGTGCTTTGATAGCCAGCCCGACAAAATAAAAGCCTCAGTAAACAGCCGAGATAAAATACACACTGATGACTGGATTTGCATCAATTTAGATTCCTTTAATGATCAGCAGTCTCTCTATGCCTTTTATTGCAATCCAGTAGGTATCCAAGGTGACTCCAGGTTTGAGGGTGGAAAAGAGGATTTCAGCGTTGACGTCGTATGGTACAGTGCAGGCCGAATAGACGATAAGGGATATACAGTGGAACTCAAAATTCCTTTTAAAAGTATCCGTTTTTCATACAAAGAGCTAGTGGAAATGGGCGTCATTTTTGAGCGAAAGATAGGCCGCCGTTCAGAAGCAGGAACTTATCCTCCTTTGGATCCGGCTCAAGGACCAAATTTTTTAACCCAGACAAGACCCATTATTTTTCACGATATAAAACACTACACACTTTTGGAGGTGCTTCCCGCAGTTACCTATAGCCAGAGAAGTTCGAGGGAGGAAGAGAAATTAATGACTGCTCAAGGCGTGGGTGACCTCAGTCTAACGGCCAAGTATGGGATAACCTCGCATCTTGTCCTCGATGGAACCTACAACCCTGATTTCAGTCAGGTTGAAGCAGATGCGGGTCAGGTCGATTTCAATCTGCGGTATGCCCTTTTTTCTTGAAGGTTTAGAAAAGTTTAATTTTGGGGGGAGCCATGACGGGGATCCTCTCCAAGAGATAGTGCATACAAGAACAATTGTCGATCCTTTGGCGGGACTAAAATTGAACGGAAGAATAGGCGAAAAGAATACTGTCGCTTTAATCTATGCCATGGATGAGTTGCCTGACACAGAAAAAGAAGATTATGCCCACTTCTCCATTTTTCGTTATAAAAGAGCCTTAAGCAAGGATAGCTTCATAGGTGGAATATACACAGGAAGGGAAAGAAAGAGCAGTTACAACAGAGTCATGGGCACTGATGGTCAGCTAAGGATAAACCAGTCAAGCATTTTTGGATACCATATTTTTGAATCTCTGAGTCAAGCAAATGATGAAATCCCGAAAGAGGATGGGCATGCCTTAGGGCTTCACTATCTTTACAACACAAGAGACTGGATTCTGATGCTTGGTCTCCCAAGATATTGGGAAAGACTTTCGCACAGAGACGGGGTATATGACAAGGACAGGTATTACCCGGATTCAATCGGGAATATTGCGGATGTTTTATCCTCAATCAAAGATTCTCCTGAGAATTGACCCGATCGTCCACAGCACTCAGATCAGGGATAAATCGAGTGGCCTTTACGAAACAGATAATTCCTTTGACCTGAGGTTTATGCTCCTGAGGGATTCATTGATCCAGTTTGGATATCGCTATGCCACCGAGATTTTTTTAGATGAAAAGTTTAAAACCAGCAGCGCAAAGATCGTTGCCAGCAGCCAGTTCACAAAAGAACTCTTTTTCAGCCTTTCCTACAGATACGGAAAAAAAATTCGATATATTGCTGATCCATACCAGGGAAGCGGAAGCGATGCTTCAGCAACTGTAATCTATCTGCCGTCAGAAAAACTTCATCTCGATCTGAGCTTAGTCTATTCTGACTTTTATCGCGATTCCGACTCTTCGAGAGAATATGACTATACGATTCTTAGGAGCAAGAATACCTATCAGGTGAACAAATACCTCTTTTTCAGAGGAATTTTGGAATACAATTCTTTTCGCAAGCGCTTGATGACCGATTTCCTTGCTTCCTTTACCTACATTCCAGGGACTGTTATCCATGTCGGTTACGGTTCTCTTTACGAAAAAATCAAATGGGAAGACGGAGAATACAGAAGCACTGATCAGTTTCTCGAAACAAAGAGGGGATTTTTTTTCAAAGCATCTTTCTTGTGGAGACTGTGAAATCCAAATCAGTTTCCGATCGACATGCTCACCCAATCGAGCTGGTTGCCCACTTCCACAAAATGGAAAAGGTTAGAGTTTTTCGAATTCGCTCTTTTCTCACCCTTTTGAAGACCAAATTCAGCTCTTTTCAACGCTCATTCCGAGAGTTCTTCTTAATGCAAAGCACCCATCATGTTCAGGCGTAATTGTGGATGAACTAGTTTTTTAGAGCATGAATATCTTGACTTCTATTGACAGATTTTTATGATCCATCATTTTGCATTTTTAGTATTTATAATGATAGGATTTTTATTTTGATAGTAGCCGGTAGAGAAAGGACTAAGGCCGATAAATCGGATGTATTATAAAATTTTAAATCTCCGGAGGAGAGGTTATGAATATTGCTCAAGATAAAGTCGTGGACCTAAAGGAAGCCATAAAAAAATATGTTACTAATGGATGTCATATCTCTATTGGAGGATTCACTCTTAACAGGAATCCTATGGCAGCCGTCCATGAAATCATTCGTCAAGGCATCAGGGATCTGCATCTCTATGCCCACTCGAATGGCCAGGGAGTTGATGAGCTGATCGGGGCGGGCTGCATCAGTAAGTTGGAGATCGCCTACTGTGGCACAGGAAGATTTGCCCCTACTTGTGTTTGTTTCAGAAGGGCGGTTGAAGAGGGAACAGTCCTCATTGAAGACTATTCAAACTATCAGATGACTTTGCGATTTCTGGCTGGTGCCATGGGGATTCCTTTCTTGCCCACGCGATCCTCTTTAGGGACAAGTATTGTCAACACCTGGGGTTTTTCAGAAAAGATGAGAAAAGCAGACCCAAGGCTTCCAGATAAAAAATTGGTCGTTACGGATAATCCTTTTGGCTCATGGGGCGACGCACCGCGGCTGGTCTTAGTTCCAGCCATAATGACTGACGTGACCATCATTCATGTTCAGAAAGCAGACTGCCAGGGCACAGCCTCGATAAAGGGCCTGACATTTGCTGATGTAGAACAAGCAAAGTCAGCGAAGCATCTCGTCCTAACCTGTGAGGAACTGATTGAAGTGAGTGAATCGAGGAAAGATCCTGACCAGAACCAGATCCCTTTTTTTAATGTCGATGCTGTTGTCCATGTCCCTTACGGTGCTTACCCAACTGCTTGTTACCGTTACTATGACTATGACCCCGTGTATCTTAAAGAATATAGAAAATATGCCCAAAGCTCTGATTTTTTTAAGCAGTATCTTGAGAAATTCGTTTATGGAGTAAAGAGCCACCAGGAATTGCTGAACCTCATAGGAAAAGAGAGAATTGCAATGATAAATGCAGATTCAAGGACTGGCTATGCGACCAACTTGGACAGAAGATGAGAGGAGGAAGAAATGGTGGAATATTCAGCAAGAGAAATGATGGCCATCGTGGCTGCGCGGGAAATAAAAAATGGGGATATCGTTTTCTGCGGGACAGGCATTTCTTTAATTGCGGCCATGGCTGCCAAACGTATCAACGCACCAAACAGCGTGATATTTTTTGAAACAGGAGCTCTAGATTCCCTACTTGAAGAAGTTCCACTTGCAGTCGGGGACCCTCGCGTTATGTTCTGGACTTCAGTCAATGGAGGACTTGCTGATGCTTTTGCCACAGTGCAGAACAGATTTTCCGTCGCTCCTGTTGTGGGGATTTTGGGTTCAGCTCAGATTGATAGGTACGGAAATCTTAATTCCACAGTCATCGGTAACTATCACAAACCCACTGTCCGTTTCTCAGGAAGTGGCGGCTCCTGCGATGTGGCCTCATTTGTCAGCCGGTCTATCATATTTATTCAACACGAAAAAAGAAGGTTTGTTCGGAAACTGGATTATCTGACAAGTCCGGGCTGGCTCGATGGCCCTCGTGGACGTAAAAAAGCAGGTTTGCCTGAAGGCGGTCCTTCAGCTGTTGTTTCCGATATGGCGATTATGCGCTTTGATGAAAAATCAAAGGAAATGTATTTAGCAGGCTATTATCCAGGAATCTCCCCTGAACATATATTAGAAAAAATGCAGTTCGAAGTGGATATTTCCCGCGCCGAAGAAGTGCAGCCTCCTTCCTTTGAAGAATTAAAAATCTTACGAGAAAAATGCGATCCGCAGAAACTCATCCTATGAGAAAAGGTCTCAACTCTGTGATTATAAGTTCTTTGAAGAAATTTCATAATTTCATGTGAATCTTGCTTGAGGCCCAAAAAGGTATTCATAGAAAGCTCAAAATTCTCAGCTTAGCCACTGAAATTGGCATAACCGAGTCACTGCTTAATTTTAGAAAATTTACAAAATAAGTGACAAAGATAATTGAATATACATAAAAAAAGCTTGAAGATTAGAGATAGGAGATAAAAATCACTTATTGACAAAGATGAAAAAAGTCCCCAGGAATTTTCTTTAAAAGGAGGATTATATGAGAATGGTTGATTGGGAGAAATTTATTTTATCAGCTTCTCTGCTTATTCTTTGGGCAGGAATGGCTATTGGCAAGACTGGTAAAATCCACAAATTAATGGCAACGCCGAAGTCTGTCCATACGGGATTTTTTGATGCAAGTATTCCGCCCGTGCTGACGATTGAATCCGGGGATACAGTCGTCATGAGCACGATGATGCTCATGGATGGCGAGCTTCTCTGCGAAATGACCCTTGAAGAATTAGTCGCCAAAAGGCAAGACTATGCCGAGCGCAAGATAGGTCCCCATACACTCACTGGACCCATCTTTATCGTTGGAGCCGAACCAGGAGACACCCTTGAAGTCCAGATAAAGAAATTGGTTCCTGCAGACTGTGGAGTAAATTATCATTTGCCAGGGAAGATGAATATCGGAGGGCTGGCTGAGGATTTTCCAGTCGGGCAATTCAAGACCCTGAAACTGGATGCCCAGAAAATGGAAACAACCTTCGCTCCAGGAATTGTCATTCCGCTAAAACCATTCTTTGGAGTGATGGGAGTTGCGCCAAAGCCTGGAGAAAAAAGACCTGCTGCCATCCCGGAATATTTCGGCGGGAATATGGACAATAAAGAACTAGTCGTAGGAACGACTCTCTATCTTCCGGTCAATGTGAAAGGCGCTCTCTTTTCTGCTGGAGATTGCCATGCCGCTCAAGGAGATGGAGAGGTCAATGTCACGGCCATCGAGACCGCGGCCAAAGAAGCTGTCCTTCAATTTATCGTCAGAAAAGATATGAAAATCGAAAACCCTCTAGCTGAAACGCCGACTTACTGGATCACCACCGGATTCCATCAAGACCTTGATGAGGCAGTAAAAATTGCCCTGCGCAATGCCATTCATTTTATATCAGAAAGCAAAGGATTGAGCCTTGATGATGCTTATGCCTTAGCCAGTATAACTTTCGATTTAAGGGTGACTCAGATTGTCGATGGCAATAAGGGGATTCATATCATGATCCCTAAGGCCATTTTCAAAAAATAGAGCCAAATTTACCTACCAGATTTTTGCAACCAAGGGAACTGAGGAACGCTCCTCAAGCAAGATCGCATTTTTCGTGCAGACGGAACGGCAGATGCCACAGCCATAGCATCGCCGGGATTCAATCATGACCTTTTCCAGCGAGGCGCTATAACCTATGGCCCCAAACTGGCAGAGGCGCATGCACTGGCGGCAGCCGTTGCACAAATCAGGATTAAGCTTGGCCACATACTCAGCCCTAAAAAAGAGTGGAACTCCATAGGCTCTTGTGGCTTTCATGGCCAGACAGTCTGAATGGTCACAGTTACAGATACCGCCGATAAAGGGAGTTATAAAGGTCCAGACAGTATGGCAAAGGGCCTCTTTCTCATGTTCATGCAAGGCAGCGAGGGCCTCATCTTTGTTCAGGGATTCAAATCCAGCAGTGTCAGGGCCTATAAGATATTTGGCATCAATATCGCGGAGAATCTGAACCATCTGCCCACCATTTGGCGCCATGCTAATCCCATAACAGTACCGCTGTTCTAAGCCTAAAGTTATGTGGCGGCAAATGCAGGCCAGGCGGACAATAGAAGTCACAAAATCAAAGATGCGCTCAACCTCCTCGATTGGAATGACCTGGCCGAAGTGATTCTGTTTAAACTTGTTCGAGATGCGCCGTGTCATCACCCGCCTGACGAAAGCAGGTGCTTTTTCGAGATTTCCAAGTTTCTGGACGCCCTGGCCGAGAGCCTCAGGGTTAGAGAAGAAATCTCTGATGAGATCCCGCCTCCTGATATCGCTCATCAGATCATCTGAGTAATTCTTTGCCTGTAAGTACCACTTTTTCCCCTCACCATGCTTATGGCAGAATTCACACATCCTGATTCCCTCCTTCCTTATTCTCCCCTGCGAACCAGCCAACCCACGGTACAAATCATGGCGCAGAGAAGAGTGATAAAAATAATAGCAAGAAATTTTTTGTTTTCTTTGGAAATTGAAAATTCATGTCTCACTGAATTCATATTTTTATCCCTATATTACACTTTGATCTCGAGCAAAGCAAATATGTTGCCAACGCTGACAGCATCTCCATTTCCGTGATAATAAGGTTCATGCATGGGTCCTGTCGCGGTGTGTCCCTGTCCGTCCTCGCTCCGCACCCATCAAGAGAGGGGTCCCCTACGCTGCGGGCGTTCAGACTGTGTCACAATTAGAAAAAGTGAAAAATTCAAATTTATATTTCCCATTTGAGAATAAAAAGCGAGGTGAGCCAATATATAGAATTCATGTTTATAAAGAATTTGCGCTTGATTTTCCCATTTTGAAAATTAAACCTATATTGTGACACAGTCTGGTTGCAGGGCGCACACCGCGCCACCCATATTTTTTAATTTCTACTCATCACGGAAATGGAGATGATTCCACCGAGCTTGACTTTTCAATCTCCCTAAATATCATAGGCAGGAACATGGAGACCCAGACAAAAATTGGTCCCAGCAAATGGTCTGTTTTGCTCGTCACCACTTTGAGCTCTTTCCTCACCCCCTTTATGAGTTCTTCCATTAACATAGCCCTCCCGACAATCGGCAGGGAATTTAAAATGAATGCCATTGTTTTAGGCTGGGTTGCTACATCCTATCTTCTGGCAGCAGCCATGTTTCTTGTTCCCTTTGGAAGGCTCGCAGACCTCCATGGAAGGAAGAGAATTTTCTTATACGGTATATCTCTAGATGCTATTTCATCATTTGCTATAACAATCTCAACTTCACCTCTGACATTTATCGTCTTTCGAATTTTACAGGGTTTTGGTGGGGCAATGATTTTTGGCACGGGTGTCGCAATTTTAACCTCGGTCTTTCCTGCTTCAGAACGAGGAAAGGTCTTAGGAATAAATTCGGCAGCAGTCTACTCAGGTCTTTCCCTTGGTCCACTGTTAGGAGGACTTTTGACCCAGAATCTTGGCTGGCGCAGTGTATTTTTTTTTGATGTTGTCATTTGCCTGATAATAATTTTTTTAGTCTTATGGAAATTGAAGAGTGAATGGGCTGGCGCAAGCGGTGAAAAATTTGATGTGGCAGGCTCAATAATCTATAGCCTTGCATTGGCATTACTCATGTACGGTCTTTCCTTATTGCCTTCAATAAAGGGAATAACATTAATCACAGTAGGTCTCTTGAGTATTACCTTATTTGTTGTTTGGGAAATGAAGATTCCAAGTCCAGTCTTAAGCATGTATCTTTTCAAAAACAACACCGTCTTTGCCTTCTCCAATCTGGCTGCACTTATCAATTATAGCGCGACTGCAGCTGTGGCTTTCCTTTTAAGCCTCTATTTGCAATACATTAAAGGATTCAGCCCCCAAAGTGCTGGCTTTATTCTCGTATCCCAACCCATTATCATGGCAACCTTCTCGCCCATTTTTGGCAGGCTTTCGGATAAGATTGAGCCGCAGGTTGTGTCTTCGATAGGCATGGGGTTAACAGTTATAGGCCTCTTTTTATTGACCTTCTTGAACGAAAGTGCAAATCTGGCATTTATCATAGGTCTTCTCATCATCCTCGGCTTAGGTTTTGCCTTCTTCTCTTCTCCAAATACAAACGCAGTCATGAGTTCTGTCGATAAGAAATTCTTTGGCATCTCTTCCGCAACTCTTGCTTCCATGCGGCTTATCGGTCAGATGCTCAGCATGGGAATTGTGATGATGATTTTCGGAATTTTCATCGGCAGGGTTCAAATTGCACCCGAAAACTATTCCCTCTTTATGAAAAGTGTGAAAGTTGCTTTTTCAATCTTCACTGCCCTTTGTTTCGGAGGAATATTTGCCTCCTTGGCAAGGGGAAAAGTTCGACAAAAATAAAATCGCACTCTGATACACGTATCTATGCCAGTCTTGCCAGCAATCACCTGCCAGAATTGACTGAAAAGAAATGAAATAGATAAGAAAAGTCCTTATTCGGTCGCGGCCACTGACTTATGGAAATGAACGATAATCCAGCGATTCTCCCTCTTCTCTAAAATCCAGGTGCATCTTACGGGTAATTTGATGGCATTCTCACCTATTTTGGCCTGGAAATTCCACAAACAAGTGGCACAGCAAAATTTTCCGTCCTCTCCGACATGAATTTTCATATCGCTAACGTCAATCTTCGTCTCAGATAAGGCCGCATTTTGACCTTCTATGGCCTTTTTCAAAGCATCCCATCCTATTATGGGCTCGCCAGAAGAACCAAAATTTACCATCTCTGAGTCATGAGCCATAGTTTGGGCATAAAGATTCATATCTTCGTTTTCCACGCTTTTAACATAGTTTTCCAAGACAGAATTAATATTTGCTTTTTCAGCTTCAATATCTCCAAGTGCTACTCTCTTCTCACAACTTGTAATAAATAAAATTCCAAAAAATAATACGCTAATGAGAATTTTTTTCATTATCTCCTCCTCTTATATTTTATTGCCGTTGATTATAAAATCTTGCCATTATGATTTCAAGAACATTTGGAAGAAATCTTTTATTCATTTTTTGATCCTAAAAAAAACTTATTTGAGGATAGTGAATTAAAATCTGACTTATCTCAGTGCGCAAAATCGAGTGAAAAATCGATAAAATTTATGATATATTTAAAAAAGTGAAGAAAAAAATAGCCCTTTTCTCCATTCTAATCCTGCTCTTTCTTTCTTCAAATTCTGGGCTCTGCTGTGAGGGCAGAAGACAACCGAAAACTTTTGAAGAAAAACTCGCCCATTTTTTTCAAAAAAATGAAGTCACTGTGGCCATCACAGACTCAGGACTGGGAGGGCTGGCGGTTATGGCAGATGCTGTAGAACGGATGAAAGAGGCTGGAATTTTCAAGAGAGTGAAGATCGTCTTCTTTAACTCCCTTTTCTCCAACGAGCTCGGCTACAACAGCTTAAAGACCCATGCAGAAAAAGTCCGCATCTTCGACAGTGCCCTTTCGAGTCTTGAAGAAAATTACGATCCTGATTTGATTCTCATCGGATGTAACACTCTCTCTGTGATTTATGAGGAAACGCTATTTTCCAAGAAAACAGAGATCCCAGTTGTGGGGATAGTTGATGCAGGTGTGGAATTGATCTCGGAGAATCTTAAGGAAACTCCAAATTCTGTAGTTATCATCTTTGCTACACAGACGACAGTGGAGGAAGGCAATCATAAAAAGAAACTGGTAGAGCAGGGCTTCGGGCCCAAGAGGATAATTACGCAGCCTTGTTCAGACTTGGTCAATTATATTGAGAGGGGCTACCGAAGCGACGAAACAGAAATGCTCATTTCAGCTTGTGTCGATGAAGCTCTCCAGAAAGTCCAGAATCCCAAGCTTCTCCTTTATGTCAGCTTGAATTGCACCCATTTCGGTTATTCACTTGACCTCTGGAAGAAAGCTTTTGAGGCTCAGGGACTCGAACCTCTCGATTTTCTTAACCCGAATTCCAAGATGATAGATTTCCTTTTCGATCCAAAAAGACACAAGCTTTTTAAAAGGACAGAAATTCAGACTCGTGTTGTCTCCATGGTCGAAATTAGCCGTGAAAAAATAGAATCAATTGGGGAATGGCTAAGAAAAATTTCTCCAGAGACAGCTTCCTCACTCGAAAGCTATGAGCTTAAGCGGAACCTCTTTGAATGGCGCAAATATATTATAAAATAAAATTTTTCTTTCCCTCTTTTAGGATGCAGAAATTTGCAGAGTTTTTTTGATTTTGCTGACATCATATCCTTTTTGGGATATCCTCTGGATCAATTCTTGATACAGGGCATCATCCATCTGCGGAGTGCGGCTCAAAATCCACAAATACTTTCGCTCAGGGTGGCCAACAACGGCATATTGGTAATTCGAATCAGGTTCGATGATCCAGTAATCTCCTCGAAATGGCCAGAAAAACTGCACCTTCAGTTTGGCATTGGTCTTTTTATCAACGACCCAGGCTTTGCCTTTGATAGATTTCTCCTTTCCTGTCAATGAACCTACTCGGCATTGGTTCAGGACAGAGATTTTCCCATCTTTCCGCAAACTGTAGGTGGCAGTCACTGCCACACAATTCTTCTGGAATCGTGCGGGAATTGTAGCAATCTCATACCAGGTGCCCAGATATCTATTTATATCTACAAAAGGAACAACTTCCAAGGGTTTACTTTGGGCACGAACCTGTGCTATTGCGGAGATGAGCAATAAAGATAGAATCAAATATTCTTTCATGGAAATTTTTCTCCTTTGGCTTAGCTTATATCAAGGAAAAAATCGCTGTCAAATATCCAGGCATTTTTAAAAACCTAATTTTCAACCTAAGTAGAAGAGTAAAAATAAAGGCGAGATTTTAAAAATCTGCACTCAGGAAGGCTTAAAGATCTCGTGCCTTAAGGTGGCTTTGCGGATTCTCTTTTCCACAGGGAAGACGCCAATACCAGGAGCGTCAGGAACTTTTATCGTTCCCCGGCTTGTGAGTTCGATTGGCGGCTCGATCAAGTCTTGGGCATAATATCTCGAGCTAGCTGAGAGGTCATTGGGGAATTTGAAATTAGGAAGGCTGGCTATATGCAAATTATGAGCCCGGCCTATCCCGGACTCCAGCATGCCTCCGCACCAGACAGGAACATCCTTCTCCTGGCAGAAATCATGGATCTTGCGGGCCTCAACCACCCCGCCTACACGTCCGACTTTGATGTTGATAATGCGGCAGCTTCTCATCTCAATAGCCTGCCGGGCAGAAGTGGCAGAAAGGATGCTCTCATCCAGGCAGAGGGGCGTTTTCATCTCCTTCTGCAATTGGCTGTGATCCCAGAGGTCATAGGGCGGGAAAGGCTGTTCAAGCATCAGGAGGTTGTACTCATCAAGCTTTTTCAAGATTTCTCGATTATCGAGGCTATAAGCACCATTGGCATCAGCCTGAAGAGGAGTGTCAGGGAATCTTTTCCGGACTTCCTGGCACGTGTGGACATCCCAGCCAGGCTTTATCTTGATCTTCACTCTTCTATATCCCTCATCGAGATAGGACTGGATTCTATCCAGGAGGTCAGGAATGGTGTTCTCTATTCCGACACTGACTCCAGATGGAATTTCTTCTTTTGTACCTCCATAAATCTTCCAGAGAGGCAAGCCCTCTTTCTTTGCCTTAAAATCCCAAAGAGCAAGCTCAAGCCCTGCCTTGGCCATGGGATTTCCACGGAATCTTTTTGCCTCACGGTAAAAATCCTCAGGGTTTGTAATAGACTTTTCAAAAACGAGTGGGATCAAATAATCCCGTAAAATGTGCCAAGAAGTTTCTGTGGTTTCGCCGCTGTAGAGAGGAGCAGCCTCTGCTACGACTTCCCCATAGCCGCAGATCCCTTCAGCATAGGCTTTGACGATGATGAAACTCCGGCCCTCCTCCCGGCCAAAGCTTGTTTCAAAAAAATGAACATAGGGAAGTTCTAAAAACGCCAGTTCAATCCTTTCTATTTTCATCTCTTATCCTCTTAATATTTTTTCACCTCTTTCTAGGACATAAAACGAGCGCTCCTCATAGATAAAATCAACAAGCCAATATCCTCTTGAAAAATAATGTCTCATGACCTGCTCAACAGCTCTTTGCTATTTCATAATGATTGCCGGTTCTTTACGAAGCGCGTTAATATCTTGAAGAATCTCAACTAATAGAAATTTCTCACTTGATGAAAAGAGAGGTCGGACAGGATAAAAATTTCTGTCCTTTCCTAATTCTCGCTCTAAAACTTTAGGTATATGAGCCAGATCATAGGCCTCATACTCTCTTTTTCGTCGGATCCTAACCCTTTCTTCTTTAAGCGGCCATTCCAAGAAAATGCGATCAGTGGGCATATTGGGTCCAAAGGTTAAGGAAGAAACTGATCCGTAAAAATTCGGAAGATAAGTCTTACTCACAGCTCCAAGAGTATGAAAGTTAAGATTGGCATTCTTAGCCTTGAGAGGATCAAATGTCCAGGTCACAAGGTTATAACCTCCCTTCAACGCCCAATCCCTTTGAGCCCACTTAAGTTCTTTCCCGATCCCACAACCTTTATACTGAGGCAAAACAGCTAGAATGTGAGAATGTTGACAAAGCCTTTTCTCGAAAATTGCTGGAAAAGAATAGACAAAGCCAGCCATTTTCTTCTTTACAAAAGCCCCTAAAAGAATCGCCCCTGTCTCGACCGATACGCGGTATTGAGTAACAGGCGTTAAGTAGATATCATCGTGTTTCCATGCTTCTCTTTGAATGGAGACACATTTTTCAAAATCAGAATTGGATGTTAACCTTCTGATCTTAAGTTTTTCCATCAAGCCTAATCTTTTTTCTGGCTGCTAATCTTTCATATAAGGCGATAATTCTATCAGCCATAGCTTCGGCTGAAAATTTCTGATGGACGACCTCAAATCCTCTTTGCCCTAATCGAGAAGCGAGGGCTCTATTGTAATAAAGCTTTAAAATAGCCTCAGCTAAAGCCGAAGGATTACGAGGAGGGACAAGCAGCCCTGTCTCTCCATGGACAACTACCTCAGGAATACCTCCAACAAAGGTGGCAACAACAGGAAGACGGCAAGCCATGGCGTCAAGAAGTGAACTCCCCATACCCTCTAGATATGAGGAAAGAACAAATAAATCAAGGGAAGAGAGAATCTGGGGAATATCCTCCCGAAAACCTAAAAAAAAGACAATATCTTCAACTCCAAGTTCTCGAACCTGCTTATCTAGTTCCATTCTTAAAGAACCGCTACCAACAACGATGATTTTTATCTTAGGTGCCATCTCTTTCAAAATTTTTGTTGCCTGAATCAAATACCTGTGGCCTTTGTGATCCTCAAGATGGGCGACAATACCCACGAGATAATTATCTGGAGCAAAGGAGAATTCTCGGCGAAGAAAGTCGCTCGAAGAGGCTTGCTCGAAAGGAGAAAAGTCTATTCCTGAAGGGATGACTTCAATCCGTTCCGCAGCCACGCCCCCTTGGATGAGAACTCTTTTCACGCCTTCAGAGATAGCGATAATGACATCAACATCTTTCTTGTATTTTCTGCGGGAAAAAATATTTTTTTTGAGAGGAAAATCCACACGTCTGGAAATGATGCGCAGAGGAACCTTGGCCAAAGAAGCTGCTCGAGACCCAACAGCCAAGGCATGGGCATCATGGAAATGGGCCAAGAGACACTTCTTGCGCTTCATGGCTCTTGCTAAGCGCAAGATGGCGAAGAGATCCAACTCGCTCCTGATTTTAAGTGGAAAAATCGGAAGCTCTGCTTCAGCAGCTTTCTGGTGGAGAGGACTTCCGGGCTGGACAACAAAAAGAAAAGGATAGCCCTTCTGCTTCAACTGCCGAGCCAAGAAGAATGATTGCCTCTGACCACCTCTCCATTCTCTGCCAGAATCAATATGGAAAAGGCTCAATTCTCTCTCCTTTTTTCCATATTTCCTTGAGTTTGGCATAGCGGATAAAAATAGCGTAGCTGTTCAAGGCAGAAATGACAAAGCCAGCAAATCCATCTAGGAACCCACGCTGCAAAAAGAATGATTTTACAAACCTCGCCCACGGCCAAAATAACAGATGATACCAGCGGCAGCGCTTCTTCTGCGCATAAAGCTTTTGAGCCCCAAGATCTGAGAATTTGTTGATTCGGGCCAGATGATCCGAAATGCTACGATAAGTGAAGTGATAAAGAGGCCCGCGCAGCTTCCCAATTTCTCCTCTGACAGCCAAGTTTTCATGCACGTAATCCCCCTCCCAATGGGCTTTATCTTTCCGAAAGAGGCGAATTTTCCGGTCTGGATACCACCCTGAATAGCGGATCCATTTTCCTAGATAGAACACCTTCCTGGGGATAGAAAAGGCTGAACAGAGAGGCTCCCCTTTTTTGAGCTGGAGAATTTCTTCGCGAAGTTCCGGAGAAATTCTCTCATCAGCGTCCAAGGAAAAAATCCAGAGAAAAGAAGCCTGGTTGTTGGCAAAATTCTTTTGATCAGCAAAACTTGTCCATTTTCGCTGGAAGATGTGATTTGTGTATTTTTTGGCTATCTTGATGGTATTGTCAGTGCTAAGGCTATCGACAACGACAATTTCTGAGGCAATATCAGCCACACTTTTCAGGGCAGGCTCAAGCCTTTTCTCTTCATTGTAAGTAATGAAGATGGCTGAAATTTCCATTGGCTCAATATTAACATAGAGACAAAACACATGACAAGATGCCCAAAATTGATTATATGAAAGCGCTGCAGCACCTCCGCAAGAAGGTTGCATAAAAAAGGTAAGGAGGTCCTGCAGGCTGAAGAAGTTTTTTGGATGCGATGCCTATAAACGGTATCCGATCTTTGCTTGGATGGACAAGACTGGGCAGACAAGAATGTCTGTCGGGGTAGAAAACAACAGCTTTCTGTTCGGTCGATTCCTGAGGGAGTTGCCTCCGGAATCGCCGATTGCCTTGGAGAGCGTAGGTCAGCGGTATTGGATCGTGGATGAGATGGAGAAGGCGAGGTATGTGCCTCGGTTAGCTTATGCGGGGAAGGCAAATCTGATCCCTGATGTAGCTGTAGTTTTAAGATTTAATAGGCATGTCCCGATTCTCGATGAAACTCTTCTCTATACGCAATTCTTTCAGAATATTCTCCTCAATCTCTCGACTTATCCTTCGGCTGTACTCCTCTCTCTTGCAGGAGATAGAAAAATGCGAAGGGTCTTCTAGATATTTCTTAAGGAGCTCAAAAGATCTGATCCGCCTTATTCTCAATATCTCTAAGATATAATCGATTTTGATTTGCTTAGAGATATACGTTTCCAAAAACGATTTCACCTGTCGATCAGGAAATTTCTTGTGAAGTCGCTTGGCCACGAATTAAACCTCCTTTCTTAAAGCAAAGTTTAAATCACAACGGCTTATCCGAAGTCCACTTTTAAAGTTTAAATCATTAAAAAAATGCCCACTTTTAATTTTTATCTAACAACGGAGATATTTTGACAGCTCTATGACAAAAACTGGGGTAAAATAACACCTGATTATTGATTTAACCTGATGAAAATAAACCAGATAAAATACGAAAATCTTATGTTGAGTATTTTTTGTTCGAAAAGTACGTCCTATCCTCATTTTTATTTAGGGATCATGGTTTTTAATTTGATGGATTTTTGCTTTATTTTCGCCATATGACAGTCTATTAGGGGCAAGAATAAAAATTAGCCTTAATGAGAAAGTTACGAAGATTATATATAATCAACATACCTCACCTTTCGAAACAGAGTCATCTGCAACTTGACATTTATTTATAAAATATGAATATTTATAGAACATAAAAGGTTTATTATTGCAATTTAAATCTTTTTTAGTAAGCAAGGACGTGTACCCCAACCACCTGATGTGGCTTTTGCCACAGAGAAAAAGCAGTCTCCACCCAAAACAGAATTTGCGAACTTGTGTTAATAAAACAGTGGCTTACCTTTGGATAATGAGCTTGCCGCTAAAGAAAAGAAAGGAGGAATAAATTCATGAATTTAGCAAAATCAAGAGCGGCCTTTGAACGGTCAAAATTAAGCCATGCTGGAGGTGTAGGCAATGCATTAAGGCTGGTTCCAGACCCATTTTTTATCCAGTACGGTTCAGATTCGCGCATGACTGATTTGGACGGAAATGAATATATTGATTATGTCATCGGTTATGGAGCTTTAATCTTAGGCCATTCTCCTAAAGTCGTTAATGATGCTGTTATTGAGCAAATAGCAAAAGGAAGCATGTTTGGTGCCTGTTGCGAATTGGAATTCATGGTCTCTGAGGAAGTAGTCAGAATGGTGCCGTCTATTGATCTAGTTCGATTTTCGAATTCTGGCAGTGAAGCCCTCCATTTTGTTCTACGCTTAGCCCGTGCCTATACTGGTCGGGAAAAAGTGATCAAGTTCGAAGGCCATTATCACGGTTGGACGGATAACTTATTCATTAGCGTTAAACCATTGGCAAATATGGGGCTCCCAAATGCGCCGTGGAAAATAAGGGAGAGCCCAGGACTGCCCGAAAACGCAGCCGATAATCTAATCATCTTGCCTTGGAACAATCTCGAGGCTGTGGAAAAAACCCTTAAAAATAAGGGACATGAGATAGCGGCAGTCGTTCTCGAACCTATTATGTTTAATCATGGCGGTATTTTCCCCCACGAAGGATACCTAGCTGGGCTGCGAGAGCTTACGTCTAAGTTTGGTGTTACTCTGATATTTGATGAAATCGTGACAGGTTTTCGTCTGGCCCTCGGTGGTGCTCAAGAATATTTTGGCGTTACTCCTGATTTGACTGTTTTTGGCAAGGCTTTTGGAGGCGGCTACCCTATAGCCGGTTTTGGTGGTCGAAAGGAGATTATGAACCTTGTAGCCACAAACCAAGTCCCTCACATGGGAACATTTAACTCCAATCCCCTTTGTCTTGCCGCGGCTTTGGCTACCTTACGGGAACTATCTAAGGATAATGGGCGGGTGATGCGGCACATCTCTGAGATGGGAGCTAAGCTGAGGAAAGGCCTAAACCAAGTATTCGAAAATTCCGGCTTTCCAATGAGAGCAACTAGTTCAGACCCGATATTTGTTGTGAATTCCCCAGTGCTTGAACTTCGAGATTTTAGAGATTATATAAAATTGGATTTTGATTTTATCCATCGCTTCCACAGAGAAATGCAATTAGAAAGAGTTTGGTTTATGCAGAGAGGGAATTTCATGCTTTCTGCAGCTCACAAAGAGGAGGATATTGAGCAAACTTTAGACGCTGCTCGGCGAGTCATTAAAAGGTTGAAAGGCAAAAAATGAGATTAAAATGGGCGAAGTCATAGAGAACAGGACACTTGTCTGGAACAACAGAGATTCAAAATTATTGGAGACATCCAGGAGGCAGAATAAGTAAACATTGTATTAAGGCTTTTTTTTTGGTTCTTCTTTTCTTTATTTTTTCAACATCTGCCCTTATGGAGGCATCAAAGCAGCAGTTTTCCATATCTGCCCCGAAGTATAAGGTGGTCATCGAGCGAAGCGTGATAGTTCGTATGCGGGATGGAATTAAACTCTTTACCGACATCTATTTTCCAGAAGGAGCTGGGGAGAAACTTCCTGTTATACTGATAAGAACACCTTATAACAAAAATAGGTTTCGGGAAGAAAGACAAGGACAATACAATGCTGCATACACATTTGCCGGACAGGGTTATGTAGTACTTGTCCAAGATTGCCGGGGAAAGTATGAATCGGAGGGAAGGTTCGTTGTCTCTGCTGCAGATTCCGAAGATGGCTATGATACAGTGACGTGGGCGGCCAGCCAATCTTGGTCAAACGGCAAAGTGGGAACATTCGGTTGTTCATACCTTGGTGAAAACCAGATTTTACAGGCCAAGTTGAAAAACCCTCATCTTAAAGCTATGATTCCTCAGGCTGCAGGAGGAGCTGTTGGAGCTGCTGGAAATCGGTATCGATTTTTTGGTGCTAGAAATGGAGGGACTTTTGAACTTGCTCCTTCGGTTGGATGGTTCTTTAGATCGGGAAGCAAGATTTATTTTCAGCCTCCGGCTGGAACGCCAAGATCTGTTTTTCTCGAGATTGCCAATCTTTTCAACCCTGCGCCCATACTGCCAGAAATCGATCAACTCAAGATCCTATGGAGTCTTCCAGTAATTGACATACTGAAGAAGGCTGGAGCACCTCCCACCGACTTTGAAGATTTTGCCTCTCATGAGCCCGCCGATCCTTGGTGGGAGCAATTTGGCTACATCAAAGATACAGACCATTTTAATGTGCCTGCCCTCCATGTTAATTCCTGGTTTGACTACGGAGTTGCTGAGACGCTTTATCTCTTTAATCTTTTTCAAAGTAACGCTGAAAGCGATCTTGCCCGAAAAAACCAGTTTGTGATCATTTCTCCAACACCTCACTGTGGCTCAGAGAGAGCAACAGAACATACAATGATCGGGCAGATGAATGTAGGTGATGCCAGGTTTGATTATTGGGGGATATATCTTCTCTGGTTTGATTACTGGCTAAAGGGCATTGATAATGGTATAACCGCAATGCCAAAGGTCAGGATTTTCATTATGGGAAAGAACGAATGGAGGAATGAGCAGGAATGGCCTTTGGCAAGGACAGATTATATAAAATATTATTTTCATAGTGATGGACATGCAAACAGCCGATTTGGCACTGGCTACTTGGCAACGAATGTGCCTGTGAATGAACCGCCTGACCGCTTCATTTATGACCCAAAGACTCCGGTGCCGTCTGTTGGTGGCCAAGGATTGTATGCCGAAGGTGCTTTTGATCAGTCTGATGTGGAAACTCGTCACGATGTTCTTGTCTACTCAACTCCTGCCCTCAAGGAAGGAATAGAGGTGACAGGACCCTTAAAGGTACTCCTCTATTTCTCCTCATCGGCACGGGATACCGATTTTACTGCAAAGCTTGTGGATGTCTATCCTGATGGAACTGCATACAATATTCAGGAGGGAATATTGCGAGCCAGGTATCGGGAAGGGTTTGAGAAAAAAGTCTGGATGAAGCCTGGAGAAGTGTGCGAGATGATACTGCACCTCCAAGCGACAAGCAAATACTTTGGTCCTGGCCACAGAATTCGGGTTGAAATTTCAAGCAGCAATTTCCCCCGATTCGACCGCAACCTGAACACGGGTGGTAATAATTACGATTAGACTGTATGGATAGTAGCGAAAAATACAATCCATCATTCCAAGATTTATCCTTCGCACATCATTTTGCCGATTATTCGCTGAATAAAAGCTATATCTGAACTCAAAAGACAGCAATTTCCGTTTTTCTCTCTAATTAGGGTCTACTGAAAAACTCGATAATTTAAGATAACTTATTGATATTGCTAAAATTGTATGATATACTTTATGCGAAATCAAGATTCAAAATGCAAGGTTTTCAGCATCAACCCCTCAAAAACCTTGCACTTTTGTTGGAGTCGAGATCCCATGTATAAATCAAAAGACCGGAAAACTCTCGTCCTTTTTCCGGAGCTTTTCCCCTTTGGTGGGAAACTCGATGAGAACAATCGCTGGTTAAGGATCGCGGAGCTGATTCCGTGGGACGAACTAGAGGATGAATACCGGAGACATTTTTCTTATGTCGGGCGGCCCGCAAAGGACGCGCATCTGGTGATCGGATTGTTGCTATTGAAACACATGACGGGGTTATCGGATGAGGGATTAGTGGAGGAGGTGTGAGAAAATCCGTACATGCAGGCCTTTTGCGGGTTTACGGAGTTTGTGACTGATGAGGCGTTAGATCCGAGCACGCTGTCAAAACTTCGAGAGAAGTTGGGGCTTGAGTTTTTTAAGCAGTTGGAGCACAAGACCTATAAGGTGTTAATCGAGCGGAAGATCATTCGAGCGAAGGGGATGTTGGTGGATGCGACAGTATTCCCGGAAGAGATCAAGTATCCGAACGATGTGGGGTTGCTGAACACGGTGCGGAAATGGCTGGAGCGGACGATCAAGAGGATGGAGAGAGTTGTTGGCAAAAAGCCTCGGACCTATTCTCAGAGGGCGAGGCAGGAGTACTTGAGGTTTTCGAAGAAGAAGAACAAGAGCAAGAAGGCGATAGCGAAGGCGAAGAAGGCGATGCTGCAATATGTGCGGCGGAACCTGAAGCAGATGAAGGAGATTGTCCACAGCGCCAGGCGGAAAGGGCTGGAGGTCAAGGGCAAGATCATCACTCAGTTGAGGGTGGCAGAGAGGATATTCTCTCAGCAGTGGGAGATGTATCGGCGGAAGGTGAATCGGACAGAGGAGAGGATTGTCAGTTTTCATCATCCCTATGTGCGTCCGATCAAACGGGGGAAACAGGGCAAGGAAGTGGAGTTTGGCGGGAAAGGTGCGCTGTCGCAGGTGGACGGGTTTTTGTTTTTGGATTATTTTGCGCATGTAGCGTATGCCGAACAGAATGTTATGGTACGGCATCTGGAAGCCTATGTGGAAAGGTTTGGGAAGCTGTCTCCTTCATTCACCGCGGATTGTAAGTATGGGAACCGGGAAAACCAGGAGATGATGTGAGAGCTTGAAATTCGGGAATCATTCAAGCCGTTAGGACGGAAAGCGAAAGATGTGTGGAGGAATGATCGTTGGTTTCGGAACAAACAGAAAGAGCGCAATTGAATTGAAGGAAGTCTTAGTCATGGCAAAGAGCACTATGCTTTAGATCGAGTGCGATATTCTGTCAAAGACGGCTCCGAGATCTGGGTGAGAGCTGGGATCCTGGCGATGAACCTCCGTACGGCAGCCAAAAGAGCTTAAAAGATAAAGGTTAGACATAAAGATAAAAACAATATAGGGAGAAGTTCTGAGAAATGATTATAGCCAGAATCGGCTAAAAATCATTTTTCAGCAGACCCTAGGTAATGAAGATAGCTGAAATTTCCATTGGTTCCATATTAACACAGAGAGAAAAAATAAGACAAGCCAGATTAAAGAAGATTTTCTTTGTGATTTATGTTTAAAGAGTAGCTCGAGGAGGCGGCAAATCTTTCATGACTTTGATACCCGGAGGAGCATCAATCGCCCTAGGAATGGTATTAATAGTCACAGCCACTGTTCCGATATCTCCATGAACTCCGCCTATAATCTTTTGGTGAATGTTGGGTTCTCCTTCGATAATTATCTCATCATACTCCTTATCGATAGCGGCATTGGCACAAAACTCAAGGGTAATAATTTTTTTGCCTTTCTTCTTGGCGTAGGCTATGCTCGTTAATCCAATAACCCGCCCACGTTTTACTGGACCCAACCCTGTTTTTATTTCTTTTTTGGCTTTTACCGGCTTGGGAGGAAGTTCTATTGCTTCATCCGGCTCCCAGCCAAGCCCATCAGCAATCATATTTATGGATTCCAAAAGTCCAACATGTCCAGTGATAACCTTTCTTTCAATTTTTTCCCTGAATTGTTCGGGAGTTAAGCCAGTACCAACCTTTACCTGAAAAGGGATTCGCCTTTTTGCAGAATTCATCATGCGTCTCACTTTGACGGAATTAACCTTGAGGCAAGGAGCCGTCAAGATAAGAGGAAGAGTATCCATCAAATAACCCGGGTTGATGCCTGTTCCCACCACAGTCACTCTATGCTTTTTCGCCAGATTATCAAGCTCTTGACTGAGTCGAGGATGACGCTTCCAGGGATAGGCAACTTCTTCACAGGTGGAGATAACATTTAGCCCTGCTTTCACACACTGAACAATCTGGGCAAAAACGCTCTTAAAATGTGAAGTAGTGGTTAGCACAGCAGCCTGGGCATTGACCTTAGAAAAAAGCTTATCAGCATCGTCTACGATGGTTATGCCCAATTTTTTAGGAGTCTCAAGAATTTCTCCTAAATCTTTTCCAACGAGTTGAGGGTCTATATCTACAGCGCCGACAATTTTAAAGCTCTTTTTATCGAGAAGAGCTTTGGCGATTTTACGGCCCATAACGCCACATCCATAAATAATGATATTCATTTTTTTCATCAAGTCTTTCTCCTTAAATTGAACAATCAAAAAACTTTTCTCTTATTTATTTTATGCTTTTTGGATATTATATTTTTTCCATTTCTTGGCAATCTTTTCCACAGCATCCAAAGAGGCCTGAATTTCTCCTTCAGTGTGGGCAGCAGAGATCGCTCCATACCCATGGAAAATGTTAAAGCCTTCCTCGAGCATGGCTAATTTAAAAATTTTCTCCCTTAGCTCAAAATCACAGACTTCCGGATTCCAGACCTGTTCAGGAGAGGTAATCCGATCAATTTTTTCGTGGAGGAATTGGACACTCACAAAGGAGCTATTCTCGGTGACTTCGTCGCCATAGCCTGTGCATTTCACATTGAATCCATAAGCGGTGAATATCTCCTCGATCCCTCTTCGAACTTTGGCTCCCAATTGTCCTATTTTGGGATATATTTCTCTTGCCTGTTCTACAAGGTATTTAACATAAGTTAAACCCGCCAGCATTGAAGCCGGATGAGCGCAAAAAGTTCCTCCATCAAACTTCACCTTCTCCTCAACTTTTGCTTCTGGACTACAGAAAGCCATCACCTCATCCCTTCCAGCCACAGCACTAACTGGCATCCCACCGCCAACAGCCTTCCCTAAGACAGTTAAATCGGGCTTGACACCATATAAGCTCTGAAGTCCTCCAGGGTGAAAGCGGAACCCTGACACAACCTCATCAAATATCAGAAGGGAATTGTATTGCCGCGTCAGTTCTCTAGCTCTCCTTAGATAATCTTTGTGACAAAAAATAAATCCTCCTGCCCCTATAAAAGGCTCCAGGATGAAGCACGCAATCCGCTCTCCACATTCCCTAAATATTCCTTCTAGATCCTCACTATTATTAAGCTTGGTTACAACTATCATTGACTCAATTCCCAGGGGAAGCCCGGCAGATTCTGGCTGATTTAAACCTTGCTTATAAGTTGAAATTCCTTTTAAAACATAGGGCTGAGCACCATGCCAGCCACCTCCTGCCTTCATCACCAAATCTCTTTTTGTAAAGGCCTTAGCCAGCATTATGGCATACATCGTGGCCAAAGTGCCGCTGGTGGTGAAACGAATCTTATCTGCCTCTATTTGGCTGAGTACGAGTTCTGCTAATTTGCTCTGGTAAACCCCTGGAAACCCTGTTGTCAATCCTTGACCTTTCTCGAAATATTCCTGAACAGCGTCAATCACTATTTTTGGATTATGCCCTAAAATATTGGCAAAATGTCCCTGCCAAAAATCCACATAAGTATTGCCATCAATATCTGTGACTCGAGAACCGCTCGAGTGAACATCATAGAATGGAAAAGGATCAAACAGCCGAAGGTTATGACTGCCTCCCCTGATTTGATATTGGGATGCCTTTAAGAAAAGTTCTTCAGACTTTTTGTGCTTTAATTTATAATTTTTAATTAATTCGTTATATAACCTTTTTTTATCATCCATTGTAAGCCCCTTATATTTATTTTGCTTAGCCTTTTAAATTTATCTTCCCATTTAAGACATGGTTATCTATTTTTTTTGGCATTTCTAGCAATATTGTCTAGGATGTTTCACCATAAAAGAGTTCATTTATTAATTTCTATTCTTCGCATTTATTATTTTATAGTAGTGAATAATTTATTGCTGAAAAAAGTATATACTACAACTTATTAAAAATAGTCAAAACATTTGTTTTATCACAGGAGTTTTAATGAGCTAAGCTCTTCTCTTGAGAAATGGAGAAATATTTTTTACCTCAAAATTCGGAAAGGCTAAAAATTGCATAGAGGCATTTCTTCTTCCGAGCTCTTCTTCTATAAAGCTTTTGATTAAGGAAACAGTGGAATCTAAAATCAATTGATAAATTCAGCTTAAATCAGATAGCGTTAAAGCTAAACCTTTTTTAATATCTTATAAAGGCCAAGAGTCATGAGGGGAATAAAGTAAGAAAAGAAAATTCCCCAGCTTAGGCTCCCATATCCTTTAGCTACAAGATTGATCAATCCAAAAGTTGAAAGTCCTAAGCTCATAAGAAGCAGGACCAAGGCTACTAGAGGTCTTTGCCATCGAGGAAATTCTTTTCCTCTTTCACGAAGAGCGGATTGTATTCTCTGATTCACAGAATGAACAAACCCAGTTCCAGTTTGGATGAGTGTTCCGAAAAGAACAATTTGAAAGGCGATAAGTAAGGGGGGAATCCCAATTTTACGAAGGACATAGATGGCTGGTATTTCTTGAGTGACAATAGCTGGATAATAACCAAGAACAGCAATATAGAAAAAAAAAGCAGGCAAGATGCCAATCAAACTCGCAATAATCCCCGAAAAAATTGCCTCTTTTCTTTTTTCTATATATTTAATACAAAAAAGAACAGTAGGAACAACGCCCATGTTGTAGAGGGCATATTTGAATCCTCCAAGAGCCCAATTGGGGAGAATGACGTGACTGGAAAACTTTTTCTGAATCTCTGGACCAAACTTCAGAAGTGCTGCGATAAGAAAAAGTCCGTAAACAATGTAGATGAGAATAGACCAACTGGATAAGAATTTTTCAAGTAAACCAGCTCCCTCGAAAGCTAAAAATCCTATGCAGAAAAGGATAATCATAACTCCAAAAATGTAGGGAATGCCGAAATTATCCCGAAGTAAAATGCCAGCTGCAGAACCTACGACAGCCAGCACCAAGATCAAGGTGATAATATAGAAAATTTCAAAGATAAACCAGAAAGGTCCAAGGATTTTCAGTAAAAATGTCCGATAATCATAGGCACGAAATTTCCGGGAAAACTCAAAGCTCACAGCAAGTATCACTGCCCACACGACCATAGTCACTGCGAACATCCCTAAGATGCCTCCAAGGGGGCCGTATTTCATAAAGTATTCTGCCAATTCCCGTCCAGTTCCATATCCCCCCGCAATAAGAACACCCTGGAAGACAAACCCAGGTAAAAGATATTTTTTAAAGAAAGATGTATTCAAAAATGACATCTTTATCTCAGTATTTATCTTTCAATCATTTCAAAATTTTTAACTGCAGTCCATGGAAAAAGGGTCTTCACTACCTTTCCTATTCTTTAGGATATAGGCTAATATCATTTAAAAAGTTCTTTGTCAAGCAGCTGTGGTCCTTAACATCATTGTTTACACATAGAGCCGATCTTCTCTCGGAATCGTTCATAAGGTGTTTGACCACCTAAAGCTCCGTGTGGACGATTGTGATTGTAAAAATTCTCCCATTCTCTAAGTTTTTCATTGAAAAGGTCCGTATCATCAATCACCACACCCTCGAGCATTCGATAAAACTCTTCTTCATCGATTTTATGACTTCGTTCAACCTTGCCATTTAGTCGTGGTCGTCTTGGTTTAATATACACATGGTTGATTCCTTTGTCTAAGATATGCCAATGAAATTGCCCTCCAAATTCCGCTCCGTTGTCCGTTTGGATGACATGGGTTCTAAAAGGCAGCCTAGAAAGAGCATAATCGATAAATTGAAGGATGTCCGTTGATTTATCTTCTCATAGATTTTCAGCACGCGTAGACGAGTACAGTCGTCAATAGATGTGTACTGATAATATCTCTTCCCCGGTCCCTTTATCCTTTCCAAGAATTTCACGTCAACCTGGATTCTATGCCCAGGTTCTGGCTTCTCATATCGCTTCCAGCGAGTCTCATGAGTCTTATAGCGCTGGTTTTGAGGAAGACGATTGAGCTGAAGTCTTTTGAGGATCCGATAGACTCCGGACTTGCTGATTTTAAGATCATAATAGCGATCAAGATACATCGCAATCCTGTCTGGCCCAAAATGATAGGTCTGGCGAAGATAGAGAAGCTTGGCAAGGACTTCTATCCTCGTCGCCCGCGGACTATGATGAGGTCGGCGAGAACGGTCTTTGAGACCATCTATGCCAAGCTCGAGGTAACGATGATACCACCGATAAAATGCCATCCGGCTGATCCCATAATAACGGCAGGTCTCTGAAACATTATGAGTTACCTCCTCAAAATGCCGGATGATGCTTAAACGCTTACGTTGATTCCTCAAAATATCATTTTCAAACATCTACTTCTCCTTTCTTGTCTTAGATTATCGGAGAATGTTCCAGGTGTAAACAATGTCTGTCAGTTTCAGAAGCAGCAGCAACGTTAGCCATACGTCACTTTGTAATCTTCTAATGGGGAGAATACCCAAATTTTATAAAATGCCCCGCCCCTCAAGGTGAGGTGATTTACTTAAATAATGATTAAAAAGCTAAATATTTATGAAGAAAGGAGATCGCAATGTCCAAAGAAATTATTACAGTACCTCATGCGCCTAAACTTCCATTCTCTCCTGCTATAAAAGCTGGAGACTATATTTTTGTATTGGGCCAAGGTGGATTCATAGATGATAAAGGCAATGAAGTCAAAGGGATAGAGGTCCAAACCAGGCAATGGCTCAAAAATATAAAACGAGTTTTAGAAGCGGCCAGTTCATCTTTAAATGATGTGGCAAAAATAACGCTCTTTTTAGGTAATATTGATGATTATGCAAGAATGAATGAGGTCTATCGAAGCTACTTTCCTAAAGATTATCCAGCCCGCTCAACAGCTGGAACTGGTTTGGTCATGCCCAATATGCCCATTGAAATGGAGTGTATAGCTTATTGCCCCTCAGGTCAATAAGGCAAGAACCTGTTCAGAGAAGATGTGGGGGACCGAGGTGACTCTTCCAAATTTTCAACCAAATATTTACAAAAACTAGTTTATGCGTTCCTTAGAGCAATATGAAAAGGAAACCTTAAGGCGGTTGAAGAAAGAGGAACCTTCTTTACTTAACATTATAAACATTGCTTGCCATAAAAATCTGTGGTTTCCTTATTCAAGGCACACATATTGATTAATAAGTAGACATTCTGTTTATAGCACCAATTGGGATATTAGATGATCTCCTGTGATTAGCAAATTTCCCTCTATAGGCGCAGTGTGCCTTAAGTTCTCAAGAAACATCAGCTAAGGGCATAAGTATAGTTATTTGTTCTTTAAATTGTTCGAGCCGATCAATTGAAGAAAATAAACTATGAAGTATGAAACTCTCCCCAAATTTCGGACAGAGCAATAAGGTGCATTTTGACCTGCCATAACTCAGAAGGAGGTATGGTAAAATGGTCAACATGCGCAGACAACATGACGCCGCATTCAAGGCCAAAGTGG
>Ga0315296_10000060_pt1 | contig 113056 bp, 103 predicted proteins | sample YL17G14_18_MG_FD_203921 | JGI IMG/M metagenome (GOLD analysis project Ga0315296, IMG submission 203921) | Sediment microbial communities from Yellowstone Lake, YNP, Wyoming, USA - YL17G14_18 | ecosystem: Environmental > Aquatic > Freshwater > Lake > Sediment | place: USA: Wyoming | collected... | reverse complement strand
AGTTAATGTCTGTGCCAGAACGAAGAAAGGAGGAGAACTTGTCACAGTCAGCCATGGTTAGTTTTTTAGGTGATAAGATGATTCATGTTTTGGTTACATTTTTAAATGACTTGACACGGCCTGTCCGCAGAAAGGAGAAGAAATGCATCTCCGTTTCCGTAATGATAAGGTTCATGCATGGGTCCTATCGCGGTGTGTCCCTGTCCGTCCTCGCGCCACCCATCCTTTCTTTTTTAATTTCAATCCATCACGGAAAAAGAGATGCAATCAATGCATCTTGACAGGCAGAAGAAAAAAATAAAAAATAGTGAGGCTCGAAAGACAAGGAGTGAAAGTTTAATGATAAAAGCGTGCTTCAGGCTATCCCTTTTGCTCCTTTTGCTTATTCTTCCTTTTTTCTTTTTAAGCCCAAACACCATGGCTTCTGACTTCGGAATTCTATGGGGTCAAGTTGTGGATAATCAGCAAAAATCGCTCAAAGGAGTGAAAATTACTGTCTCTTCGAAAGATCAAAATTTTGGCGAATCACTTCAAAGTGATAAATCTGGATTTTTCCAACTTTGTGGACTTCCTTCTGGATTTTTCTCCATTCGTTTTGAAGCGAAGGGCTACAGAACTTACATCCAGGAAAAAATTTTTTTTGAACCTTCAGAGACTCTCTATCTAAAAATTACTTTAAGCACTAAAGAAATCGAAGAAATTCCTTCTTCGAAAGCGCATCTTCCTGATTATACCAATATTTCATTTCAGACAATCATTGATGAGTCTCAAATCCAGCACTTTCCCTCTGGAAATACTATCTGGTCTCTTGTGGAAAATCAAGATCTTTCTGCCACAAGTAACCGCATTGATGTCGGAGGGCTTTGGTCAAGCATCCCAGCTCTCTTTAGCTCAAAAGGAGGTTGCTCCTGGACTCAAACTATCTATCTTCTCAATGGCTTAGATGTGACTGACCCTTATTGGGGAGGTATGCCACTTTTTTTCCCAGATCTTTTTAGTCTTCGTCGAACTCAACTCATCAATGCCGGCCTCCCTCCTCAAGCCCTCTCTCCGGGGGCCTATTTTGATCTTGTGACAAAGGAAGGCACATCAGAATTTCATGGCGGGTTCTCTGTCTTCCATATTGATCGAAATATGAGAAGTTCCAACATCTCCCCTGCCTTAGAAAAAGAAGGAATCTTTGAAAGCCACACCTTTAATAATCTGGACGATTTCCATCTTCACCTCTCAGCCCCTCTTATTCCTGATAAGCTTTTCTTCTATACTTCCTGGAAAGCTTCGAATCTCTCGAGAGATCTGGCAGACTATGAAAGAGAGGATAGAGCCTATATTTCTTCCGGTTTGGTAAACTTAAAATATAAGTTTCCCCGAAGCACTCTTCATTTTCTCTGGACAGGCCAGATTGTCCACAATCCCTCTTACGGCGCAGGAAGAAAAATCCCTTTCTCCGCTACTTTAAACCGAAAAGATCTCTTTAATGTTTTCCAAATGATCTGGAGTTCAAGAATCCGTGAAAGCCACTCCCTTAAAGCAGGACTCAGCTTCAGCCGAGGCAACATCCATTCAAATTTCCAGGAGGGCATCTCTTCGCAGCACGGGCTTGAAATTTTTAGAAACATTCCATCAGGTTCTGCTTTCTTAGCTAGTCGAGATGACCGCAGTTCATTCATTTTATTTTTCAAAGGCACATCCTTCTCTACAAATTCTCTTAAAATGCATCATCTTTTTCAGTATGGTTTCGAGTCCCGCTACAGCTTCTCTTCTTCCAAGAAGCAAATCTTAGACAATGTCCATCTCCACTTTTTCAATGGAAAGCCGCTTGAAATCATTAAATACAATACTCCTGTCCATGATCAGGAATCCTGTCTTCAACTTAATTTATTTTGCCAAGAAACGCTGATTTTTCCAAGCTTCTTATCCATCTTTTGTGGCTTTAACCTTGCTTTTAGCCGAGGCTGGATACCTGAGCAAAACTCAAATCTTTCCCTCCCTGATTGGAACAAGAATCTCTCCACAGATAAGAATGAGATCAACTGGCTCAATCTTTCTCCTCGTCTGGGACTTGTTTTCCCGCTCTCCAAGAAGAAAACATCAGCGCTTAAAATGTCAGCAGCCAGATACTATTTCACTCTCCCTCTCAATTTTCTGACTTATGGAAATCCCGGAGCATTGGGAGGAATTGTTTACAGTTGGCAAGACTCAAATAATGATCGGCAGTATCAAGAGGGCGAAGCTAGAGATCTCCTTCGGCGGGAAGGCCCATTTTATTCAAAAATAGACCCTGACTTGAAAAGGCCCTCTACGGATGAGCTGACCCTCTCCTTTGTCCACACTTTTGGCGCAGGTTGGACGCTAACCTTGGCCGGCTTTTTGAGAGAGAGCAGAAATCTTGTCGAGACTCTTAATATCGGCGTACCTTTTGCATCCTATAAAGCCCTTGAATTTTTTGATATTGGAGATGACAGAATTCTTGATACCCATGACGACCTCACTTTTACTGTCTATAACCAAGAAGCCGAAACACTCGGTCAGGACTTCTTTCTTCTAACAAATGCGGATTCTAAAAAAAGAATCTCGAGATACCGCGGCCTTGACCTGACTCTTTTAAAGAAGAGCATATCAAGTCCTTCTTTCTTTCTCTCACTGACAGCAACTGAAGCTATAGGGACAACAAGCCCGGGCAACACAGAATGGGAAAATGATGATGGACTTGTGGGAAGTTTATATGATAATCCCAATACCTTAATCAATGCCAAAGGAAGAATGCGCTTTGACCGTGCTTACACAGGGAGAATCGGTTTAAGCTTCGAGGCTTCTTATGGTCTGCAAGTAGCAACTCTAATTAAATACTATGATGGCCAGCCCTTTGCGCGGAAGATTATCGTCGAGGGACTGAATCAGGGGCCTTTTTACATTCAGGCCCATCCTCGAGGAGTCGCTCGATATGAATACAACATGACAGTAGACATCAGACTAGAAAAAACCTTAAACTTGGGAAGCACAAAGTTGAGGATAATTTTAGATGGCTTCAATATTTTCAACAGAGGCCTGGCCACTGAGGAAAATGAATGGACTGGCCCTGATTTTCCTCTGCGCTTTGCCACTGAAATCCTATCGCCGAGGGTGTTTCGTTTAGGATTATCCTATGAATTTTGAAAAACATTTCAAAAAAATCTTTCTTCTTTTTTCAGTGATTTTATCATTTTCCTTTTTTGATTCAATCTTTGCGTATCAAATTTTTATCTATCGTCCCATAAAAGAGAAAAGGCCTCTATCTCGGGAATCAAAGATTTCTCTCCATGGAGAATTCTTCGGCCAACTCCAATTTCCTTCAACTTTTCCCAGCTACAATGACCTCAGCGGAGAAGAAGACAGATGGAATTATGGATTTCAAAATCAAATTTTTTTTACAGACAGCACTTCTTTTCTGGCCCAGCTTGTCACCCACGATGACGGCCACCAAAGGACAAAATTTGACTGGCATTTTTCTCTCAGGCAAAATTTTTCCGAAAATCTCGTCTTGATTGTCGGCCATGACTCAAACCACGATTCTGACCATCTAAGCCTGCACAACCAAAAGCCTTATTACTTAAATCGAAATTATATAGGCATCAGCCTCCCTTTTGAAGAGAACTCATTCTACATCGAACCCTTCACCTGGTTCTTTATCAACACAAACGAGAGAGGACATCTCGACCTCTCAGGGAATAAACTCCGCCAAGAATTCGGCTTGAGAATCGCAGCCTGGTTCGAGGAGGGCATAAGCTTTCATTTTCAGATACTTGCTCAGACTGAAGAACTCTTCTCTTTAGGTCAAGCTTTTCTAGGAGACTTGATCATCAGGATTGAGCTCGCCCCCTGGCTCGAATTATCGCTGGGTGGGGGCCTCTGGAAAGATATAGAGACAAGTCGATTGGGAAACCAGCAAAAATTTTACAAGTTCATTTGGGGCATTGCCATTCCCTTTTAAGAAAGGAGGAGCGATGCTTGCACCCTGGGAAAAATTGATTTTTGTTTTTGCGATCCTTTTTACCTTTTTTGCTTTCGCCTTCCCCATCTTCCACCGTTATCGGATCATACATGCCGGCCAGCCTGAGAAAAGATTCAACAATTTCCTGAAGAGGATTCAAGATGCCTTAGCCAAAGTTTTTCTTCAGAAGTGCACCCTCAAGAATGAAAGGCTCTTCACAGGACTTATGCACGTCTTTATTTTCTACGGCGCCCTGACCTTTGATACCATGACCATCAATCACACCTTAGAAGGATTTATCGAAAATTTTTACCTTTTCGGCGAGAGCAATTTTGCTCTTTTCTTCTCCCTCATCGTAGACATCTTCGCCCTTCTGGTCCTGGCTGGAGTTATCTTTTTCATCATCAAAAGATACATCGTAAGACCAAAAGCTTATGCTACGACTCCTTTGGATTCAGGAATCATTTATTTTTTCCTGATCGTTGTCACCTTAAGCTACCTCTATTTTGAAGGTTTTGCCATTGCCAGCCTTCCACAAACAGCACGGCTTTCTTTTTTAGGAAGTTCGATCGCCAAGGCAATAAAGAGCTCTGGATTAAGCGCAGTCTCTCTTTCCAGCCACCTGAAAATTTCCTGGTGGGTGCACATTCTCCTTGTTTACGCCTTCATTGCCTATGTCCCCCATTCCAAGTACCTTCATATGTTCACTGGGCCATTGAATCTTCTTTTCCGTCCCCATAAATCGAGTGGAGAAATAAAACCTCTTGAAATTGAAAAGGCAGAGATCTTCGGAGTAGAAAAAGCAGCTGATTACACATGGAAGGATTTCCTTGATACCTTTGCCTGCATGGAATGCGGCCGCTGTCAGGATGTATGCCCAGCCTTTCGAAGCGAAAAACCCCTTTCTCCAAAAATGGTTGTTCTTAACCTGAAAAACCATCTTCTCAAAGAAGGCAGGAAGCTCATAATGAAGAAAAGGGAAGAGATAACGCCATTGATGCCTAGCATATATAGCGAAGGAGAAATCTGGACCTGCACTACCTGCGGCGCCTGTATGCATGTCTGCCCTGTAGAGATAGAACATATCCCTAAGATTATTGGGATCAGGCAGAGCCAAGTCTTGATGCAAAGCAAGTTTCCCTCTGAATTGAACGCATTCTTCCGGAATATGGAAACAAACAGTAACCCCTGGGGAATCGGTTTTTCAAAAAGAGCAGATTGGGCTGAAGGACTCCAAATAAACCTAGCCAAAGATCATCCTGATGCGGAATATCTTTTCTGGGTTGGATGTGCGGGATCTTTTGACGAGGAAGGCAAGAAAATTGCAAGAGCCATGGTTTCTCTAATGAATAAAGCAGGTGTTGATTTTGCCATCCTGGGAGCAGAGGAAAAATGCTGCGGTGATTCAGCCCGAAGACTGGGCAATGAGTATCTCTATCAGACGCTCGCAGCCGAAAATATGGAATTGTTCAAGAAATACAAAGTTAAAAAAATCATCACCATCTGTCCCCATGGCTACAATGCTTTTAAAAATGAATATCCTCGACTCGCGCCTTTACTCCCTTCAGCTTCCCCTGAAGACAGAGAGTTTATGGAGAAAATTGAAGTCACCCACCATGTCCAGCTCCTGAGTCAACTCATCAAAGAAGGAAGACTGGCCTTAAAATCAAAAATGGGCATTCCTCTTACTTACCATGACTCCTGCTATTTGGGTCGACACAATGGAATAATCCATGAACCCCGGGAAATTCTATCCTTGCTGGCTGAGAATAAAATCATTGAGCTCAAAGAAAACAGGGAACACAGTTTCTGTTGCGGAGCTGGAGGTGGTTTGATGTGGACTGAGGAATCATTAGGGAAACGGATCAACCATCTCAGGACAGACGAAATCATTGCTTCCAAAGCTTCTGTGGCAGCAACATCTTGTCCCTTCTGTCTGACTATGCTTCAGGATGGACTTAAGGATAAGGAGAAACAAGATATAAAAGTTAAAGATATCGCCCAATTAGTAGCTGAATCTTTAGAAAAATGACTTCATTGAATCAATATCTGGCGAAAAGCAGAGATAGCCTTTTCCACATCCTCATCCCCCACATCTTTGTGCGTGACAAAACGAATTCCTCCTGTAGTAACTAAAGCCAAAATTCCTCTTTTTTTCAACTCCATTAAAAATTCTTGAATAGATATTTTGGGATGGGAAAAGCCAAAAATGATAATGTTGGTCTGGATATCCTCCGCGTTGAGCGTAACTCCAGGTATTCGAGCGATGGCTTGAGCAAGTTTTTTTGCCCTCTCATGATCCTCTTTGAGCCTCTCAACCATCTCCGTTAAAGCCACTATTCCTGGTGCGGCCAAAACACCCGCTTGTCTCATCCCACCTCCCAGGGCTTTCCTTACCCTTCGGGCATAATCAATAAACTCCTTTTTCCCAACCAGTAAAGAACCGACAGGAGCGGATAAACCCTTGGAAAGACAAAACATCATCGAATCCGCAAGTGATGCATATTCCTTTACCGGCACACCCGAGGCAATACTGGCATTAAAAATGCGGGCTCCATCGAGGTGAATTTTTATCTCATGTTTATCGGCTATCTTTCTCAGAGCTTTCAGATTCTCTATGGGGACAACAGCTCCACTCCAGTTATTATGGGTATTCTCCACACAAATGAGGGATGTTCTAGGAATATGGACAGATGGTTTTCTGATATTCCGTTCGACATCGTCTGGGTCCATGACTCCCCGATAAGAGGGAATTGGCCTCGGGCTCACTCTTGAAATAAAAGTCAGATGGGTGGATTCCATGTTGTAGATATGAGATCTGGCTTCAACGATGACTTCATCAAGTTCTTTTGTCCAAACTTTGACAGCAACGGAATTTCCCATAGTTCCAGAAGGAACGAAGAGTGCTGCCTCTTTGCCCATGATCTCTGCTGCCAAAAACTCCAGTTTCTGAACTGTAGGGTCATCGCCGAAGACATCATCACCCACCACAGCCTCAGCCATGGCTTTCCTCATCTTCTCTGTAGGTTTAGTGACCGTGTCACTTCTAAAGTCTGAATAGGCGATCATTTCTTTCTCCTCTTGTTGGATAGCCCATTATAGAAAAAAAAAGCTGCGCGAGCAAACTTAAGTCTGCTTTTGAATCTGTCGCTTTTTTATCCTTCGCTAGAAACTTTTTTCCTGTTTACTTGGTTTTTAATCTATGGTATAGATAAATTTGATTGAGTTCTCTTGAATTTGCATCATGCCGCCAAAAAAAATTTTTGACTTTGTACTTTATATTCTCCTTCTCTCCACAACTTTCTTTTTGAGCGCTGCTCTCTCCTCCCAAATTATTCTAAAAGGCGAAATAGTCACTCTCCCCGACCTTGTTGGCAAAACTCTGGATGAAGCAAAGACAGAGCTTGCTCGGAAAAAATTGTCCATTGCTCTTCGAGGCATCCAACCCGATGATAACTGGCAGAGAGGAAAAATTATCTTTCAAGAGCCTTCTGCTGGCTCCAAGATAAAGGTTAACAAAGTGGTCAAAGTTGTGCTCAGTGGAGGCAGTGAGAAGATTCTGGTTCCTAGGCTTACGGGAAGAAGTCTCGAACTTTCAAGTCAAATCCTTAAAGACGCAGGCCTCCTAAGAGGAAAAATATCCCAAGTCCACACTCCACAATATGCTGCAGGAAAAGTTATTGCCCAACAGCCTTTGCCTTCTGAAGAAGTGGAAAGGAATTCTCCAGTAGGCCTTCTTGTCAGCCAAGGAGAATGGGAAGAAAAATACCTCATGCCAGACCTGATCGGTAACCAAGCTCGCGCTGTCATGGCAAAAATAAAGGAAATGGAGTTTAAGATCGCAGATGTGCGTTATTCCTATTATCCTGGCCTTGAGCCAGGGATTATCATCAAGCAATTTCCTCCACCTGGCTACCGGATCCAAAAAAGGAACCTCATCACCTTGGAGGTAAGCAAAGAATGATTCAAATTGCTCCCTCGATTCTTTCCGCTGATTTTTCGAGAATTGAAGAGGCAGTCAAGGTGGCAGAGGAAGCTGGAGCTGACATCATTCATATCGACATCATGGATGGCCATTTTGTTCCCAACCTGACTTTTGGGCCTCAGCTTGTCTCCGCGCTCAAGGAAAAAACATCCTTGCCTTTGGATGTTCATTTGATGGTTGAGAACCCCCGTTTTTTTATTCCTCTCTTCCATGAAGCTGGTGCTGATTGGATCTCCTTTCACATCGAGGCCTCAACCCATCTTCATAAGGATGTGACATTGGTGAAGGAACTCAAGAAGAAGGCAGGACTAGCCCTCAACCCCGCCACACCTATTCACCTCCTAAATGATATTCTCAAAGAGGTCGATTTTGTGCTCCTCCTCTCCGTCAATCCTGGATGGGGAGGCCAAAAGTTTATCGAATCCTGCCAGAGCAAAATAAAGCACTTAAAGAGCTGGATCAAAGGGCAAGACCTCAACACCCCGATAGAAATTGATGGAGGAGTGACCCTCGAAAATATGGAAAATCTGATTAAAGATGGCGCTGATATTCTGGTGGCAGGTTCTTCGATCTTTCATCAGAAAAATCCTCGTGACGTTATCATTAAAATGAGAGAGATTGCCAGAAAATTCAGTTCAACATGAATTGCATAGTCACTGGAGCTGCCGGGTTCATTGCTTCTCACCTCTGTCAGAGACTGCTTAAAGAAGGATTCGATGTTGTTGGCATTGATTCTTTTTCTGATTTCTATCCCCGCTGGATCAAGGAAAAAAATATTGATTCTCTGTTGAAGGAGAAAAATTTTCAATTTTATGCTGAAGACTTGAACGAGATGGATTTAAAAAAAATCTTAAAGCGAGCTGACTATGTCTTTCACCTTGCTGCCCAAGCAGGAGTCCGGACGAGCTGGGGTCAGAATTTCTCAGCTTACATAAAAAATAATATCCAGGTGACCCAAAAACTCCTAGAGGCGGCCAAGGAAATCCCTCTGAAAAAGTTTATTTTTGCTTCATCATCCTCTGTCTATGGTCTCACACCTAAGCTTCCTATGTCTGAGACAAGCCCCCTCTTCCCTCTTTCACCCTACGGGGTGACGAAGCTTGCTTCAGAGCAGCTCTGCTTTCTTTATTTTAAAAATTATGGAGTGCCGACAATTTCTCTCAGGTTTTTTACAGTTTATGGCCCAGGGCAACGTCCAGATATGGCCTTTCACAAATTCTTCAAAGCCATTCAAGAAGATAAAGAAATTTCTGTTTATGGCGATGGAAAGCAGACGAGAGACTTCACTTATATCGTGGATATCATAGAAGCCAGCCTCGGCTCCCTCGCCCGAGGAAAAATCGGTGAAACCTATAATATTGGAGGAGGACATCAAGAAAAATTGGAAGATATTTTCCCTTTGTTAGAGGATACCTGCAAAAAAAGATTAAGAATAAATTGGGCTGAAAAACAAAAAGGAGATGTCCTCCACACATTTGCCAGCGTCGAAAAGGCTCGGAAAGAATTGAATTACTCGCCCCGAACGCCTCTACGAGAAGGGCTTAAAGAAGAATGGAAATGGATTCAGAAACTTTATTCCTCTTAAAATATCTTTCTCAAGATTAAGGATTAAGACGATGAAGAAAATGGCCGTTTATCTTGTCTCTCTTCTTTTCCTTATCATGGCTTTGAATTGCAGAGGAAAGAAAGTTGAAATCTCTCCTGAGATTGCCTCATCAGATGAAGCGCTTTTTAAACTGGGAGAAGGATATCTCAAAAGAGATGCAGAAAAAGCCCGTCTGTATTTGCGACAAGTCATCGATTCTTTTCCTAAAAGCTTTTATGCCCAGAGAGCAAAATTGGCTATTGCCGATTCTTATTTTGACAAGGGCGATGAAGGAAGTATGATTTTAGCGGCTGCGGAATACAGGGAATTCATCTCCCTTTACCCTTACAGCCCCTATGCAGCTTATGCTCAGTTCAGAATTGGAATGACCTATTACAAAAAAGTTTTATCACCTGGAAGAGACCAGACAAAAACATGGCAAGCGCTGGCTGAATTCAAAAAAGTCATCACGAGTTATCCTCTTAGCGAAGAAGCAAAATTGGCCCAAGAAAAAATTAAAGACTGCGAGGAAAGACTTGCCGCGCACAATTTTGGCATAGCCAAGCATTATCACAAAGTCTATGCTTATAAAGCTTCGACAGACAGATTGACAGAGATTCTGACCACTTTCCCTAACTATTCAAAAATGGACGAGGTTTATTTTTATTTGGGCGACTCTTATTACAAATGGGATAAAACAGACGAGAGTATCCCCTATTTCACAAAACTGGTATCTGATTATCCAAAGAGCAAATTCGCCCCGAAGGTTCAGGAAAGACTGAAAGAAATAAACACGAAGCTGGCCGAAAAGAAAAAGTAAAGAATGAAATCAACGTGTGCAAATTATTTGTGCTGGAGGTTTAAATGAAAAGAAGATCTTATTCTTCTCGAGTTATTTTATTGGTCTTTTGTTTTGCCTCTTTGACTTTTGCCGAACTTCGGGCAGAGGAAGTTGCGGAGAAGATGACCATAAAATCAGGCTTTGGTTTTGAATTGTTTTCACGGACGATCAACTGGGATGACAACATATACACCTCGAAACTCAAAACCTATTTGTTCAGCCTTCATACAGAATTCGAATTCCAGGAAGGCCTTTCTTTCAATCTCCTTCTCGGATACTCCACCTCCCAATACGCTGAAATGATCTTTCGGAGATTACCATTTTCTGTGGAGTTAGATGTTGGAGGAATAGGAGGCTATCTTTTTGGAGGAGAAATCAAAAAAAGTATCATAACTGTAAGAGATTTCGAGATAGACGGCCTTGGCCAATTCGTCACCTATTTAGGAATAAAAAAGCAATGGGAGATACCGGGTTTAAATATCAAAGGCGAAGTTGTGGGAAAGCCCCGCTGGATGGAGGTAGCATTTGGCCCTCTATTTGTCTATAAAGGCTTTGACTATTTTTATCCCCATCTCTCTCTTAAGTTTTCGAAGCTTTGGGGAAAATTTAAAATGGATCAAACCATTCAGGAACTAAAAGGAAGCGAGGATAAAAAAATTCAAGGAGAAGGCCTATTTGCTGTCTCCGGCGGCACGACCTATGAAATCATGGATAATTTTAGCATCAAGGGAGAAGCCAGCCTTTTTGCACCCTTTAAAAAGGGAGTTGATTTCGGGTTTTCGATCAAAGCTATCTATTCCTTTAGTTCGCTCGGGAGGAAATCATGAAAAGAGAAAAAATATTCTTCCTCATTTGCCTATTTTTTGTTTTCCTTTTCTCCTCAAGCTTCCAGAAATTCAGCAATGAAAAAAAGAGCAAGACTCAATCCGTTTTTAAGCATCAGGAAATAAAATTTTTGAACGCTGGCCACCCTTTCCGGTGCCAGGGCCCTCCTTATGTTCCTGGTGAAATTCTGGTCAAATTCAACACTGCGCTCTCCGAGCAGAGAATTGAAGCAACCATAGATGCTTACAACTCCAAGAAAATAAAGAGAATTCCTAGGATTGACGTCTTTGAACTCGAGATTCCCAAAGAGACCACAGTGGAAGAGATGATTTACGTCTTGAGTCAAAATCCCGATATCGAATATGTTGAGCCAAATTATGTCGCCTCTATCGCCACAACCCCGAATGATACTCTTTTCAAATACCAATATGCTCTCTACAATTCTGGTCAGAAAATTGCCCCTGTCGATATTCCGGGAGTTCCTTCAGGAAAACAAAGAGCTGACATTAAAGCCACTGCTGCCTGGGAAGAAACAAAAGGAGATGAAGGATTTGTCATTGCTGTGATTGATTCAGGAGTTGACTTAAGGCACCAAGACATAAAAAACAAGATAAAATCCAGCGGCCGGGACTTTGTCAATGACGATTTTGACGCAACAGATGACAACGGTCATGGAACTCATGTCGCCGGGATAGCAGCCGCAGAGACCAACAATAACGAAGGCATAGCCGGAGTGGCCTGGAACTGCAAAATTTTGCCGATAAAAGTCATGGATAAAGATGGCTCAGGTGAATATGCCTGGGTTGCACAAGGGGTCATCTATGCCGCTGATAATGGAGCTTCGGTGATCAACCTCAGTATAGGAGGACCTAGCCCTTCACAAACACTCCTTAATGCTCTTAAATATGCTTATGAAGAAGATGTTGTAATCATTTCTGCCGCGGGAAATGAAGGCAGCTCTGTTCTTTATCCTGCAGCTTATGATAACTACTGTCTGGCAGTTGCGGCAACAGATTACAATGATGAGAGAGTCACTTTTTCAAAAACAGAAGGAACTTGGGAATCTAATTTTGGCCCAGAAATGGATGTCGCTGCACCTGGCGATTGGATTGTCAGCTTGTGGCCAACGGCTTTGACACCCTCACGCTTTGCTCCTTATCTTTGGGCTTCTGGAACCTCCATGGCAACAGCCCACGTGGCAGGTTTAGCAGCTTTAATAAAAAGCATAAAACCTTGGATGAAACCAAAAGAAATCATGGATGTTATCCGCTTTTCAGCAGATGATGTAAATTCCACTCAGTATCCAGGAAAGGATGAATTTATCGGCTATGGCCGGATAAATATGGAAAAAGCTCTTGTTCCCATAAAAATCAAAAAATAAACGAAAAGTGTCTTCTCAATGATTAAATTCCTGCGCATCAAAAATTTAGCCACTATAGAAGACATCGAAATAAACCTCGATCAGGGATTTTCCATCCTGACAGGCGAAACAGGAGCTGGAAAATCCATCATCATCGATAGCATTAGACTCATTCTGGGAGAAAAAGGTTCTCCTGATCTCATCCGAACCGGAAAAAGCGAAGCTTCTGTGGAGGCTATTTTCGAGCTTCCTGATAAAGAGAAGGAGGAACTCTTTATCCAAAGACAGGTGTCTAGCGAAGGAGGAGGGAAAGCCTACATCAATGGAATCCTTGCTCCGATCAAAAAATTAAAAGAAATGAGCAACTCTCTAGCTGATATTTACGGCCAGAACGACCATATTTTTCTTCTTCACCTAGAGAATCACCTCAATTATCTTGACTTCTACACTGACGCTCACGCCCTTAAAGAGGAAGTTTTTCTCGAAGCTCAAGAACTCAAAAAGCTCATGAGACTAAAAAAAGAACTTGAGGCAAAAGAACGCGAAAGGCACCAGCGCCTCGATTTTCTTGAATTTCAAATAAAAGAGATCGAAAAAGCTGAGCTCAAGCAAGAGGAAGAGGAGGAACTCCTTTATGAAAGAAACATTCTCAAGAATGCTGAAAAAATCACCTCCCTCGTGGAAAGAGCATTGGATCTTTCCTACGCTCAAGAAAATTCTATCTTCCCTCTTTTGGCCAAGCTTCAGAATGTTGTCCATGAGCTTGGTTCTTTTGATAAAACATTCAGCGAAACAGAAGAGGTTATCAATCAATTTTCTATAACAGTGAGAGAGCTTTCAGACTTTTTGATCAAATTCAAAGAGAGGCAAGCCACAGCACCCGAGAAATTAGAACAGCTCGAAGAGCGTTTAAGCCTTATAGAAAAATTAAAAAGAAAATACGGAAGCACGGTTGCAGAAGTCCTCTTGTATCTTGAAAAAATCAAAAAGGAATACAAAGATCTTCTCGAGAGCCAAGAGAAGTTGGCTGACATAGAAGTGGAAATCGAAAAAAAATTCAGCGATTACAGGGCAAAAGCAGAAAAACTTTCTCGATTAAGAAGGGAAGGCGTCAAGAAGCTGGAAAAACAGATCGAAAAGGAGATAGCTCTTCTCGGAATGAAAAAGGCAAAATTCCAAATAAAAATTGAGACTATTGCGCCTTCTGCAAATGAAATGGAGAAAGTGAGAGAAAATGGCACAGAAGACGTGGAATTCCTCATAAGCCCAAACCTAGGAGAAGAGCTGCGGCCTTTGCGAAAAATTGCATCTGGTGGTGAACTCTCCAGGGTAATGCTTGCACTAAAGACTATCGGCAAGGAAAGAGAATTTTTAAAAACGCTGATTTTCGATGAAATCGATTCAGGGATTGGAGGAAAGACTGCCGAATTCATAGCTTCTAAACTCAAAGATTTATCCAAACAGCACCAGGTCATTTGCATCACCCATCTCCCCCAAATCGCCTCCTTTGCTTTGCATCACTATAGAATTGATAAAAAAATAGATAAGGAGCGAACCTTTACCACAGTCAAAAGGCTAAACTTTGAAGAAAGAGTGACTGAAATTGCCCGGCTCATATCCGGAAGTCTCATCACAGAGACAGCTCTTCAAAACGCAAGAGAAATACTCAACCGAAACCTTCAGGCACAGTGAGGAGAAAAGAAAAGAAAAAGCTGTTAAGAAATCAATGAAAAGAAAGGAGAGATGGAAAATGAATAAAGTTGAATCTGCAGTTTCTTGTTTTAAAGAAGGTTTCAGTTGTTCCCAGGCGGTGTTTTCAGCCTACAGCGGACTCTTCGGATTAGATCGGGAAACTTCCTTGAGACTCGCTCAAGCTTTTGGAGGAGGAATGGCTCGGATGGGCGAGACATGCGGAGCAGTCAGCGGCGCTTTCATGCTGATAGGGCTTAAATACGGAAAGATAAAAGCCGATGATGAGCAGGCAAAAGAAAAAACCTATGAGATCGTGAGAAAATTCGTAGATGCCTTTAAGTCTCTGAATGGCTCGATTCTGTGCAGAGACTTACTCGGTTGCGATATCAGCACTTCTGAGGGAATGAAACAGGCCAAAGAAAAGGAGCTTTTTGAGACACTCTGTCCAAAATTTGTCCAAAACGCTGCCGAGATTATTGAAAAGATATTGTAAAAAATATCATCTTATCCGCTCTTCCCCGTCTATGGTGTATAATAGTGTTTCTTCCATATTTCTGGCATCTAAAGGTTAGATAAACAAGATGGCAAAAGTCCTTAAGAATTTAAGATTCTTTATCCATACGTTCGGCTGCCAGATGAATGAGAATGACTCGGAGCGCATAGCGGGAATCCTGACCAGGGCAGGAGCACAAAAATCAAATGGACTTGAGGAAAGCGAGATCATCATCATCAACACCTGCGCGGTGAGGGAAAAATCTGAGGAAAAGCTTTATTCCTATTTGGGACGCTTGGCATCCCTCAAGGTGAGGAAAAAAGTCATAATTGGTGTTGTCGGATGTGTCGCTCAGCTCTATCGTTTGAAGCTTCTAGAAAAGAAACCCTTTATCGATTTTGTTTTGGGGCCAGATAATTACGACAAGCTGCCTCAGATTCTCAGTGACGATCTTGGAGAAAAGTTTATTTCTACAACCTGGTGTCGCAAATGGCATGAAGTTCCGCCTGAAGTTATCCTCCGAGAAAATAGTGTCAGCGCTTATGTGCCTATCATGGAAGGATGCAACAATTTCTGTTCCTACTGCATCGTGCCTTTTACCAGAGGAAGAGAGAAATATCGGCCACTCCGAAACATTATCCACGAAATTCGCTTTTTGGCCAAAGAGGGTTTTAAGGAAATCCAGCTTCTTGGCCAAAATGTCAATTCTTATGTAGACCCTGAGACGGGAAAAAACTTTTCGACTCTTCTAAGGGAAGTCAACCGTGTTGATGGGATCAAATGGGTTCGGTTTATAACTTCTCACCCAAAAAATCTGACATTCGATATCGCCCAAGCGATGAAAGAAACAGAAAAAACTTGCCATCAACTCCACCTTCCTCTTCAATCGGGATCAAGTTCAGTCCTGAAGAGGATGAACAGAGAATACACAAAGGAAGAATTTTTAGAAAAAGTCCGTTTCCTTCGAGAATTTATGCCAGAGATCAATCTCAGCACAGATATTATTGTCGGCTTTCCTGGAGAAACAGAAAAAGAGTTCCGAGAAACACTCGCAATTCTCAAAGAGATTCGGTTCGCAAATATCTTTTCCTTCCGCTATTCTCCTCGGCCTTTGACTGCAGCTTCCCGGGTGGAGAATGATGTTCCTTTTGAAGAGAAAAAACGAAGGCTTATAGAAGTTCAGCAGCTTCAGAAAGAGCTGCAGCTGGGAAAGCATAAGACTTTTATTGGTCAGGTGATGAGAGCCCTGTGTATGGGCAAGAGCAAAAAAGATCATCAACTCTTTTCTGGCCGAAATGAGGGCTATCAAGTGGTCAACTTCAGATCTTCAAAAGCTCAAGAGAAACTCATTGGTCAATTTGTCAATGTCCTTATCACTGGCTGCGGACCCTATAGCCTCTATGGAGAAGAAAGAGATTCTTGTTGAAGAAGCCTCTCAAAAAAGGGCTTTATCCATTTCTTCTTTATAAAATTTCTCTTTAAATTCTGCGGCAAAAATATTTCGGAAAAATTGTCTCTTGAGGATTTTTCCGGTCAAAGAATCAACCTCTATGAGAGCGATATTCACCAGCTCAACTTTTTTGTTGAAAGAGTCTTGCGGCTTCTCCACAATCGCTACATTCCATCTGTATCCAGCACCATTCCTTGATTTCCATTTCCAAGAAATGATCTCTGGCCTCTGCTCAGGGTTAGAGAAATTTGTTTTGATAAAATAGATTGTCTGAGAATCCTCAAGAGCAATTCTTAAAGCCATAGAGGCAGTGAGAGGAGACATTCTTTCTCCTTAGAAATTTTCTCAAAAGTCGTCCTCAATTCAAGTATGCAAATTTCAGACCAAGCCAAGGCCCAGATTTATTCTTTTATTTTCAATAAGTTAAAAAATAATATTTTCTCTTTCCTGAACAAACGCTTAAGATCATGTCACAGAGTGTTCTCCCCTTTTGCTATTTTTTTTATTTTCAACAAAATCAGAGAATCACACTCGGCACAACTTGTGCCAGAATTTCAATTCTCTTCCTTCGTTTTTCTAGAAACAGCCTCTTCCACTTGATGAAATTCCGCCAGTCCAGAGCGCTTGGAATACCAGACTGAAAGTATGATTCCTATCAGTCCAAAAATCACTATGATGACAAGTGCTGGAGTTGCTTTTTTGTATTGAATGATTATCGGAGCTGCCAAAAGTGACACTAAATTAATCACTTTGATCATGGGGTTTAATGCCGGGCCAGATGTATCTTTTAAGGGGTCGCCAACTGTATCGCCAACAATTGCAGCTTTGTGACAATCAGAGCCTTTGCCGCCGTAGAGCCCATCCTCGATCAATTTCTTGGCATTGTCCCAGGCCCCTCCAGAATTGGCCATGAATACTGCCAGAAGCTGACCTGAAAGGATAACACCAGTTAAGAAACCACCCAGGGCTTCCACCTGCAAGACCAGACCAATAATGATCGGAGTGAGAACTGCCAATAGTGCTAGACTCACGAGTTCTTTCTGAGCAGCCCCAGTACAGATGCTCACAGCTTTTTTGTAATCGGGCTGGACTTTGCCTTCCATAAGACCCGGAATCTTAAACTGCCGTCTTACTTCCATCACGATCAGCGAGGCAGCCCGGGAAACCGCATTGATAGTCAGGGAGGAAAAGAGCCAAGGTACAGCGCCTCCGATGAGCATCCCAATAAAGACGATAGGATTTGAGACTCGAATTCCTGTTTTCAGGAGCTGAAGGGCTTCAGGGACATTGAGCTGAGCCTGAACCTTTGTTACCTCCGTCAGATAAGAACCAAACAAGGAAACCGCAGCGATGACTGCTGAACCAATGGCTACGCCTTTTGTGATGGCTTTGGTCGTATTGCCCACAGCATCGAGGTCAGCCATAATCTTTCGGGCATTCTTATCAAGACCTGCCATCTCACCAATTCCATTGGCATTGTCAGAGATTGGTCCGAAGGAGTCCATGGCTACATTATTGCCGGTGAGAGTGAGCATTCCTATACCTGTCATGGCCACACCATAGAGTACATAGGCCACTGGCTGACCCCAATAAATAAGCACAGCGCTGAGAATTGTCCCCGAAATCACGATGATTGCCCATACTGTTGACTCAAAGCCAACAGATAGGCCTGTCAAAATCACAGTGGCTGGGCCGGTCCTCGTCGAACGAGCTATCTCCTTGACTGGAGCGTGATGAGTGTCAGTGAAATATTTGGTGATCTCATCGATCAATATTGCCAGAATAATCCCAACCCCTACTGAAAAAAAGGCCCGCCATTCATGCATGTAGAAATGCGCCAAGAATGCAAATGAAACGACACAAAGGATTGCTGAAGTATAAAAACCCTTATTGATGGAAGCCATGGCATTTCCCTGCTTCCCATCTTTCTTGCCTCTTACTTGATAGGTTCCGACAATTGAGGAAACGACTCCTATGCCGCGCACGAGCAGGGGAAAAATGATCCACTTGATCTGACCTGTAATTGCTACCAAGGAGAGACCTAAAATGAGACCAGAGACTATGGTCACCTCATAGCTTTCGAAGATATCTGCAGCCATCCCGGCGCAGTCGCCGACATTATCGCCCACCAAATCTGCAACAACTGCAGCATTTCTGGGATCATCTTCTGGAATGCCTGCTTCAACCTTGCCCACCAAATCTGCTCCCACATCCGCTGCTTTTGTATAAATTCCGCCACCAACCCTCATAAACAAGGCTAAAAGCGTGCCACCAAAGCCAAATCCCAGCAGGGCATCGGGCGCTGCCTTCTGGAATACCATGAAAATGATTGTTCCTCCGAATAAACCTAAGCCATCGGTCAGCATCCCGGTTATGGTGCCTGAACGGTAGGCAAGTTTTAATGCCTTATCGAAGCTCGAACGTGAAGCAGCTGCCACTCTGACATTTCCCTGGACAGCCATTCTCATCCCAAACTGACCCACCATTAAGGAGAAGAGCGCCCCCAAAATGAAAGCTGCGGCTCTTCCCAGGCCGATGATGGTCTTAATTCGATCAGGACTTAAATTCGGAAGACGCTCCAGAGCTTCTGATGAGGGAGGAACTATATAAACACTAAAGAACAGGGCTACTGTCAAAATAACGATCAACGGCAGAATGGTCTTTAGCTGCCTTGTGAGATAAGCGTTTGCTCCCTGCTTAATGGCCTCCCAGACTTCGATCATCCTTCTTGTTCCCTTCTCTTCAGACATAATCTGATGCCTTAAAAACAAGGCATAGGCCAATCCAAGAACAGCGATTCCCAACACCACCCACAAAGAAGCAGCTTCAAAGAGGGTCGTCTCTAACATGGAATCTTCTCCTTAGAACTCACTCTTGATTTTTCTCCTAACCAGTAGCACACAAGTTTACAAATTTTAGCTTTACTCTCCCCAAAAAATCAAGAGACTTTTTCGATCATTTGCTATTCTATTTTGTTTTAGTTATAATTTTTACCTCTTTAGGTCCCTCAACATTATAACTGAGGCAATAAAGATGAAGATTAACGTCTGGAATACTATCTTGCAGCTTAGCAAAGAGAGAGGCGTGGAAACCCCTGTCATTATTAATGCTATTGAAGAATCTCTCAGAGTTGCATCTTCCAAGTATTTCACTCATAACGAAAAAATCAACATCTCTTTCCATCCAGAAAAAGGCGAATTAAGGGTCTACACCATAAAACAAGTGAAAGAGAATCCACAAAATCTGGCAACAGAGATTTCTCTAGAAGAAGCGAAAAGAATAAAGCTTTCAGCAAATGTTGGGGATTCTCTAGAGATCGATCTCCCCTCAGATACTTTAGGTCGTGTTGCTGCCCAAGCAGCAAAACAAGTCATTTTTCAAAAAGTCAGAGACGCTGAGCAAGAAAAAATTTACGACGAGTTCGCTCCTCGTTTGGGCGAAATCGTCACGGGTGTTGTCCGAAGATCTGAGAACAATAACATCATCCTTGAAGTGAACAAAACAGATGTCTTTTTCCCCTATCGAGAAAAGTTAAAAGATGAAGAATTCCAGAGAGGAGACAGAATTAAGGCTGTCATCATTCAGGTTCTAAAGGGGAATAAAGGCTCCCAAGTGATTGTTTCTAGGAGCAATCCAAAATTCTTAGCAAAGCTCCTCGAATTGGAAATCCCTGAAATAGCAAACGGCAATATTGAAATAAAAGATATCGTCCGCCAAGCGGGAGAAAGAGCAAAAGTTGCTGTTGTGACCAGGGAGGAAGATATCGACCCCATCGGAGCCTGTATAGGAATTAAAGGAAACAGAATTCTCGCCATCAGCAAAGAGTTACACGGGGAAAAAATCGATATCATCGAGTGGTCAACAAACCCCATCTCCTATGCCAAAGCAGCACTGAGCCCGGCAAGAGTGGAAAAAATCATCTTCCTTAATAAAAATGAAAAAACAATGCAGGCGATTGTCTCAAAAGACCAGCTCTCTCTTTCCATAGGTAAAAAAGGAATTAATGTCAAGTTAGCTTCAAAGCTTGTCGGCTGGAAAATAGCAATAAAACAAGAATAATAAAATATGAAAACTGAAGTCAAAAAGACACCCAAGACTCCTAAAGGCATCCAAAAGACTCGCCAAAAAGTCATAGTCAGGGAAGGCACAAACCTCAAAGAATTATCCGAAAAAGTTAAAATGAACCATAAAGAGCTTCTCGATAAGTCTATAGCAAAAAAATTCAGCCTCAACGCCAGCGACCTTGTTGATGAATCTGTAGCAGAATTTCTTTCCAAAGAACTAGGCCTGGAAATAGAATTGGTTTCCCTCGAAAAAGAAATGCAGCTCCAGGCAGAAACTAAGCCAGAAGATCTGGTTCCAAGACCTCCTGTTGTCACCATCATGGGCCATGTTGACCATGGAAAAACAACTCTCTTGGATGCTTTAAGAGCCTCAAATTTAGTAGAAAAAGAATCAGGAGGTATCACCCAGCACATTGGGGCTTATAGAGTCTTTTCCAATACCCGGTCAATAACTTTCATCGATACACCGGGTCATGAAGCTTTTACTCAACTCAGAGCTCGAGGAGCGAAGATCACAGATATTGTTGTCCTGGTTGTGGCTGCTGAAGAAGGGGTTATGCCTCAGACAAGGGAAGCCATCAACCATGCTAAAGCTGCAGGAGTTCCCATCATCGTGGCTATAAACAAAATTGACAAGCCTGAAGCGGATAGAGATCGAGTCAAACAACAATTATCAAAAGAAGGGCTTTTGGTAGAAGACTGGGGTGGAGACGTGATCAGTGTAGATATTTCAGCCAAGGAAAAAACAAACTTGGATGAGCTTCTGGAAATGATCCTTCTCCTCAGCGATGTGATCGAAATCAAAGCTAACCCCAAAGTCAGGGCGCACGGCGTCGTCCTTGAGGCTCGTTTGGATGCCAAAAAAGGTCCTGTCGCCACTGTCATCATCCAGCATGGCGTGCTTTCGCAAGGCGAAGCTTTTGTTTCTGGAGCCTGTTATGGAAAAGTGAGGGCCCTCTTCGATGAAAATGGTGAAACGTTAAAGGATGCTGGACCTTCGATGCCTGTAGAAATTCTTGGTTTTTCAGATGTGCCTCTGGCAGGAGATTTTTTTCATGTTGTCGAAGATTTAGAAACAGCAAAAAAAATTGCCGAGCACCATCTCTCTAAAATCAAAAAAAAAGAGCCATCAAGCCCTGTCCATATCAGCTTGGAGGATCTTTTCAAAAAAATTGAAGAGGGTGAAGTTAAAGAACTCCCGGTTATTATCAAAGCCGATGTCCAGGGCTCAGTTGAAGTTCTTATAGATATCCTTCCTTCCTTAAGCACAGACGAAGTCAAAATCAAAATCATCCATCAAGGAACAGGAAATATCACTGAATCCGATGTTCTCTTGGCATCTGCTTCAAATTCCATCATCCTTGGCTATAACATAAAGCCAAGTCAAAAAATCCTGGAATTGGCGAAAAAAGAAAATGTGGAAATCCGAAGCTACAATGTTATCTACCAATTGACCGAAGACATTAAAAAAGCAATCATCGGTCTTCTTGAACCCGTGCTTAAAGAAACATACCTCGGCAGGGCTGAAATAAGAAGAATCTTCAACATCCCAAAAGTTGGCCTCATCGCCGGCTGCTTTGTCCTTGATGGAAAAATCACTCGGAATGCGGAAATCAGAGTTATTCGAAACAAAGAAGTGATTCATAAAGGCCGAATTTCTTCCTTAAAACACCTTAAAGAAAATGTTCCTGAAGTCAAAAAAGATTATGAATGCGGTATTGGAGTTGAAAAATTTAAGGATATCCAACAAGGCGATATCATAGAGGCTTTCATCACCGAAAAGGTGAAGCCCGAATAGCGATTTGGCTGTATCGATGGTCATCGGGTTTTTGTCTCTGGAAATTCATTTCCCTTACACTCACTCCCTTAAGGAAAAAAGAAAAATACTGAATAGCTTCAAAGATAGGATAAAACAAAAATACAATGTCGCTCTTGCTGAACTCGATTATCAGAACAAATGGCAAAGAACGAAAATTGGGATTGTGACTCTGAACAGCCAGAAAGGAATTGTCGAACAATTGCTCAACAAGATTGTCGCTGAGGCTGAAGAAAAAATAAATGGAGAGATCCTCAACTACTCCATTGATTACTTTTAAATGGCGCTTGGACCATGAATGAGAGCCGAAGACAAAAAAAGGTCGCGAGCTTAATAAAAGAAAAATTGAGCCGCTTGCTCATTGAAGAAATCCAAGACTCCTCTTCAGGCTTAATCACCATCACTAGGATAGAAATGAGTCAAGATCTCAGAACAGCTCACGTCTACCTAAGTTTGTTTGGCTGTGAGAGAAAAGAAGCGATTCTCGACCTCTTGGAAAAAAGGAAGGGATTTCTCAGAAAATCTATTGCCTCCAAAGTCAAATTAAAGTATAATCCCCTGCTAATTTTTATTCTTGACCAAATCCCTGAGTATGAAGACAAAATTGATAGGCTAATTAAAATCACGAGAAAAAATGAGGAATGATCCTGCGGGCCGCATAAGAAAAAAAATACTTGAAAGCAAACGGATCGCCATCACTTCTCACTTAAGACCAGACGGGGATTCCATCTGCACTGGCCTCGCTATTGCCTTTATGGGAGAACTCTTAGGAAAAGAAATGGCCGTCATCAATAAGGATAAAACTCCTTTCCCTTTTAATAATTTTCCTGATGTCGAAAGAATCGAAATTGGCCAAATCTATCCCCGCAACTTTGATGCTATCATTCTCCTTGAGTGCGCCGATGTTTCCCGATCTGGCCAAGAAAATTTGGAGAATTATTTTAAAATCAATGTCGACCACCACTACTCCAATGATTATTATGCAGACATCAATTGGGTAAATCCAAAAGCCTCTGCTATTGGAGAGATGGCCTATCTTTTGGGCAAAAAATTGCAAATCGCTTTTACACCTCAAATTGCAAATCATCTTTATTGTGCCATACTCTCTGATACGGGATCTTTCCAGTTCTCCAATACCTCAGCCAATTCCCTTAAAGTCTGTTATCACCTTGTCAATTCAGGAGCAAATCCCATCAAGGTTTCTGAATTTCTGTTCAACAACTATATTCCCGAAAAAATCAAACTCTTGGGACAAGTTCTTTCCACGCTTGAGATGAACAAGAAAAGGAATATTGCCGTGATCACCATGTTCAAAAAGTACTTGAAATCCCTCAATCTATCTGAAATAGACACAGAAGATATCACAACATTAGCCCGTTCTATCCGTGGAGTGGAGATGGTTCTTTTTTTCAAAGAAATGGAAAAAGATACCTTCAGGGTAAGCCTTCGATCAAAAGGAAGAGCCAATGCTGCCGCTATTGCCGAATATTTTGGAGGTGGAGGTCACATTCACGCTGCAGGATTCACGGCTTATGGGAATTATGAGAAATTGGTTAGAGAAATTCCTCAAACAGTGGACAAGCTTTTAAAGCGAAATAAAAAAAATAGAATCCAGAAGACTCAACGAAATCCATTGAGTAAAGATGATTGATGGATGGTCTTATTCTCATTGATAAACCTCAAGCTCTCACTTCCCATGATATTGTCCTCGAGATAAGGAAGACACTCCATATTCAAAAAATTGGACACTTTGGGACTTTAGACCCCTTAGCAACAGGCCTGCTGATCATAGCAATCGGAAAAGCCACCAAGCTTTTTCCCTTCTTTTCTAAAGAGGATAAGATCTATAGAGGCCGAATAAGGCTGGGATTCTCCACTGATACTTATGACAGCTTGGGAAAACCCATTTCTTTGGAAAAGCAGCTCTTGCCTGATAAAGAGAAAATCTTATTGGCCATGGAACAATTCCGGGCAGAAGTCCGTCAGATCCCCCCTCCTTTTTCTGCAAAAAAATATAGAGGAAAACCTCTCTACAAGCTGGCCAGGGGAAAAAGGGAATTCCAGCTGAAACCCTGCACGATTTTCATTCACTATTTTGAATTGAAGAGCTATGAGCCTCCTTTCCTCTACTTTGAAGTGAAATGTTCCTCTGGAACTTATATCCGCTCTATAGCTCATGATCTGGGGCAAAGTCTGGGTTGTGGAGCTCATCTTTCAGAATTAACCAGAACAGATGTCGGAAACTTTAGATTAGCGGATTCTTTTACTCTAAAAAAAGTAAAAACGTTGGCTGAAAAAGGAGAATTCGAGAGCTTTCTCATTCCCCTAGAATCTCTTCTACCCAAATTTCCTAAAGTCATTCTCAATGAGACAGGTGCGACTCTCACAAAAAACGGCAGTACAGTTTTTCCTGAAAATATTTTGAAAGTGTTCCCTTGTGAGCCTTCTCTTTCCGATGCTCCTGAGGAAAAAGAAATGATCTTCAGGTTATTTAGCCTTGAAGGAAAACTATTGGCTCTCGCCAAGAGAGGGTCTCAAAAAAAAAGCCTCTGTCCATTTTTAGTAATTAACTAAAGGCGAAAATTTCTTTCCTCAGGCAAAAATATCTTCAATCAGTTCTTGAATTTTCACACAATATATTGTATTTTATTTTGGAAATGAAGTTGAACAAGAACCAAATAGAGCATATGGCTTTTGTTATTGTCCGCAATCTTAGCAAAGATGGAAAAGTCCTCCTTGAAGATAAGAATAAGCTTCTCGAAGAAGTCACAAATCTCATAACTGAAGAATTCCAAAGGGAGGATCAACTTGACCAGGAAGTGAGAGAGATCCTCAGCAAACACATGGAAAAAATCCGAAAAGAAAATATTGAATACCAGACGATGTTCAGGATGATTAAAACAAAACTGGCTAAAGAAAGGAATATCGTTCTTTGAGCAGCCGGCTCTCAAGAGAAAAAATTAGCTTTCTAGCACGGAAGATCCTCAATGCCCTCTTTAATAACGACCAGGTTGAATTCCTCGACGAACCCAACGAGATCAGACTGACCATAGTCAAATCCATCGAGGAAGAGATGAAGCTTTATGATTCATTAGATAAAAAAGCCATAGAAAAAATCCAGTCCCAAAAGAAATCCATTGAAGAAGGAAGCAGAGAGTGGGAAATCCTCTACCGAAAATATTATAATGAAGAACTCTCGAAACTCGGCAAACTCTCCGGATAAGGTCTTCCCTATTCAGAATCTAAAAAACTTTATAGAACTCGAAGAAAGAGTTCGCTATTCGGAAACCGATCAGATGGGAGTTGCCCATAATAAAAATTACTTTGAGTGGTTTGAGATTGGTCGTACAGAATATTGCCGTCAAAAAAATATTCCCTATAAAGATATCGAAAGCCAGGGTTATTATTTCGTCGTTGTCGAGGCCTTTTGTAAATACAAGAAACCTTTAAGGTATGATGATGTTTTTCTGATTCGGGTTTCTCTGGAAGAGATCACTCCCTGATGATCTTTTGAATAAAATCAGAGAGAGAAAAGCCTAAATCAGAAGTATCCTTTTTTGACTAAATAATCCTCAAGAGCTTTTCTCCAATGAGAAAAATATGTCAACCCAATCTCTTTGGCTTTTTTATTCTCCAATACCGAATAAGAAGGTCTCTGAGCTCTGGCCCCATAGGTCCGGGAATCAATCGGAGCCAGATCCGGTTTTTTCCCGATTAAAGAAAATATCGTTTGAGCAAACTCAAACCAGGTGCATTCGCCTTCATTGGTTAAGTGGTAAAGGCCATAGTGGGTTGTCCTGATCAGCTCATTGATCCTCTGGGCAAGCTCTGCTGAGGAGGTGGGGGTTACCCACTGGTCATTGACGACTCTTAAGGGTTTTCGTTTTTTCTCTAAAGAAATTATCCCATCGACAAAATTTGCGCCTTTTTCTAGACAACCTGCCTCACCGTAAAGACCGCAGCTTCTGATGAGGAAATATTTTTCCAGAATATGGCGAACAAAATATTCTCCTGCCAGCTTTGAAACACCATAGACATTCAAAGGATTTGGGATATCCTCTTCTATATAGGGGTCTCTTTTTTCCCCATCAAAGACATAATCCGTGCTAAAGTGAACCAAGACACAATCAAGCTCTTTGCAAATCAAGGACAAATCCCTGACAGCGATGGAATTCACCAGAAAAGATTGCTCAGGGTTATCCTCACATTCATCCACTCGATGATAGGCAGCGGTGTTGATCACCACTTCCATCTGAAGGCGGGAAAGGGCTCTTTTTGTTTTTTCAGGCTGGGTGATATCAAAATCAGGATAATAAAGAGAAAAAAGATGATCTCCTCTAAGGATTTTCACTAGATCTGAACCAAGCTGCCCATCAGCTCCAATAATGGCAATTCTCATTTTTGAACTTATTAAAAAAAGGGCCAAGGAAAACCTCCTTGGCCCTCCTCTTGAGCGAACTTCTTTCTATTAAAAGAGAAGCCTGAAGCCGAGCATCAATTTGTGATTCTTCGAGAAGGAACGGCCCTCGCCTATACCCCCCCGTCCCTCAAAGAAGACAGAGCCCATAGAGGTGTACTTGTTAAAAACATCGAATCCGACCTCTGCAATGAGCTCCGCATCTGCATTCCTATCTTGTTTAACTCTTGTCGAAAAGCCAGCGCCAGCACCAAAAAAGACAGATCCAGCATGAACATTGAGGAGCAGGCTAGTCGTGAAGAAAGATTTCCATGGTTCTCCTTTAAGGGCTAAGGATCCCCCTCCAGAAATGATAAAATCTAATCTTTCTGGGACAATCTTATAAAGAAAACCTAATCGGCCAGCAAAATAAGGGCCACGGCTGCCACGGGCAAAGAGTGGCTCTGCATCCACTAAGAAGAAAGATCTTTTTTGGGTCACCTCAAACTCAATCCGAACTGGCTCAGACACAGCTCCAAAGTCATCCGTAACAACGCAGGTTACAGCATAAACACCTGGCTTGAGAAAGATTTTTTCCCAAGTAAAGGGTTTTTCAGAATCGACAAATTTATCCATGACATTCTTCGAAGCATCAGTAATTTCAAAAGAGGCTTTAACCACCTCTCCATCAGGATCAGAAGAACCAGAAGCATCAAAAGTGATGGGCTTGCCGACATAATTTATACAAGGAAGACAGGAAGTCCACAACTTACAGATAGGAGGAAAATTGATGTATGTTTTTGCTTCACATGGGTTTGTCGAAGGCTTTCCTTCGAGATTAAAGGCTCTTGCCTTGAAGACATATTCCCCCGGCTTATCAAGACTTGTCTGCCATTTGGGAGAATCCGGAGTTAAAGATTTGGTGGTAATTTTTGATCCTTCCGGATTAAAAACATCGACTTCCATGGACTTGGCATTTTGAGAGCCACTCATATCTATACTGATGGGATCATTCACATTCACTTTTGCAGGCGTGACTACTAGGCTGCACACGGCATCAGGAATAATCTCTTCCACTCTGCGAAGAGAAATGTTGCCACAAGGTCTAGGCATAATGAATTCAAAGTGCTTATAATCTTTTTTCACCATAAAAGAAAAAACTTCAAGCGGTGCATTGCCTGCCCATTCGATATCTTGAACAACTTTTATTTTTCCTCGGACGCGAAAAAGCATCCACATCAATTTATCTCCAACAGGTAATGCTTTTTCCTCAAAAGTGGCTGTCTTTACAAGCTCTAGAAAAGGAAGATACAAATCTCCATAGCCAGCCAAATCGAAACCATACTTGATATCTCCTGCATATCTTTCAACAAGGCTTTTCATCACCTCCTGAGTGGGGATACGTCCTTTCGCCTGAACAAAAGTATAAAGTCCTATTTTTTCAAGCTTCTTAGTTTCAGCAAAGGTGCTTAAAGAAAAGAATATGAGAATGCCGATGACTAAAAATATGAATTTCTTATTTTTCATATCTACCTCCTTTTAGTTAAAAATTAACCCTCATCAATAATTAATTCATATAAAAGTATAAAAAATGCCTTTTGTCAAGGGAAAAAGTTCTAATTTTAAGAGTCACTTTCATGAGATCTCACTCTTTTTCCTTGATTCTAAGAAAATTTTTAACAATTTGGCGGATAAGGCCAGAATCCTTTGGCCTAGACTTCAATCCTTTCTCAAAAAAAAGTCTTGTTTTGAGATTCAAACTGACAAGATTTTCTAAAAGCTTTCGTGCGGAGGGAATATCTATCTCAGGATGAATCTGAAGGCCCCAGATAGGCTTTCCTCTGAGAGCAAAAGCTTGAATAGGACAGTGTTTTGAGGAAGCAAGAATATGGAATGGTTTCCCAAGATTCACCACCTCATCGAAATGAACAGAGAAAGAATAAGCAGTCCTCATCCTGCCTAAAAGCTCATTTTTCTCCTCGATTTTAATAGAAATCCAGCCCACTTCTGGCTGGGCGGAGCGTTGGACATAGGAAGGGCCACCAAGGGCTAAGGCTAGAAGCTGATGCCCATAACAACTTCCCAGGATGGAGAGCTCTTTCTCAACTGCTTCCTGGACGATCTCTACCTCTTCATACACCCAGGTTTCCCTTTCCAAAATAGAAGCTTCAGAACCTGTCAAAATAAGATGAGTGAATCCATTTCTTAAATCGGGAAAATGGCTTTTTCTTGCTTTAAAGGATTCCCAGGGAACTTTTAAATAGGCTTTCCAATGGTCCAAAGGATTGTAGACTGAAGAATCTATCGAGTTATCGATAATAGCCACTTTAGCATGTTCAATCTTCATTGCTCTTCTTCGTAATAACTTATTCCTTTTCATTATAAACATCCAAAAATGGAATACAACTCGTTTATTTTTTTCATTTTTTCTTTGTCTTTAAAATACAGCTTTTGGTATAATCTAGGCTTAATAAAGGAGGAGCCACCGTGCACAATGTAAAGGAAGAAAGCGAACTTCATGTGATTACTCCAAATGAGCCTGGCATTCTTGGCCGAGTCCTTGGAACTTTGGCCAATGCGGGCGTGAATCTTAGAGCTCTCTGCGCTTATTCTCAAGATGAAAAAGGCCATTTCTTGCTCGTTACAGCTGATAACAAAAAAGCTAAAGCAGCCCTTCAATCATTAGGATATGAGGTTTCAATGAACAAAGTGATCACAATCCAGATTAGCGATCGGATCGGTGCCGGAGCGGAAATAGGCGCTTTACTCGGAAACGCTGTTATCGACATTGAGTACTGTTATGGGACTTCAGCTGGAGTGGGAAAGGCGCTTCTCGTATTTAAAACGAACAACAACAAAAAGGCTCTCGAAACACTCAGATAGACTCAGCACTTCGCCTCTTCCTCTCCTTCTTAATTTTATCCTCTCCCTTGAAGAGGAATTTATCTAAAAAGAAAGATTCTCAACCTAGCGGTAAGTTAGCTAAGGAATGTCTACAATACAGATCCTGTCCTATTCTCATCAGTCACAGCCCAGCTCAGTCATCGATGGCTGTAAATTGATAGTATCGCTTCCTTGGGCCTTCGATTCTGTGATTTGACAGCAGACATAGTACGCAGTTATAATTCGAACTGACAAGTCACATAAAGAAATATTTTTAAATCAAAAGAATTTTCATCAAAAACAATGAATCAAAAAGAAATTTTGCAAAAAATAGCAGAAATTCAACGAGATCTTGAAAAAGAGCAATTCAACATTATTAAGGAAAAAATATTGGAAAGAAAGTTTCATCTTCACAAATCAAAACGCATTTTTTTTATACGAAAATTAATAGAAAAATTCAGAAAAAGATTAATCTTAGAGATTGGCCTTGTCCTCGATCCTATTCTCGAAAATCAAAAAGAAATCAACCTAAGATTTCTCAAGGAAATTAAACGCTTAAAAGAGACAACTTCTAACGATAAATTTAATCAATCAAAAACAGAAAATGATTCAAAACATCAAAAACCTCTTAATGAAAATCCAAAATAGGTTAAAGCATTCAGAAAAAAATCAGGGAATAAATACAATCGCAGTTTGTGCAGCTCAAGTTCCGTTCTTTAAAGGGGGAGCTGAAGAAGATGTCAATTCACTTGTTAGAGAATTAAGATATAGAGGATACGACGTTGACCTCATCAATATTCCTTATAAATGGTATCCACACGACCAGTTATTAAAGAGCATAAGAATCTGGCAATTGCTCGATCTCAGCGAATCCAATGGCAAAAAAATTGATATAGTTATTTCTACTAAGTTTCCTTCATATTTTGTAGAGCATCCAAACAAAACTCTTTGGCTGATTCATCAGTATAGGCAGATTTATGATCTCTATCTAACGCCCTATTCAGGCTTTGACCCTTCAAAGAAAGCAGAGAGAGATTTAAGAAACAAGCTTATCGAAATGGACAATCAGGCTTTAAAAAAATATAAGAGAATTTATACGATTTCTAAAAATACATCAAATAGGTTGAAAAAATTTAACAATATTGAATCTACTCCCTTGTATCATCCTCCGAACTTGGCCGGCAAATATTTTGGTGCTGATTATAAAGATTACGTCCTTTCAGTCGGTCGATTGGATCCTTTAAAAAGAGTTGATTTGTTAATCCAATCTTTAAAGCACTGTGATGAAAGGGTCAAATGCAAAATCGCTGGCGTCGGACCAGAGCTCGGCAGGCTTCAATCGCTTGCTAAAATGTGCCGGGTTTCTGAACGGATAGAATTTTTAGGTTTTGTTTCTGATGAAACACTTCTTCATCTCTATGCCAACTGTTCTCTTGTTTTCTTTGCGCCCATAGATGAAGATTATGGCTATGTTACCCTGGAAGCATTTTTATCAAAAAAGCCAGTGATAACCAGCTTCGATTCAGGTGGTCCGTTGGAATTTGTTGAAAATCAAAAGACTGGAACTGTACTCCAATCTCTGGAACAAAGAGATGTTGCCAGGGAAATAGAAGAACTCTTTTTCGATAAGGAGAAATGTCAAACCTTAGGTTTCAATGGATACCATACAGTGAAAGATATCAATTGGGATACTGTTATCGACACCTTGATTCATGGAGATAAAAATGAAAATTGCTCTGTTCAGTCCACTCAATCCCGTTAAAACAGGAATATCCGATTATACAGAAGAAATGCTCTTCCCATTGAATAAATATATGGATATTGATCTTTATATTGATGAAACTTATCTGCCTGTTAATAAAGAAATTCAATCTCATTTTGCGATCATGCCGTTCCGCATCAATGAGTTTAATCCTTCAAAATATGATGAGATCGTCTATCATATGGGGAATTATTATGCAGGGCATAAATATATATATGAAGCTTTGAAGAGATTTTCTGGAATTGTGGTGCTTCATGATTGTGTATTACAGGGCTTCTATGCAGAGAGGTTTTCAGAGACTAAAAATTTTGAGGAATACAGGCAATTGTTGAGGAAATATTATTTTCAAAAAGGTGAGGAAATTGCAAGGCACACAGCTCAGAAGATGCCTTCTCCTATTTGGGAAAGTGATGAAGCCTTTGAATATCCTTTAAATGAAGAGATCCTTGAGCATGCAAGGGCTCTCATTGTCCACTCCAATTTCGTAAGAAATAGAATTAAAAAAGTGACCAGCAAGCCTGTTGCGAAAATTAACCTTCACGGACACTTCATAAAAACTTTTGATACAGACAAAATCAGGAAAAAACTTGGATGTGAAAATGAGGATGTTCTTATCTGCTCTACAGGCTTCGTGAACAAAAACAAAAGGTATGATATTATTTTCTCTGCAATCGCAGAACTTGACAGATATAAAATTAAGTATGTTATTGCTGGCCTGGACAGAGGAAATATTTTAGATAATGTGTGGAATGAGAATTTAAAGAATGTCATTGTCCTTGGACACCTTCCGATCAGAGATCTCGAAGGATTAATTTGCGCCTCTGATATTTGCATCAATTTGCGCTATCCCACCATGGGGGAAAGTTCTAGTTCTCTCCTACGAAAGATGGGATATGGAAAGCCAACCCTAGTTTCCAATTTTGGATCTTATGCTGAACTTCCAGATTATTGCGTGCTGAAGATTTATCCGGATATAGACGAAAAAGAGATGATCAAGCGATCCATCGCGGCACTCATCTCGGATAAAGATTTCCGTTTATCCATCGGAAGAGAAGCTAAAGACTATATCCAAAAGGAATGCAACATTGAAAAATGCGCTGCGGAGTATGCAGCTTTTATAAAAAATAAAAAAGAATAGAAAAAAGAGCTAAAAAATGGAAAAGAAAGAAGATATCAAACTGACAATTCAAAAGTTAAAATTTAAGTTAAGTGAAGAAAAAAATACTATTGACACCATAGACACGCTTATCCATCAAAGAATTGATAGAGACGTGGATTTATGGGAATACAATGATAGTGAACTTGATAAAGAAATATGGAATCGCTTTTTTTTATTAAAGGAATACAGTGATTGCTTAAGCAAAGAAAAGATTGTTTCCCAACGAAAAAAAATAGGCTGGATCATTGTTTTAATAAAAAAGATTTTTAGAAAAATAACCACACCTTATTCTCAATTGCTTTTAGACAGGCAGAAGCGCTTCAACCAGGAACTGACAATTTTCCTTTTGGCTTCCATTTTGAGATTGCAAATGATTCATAAGAGGCTGGCTGAACTTGAAACGACGACGTATGAATCCATCAAAAATCAGAAGGAATTCCAGGATGAATTAACAAGCTTAAAAAAGTCAGTTTTGATTCAACTTAAAAAGACCTATTGAATGTCATATCAAAATAAATTTCTTAAAGCTGCAGAGAAATCTCCAGCGCGTCTCTACAAGCTTTTGAATTCTTTCTACAGAAAAGGAAAAGAGCTCTCTGACGATTTCTTGCGTTTACTTTTTCTGAAAATGATTCAAAAAAATCCCTCTGACAAAGTTAACCTTTTCTTGCCAAAAATGGTCGACTTAATTTCTGAAAAAAAAGGCCTACAACCTGCTTATAATATCCTTTCGGGGATAGAAGTCCAGTTGAACTTTCGTAAACCTACTATAGGTATTTATGATCATGCCTTTCACCTCATCGGGGGAGCTCAGAAATATGGATGCACAATTGCTCATGCTTTGCAAAATGACTTTGATATGACGTTAATTGCAAATAAAAATATTGGGGTTGAGGGGCTTCAAAAATGGTACAATCTTGACCTTTCTCGTTGCCAAATAAAAATTATTAAAATTCCCTTTTTTGAGAATAGAGAACTCAATAAATCTCTTATTGAACCAGGAATTGTGGATTTAAAAAAAGACAATCCTTTTCATATCATAAGCATAGAAAGCGGCAATTATGATATTTTTATCAATAATTGTATGCTGGAAATGGTCTATCCATTGGCAAACTTATCCCTATTCATCTGCCATTTCCCGGAAAGAGAAAAATCCAGATTTTTTTATGTCAATAAATATTCAGAAATCATATGCAATAGCCAATATACAGCTGCATGGATCAAAAGAAGATGGGATATAATACCTCAAAAAATAGCTTATCCACCTGTTGATATGGAAGCGTTGGTTCTTCCAGAAAAAAAAGAGAATATGATATTATCTGTGTCTCGGTTCGATTTGGGTGGCAATAAACAGCAGATCGAAATAATCAAAGCTTACGAAAATATTGTCAAAAAATATCCCAAAAGAATGAAAGAGTGGAAGCTCATGCTTGTAGGAGGGAGTTTTGCTGAAAATCCATACTTGGAAAAGATCAAAAAACTATTATCCGAGAAAGTTGAACTCAATATTGTACTGAAAGTCAATGTTTCGGCAGAGGAACTTAAATTGATTTTTCAGAAAGCCAAAATCTTTTGGCATTTTGTCGGTCTCAATCAATCTGACCCAGCTCGATTTGAACACTTTGGAATGACCGTTGCCGAATCCATGCAGAGTGGCTGCGTGCCGATCGTCTTTAATGGCGGCGGACAGAGAGAAATTATCGAGAACAACATTTCCGGATTTTTCTTCTCATCGCAGAAAGAATTATTCGACAAAACTCTAGAGCTGATTAAGAATCCAGGTCTACTTAATCAGATTAGCCAAAATGCTTTTCAGAGAGGAAAGCAATTTCGTAAAGAGATTTTTATAACTGAAATCAAAACACACTTCAACACATTACTCATAAAAAACCTGGGCAGCTGTTGATCAGGTTGTCAAACACTATTTTGAAAATTTTCTAATGATCTCTTCTCTCATCAGAATTGATTTCTTGAAATCAGAGGTGACTTCTGAGGAGTGCGAATTTCTATCGATCATTTTGGCATTGGGCATTATTAATGATACACAAATAGTTTTTTTACTAAATTCTAAGGCAATATGGGGAAAAATATCATGATCTGAGCGTGATAACTCTGAAAGATACACCTTTGGGATCAGGACAGGATAAAATATCTGTTTCCGAAATCCAGTCGTCATCAGGAAGTTCATCCTCCCTTTGCTTGGCAGTCAAAAAGGGAAAAAGGCTATTCAGGGCATAGATACAAACTCTCTTCCCTTTGGGTATTTCAATAGTCCCTTCACCCCTAATAAAAAAGAAGTCACCAATTTTATGTTTGGCTCCACATCGCCCTTTAATTTTAACAACCTCAACCTTTAATTCTCTCATCCCTCCTCCTTTCTGTTTGTAACTATATCTTGTCCAGAGAAAAAATTCAACAAACACATTGACAAAGCAAAAAGTTTTATCATAGAATTACTTCTCTATAGAGGAGAAATTAAGGAGGAAACTATGGCTAAAGCAAAGGCTGAACCTAATGTCGTTCCATTGTGCGATGTCTTACTCGTCCTGCTCATTATTTTCATGGTGATAACTCCTTTGGTACAAAAAGGAATTGATGTCAAGCTACCTGAAACGACAACCGATACCTCAGCAGGAATGCCCTCATCTGTTATTGTTTTAACTTTGCATAAAGACTTGTCTGTTTCGATCAATCAAGAAGATATTGATATAAGTATGCTTCAAGACCGACTCAGACAAATCTACGCTGACCGCCAAGATAAAATAATATTTATCAGAGCTAATGCCAAAGTTCCGTACAGCAGGGTCATTGAACTCCTTGATATAGCCAAAGGCGCAGGTGTTGAAACTATGGGAATGATTCCTGAGTATTTCACGGAAGAAGAAACTCCCTAAAGTTTCAATTCCAATCTTTTCAGAGGAAAAATCAGATGAAGAATAAAACCTTATTCTTGGTTTTTTTAACTTTAATCCTGTTCCTCTCCTTACGAGCTCAAGTGGAATTGCTGGGAGAGCTTAGCAAAGAAGAAATTTTCGAGAACCTCCCTGATTGGCAGCAGGTGGCTTCGTCCTATTCTCCAAAGCAAGAGACGATCGAAAAACTAAAGGCCATCAAGCGCGAAATTCAAATAGAAATATTTCTGGGCACCTGGTGTCCGGACAGCAAGGCGCATATCAGCGCGTATTTCAAAATTATGGAGCTTGTGGACAATCCCTTGATCTTGACAACTTACATCGGAATCCCACGAGACAAGCAGGCTCGTCAAGAGTTTATCCAGGGAAAAAACATAGAAAAAGTCCCTACCTTTATCGTCACCCTTGACAACCAGGAAAAAGGCAGAATAATTGAAACTCCTACAAAATCAATTGAAGAAGACCTTTTTGATATCATAAATCGTTAATCTTTTGCCTTGTACCCTTTGACTCACTAATTCCGTTATTATTTTCCTCATTTTTCCTTGTATCCTTTTTTCCCTGATGAGAGTAAATGCATGAGGGCCCTCGATTCTGGCGAGGGTTGGATGAACGAAGAAGGCCGTATGAGAGGCGGAGCGGGCAGGGTTCCTCTTTATTTTTGACTTCAAATTTTTCCTTTGCTATAAGCTATAAGAAGGCAAAATGGAAGAAAATGAAGGGAAAAGTGGATATCATAAAGGCTGTGGTTTCGGATATTAAAAATTCTAAGCACGTTGTAGCTTTTACTGGGGCAGGTATTTCCGCTGAAAGTGGCATACCAACTTATAGAGGAGAAGACGGCCTTTGGAGCAAATATGATCCTAACGTATATGCCAATATAAACCATTTCTATCAAGATCCTTCTTATTACTGGAATTTCTTTCGAGAAGTCCGTTATCCCAAATTAAATAAAGCAAAACCAAACAAAGGCCATCTAGCCATAGCTCGAATGGAAGCAGTGGGGAATTTAAAGACAGTGATTACACAAAATATAGACGGACTCCATCAGGAAGCCGGCTCCTCTTCTGTCATTGAACTGCATGGAACGACAAGGATTATCTATTGCATGAACTGTTCCCAAAAATATTCCATGGATGAAGTCTTTTCCATGCTAGAGGCTGAAAGGCCTCCGCTTTGTTCAGAATGCAAAGGAAAGTTGAGGCCAGCTGTTATTTTTTTTGGAGAGCCGCTAAATCCAAAAATTGTCCGTTCAGCCTATGAAGAAGCGAATTACTGCGATTTTCTTCTCGCTGTCGGAAGTTCCTTGGTTGTTTATCCGGCATCCGATATACCTCTTAGAGCAAAACAAAAAGGTGCCATTTTAGCCATCATCAATAAAGACAGAACACCCTTAGATTATTTAGCTGACTATGTTATCAATGATGAGGCTGGGAAAGTTCTTTCCCAGATAGTTCAAAATTTAAAAGTTGGCTAATGGAAAAGACGCCTTTTAAAATGCCTATTTTGTATCTTCTTGAAGGCCTAAAAAGTCTTATTTGTTTTCAGGGCTCTTAGTATTTTTTCAGGAGTTATCGGCAGTTCTTTTATCCAGACTCCAGTAGCATCGGCAATCGCATGGGCTACTGAAGCCAAAATGGGTAGCGTCGCTCCTTCTCCAACCTCTTTAGCGCCATAAGGACCTTCTGGCTCATAGGATTCGACAATTCCGCTGAAAATTTCTGGCGCGTCTTTAATTGTCATCAACAAATAATCATGAAGGTTAGGGTTCAGGATGTTGCCCTTGCCGTCATACATAACCTCTTCCATGATTGTCTCTCCTGAACCCATAACAATGGCTCCTTCAACTTGGCCATGGACAGCTTGGGGATTAATTGGAGTACCACAGTCATGATAGTCGGTGAATTTTTCAATTTTCACCTTTCCTGTTTCTAAATCAACACTGCATTCACAGACAGAACTTCCGAAGGAGTAGGCAGGGCTTGTTCCCACAGCAGCTCCCTTGTAATCTCCTCCGAGTCCTTCCGGAGGCTTATACCAGCCTGTGCCTACTAGGGGTCCATGCTCATTAAAATACTTTCTAGCAGCCTCTGCCCATTCCATAACCTTTGATTTGTCATTCTTATGAAATATTTTGTTATCTCTGGCCTCTAATTCCTGAGAACTGCAACCCCATATTATGGATACTTCTCCAAAAAGCTTTCGGAGGACATCCTGGCTTGCCCGGACAACCGCATTTCCTCCCATCAGGGTTGTTCTGGAAGAATAAGCACCTAAATCGAGGGGACTGATGTCAGAATCTTCACTCCTGATGCGGACTCTTTGAAGGCTTATTCCCAAAGTTTCGGCGCATATTTGAGAAAGGACAGTTGATGAACCCTGACCTATTTCTGCCGCAAAAATGAGAAGGACTGCGACCGTGCCATCTTCGCTGATTTTGACTATGGCATTTGAATGAGGAAAGATAGCTTTTTTGATAAACGATTCAAGTTTTTTTTCCGAACTTCGCTGAACCTGACCCCTATAGATGGCATAACCTGCTCCTGAGACAAACCCGCCGCAGCCGACACCGATTCCCTTTCCTGGGCGGAGTTTGCCGTATTTTTCTTTCCAGCCAGATTTTTTGGCCACTTGTTTTAGAGCAGATCTAAACTCACAGCTCCGAATTTCTAGATCATTGCAGGTACGTGTGTTAGGCTCCATGGCGTTACGGAGCCGTATTTCAATAGGATCAATCCCCAGATCATCAGCAATCATGTTCAGGAGGCACTCAAAGGCAAATCTTGGCTGGGGAGCGCCGTGGCCGCGCATAGCGCCGCAAGCAGGCTTATTTGTCATGATCCTGAAGCCTTCGTATCTATAATTGGGGATATGATAGAGGGTAGGAATCATGCTGCCGGCATAGTAGGCAGTTATAACCCCGAAAGAAGTGTAAGCACCTCCATCAAGATAAATCTGGCTCTTAACGGCAGTTATTCTTCCGTCCCTTTTCACGCCAATTTTGAATTTCATGTGCTGCTTGTGTCTTCCCCGACCGTGGAGAAACATCTCTTTACGGCTGTAGACCATTTTCACTGGTCTTCCCATCTTTTTTGAAGCAATGGCTGAGATTAGATCAAGGGGTGTAGTATCAAGCTTTCCCCCGAATCCTCCTCCTACAGGAGGGCGGATGACACGAATATTTCCTAGAGGAATATCCAACACTCGAGCTACCCAATAATGAAGGTAATGAGGGACTTGAGTAGAAGAATAGAGGATAAGAGTAGCGCCATCATTTTCCCAGAAAGCGATGGAAGCGTGAGGCTCAAGAGGATTCTGGTAGGTATGATTTCCCACAAACTCTTCTTCTCTAATATAATCAGCCTCAGCAAATCCTTTTTCGATATCACCAAAATGATGGTCGATGTGAGTGTTGATATTATTTTTATATCTTTCATGAACCTGGGGAGCACCTTCTTTGATAGCCTCCATGGGATTAAAGATGGCTGGAAGCTCTTCGTATTCAACTTGAACAAGGTTTAAGGCTTTTTCGGCTGTGTCCTCGTCCACTGCGATAACTGCTGCCACTTCGTCTCCGACATATCGCACCCACTCCTTGGCCAAGGCATGCTCATCATACCGAGCAGGATTGACTCCGTAGGTGATATCAGGGACATCTTTTCCTGTTAAAACTAATTTGACTCCAGGGAGTGCCTTTGCTTTGCTCGTATCAATGGCTTTAATCCGGCCATGCGGGATTGGAGAATGGAGGATTTTTCCGTAGAGCATATTCTCAAAGTAATAATCGGCTGTAAATTTTGCCCGGCCTGTGACTTTGTCGGCTGCATCCACCCGCGGCAAGCTCTTGCCCACAGTGGCAAACTGATTAAGATCAAAGGGATGAGAGGGAAGTCCTTCTCTATTGACATAATTCTTCCAGCTTTTTATGGCTCTGATAATACTGACATAACCTGTACAACGGCAAAGATTCCCAGAAAGTGCCTCTTTTATCTCTGACTCTGAGGGATTAGGATTGCGCTTGATTAAGGCCAAAGCACTGATTATCATTCCGGGCGTGCAAAAACCGCACTGAATTGCTCCATGATTGATAAAAGCTCGCTGCAAAGGATGAAGTTTACCCTCTTGAGCCACTCCTTCTATTGTGGTTATTTCCACTCCTTCACAAGCTGCAGCGAGCAAGAGGCAACTGTTTTTTGGCTCCCCGTCAACAAGAACTGTGCAAGCGCCACAAACTCCATGGTTACACCCTTTTTTTGTTCCAGTAAGTCTCAGCTTATCTCTCAGGACATCAAGAAGAGTCTCTCCATCTTTAACTGCAACCGAATGTTCTTCGCCATTTACCTTGAGGGAAACAATGCGGTATCGACCTTTATTTTGTTCCATAAGACTTACTTTCTTCTCCTCGTTTTCCTTGAGCTCGTCTCAAAGCTTCGCTTAAGGCTCTCCGGGTCAGAACACGGATCAACTCTTTTCTAAACCAGATAGAACCTCTCATATCTGAAATTGGCTTTCCTTCTTCTTTTGCCATTAAAGCTGCTTTTTCGAAGAGGCTATCCGAGGGTTTGTTGCCAGATAGAAATTTAGAAGTTTTTGAAGCTAATACAGGAGTGGGAGCAACAGCTCCAAGAACAATTGCTGCTCTGTCTATTTTACCTCTTTTGAGAGTAAGCCTTGAGGCAACAGAGGCAACTGCAAGGGCGTTTGCCTCCCGGAGAGTGAATTTTTTGTATGATATTCCAGTCTTGGGCATAGGCAGGGGGACAAGAATGGAGGTCAATAGCTCCCCTCTTCGACAGATTGTTTCTCTTGGACCTCGAAAGAAATCTGAAAGAGATACTTCGCGAGAAGACTTAAAACATTGAAGCTCGATTGAGGCTTCAGCTGCAATAAGGGATGGGGGGAGGTCTGCTGAGGGGACAGCGCTTGAAATATTTCCGCCAATAGTCGCCATGGAGCGAATCTGGTAAGATGCCATAGTTCTGGCAGCGTCAGCGAGAGCTGGAATGTATTGATTTATAAGAGAACTGGATATGATTTCTTGAGCAGTTACCATGGCTCCTATACGAATTTTATTGTCTTTTTTCTCTATCCCCTTGAGCTCTTTTATCTTTTGAAGAGAGATGATGTCTTTGGCCTCTGACAAACCTTGTTTTATGTCCACCAAGAGGTCTGTCCCTCCAGCTAAAATACGAGCTTTTTTAATTTTTCTTAGGAGACTTATCGCTTCCGCTAAATCTTGCGGTGCATGAAATCTTATTTCAGAGAGACTCATCTATCCCTTTCTGTTTTACTTTTTTTGAATTATAAGAATATCAGCAGAAGCTTTAGGGCTCTTCCCCAATAAAAATCCTCAAATATTTTTAAACTTCATCCCTTTCCAGCCCTCTCTCTCATGAAACATGTCTTCCATAGCTAAGCCAAGCTCCTGAACAAGATAAAGTACACCCTCGTACCCAACATAAGGGAAGGGAATGTATCTGAAAGTGTTGAAATAAAAACTGCTCCCGATAGAATGATGAGCTATGCCCATACCTTCGACTAAAGTCTTCTCTATCCGCGAACCCAATACAAAATCAATATCCGCAGACTTAATCGCCCTTGCAAATTCAATGTAAGGCGGGTTGACGATTATATTCACCGTCATCCCATCCTTCTCCATAGACTTTAAAAGTCTGGTTGCACCATCCACACTCTCCTTGGTTGCTGCTTGCAATACAACAATCTCAGGATATATATCCAGATCGTAATACAAAAACCTTGCCATGCTCGCAACAAAATGAGCTCGACCAATAAGAGCAGCTCGCTTCTGCATCATGAGATTAGACTGCCACGTGTAACTGTAATTAAATCCAAGAACTCTCTTCACCTTCTTGCTTGTTTCCTTTAGCAGCTCATAAGCTTTCTCCAATTTTCCAAACTTGGCCGCAATCCCAGCGTACCATTCTTCTGTATTTACCAATCCATAAGGAAGCGGAAGATCTGCCCCAAAACTTGGCACCCCAAGCTTCTCGGTCTCTTTTGTAAAGAAAGGCAAATCTTCATTCGTCAACATCAGATTCACCTGGGCAGCGCCAAAATTCTCGATTTCCTCGATCTTTGTATTCCTTGTTAGCACGCAATTTATACTAAGCCCTAACTTGTTCAACAAGTCCTTTATGCCCTCAAAATCAAATAACCAATTCTGGGAAGAAAGCAAATAGGGAGCTATTAGGTTTACACTATCAGGCTTTTTAGCAACGTTTGGTTTGGCGAACTTTGTAAGCAAGGCTCTATAGGCTAGGTCATATCCTGTGATATCCCATCCCTTAAACCCAGGTGCATCAACTGAAATTGATGGAACTCCTGTCTCCTTCTCAAACTGCTTAGCTACACCAACTATATCATCCCCAGTTATTGCTGTTGAGTCAGTGTTGACCACAGCCAGAAGCTTGGGCTTCCTGCGCGCATATTCAGATTCTAATTTAATGAATTTCAATAACTGCCTCAGCTTATCCATTGATGTGCCCATAACTAAGTTGTCTTCGGTTATCCCACTCGGCCTCATAGCCGAATACGTACCCATTGGTGCTTGATCTGTCCTTATATGCCCTGCAATCGTGTAACACCCTGATGGACCATGAAAGGCTAACTCCACTCCATCAATCCCTGAAAGGGCCATTACCGAGCCAAACATTGCACTTGGCTGATATTGATCTATCCATAAATAAGGTTTGTATGCATGTGCCATTTTGCCTCCTTTACCTTAGAACTCCCTCTCTCGTTCAGTGGGTGGAACGAGTTCAGGAACTTGCCAGTCACCTAAAATCCTGCTGTATAATGTCCACTTCCCCTTTCTTCTTGATCCTTTGATGGCGAGAATAATATCACGCAAAAGAGCTTTTGTCCCAGAGAATAGGATCGACCTCTGACAAACATTCCTGTGGCGTCTGAAGTGGATTGACGACTGAACTTGAGAGATGTTACTCGCATCCCAGCGAGGAGCCTTTGTATACCATCCTAAATCACCATACAAATGCAGAATCTCTTCATCCTTGACCCCAAGCCAATCTGCTACCTCAATTGGAGAAAGCTTGATAGCATAAGGAGCAGGCCACCACAAAAACATCGGATTAAATGGCTTCCCAGCTGCAGAGGTAGTCAAGTAATATTCAACTCCTTCTCGCCTTCCCAAGATTTCTGAAGGACCTATGTTGAAAAATATTATCTTCTTAGGATCAACTCCAAGCTCCTGAAGCATCCGTGCGTAGCCAAGCTGGCGATTAACTGAGGTCATGGAAATAGCAGAATCCATGAACACAGTCTTATCCTTAACAAGTTTCTTCGCCTCCTGCCATAAAGGCTCAATGCCCATGCTATCCCATCTCTCATCGATCAGTTTCTGCGCTTCCTTCTCTTTGCCAAAGTGCTTGGCAAAGGCCATAATATAGTTCGTAATTCCTTCTCTGCCAAGAGGATAGACATGAGGCGAATAAGGAATCCCAAACCTCTGTTTCATCTCCTCACAAATCGGATAGGCAAGCATCGGACAATTCACAATATTAAACTCAGCCTCAGGTGCTCGGCGAATATCTTCAAGCGAAGATTGAGGAACTATGACATGCAATTTGAGTCCCAAAGCCTTTAGTATGCTGTTAATCTCATCGTAAGTGGTCGGAAAATTGGCCTTGACACCATCTCTTTCTTCCCAATAGGTACCTCTGTAATCCCCAATAACATTAACAGCTCCAGGTATTTTCTTCTTCGGCTCTTGCATTAATTTTGTCCAGTATCCAGTCGCTGCAAGCCTCATCATATCACCCTCATCTATCGCTTTAAATCCAGGCATATCCAGATAGACAACTTCCTGAGCATGCTCAAGCTCAGGCTTGACATCCTCTATAACTTCCTCAATAGGCTCACCTATCATCCCTGGACCACAGGTAGGTGCCACAAATATAATCTCAGGCTTGTGAATCTTATCTGCCTCTATCAGTGCCTTCCTTAATTTTTCTGGGGCGCCAAGGATATTGTCTCTTTCATCTAAATCGGTACTCACCACAAAAGTAAAAGGATTTCCCCAATAGTAATTCCCTCCACCTCCAACATATAAGACAAAGAAATGTCTTGTCGCTGTTACACATGACTGAGCTCCATGAATAACCAAGACTGAGTTACGGACACCCGCAGATACTGTGATAGCATAATAAATAGGACACCAAAGGCCACTTCCATAACCAGGAATTACCTTATCCCACCAATCTGTGGCACTTGTGTCTTCTGTCTTCTCGATGATATCTTTGAAACTCACTAATTCAAACTTTTTCTCCTTCCTCATAATCAGTAAATCCTTGGCTATCTCCCATCCTTCTTTTGTCCTGTCTATCTTCTCCCAAGGCAACAATTTTTTGCTCATATTCACTCCTTTCGAAATTTTACTTCCCTATAAATTTTTTTGCAATTTCCATAATCTCATCCATCCCAGACAAAGGCGTAGGTACGTAAATCCATTTGTTCTCCCTAACTTTCTTTGCCAGTTTGCGATACACTTCTGATTGGTCACAATCAGGAAATGCCTCAACTACTGTTTTTCCCATGGCCTCTGCTTCTTGCACTTTAAGCGATCTTGGAATATGCTCCACGACCGGAACTCCAACCCTCTTCCCAAATTCCTCTAATATTTCTTTCTCATAAGGCACATTCCTCTGGTTATCAATTAGCCCAGCTATCCCAACATCAATACCCTCACTTCTTATTCTTTCGACCGCTCTCAGGATTTCATTGGTTACGTGGAGTGTCAAAGGCTCGCCACAGGTAACAATATATGTTTCTTTTGCGTGCCCACCTCTCATCGGCTGGGAAAATCCACCACATACGACATCCCCTAAGACATCATAGATCGCAAATGTAATACCATATTTTTTCAGTATATCAAACTCCTCCAAGAGCTGGATGGCAACAAACACTCCCCTTCCTGCGCATCCTATTCCAGGTCTTGGTCCACCGCTCTCGCAGCAAACAACGTCATTGTACCCCCTAAACATAACTTTGCTCAAAATATCTTCTGACATCTCCACTGGCTCCTCTGTCTCAGCATCTACCATCTTTAATTGCTCAAGGATCGTAGGCATAATGCCATGACAGAGCAGAGCGACTGAGTCCCTCTTAGGATCGCACCCTATCTGGATTACCTTTTCTCCCATCTTTGATAAAGTTGCACTCAGATGAGAGGATGTGATGGATTTGCCAATCCCTGCCTTGCCATAAATGGCTATCCGTCTGGGAACCTCCTTCGGTACTTCTATTTTCTTTGTCATATTCCCTCCTTAGGCAAATACTTGATACCTTCTCAAGAGCTCAAGTATCTTAGGTATGCTCTCTTTTGGCTCCATCGGCTTAGGGAAAACTCCCCTCGGCTCCAGTACAATATCTGCCAATTTCCTAAACTCAGAAGCCACATCCGAATCCGGAGAATGCTCCACTACCGTTTTCTTATAGACCCCTGCTTCTGGAATCAAGTCGGTCCGAGGAATATGGGCTATGACTGGCGTCCCTATCAGCTTGCTAAATTCTTCAACCAAGTCTTTCTCTCTTGGCACACCCCTCATATTATCGATAAGTCCACCTATCTTAACTTCAACACCTTTCAGCTCATTCATCGTCTTGACTGCATAGCAAATATTGTTCATCGAATACAACGACATCAGCTCTCCACTGGTCACTATGTAGACTTCGGTGGCGAAGCCTTTTCTCATCGGTTGAGCAAAACCACCACAGACGACATCAGCAATAACATCAAAAATTATGAAATCCGTCTCATGCTTCTCAAATAATCGGTACTTCTTTAAAAGATTTAGCGAAAGCAGCACTCCTCTCCCTGCACACCCTTGAGCAGGCTCAGGTCCTCCACTCTCAGCACAAACAATGCCTTTATACCCAGTCTTTAAGCATTCTGTCACGGACTTCTCGCTACTACCCTTTGCTCTTACTCGATCAAGAATTGTTGGCTCGCACATTTTCCCAAGGATAAGGTATGTGGAGTCAGATTTTGGCGAACATCCGACCTGCATCACTTTCCTTCCTTTATCTGCCAATGCAACCGCAAGATTACTTGCTACTGTAGACTTGCCAACTCCACCCTTTCCATAGATTGAAATTTGCCTCTTCTCCATTTCACCTCCTTTATATATTTTATTAGCCTGTCAGAAAATTCATAACATTTTTATTTTCAATAAGTTACAAAGCAACTCGAAATTGACTTCACCTCACACCTCATAACTTATTGTAAACATTAAACTTACATCTCCTGTTTTCGCCTTTTTCTGCCCATTTATAACTTTCTTGAGGGGGGGTGAGGTGAATTTTTCACGAATTATCACGACTAAGATATTTTCTGACATCCTCATTTTTATATCCTCTAAATCATTATTGCTGAGTATTTTTCTATCACCTCACCCCTCTGCCATGATTATAATAATATCTCCTCCGCATAGAGTTAAAACAATGCCTATCAGAAAATTGGAGGCCATACCATGAAATCTTTCAATCCTTCTCAAAAGCTGCTCCTTCCACCAGAGGACATTTTCGACATCCATCCTCAGAAAAAATACCAGATTCTCTTCTCTTACCTCGATTCTTCTCTTCTTGAAAACCTTAATCCTCACGGCCCAGGGAGACCTCCTATCTCGAAATCTGCCTTGCTAAAAACTCTCATCTATAAGAACCTAAAAACACTTCCCACTCTCTTTGACCTCGCTGTCGACTTAATCGATAACCCTCATCTTGCCCTTCAATGTGGCCTCATAACAGGAACTAATCCAAATACGGTCAAAGAACGCCTTTCTTCTTTCCTGAGAAATACACCTAACCCGCCTCTACAAAAAATCAAGAACACTCTAATCACAGAGTTGATATCTCTGAAAGAAATAAACGGCCATTTCCTCTCTATCGATTCCGGCCATATCTTAGCCAATGTCAGAGAAAACAATCTAAAAACTTCCGTTAAAATGCGATTCGATAAGTCTAAAATTCCTAAAGGCGATCCAGACGCAAGACTCGGTGTTCTCATCCATTTTAAGGAAAACTCAGATAAAAAGATTGAGTACTTCTGGGGGTATCGAAACCATGTTGTCTTGGATGCCATGTCTGAATTGCCTGTGGCTGAAATCACCAAACCAGCTAATGTCTCTGAACAAACTCTCTTCATTCCTCTATTTACCCAAATCCAGAACTCTTTCAATTTTCCTATTAAAGAGGTCCTCGCAGATGCTATGTACGACGTCGAATACATCCTCAAGTTTGTCATCAATGATTTAAAAGCTCTTCCTAGAATAGCCCGTAATCCCCGCTGGCAAACACACTCCGATGTCAAACTTTCCCCAAGTGGTGGCCTCATATGTATTGCCGGTTTTAATATGCTTTACTGGGGCAAGTTCAAAGACCGGGGGAAAATAAGACTGAAGTTCGTTTGCCCTGTGACCCATTCTAAAAAATTTGCCAAAAACCATCCTCTCTGCCCTTGGCTCCATCCGAAATTTCTTAAAAGCAATGGCTGCATCGCTTACCTTCGAGGCGATTCCAATATCAGAACATCTATTGATTATGGCTCTGAGTCTTTTAAACGAAGCTATAACCGCAGAACAAGCTCTGAGCGTGGTTTTTCTCGGCTGTTGACGCTTTCCATGCAAAATCCATCCGTCATTGGATTGCAGGCAACAGCTAATCATTGCACTATTGCTCATCTTACTGTACTCCTTATTGCACTCACTGCGGTTAAGACAGGCCATAAAGATAAAATCCGTTTCATCAAAAAGTTTCTTCCTTTCATCTAATTTTGTGACCGGCTAATATTTTATTTATAGCATTCCTACTGCATCAGCACGGCACTGCCGACAGCCGCGAAAAATAGGAATCCATGCCTCACACTTTTTACGGACTTCCTCCATCTCTTCCCAGGATGGAGCCTTTTTATCAGCAAATTCCCCTTGGGGAATAAGTTTCATGATATTCATGATATGCGCTCCACATCCTGCCACTGCCTGAGCAACTTCCACAAGATGACCATCATTCACACCAGGTACAAGAACAGAGTTAACCTTTACCAGAATTCCCTCATCCACAGCTGCCTTTAATCCGTTAAGCTGAAGGCTGGATAAAATCGGAAAACCAGTCTCGCCTGAATAGATTTTTCCTTTGTACCATACCCATGAGTAAATCTGCTTCCCTATCCCAGTATCCACAGCGTTAATGGTAATAGTCAAATGAGAAACACCTCTCCCTTTAAGCAGGTGGAGAAAATCCAATAACAACAGGCCGTTAGTACTCAGACACTTCACTAAATGAGGGAACTCTTGATGAACCAAATCTAAAGTCTCGAAAGTCTCCGGATTCGATAAAGGATCTCCAGGTCCAGCGATCCCTACGACTCGAATTCTCGAATCTATGGATAAAATATCTCTTACCCTTCTGACTGCTTCATCTGGTTTAATTATTCTGCTAGTTATTCCAGGCTTATTCTCATTAGCGCAATCGTGCTTCCTAACACAATACCTGCATTTAATATCACATCTAGGGGCTACTGGAAGATGTATCCGCCCCGAGGTATGATAGGCAACTCCCCCAAAACAGGGATGGCCATGGACCTTCTGCCCGCACGGTTTCTTATTCATAGTTCTTTCTCAAGAGGCACCATGTTCATCATATTGAATCCAAGAGATCTGAAGTATGAGATTAACTCACCTGCGTACCAGTCAACCATCGTCCTCACTCTCTTAATGCCCCTCCGCTTAAAATGCTCAAGCAATGTCTCTGCTAATTTTCTTCCAATCCTTCTACCTCTGAACTCTGGGTCCACTCCTAAAATTCGTATCCAACCTGTCTTCTCCCCTCTCCCAAATTCCCATAGCCTGAGTTCACCTATCATAAAGCCAACAAGATTCCCATCAACTTCTGCTCCAATACTCAACATAGGGTCACCATGCTCAATGTTATAAATAGCAGTTTCCTTCAAATACTCTATCCTCTCTTTGTTTTTAATCCCAAGTTCTTCCTCAATACTCTCTTCAATACGCAAAATATCGCTGATATCATCTTTGGTAAGAGGCTTGATTTTTACGCCAACACTAAATTCTTTCCAGAGTTTTGTCCTTCCAACTGTTTTGTAGGTGACTAGTTTTTTGGCTTTTAAGACTGCAAGATATTTACTGACAGTGTGCCTGGTAAGGTTTAGTTCACTCGCCATCTCCTCAACCTGCATCTCATTTTCTGAGCCTTTTAGCAAGCTCATTATCTTCTTCTCTATGTCAATCATTTTTTAGCACCCGACTATTATGTTTACCAATATTTGATACCAAATAAATCAAAATGTCAAGAAAAAATATCGATGACGGAAAAAATTAAATTAAAATGAGATAAAGATATGTAACTTATTTTATTTATGAGAATTAGGAGATAAATTGAAAATACAAAATCGAAATTTTAGACTATTTTTTAGATTTTTCATTGACAATGTATCCCCATATTGGTAACCTTAAAACTTATATAATAACCTAAAATTATGTATTCTTCTGCTTGAATGATGATAGAATTGACTTTTAATTTCTCTTAATTTTATTTGACTTGAAAGGGTTGCTTTGCTATAAGTCATTAAAAGGCATGAAAAAGAAAATCCTTGAATATTTTAAAAAATGAAAACATTAGATAACTTCAAAATCATCGACTTTCATGTCCATATTGGCCTGAAAGAACACTGGCATGAATGGGTTCACTCTTACCAAAAGGCATCCCAAACAGAATATTACGAACGCTATGAAGAGATGATTGACCCAGAGAAGTTTGCAATCTACCTCAAAAGGCATCAAATCAAAAAGGCAGTCATTCTTCCTGAAATAAGCCCTATTACAACGGGCATCGTTTCTAATGAGTATATTATGGAATTTTGCCAGGATTATGATATCTTCCTTCCTTTTTGCACGATTAATCCCTTCTTAGTCAGCAATGCTGCCCAAGAATTTAAAAAGTATATCAAAATGGGCGCAAAAGGAATAAAACTCTACCCATCTTACAACCACTTCTATCCAAATGAGAACAAAATCTATCCCCTTTATTCTCTAGCTCAAGAACACGAGCTTCCAGTCCTCATCCACACTGGTTCTTCTGTGTTCAAAGGCTCAAAAATAAAGTACGCTGACCCCATCTATTTAGACGATGTAGTAACAGATTTTCCCGATCTTCGTCTTCTCATGGCCCATAGCGGAAGAGGACTCTGGTATGAAAAGGCATTTTTCCTTTCCAGACTCCATCCGAACCTTTATCTGGAAATTTCTGGACTACCACCTAAGAATCTTTTGAATTATTTCCCAGACATGGAGAAAAACATTGATAAATTTGTCTATGGGTCGGATTGGCCTGGAATCAGGACGATCAATTGCAATATTGAGGCCATAAAAAAGCTTCCCTTGGCCAAAGACTCTATAAAAAAGATCCTCTATGGAAACGCTGCCCGGATCTTGGGATTATAAAAATTTTAAAATATTATGAGCCGATTGGAAGTCTTGACTTTTATCGCTATAATTATAGTATGTTCTGTCTCATTCATAAATTATTTCAACAGATATTCTGCCAAGTAGTGGAGGGATTTTATGGCAAAGAAAAAGATGCTCTGTCCTTTTTCCAAGCAATTGTGTCGAGAATGCCCTCTGTATAGGGGGAGGCATTATTATCTCTGTTTTTGCAGAGATTATCGAGGATATCTAGAGAATCAAGAAGAACAGCCAGAAAAAAAATCAGAAAAAAATAGAACGAGCAGCAAATTTGAAATGCTAAAAGTACTCCCACCAAGTCCAACATGGCTCATCTTAAATGACTTCTTAGAAAGGAGAAAGGGATGATAAGGGACTTTGTCTATCTTGGCCCCTCTTGCCTTAAGGAAGCACTCACTTTCCTTTCAGAATATAAAGATAAGTGCAAAATAATAGGAGGCGGACAGTCTCTTCTGATCTTGATGCGCCAGGGGTTGGTCTCCCCAGAGTATCTGATTGACATCAAACATCTCAAAGAGCTCAACCATATTAACTTTGACTCCAAAGAAGGATTGAAAATCGGGGCAACTACTACCCACCGAGCAATTGAAAAATCTTCACTCATAAAGGAACACTTCCCTGTATTGATCAAGATGGAACAGAACTTGGCCTCGATTCAGACTCGAAACTGGGGCACGATTGGCGGCAACCTCGCCCATGCAGATCCAGCTGGCGACCCGGGTCCAGTGCTCATCGCCTTAAACGCCACAGTAAAAATAGCTAACAAGGACAGGGAAAGAACTATGCCTATTGAGGAGTTCTTCCTCGACTACTTCGAAACAGCTCTTGAGGAAGGGGAACTCCTCCTTGAGATACAAATACCTGTAACTCCACCGAAAACAGCAACAGTCTATGAGAAGTTCAACATTATCAAAAACGAACAAGCAATTGTTTCTGTTGCTGCGTCGATAACCTTAGATAACAACGGTCTCAATTGCACGGATGCACGGATCGTCCTTGGAGCTGCTGCCCCAATCCCAAAAAGAGTAAAAGAAGCAGAGCAGATGTTAGTGGGGCAAAAGCTCAATGATGGCTTGCTCGATCAAGTCTGTAAAAAAGCATCAGAAGAGGCCGAACCGGTCGCTGATATCCATGCCACTGAAGAGTATAGAAGATATCTGGCTCAAGTGCTGACTAAAAAGATGGTGAAAAATGCCTGGAAACAGGCAGAAGTCTCGGCCTGACAAGGAGGTGGCTTCTGGAAATGGAAAAGAAATTATTGCGCTTGACTGTAAACGGCGAATACCATGAGCTTTATATCAAACCTAAAAAACTGCTGGTCGAGGTTCTGAGAGATGAACTGGGTCTTACGGGGACGAAAAGAGCCTGTGACACTGCAAGCTGTGGCGCATGCACAGTCCTGCTAAACAGAGTTGCAGTTAAATCATGTTCTATCTTAGCCATGCAGACTGACGGCGCAGAGGTAATCACAGTTGAGGGCTTGGCCAATGGAGCTAAACTCAGTCCCCTTCAAAGAGCATTCCTAGATTATGGGGCCTACCAGTGTGGCTTCTGCACCGCAGGGATGTTGATGACAGCCACCGGGTTGTTGAATGAGAATCCAACTCCAACAAAAGAAGAAATAAAAGAAGGTATCCAAGGTAACATTTGTCGCTGCACCGGCTATAACAGTATTATCAGAGCGATAAAAGCAGTAGCTGAAGGAAAGTATAAGGAGGAGGAATGAAAAAATATTCCGTCATAAACAGCCCGGTTCACAACATTGATGGAATTGCAAAAGTCACAGGGAGGGCAACTTATGCCTTTGATGTCAAGTTGCCCAGCATGCTCTATGGCAAAATCTTGAGAAGCCCCTATCCGCATGCAAAGATCCTCAATATAGATACAAGTAAAGCAGAACGCTTGAATGGGGTAAAGGCCGTCGTTACCGGCAAGGATACCCTCGGAATAAAGCAAGGAATATGGAGGCGTTTTAAGGAACTCTGCGATGAGGAAATCCTCAGCAGGAGCAAAGTCCGCTATATCGGAGAGCCTGTGGCAGCAGTCGCAGCGGTTGATGAAGACCTAGCTGAAGAAGCATTAGATTTGATCGAGGTTGAATATGAACCTTTGGCCGCTGTATTCGACCCTGTTGAAGCTATAAAAGAAGGGGCTCCCCAACTTCATGAAAATGCTGAACGAAATATCAACGTAACACGCCACATTGAGTGGGGTGATGTAGAGGAAGGATTCAAGGAAGCAGACTATATTCGCGAGGATTGGTTCAGGTGTTCGTCACAGCACCATGTCTGCATGGAGACTCATAATGCTGTCGCAAGTTACACACCTGATCGGAAGTTAACTGTATGGACTTCTACGCAATCCCATTACTACATCCAGGTCTTACTGGCCTGGACGCTCGGGCTAAGAGAAAACGATATCAGAGTGATTTCGCGGTATACAGGTGGAGGTTTTGGAAGCAAGTTCGAACTTGACTCTGCTCAATTCTGTGCCTCGCTTCTATCGATGAAACTTTTCAGGCCCGTAAAAATTGTCCTCACGCGTGAAGAAGAGTTCATAGCTACCAAACGACGGACACCCATGTTCTATTACCTGAGGACCGGTGTTAAGAAGGATGGCACATTTCTGGCGAAAGAAGGCCGGGTGTTCACTGAAGGCGGTGCCTACACATCCATGGGCGCAACAGCTCTCTATCTTACTGGATTTTTTCAGGCTTTCCCATATGTCTGGCCCAATTACCGCTATGATGGCTACCGTGTTTATACAAATACAGAACCTTCTTCAGCGATGCGCGGTTTTGGGGCGCCACAAGCAACCTTCGCCGCAGAGACACAGATTGACTTAATAGCCAATGATTTGGGGATCGATCCTATAGAGATCAGACGCAAGAATGCAATGTACGCTGGTTACGAGGTGCCCGGGCAGGCCTGGATTCAGAGTTGTGGCCTCCGCGAATGTCTTGACAAAGTCGAAGAGTGGATAAAATCACGGGGAAAACTTCCTCTCAATCGAGGGATAGGCATAGCCGCTTATGGCTTTATGTCAGGCGGGATCTTTAACTGGTTCGATACTCCCTATGCTTTTTCCTCAGCCATGGTAAAAGTAAACATTGACGGCAAGGTTGACCTCTATATCGGATCTCAGGATATGGGACAGGGCTCCAACACAACAATGGCTATGATCTGCGCCGAGGAGTTAGGAATACGCCTTGAAGACATCCGCTTGCACATGGGAGATACTGACATTTGTCCAGTAGACCTCGGCGCCTGGGGAAGCCGTGAGACTTTAATGCAAGGCAATGCTGTTAAAATGGCTTCAGCCGAGGCCAAGCAGCAAATCCTCGAATTTGCTGCAGCAAAATTGGCGCCAAATATTGTTTATGATTTAGATATCAAGGATAGATGGGCCCACCTCATAGCCCGGCCTGAGCGAGGAATTTCCTACTATGATGTAGTTATAGAAGCTATTAGAGGAAGAGATGGTCAGCCGATTATAGGCAGAGGACACTACACCCCACACCGTAAGGGAATGATATCCCCGGCATATAGCTTTGGCGTCCAGGCTGTTGAAGCAGATATCGATCCTGATACAGGCAAAATATCCCTCATAAATTGCGTGACAGCTCATGACTGTGGACAGGTGATTAATCCCTTGGCAGTTGAGGGGCAGCTTGAAGGAGCTATTGCCATGGCAGCGGGGTATGGTTTTACAGAGGATCTGCCCATGGATGAAGGGAAGATATTGAACCCGAACTTGGTGGACTACAAGGTTCTGAGAGCTCGAGAAATGCCAGAGACAAAAGTTATCGAAGTAGAGACCTATGAGCCAGAAGGACCATTTGGAGCCAAGGAGGCAGGAGAAGGTCTCACGAATCCTACAGCAGGTGCTTTAAGTAATGCAATCTTCCATGCTGCCGGAGTCAGTATTAAAAACCTCCCTATTACACCTGAAAAGGTACTCAATGCCCTCAGAGAGAAAGACGATAAAAAAGAACAATAAGGAGAATATCCTGTGAGTTACAAGTGTCCAGTATGTGGAAAGATTTGGCCAGATACCATGAATCTTGCCCGACATATCTTTGGAACAGGCGACCAAGCCCATAAAGACTGGGTAAACTCAAAAGGACTTAACTTTGTTGAGCTATTACTCCTCCAAACTATGGAACCCGGCAACAAGGGCTATAAGATCCTAGCAGAACTACTCGAGAAAGATGCAGAGAAGGTAGAATAAAAAAGGAGAATAAGGACAAAATCAAGGAGAGAAAGATGATAATGGAAGGGAAAATTTCGCTTAAATCAACCAGTCAAAAATTATGGGATACTCTGATGGAGCCAAAGACTTTGCTTGCCTGCCTGCCAGGCGCAGAGAAGGTAGAGCGCCTGGACGAAAGAACCTATGACTGCGTTGTTAAACAAAAAGTCGGCCCAATTTCAGTGCGGTTCAAGTTTAAAACCATCCTGACTAAAGTAGAACCCCCTACTCACTTAGAGATGGAGGGCGAAGGAGAGGATATTGGCAAGGCTGGTCATTTTGTCCAGAGAACCAGCATAGATTTAAAGGAGAACGAAAGAGGTGAAGTGGAAGTTTCCTACAGATGTAGCGCGAACATAGTTGGAAAACTGGCGATGTTTGGAGACAGGATATTGAGAGCCAAGGCAAAAAAGTTGGAAGAGGAATTCACAAAAGCTCTCGAGGAAAAACTTAAAAGTACCGTCTCTAATTCTTGCAAATAATTTGCTAAAAGACTCAGCACAAGCTAATCCCCTTATCCCAGCCTTATAAAAAGAATGATTGCCAGAACTAGGATTAATGTCCTAGAGGTAACGAGATAATTCAATCTCTTGGATTTATTTCTCACTGCCAATTTTAACTCATATGCCTCCCAGGACAGCCTGGCCGGTTATGTTGTTCCTACTTCTCTTTTTATTATCGTTGCCATGCTCACTCCTCCTCCTCCGCAGATTCCAGCAATACCTATTTCACCGTTATGGATTCTCATGATATTGTACAATGTGAGCAAAATTCGAGCTCCGCTTATTCCAGTGGGGTGGCCAAGTGCAATAGCCCCTCCATGGACATTCAGTTTCTCTCGATTCCACCTAAGGATTTTTTCGTTAGCCAAGATTTGGACTGCAAAAGCTTCATTAACTTCTATAAAATCCATATTGTCTAAGGTCATGTTTGCTTTTTTGAGAGCAAGGGGAATGGACAGGCTGGGGCCCTCCCCCATATGACTGGGTTCTACAGCCGCTTGGGCATAAGAAACAATCGAAAAGAGGGGTTTCGCTCCTATCTCTTTTGCCTTTGCCCTCGATGTAACCACTAAAGCCACTGCCCCATCTGACATCCCGCAGGCATTTCCAGCTGTAACTGTTCCATCTTTTTTGAAAGCCGAAGGGAGCTTCGTTAACTTCTCCAAAGTGGTATCACGGCGAATTGTCTCATCCTTTGAAAATACTATTGATTCTCCTTTCTTCTGTGGAACCTTTACAGGAACGATTTCTTCATCAAACCACCCTTCATCTTGAGCCTTGGCAGCTTTCTGATGACTGGAGAGTGCAAATTCATCCTGTTCTGCTCTTGATATTTTATATTTTTCAACCAAATTTTCAGCAGTCTGGCCCATACCCATGCTGCAAAGGGGGTCAATGGAATCGCTCCAGCCATCGAGGATCACTTTATCACCCATTTTAAAGCCTTCCCAGCGAACATCTTTGAGTAAATAGGGAATCGTGCTCATGCTATCAAAACCCCCAACCATAACAATTTCTGATTCTCCGAGCATTATGGATTGAGAAGCAAGGGCTAATGCCCTCATTCCTGAGGGGCAGGCCATGTTCAAAGTAATAGAAGGAACACTTTTCGGAATCCCTCCACGAACAGAAGCTGTTCTGGCCGGATTAGGGCCATTGCCAGCCTGGCGGCAACTTCCGAGGATAACATCATCAATATCTTCGCCTTTAAGATTAACTCTTCGCAAAGCCTCGCCAATAGCTATTGCTCCCAAATCATAAACTGGCATATCTTTTAGGGTTCCTCCAAACCTCCCCATCGGAGTCCGAACCCCGCTTATGACCACGACATCGTTGAGATTCATTTTTTCCTCCTTACTTAAATGCTAATTTTCTCTTATCTCGCTTTTTTCTGATCCTAATCTCTTTTTAAATGTACTGGCCTCCATCGACCTTGATTACCTCTCCTGTGATATGCCGTGCTTTATCACTGCAGAGGAAAGAAACTAGATAAGCGACATCCTCAGGTTTGCCGAGGCAATTAAAAACAGTCTCTGAAGCAGATTTTTGCTTGGCTTCTTCAGGCATATCTTTTATCATGTCCGTTTCTATCAGGCCTGGAGCAACTGCATTGACATTCACTCTGAATTTCCCCAGCTCTTTAGCTATAGTTTTCGTTAAGCCTATTACCCCTGCTTTGGCCGCTGAATAATTTGCCTGACCAAATTTTCCTCTTAAACCGTTTATAGAAGTGATGTTGACAATTTTCCCTGAGTTCTGTTCTTTAAAAATCGGGGCAACTGCTCTAATAAAATTAAAGGTTCCCTTAAGGTCGACATTGATAACAGCATCCCATTGCTCTTCGGTCATCTTCCAAACAACTCCATCCCAGTTCATACCAGCGTTGTTGACCAAAATATCCAATCGTCCAAATTCCTCTAAAACGCTTTTTACTAAGTTCTGGACTTCCTCAAAATTAGAGACATCAACTTTGCGTTCTTTCGACCTGCAGCCCATAGCTTTTATTTGTTCAGCAATTGCTTTTGCCTCATCTCCATGACGTCTGTAAGTTAAGACAACATCTGCGCCGTTTCGGGCCAGATCCAAGGAAATAGCCGTCCCGATGCCTATGCTTCCCCCTGTAACAAGGGCTACCTTTCCTTTTAAATCCATCTCATTCCTCCTCTTTTTTAATGATGCCTATCTTTATAATTTTATCAAAAAATATTCATCTTATAAGGGATACTTTCGGTTAAACTGAGGAAATCTCCTTTCAACTAAGGCTGTGAGTCCTTCCAAGGCATCCGGATGTTGGAATGTGGGTAAAAGACAATAATCTAATTCCCATTGAGCCATCTCATCCAGAGATCTCCCCTTGCAAAAATCATCAAAGCCTTTACTTATCAGGCAATTTGCGATATGCACCGCATGGGGGGAGTTGTTAGCAACCCGTCGAGCTATCCTTTCCACATAGGCTTTACTCTCCCCAGAAAGAAAGATTTCAGCTTGGCCACGGCCGTAGGCATAAAGAGTAGGAATAAGATCACTCTTCAGAAATAAATCCTTCATCCATCGCAACTCCTCTTTCTCTTCAAAAGTGAGTTCACAAGGGAGTTCTTCAATCCTTAGAGAAGCGACCTGTGTCTTGGTCAAAGGTTTTCCTCCGCTATCAATAATGGCTTGAACCAAGATTTCTGCTACCCTATCCCGATGGCGAGCAGGGACAAGAAAATCTGCCAGTCCTAAATATTTTATTATTCTAGGGGACGAAGTGTTCGTTCCACCTGCCAGAATATAATAACGGCTCAAAGCTAAAGCGATCTCAGCATCACCTGTAGCTTTATAAATAATCTGAGGAAGAATCAAAGTCCCTCTTAAACCGGGATAAATTCCCAAACGGGTTTCAGGAAAAGTGAAAGAAGTGCGGTCGGTAATAATGACTATAGAATCTGGATCAAGGGCAAAAGCAAGGGCAACTTCTACACCTCCGCCAAAAGTGGCTCCATCAACAATTGCAACTTTTGGCTTACCTCCGCCTGTCATCTCATGAAAGAGAGCTTCCTGCCATCTAAAAACATCTTCCTTTAGATCCTGAAATTTATCTTGCTTTATGTAGTGTATGAAATTTGGAACATTGGCACCTGCAATAAAAGTTTTTATGGGGGCTGAATCAAAGATAATTGCGCCTATTTTCTTGTCTTCGTTAGCTTTTCTGAAGGAAATCTTCAAATCCTCAAAAACTCGATTATCTAAGGCATTAGCTGTTTTGGGATTAGAGATCATGATCCTGGCTACGCTATCTTTCTTTTCTCGACTGAAGATTATCGGGCTTAACTTGAGAGGCCAAGGTTCTTTCTTTTGAGCTTGGGAGATGAGAAGGCGAGGCATTGGAAAATTTATTTCTTTCCTATGAGAAAGTTCCATTCTTTCGCTAACAATTCGCATTACCTCGTCTATCCCCATCTTATTCATAAGGGCAAAAGGACCTTCACTCCAGAGAAAAGCATTCTGGCAAAGCTTGTCAACTTCTTCCATTTCAATAACTCCTGCCTCAACGACTTCTATGGCTGTCATGAATCCCACAGCTAATAACCTATTCTTGAGCATGTCGACGAGCTTCAAGTCTTTAGCTTCCTTTTTCGCCACTTCTTCAGAAACCCATTTCACTTGGGATTTATCCTTAGCTTTTTGATATCTCTCCAATATCTCAATGTAGCTTCTCGGGGGATCAAAAAAATTGCCGTAAGCTTTATAAAGAGGATCATGAGGGTCAGAAGAATTTGAAAAAGAATACATGGTATAAAGACCAAGAGGAATTCCAGTGGCATCCATCAAGCCCAGAAAGCCCAAAGGCATGTTAAAAGCTTTTCTTCCCGCTGCTTCAATGCTGGGAATATCAAACCCTTCATCGACCATCCTGGCTGCTTCGAGTAGGAGAGAAACAAAAATGACATCCGCTGCACCGCCCTTGCGACTGCTGAGGATGGGAGTTGCTACTTTCCCAGCAAGTTTCATGTACTTGGCTGCTATTTCAATGCTATCTTGCGAGGCATGATCAGTACCTGCATATTCCCCAGCTCGATTCTTATGAGGAAGGTAAAAATAATGCATCCATACAACTTTATCCGGTCTTTTTGTTTCTTGAGCTAAGATGTTTATATCTAATGAAGAAGAATTTGACGCCAAAACAACATGGGGAGCGCAGAGAGAGTCCAGCTTCCTAAAAATCTGTTTCTTAATCTCGATATTCTCTGTGGCGGTTTCTATGACAAGTTTGAGGTTCTTCCCCTGACAGGCCTGTTCATAACTTGTCGTAGCCAAAATTCTTCTTTTTATCTCTGAGATTTGGGAATCTAAAAAGATTCCTCCTCGGCGGGCGGCTTCTAACTCCTTGTTTATAGTATCCAAGCCACGCACGAGGATCTCATTACTAATGTCAATAACACCGACATTGAAACCGCTCTGGGCATAAGCTTGAGTAAGGCTAGCTCCCATCGTCCCTGCGCCTACAATCAAGATCTCCACATCATCCCAAGTTACCTCCCTGGCTGTCTTCTTATTTGGATATTCCCTTTTTTCCATTGATAATCCTTCCTATACCATCTGCTTTTTAGTATAGCTTTTAATAATAACTGCTCCTCCCTGCCCCCCACCGATGCAGGCGGAAGCCAATCCAATTCCTCCCAAAGTTAATAAGGCAATAATGAGGCGGCCACCTGTTGCTCCTAGAGGATGGCCAAGGGCTATGGCACCTCCATTCACATTGACTTTAGAACGGTCTAATCGAAGCTCCCTTTCTACTGCTAAATACTGTCCAGCAAAAGCTTCATTTATCTCGATAAAATCCAGATCTTTCAGGGTCATCCCAGCTCTGGCTAAGGCTATTAGAGCAGCTGGAACAGGCCCTATCCCCATATAGTGAGGATCAACAGCTGCTGTTCCCCAGGAGAGAAGCTCTCCAATGGGCTCTATCCCCAGTTTTTTCGCCCGCTTTTCTGTGGCCATAACGAGTGCTGCCCCTCCATCGACAATGCCACTTGAGTTTCCTGCAGTTTGTATTCCACCTGGCTTGACAGCTTGCAAACGAGAAAGGGCCTCAATGGTTACCTCTGCTCTCGGATGCTCATCCTCAGAAACAACAACATCCCCTCTTCTTGATTTCAACGCCACTGGAGTTATCTCCTTGGCTAATCGGCCCTTCATTCGAGCATCCTTTGCCTTCATTTGAGAAGAAAGGGCAAATTCATCCGCATCCCTGCGGCTAACTCCATAAAGTCGAGCTAAATTCTCTGCTGTTCCCATCATATCATCATCGATATAAGTATCTTTCAAACCATCCTTGAAAAGAGCATAAGTTTTTGGTCCAGCCATATAGGGATAACCAAATGCAGACCCATACTGGAGAGTCGGAGATTGACTGGAACTCTCATAGCCACCAAGTAAAACTAACTCACTCTCTTCAAGGAGAAGTTGTTTCGCTCCTTGGATAACAGCTTCTCCTCCAGAAAAGCAAATGCGGTTAACTGTCAGGCCAGGAGCAAAAAAGCTGAGCCCTGCTCTCAAGGCTACATGGCGGGCCCCATAATGGGAATCAATGCTCGTGTGATAAGCATTCCCAAATATTGCTTCATCAATCAATTCTTCTTTCCCATCAAGGCGTGCTTGCTTTATAGCAGCCCTGGCTGCAAAAGCACCGAGTTCAATTGGAGGGACATCTTTCAAGCTCCCTCCGACCTCGCCAAACGGAGTTCGGGTAGCAGAAAGAAAGACTATTTTCATCTTCTTTTCTTTCATCAGGGCTACCCCACCGCCGCTAATTTTTTCAGGAATATGAAATATCTTTTTTGTTCCTTTCATGTTCGTTTCTCCTCGATAAGCCAAAAAGGATTTAAAGCTGGTTGTTCCTCGGAGTTATTCCTTAGGTTTGGGTAAGACCGCTTCTATGAAAGCTTCATCAATAGGCTTTCCTTGAGCGACCAATTGTCTGTACTTGATAAAATCAATAACGTCTTGGCCGGTTAACTTTTTTGCGTTAAAGGCATGGAACCCCATGAATGCTTCAGTGCTCATGTTTACAGCCAGCCAATGGCGGTTGTAGTTTTTTGCCATGTCCCAGAAATATTTCTTTTTTGCTCTCACGCTGTCGAGAGCTTTAATCAGGCAGCCAGGAAAGAGATTAGTGAACCTCCAGACAACATCATTAACAGCTTTATCGAAAAGCTCAAAATCAATGTTTGCCGTCTTGAGAAATTCCCTTGCTTTTTTTCCTTCTTCCCCTTTAAGGAATTCTCCATACACAATTTCCCCGTCTTCGATGTATTTATCTGTGATGACAGAAGGGTTACGGATGAACTTTCCATCTTTTTTTACGACTGGCACGACTTGAGTGACGAGACCCAGCCTCTTCATTTTATAGGCACTCCATAGTTCACAAGAAACGCAATTCCAGATAGCATCTTCGATGCTCAAAAACCAAGGAAGAAAATCCGAGGAGCCGCCGTCTGGAGCTGAACCATGGCGGGGACCAGCTTGTCCAAAAATTGCTGTGTCTGCAGAAATGGCGATATCACAGGCCATTCCTATTTCTTGACCGCCTGCAACTCTCATCCCGTTTACGCGGCAGATTGTTGGCTTCTTGCACATCAAGATCGAATCTACCATTCCGTTGAAAAGATCCATGTATTCCCCATATTCGTTAGGTTTGTTTGAGTAGTATTCAGCATACTCCTTGGTATTACCTCCAGTGCAAAAAGCTTTGTCCCCAACAGCAGTAAAAACAACCGCCACTACACTCCTGTCAAGTGATGCACTCTGAAATCCGGCAATGACTCCTTTTACCATTTCAGTCGTATAAGAATTGTACTGATCAGGATTGTTAAGAATAATCCAGGCAGAATAAATGCCTTCTACTTCTTTACCTAAAGCATCGACAATAGGTCTCTTCTCATACATAATGCAAGGTGGTTCTTTGCCCCAATGTTCTTTCCCCCAAAGTGAATGGTCTTTAAGCTCTTTATCTTTTTTCAACCAATCTAAACCCATATTAACCTCCTTTCAATGAAATAAGCCTTACTTTAAACTAAGAATTTTTTATATGCTGCATATTACTTTTTCAATATAATGATGTCAAGATAATCCCCAAAAGTTAGCTGAAGATTTCTTGACAAAGGCATTATTTTTGTTTATCTATTTTATGGTTACCAATAATAATTACCATATTAAAGGAAAAAAGACAAGTAAGCCCAAGACACAAGAAGAATAGGCTAAAGCAGGAGGGCTGAAAAATTCGAATAAAAAAGATGTATAAAAATATTTTGAGATTCATTATAATTAATTTTGTTTAAAGAATGTCCTATTGTTAAAACGATGGAGGCAATATGAGCAAAACAAATATCGTAGTCATGCCGGGAGATGGCATTGGCAAATTGGTCCTTCCTGAGGCACTCAGAGTTCTTGATGCTGCAGGATTCAAAGCGAATTATATTCCCGCAGATATAGGCTGGGAATTCTGGTGCAAGGAAGGAAATCCTATGCCTCAGCGTACTCTTGATCTTCTCGAGAAACATAGAATTGGCTTATTCGGAGCAATTACCTCTAAACCTAAAGATCGAGCTGCAAAAGAACTCAGCCCAGAGCTCCAAGGCAAAGGGTACACTTACTACAGTCCCATCGTCGGGTTGCGTCAGCATTTTAACCTAGACATATGTATCCGTCCTTGTCGCACTTTTAAAGGAAACCCCCTTAACTTTGTGAAGAGGATAGACAATAAAACCATTGAACCTGATATCAATGTCGTTATCTTTCGCCAAAATACGGAATGCCTCTACAGTGGAGTTGAATGGACAAACCCACCAGATGTGGTGCGTTCTGCCCTTGAAACCCACCCAAAAATGGCTGCTTTCAAGTCTACACCAAGCAAAGATATGGCGATTTCCTGCCGTATCTTCACCCGCAAGGCTTGCCAAAGGATAGTTCTCGAAGCCTTCAAATACGCACAAAAATTTGGATACAAGAGCGTAACAGTCTGTGAAAAGCCAAATGTTATTCGCGAAACATCGGGCATGATGAGAGAGGAGGCATTAAAAATAGCTCGTGATTTCCCGAACATTCAGCTCTGGGAAACTAACATTGACGCCCAGATGATGTGGCTCAATAAGAATCCTGAAGATTATGGAGTTATCGTCTCTGGAAATATGTTTGGCGACATCGTCAGCGATGCTTTTGCAGGGCTTGTTGGAGGTTTGGGATTTGCCAACAGCGCCAATATTGGCGAAACCTGTGCCATCTTTGAGCCAACGCACGGCTCTGCACCAAAATACGAGAACCTTAGGCCGTCAATTGTGAACCCGATTGCTATTGTCTTAAGCGCTTGCCTGATGTTGGAGTACTTAGAGGAAATAGAAAAAACAAATCAAATTCGCACGGCCATCGCAGATGTCATAGCTGAGGGAAAGGTGCGCACCTATGATATGTTGCGGCTTGTGGGGGGACCAAATGTTATCGCCCAGGGCGCTGCCTCTACTCAAGAGATGACAGATGCTATTATTGCCAAACTATAATTTTTTCAAAGGTTAAAAAATGAAAAAGAAAATTGAAAAACTCTTTGGCCGGCAGCTTGCAAGAATCAAAGATTCCAATTTGCGAGCAAAAGTTATCGAAGTCTGGGCAAACACAGCAAAAAAGGCGGGTTGGAAGGCTGAGGAATTAGAAAAAATTCCTTTTACACTTTTAACTGACCCAAAGGGCATTGACTTGATTGAGCATACAATTGCTGTTACAGAAGGGGCCCTAGGGCTTGCCGCTGCGATGCAAGAAAATTACAAAAAAATGCCTTTTGAAATTAATCTTGACTGGCTTATCGCAGGCGGATTGCTCCATGATGTGGGAAAACTTTTAGAATTCCAAAAGACAAAGGAAGGAAAATATCAGAAGAGTCATCAAGGAAAATGCGCTCGTCATCCGATATCTGGGGCTATTGCAGTAGCTCTAGCTGGCCTCCCGGAAGAAATTGTCAATATTGTTGCCTGTCATGCCAAGGAAGGAGAAGGAAGGCCACAACGAGTTGAGACTGTGCTCATCCATCAGGCTGACTTCGCTGTCTTTGATCCCCTCGTTATGCAGGAGAAAGGGCTACTTATCCTCTAATATATTTCAGGAAAAATAAAATGGGTAAAACAATCATAGAAAAAATTATCGCCAATCATTCAGGTCAATCAGTAAAAACAGGGGATATCGTTGACATGATAGTGGATACAAGAGTTGCTCGCGATTTTGGAGGCGCTAGTGTTGTGCAACATCTAGAAAAGAGTGGTCTTGAGATAGACGATCCCAGCAAGACTTTCTTCACTTTTGATTGCAATCCAGGCGGTTCTTCACAAAATTATGCCGTTAACCAGCAGCTCTGCAGGAAATTTGCCAGAAGCCATGGAATCAAAGTTTATGACATTGATGCGGGTATTGGAACCCATCTTGCCATAGATGAAGGGCTCATTTGCCCTGGTGATACGATGGTCTCCACTGATTCTCATGCTAACCTTGTTGGAGCAATAGGAGCCTTTGGCCAGGGCATGGGCGATCAGGATATTGCCTATGCTTTTGCCAGGGGAAAAGTGTGGTTTCAAGTTCCAGCCACAATGAAAATCATTTTAAACGGTAAAACCTCTGCTTCAGCAACTCCTAAAGATGTCGTCCTTGCCATTCTCAGAGAATTGGGTGCAAATGGACTCCTTGGTTTTGCCTCTGAATTTTATGGAGACTATGTCGAAAAACTTGATCTTTCTGGCAGAATCACGATCGCCTCAATGAACACGGAGATGGGAGGAATTTGCAGTTTTTTTCCTCCAAGTGAAGAAATCATCAAGTATTGCAAAAAAGTGAGCAAAAGAGATTTTAGCCCTATTTTTGCCGACAAGAATGCAGAGTACGCTAAGATCACAGAAATCAAGATCCATGATTTAACCCCCCTTATCTCACGACCTGGTCATCCAGAAGATGTCGTTCCTGTCAAAGAAGTCTATGGGAAAAAAATTGATTCCGCTTTCATAGGGAGCTGTACAAATGGACGTTATGAAGACCTGCTCCTTGCCGCAAAAATTTTAAATCAAAAAAAAGTTGCTCCAGGTATTGTCTTAAAAATTGTGCCTTCGACTGATCAAATCTGGCAAAATGCGCTCAAAGAAGGATTGGTTTCCTTATTCAAGGAAGCTGGAGCCCTTGTCGGAAATGCAGGATGCGCTGGTTGCGCCGATGGACAAATCGGGCAAAATGGCCCAGGTGAAGTCACCGTCAGTACGGGCAATCGCAATTTCTCTGGCAAACAAGGAAAGGGCGAAGTCTACCTTGCTTCCCCTGCTACTGCAGTTGCCTCAGCCATTGCAGGACATATAACAACCGCAGACAACATTCCAAAAACTCCGTCTGTTTTCACTATTTCGAAAAAAATTGAAAAGCCAGAAAAGATCTCTGCGCAGGAATATCCCGAAAAACCAACAAAAATGCAGGGAAGAGTTTGGTTTGTCGAAAAAGATAATGTGGACACAGATATGATCTATCACAACAGATACCTGACCGTGACAAACATTAATGAGATGGGCCAATATGCTTTTAGCAACCTTGCTGGTTTTGAGGATTTCCCTAAGAAAGTCAAAAAGGGCGATATCGTGATTGCGGGCAAGAATTTTGGCTGTGGGTCAAGTAGACAGCAAGCTGTGGATTGCTTCAAAGCCCTCGGCGTAGGCATGATCATCGCCGAATCATTTGGAGCGATTTATGAAAGGAATGCCATAAATTCTGGATTTCCAGTGATGATTGCCCATAATATTCAAAAATTAAATCTCAAAAATGGGGATGAGGTTGAGGTTGATCTGTTGAGTGGTCAAATCAGAAAGCTCTCGACAAATGAAATTCTCAAGGCCACACCTTTGTCAAAAGTTCAGCTTGAGATTTATCAGCGTGGAGGACTCCTTAAATAAGACGAGAGATTCTTTTTGATACTGGGACTCCAGTTTCTTACAAAGGAAGAAAGGCTTGTTTGGAGGTATAAAAATGGCGAATATCGCTGAAGTTGGGAAAAAAGAGACACCTTCAGATTGTTGGGTTTATCTTGAGGTAAAAAAGAAGGGCGGCATCCAGATAGAATTAAAAAGCAAGGTGGAATCTTTATATGGAGAAGCCATAAGAAAGACAGCCAAGCAAATGATGAAATTTTTCGACATTCAAAATGCTCTCCTTCACATTGAAGACAGTGGAAGCCTTCCCTTTTTTTTAACCGCAAGGATTGAGGCGGCTGTAAAAAAATGCTTCCCTCAAAAGAAAAAAGAATTTCTTGCTCCGATGATCCCTCAAAATCTTTACCACGTGAAACGAGACAGATTTCGCCGCAGCCGACTCTACATCCCCGGGGATCAGCCAAGGCTCATCATTAATGCAGGAATTTATAAACCAGATGGCATTATTCTCGATTTAGAAGATGCCGTGGCTCCTCTCGAAAAAGAATCTGCGCGATTCATAGTGAGGAATGCCCTTCGTGAAGTGGATTTCTTGGGTGCTGAGAGGATGGTTCGCATCAATCAATTGCCAATGGGAATTCGAGACCTAGATTTTATCATTCCTCATGGTGTCCATACTGTGCTCATTCCAAAATGTGAAGATGCGGAAACAGTTAAAAAAGTTGATGCTCAGATCCAGGCTCTCCGTACAAAATACAGAATTAAAAATGAAATATATCTGATGCCCATAGTGGAAAGTGCCCTTGGAGCCATCAATGCCTATGAAATAGCCACAGCTTCTCCAAATAACATAGCCCTCACCATAGGCCTCGAAGACTTTACGGCTGATATCGGTGCCGAACGAACCCTGGAGGGCAAAGAAAGCTTTTTGGCACGACTTCAGGTAGTCCTTGCAGCTCGATCAGCAGGTATCCAGCCCATTGACAGTGTCTTTTCAGATGTTGAGGACGAAGAAGGCCTGAGAAAGAGCACCCTTGAAGCAAAATCTCTCGGATTTGAAGGGAAAGGGTGTATCCATCCCGGACAAATCAGGATTGTTCATGAATCTCTCGCCCCCAGTGAGAAAGAGATTGAGCGGGCAAAAAAAATTAGCCTGGCCCTCGAAGAAGCTCAAAAGAGAGGCAGCGGAGTTGTTGCCCTGGGGAGCAAGATGATAGATCCTCCTGTGGCGAAGAGGGCAGAAAGAATTTTGAATCTTGCCATCCAAAACAATCAGATCCCAGCTAATTGGAAGGAGGAATTCAAAAATGAAGGAAAAAAATAATGCTGCAGGTCGATGGATTCCAGAAAAAATAAATGACCAACCGGTTATCCCCTTTCGGGGTGTGGGAAAATACATTCCGACTGGACGAAAAGCAGCACCTCCTGTCGCTTCCTGCGTCAATTACCCAAAAGATGGGAACAAAGTTGTCCCGAGTCTCGAGGAAGCATTAAAAAAAACAGGTATTTGTGACGGGATGACCATTTCTACTCACCATCATTTTCGAGATGGCGACAAAGTGACGAATCTTCTTTTCGATACAATTGCCAAGATGGGGATTAAGAACCTCAGGTGGTTCCCGAGTGCCTCATTCCCTTGTCATACGCCTATCATCAAACACCTAGACAGCGGAGTTGTCCATCACATAGAAGGAAGTTTGAACGGTCCCCTTGGAGAATATTGCTCGAGGGGAAAAATGAAAGGTCAAGGTGTGCTCCGTTCTCACGGCGGCAGATACAGAGCTGTGCAGGATGGGGAAGTTCATATAGATATAGCCGTTATCGCTGCCCCAACAGCTGATCCCTTTGGAGATGCGAATGGAGTGAGCGGAAAATCAGCCTGCGGACTCTTGGGGTTTGCTCTTGCAGACTCTCAATATGCAGATAGAGTCATCGTTGTCACAGATAATCTCGTTCCTTTTCCTTGTATACCTTGGCAAATTCACGGAAATTATGTGGATTATGTCGTCACCATGGACGAAATCGGCGATCCCAGCAAAATTATCTCTGGAACCACCCAGATAACCAAAAGCCCCTCCAGACTTTTAATAGCCGAGTATGTGGCTCGTTTTATTAAAGAAGCTGGGATCATGAAAGACGGATTTTCCTTTCAAGCAGGTGCGGGAGGCATAGCCTTAGCCTTCGTCATGTATCTAAAAAAATTTATGAAAGAGTCTAATGTGAAAGCGCGATTTGTCAGAGGAGGCAGCACCAAGTATCTGGTTGAATTATTGGAAGAAGGATTAACGGATTATATCCTGGATGGACAAACATTTGACTTGGATGGAGTAAGATCGATGGGACAAAACCCCCATCATGTCAATACCAGCCCCTTCACCAGCTATAACTATCATGGCAAAGGAAACTTTGCCAGCATGGTGGATGCCGTTATTCTTGGGGCGACTGAGATAGATGTCAATTTTAACGCCAATGTTGTGACTCATTCTGATGGCCTGCTTCTCCATGGAATTGGAGGATGGCAAGATTGCCTTTTCTCAAAGTGCACAATTTTGGCCCTGCCATCTTTTCGCGATCGCATCCCGGTTATTGTTGACCGTGTGACGACCCTCTGTGGCCCTTCTGAGCTTGTTGATGTTATTGTCACCGAAAAAGGCATTGCCATTAATCCGCGGAGAAAGGACTTGCATGAGGCCACAAAGAATTCAAACTTACCTATACGACCGATTGAAGAGATTAAAAAAGAGGTTGAACAAATATGTGGCGGAGCGCCAACTCCTCCAAAAGTTGATAGGGAGCGTGTCGTCGCTGCCATTCAATGGGTAGATGGAACCATCATAGACGTTGTCTACAAGGTCATAGACTAATTGCTATCAAGATTTGTTTTATGCCTAAAAATTTAGGCATAAAGATTTGAAATAAAAAAGAGGTGAAGCCATGGGACAAACTTTGATTGAAAAAATAATTGGCAGAGCATCTGGAAAAAGTAAAGTCAGGAAAGGAGAGGTTGTTTTCGCTACTCCTCACCGCATTTTGTCTCACGATAATTCAGCTGCCATATCGGAAACTTTTAAAAAAATGGGTGCAAAAAGGGTCTGGGATCCTGAACGCATCTTCATTGCCTTAGATCATGCTGTCCCTCCTCCAGACGAACGAAAAGCCTTAAATCATAAGGTCATTAGAAACTTTGTTAAAGAACAGGGAATCAAATACTTCTACGATTGTGGAATAGGAGTCTGTCACCAGGTTTTGCCAGAATATGGGCATGTTGTCCCAGGCTCAATTATTTTTGGCTCTGACTCCCACACGACGACTCATGGTGCTTTCGGAGCTGCAGGAATAGCCATTGGACGAACAGAAACAGCCAGTGTTTGGGCCATAGGTGAGACATGGCTCAAGGTGCCTGAATCAATGAAAATAGTCTTAAAAGGCAAGCTCAGAGATGGAGTTTATGCTAAGGATGTCATTCTCTTTATTATCGGACAGATAGAAGCAGATGGAGCAGATTACAAGTCCGTCGAATTTTATGGCGATATCGTAAAAAATATGTCCATAAGTGAGCGAATGACAATCTGCAATTTGTCGGCTGAAATGGGTGCCAAAGCAGGAATCGTTCCTTTTGATGAGACGACCAAGGAGTGGCTTAAAGGAAGAGTGAAGGAGCCCTATGAAGCCCTTTTTGCAGATTCAGATGCGACATACGAAAAAGTCATTGAGTATGATTTAAGTCCTTTGGAGCCTCAGTTAGCATGCCCCCATAATGTTGATAATGTCCATCCTGTGAAAGATTTGGCAAAAGTGAAAATTGATGTCGCTCTCTTAGGCACGTGCACAAACGGAAGATTAGATGACCTAAAAATTGCCTCTCAAATAGTGAGTGGGAAAAAGATTGCACCTGGTGTAAGGCTTCTTGTCTATCCAGCTTCTCAACAAGTTCTTCGCGAGGCATTAAAGCTTGGCTATATTGAAAAATTAGTTGATGCCGGTGCAGAAGTTTCTGTACCTTCTTGCGGCCCTTGTCTAGGAGCTTATGGTGGAGTTTTAGCTCCTGAAGAGAAATGTGTCAGCTCAGCCAATCGCAACTTTAAAGGCAGAATGGGTTGTAAAGAAGGCACCGAGATCTATCTCGCTAGCCCTGCTACTGTCGCTGCTTCAGCACTGGCAGGATACATAACAACGGAGGTTTAAGATGAAGATCGAGGGAAGGGTGTGGATTTTTAAATCGGACGACATCAATACGGATTTAATCTTTCCGGGAAAATACACGTACGAGCCACTGAAACCAGAAGATCAGGCCAAATATGCCATGGAGGACTATGATCCTGAATTTGTCAAGCAGGTCAGGCCACACGATATTATCGTAGCTGGAAAAAACTTTGGCTGCGGGTCATCCAGGGAGCAGGCCGTCACCTGTTTAAAATATGCGGGCGTAGATGCCATTGTGGCCAAGTCATTTGCACGGCTCTTCTACAGAAATTCCATAAACTCTGCCTTGGCTGTCATTGAGTGTCCAGAAGTCGTGAATGCTGTCTTTGAGCAGGAAGTTGAGAAAGGATCCAAGCTTTCCAATCTTACGATGAAAATTGATCTCTCTACAGGCAAAATCTTCCTTGCTTCCAAAGAATATTCATTCCCGCAGTGGGACAAACAAGCCATGCTCATTTTTAAAAGCGGAGGACTGGTTGAGTACACCAAGCAAAGACTTCAAAACAAATAAAAAGAAAAAATTTTTTGAGGTTTGGATTGACGAAGACTTGTGCAAAGGGTGCGAGATCTGTGTCGATTTCTGCCCGACAAAAGTTTATGAAAACTCTGACAGAATTAATCGTCGGGGCTATTACCAGCCTAAAATTGAAGCTGAAGAAAAATGCACAGGATGCAGATTGTGTGAATTCTTGTGTCCTGAAATAGCCATTGTCATCATGGAAAAACAGCAATGAGTCATTCAGAAGTTCGACAAAAATACTTAAACCAATTGAGTGGGAAGACACTTTTTATGCAGGGTGATGCTGCCTGCGCCTATGGTGCCATCTACGCAGGATGTAATTTCTTCGCAGGATATCCCATAACACCTGCTTCAGAAATAGCCGAGCTTTTAGCATTGGAACTGCCCAAAGTCGATGGATATTGCCTGCAAATGGAAGATGAGATTGCCTCCTTGGCTGCGGTCATTGGTGCAGCATGGTCAGGCGCAAAAAGCATGACAGCCACCTCCGGGCCAGGCTTTTCCCTGATGCAGGAATGTATCGGATACGCAATAATGACCGAGACTCCCTGTGTCATCATTGATGTGCAACGCTCGGGTCCTGCCACAGGTCAAGCAACAAAACCTGCCCAAGGTGATGTGATGCAGGCAAGATGGGGGACTCACGGAGATCACGAAATTATTGCCATTGCACCTAACTCTGTCCAAGAGTGTCTATTAGCAACCATTGAATGCTTCAATTTAGCGGAAGAGTTTCGGAATCCCGTTATTCTCTTAACCGACGGAGAAATTGGACATCTGAGAGAAAAAATAGTTATGCCAGATCCAGATGATATAAAACTCACACCTCGCAGAATTGCCAATAAAGGTGAGGCCATTTTTGGAGGAAATTTGATACCTTCCATGGTTGAGTTTGGAATGGGCACTTTTGTCCATGTCACAGGCTCTACCCATAAGGAAAGTGGCATGAGAGATGTGGAAACACAATCTGTCCATGAGAAACTCGTGACAAGGATTTACAATAAGATTGATTCAAATAGAGAGAAGATCATAAGAGTTGAAAAAGATTATATCGGGGATGCAGAGCACGGGGTGGTTTCTTATGGAGCCACCTCTCGTCCTGCAAGAGGTGCAGTCATTCGAGCAAGAAAGGAAGGCAAAAAAATTGACTTCCTGAGACTTATCACTGTTTGGCCGTTCGCTGGAAATGAAATTCGAGAGCTCGGCAGGCGAGTCAAAAAGATATTTGTTCCAGAAATGAACCTTGGCCAAGTCTCAAGAGAAATCCAAAGATTCACAGATTGCCAAGTCATTTCTATACCAAAGATTGGCGGCATCCCCCACTCTATCGATGAAATCTATAAAGTCATTCGTGAGTAAATCAATGAGCAAAAAACATCCCTTGCTAAAATATTTAAGAGAAGAGATACTCCCAACTGTCTTCTGCCCTGGATGCGGTGGCGGCACTGTCCTCAATGTCTATGCCCGTGCCATCAATGAGCTAGGCATAGACCCCAGAGATATTGTATCTGTTACAGGAATTGGGTGTTCCTCCTGGATACCCAGTCCTTATTATAAAGCCGATACTTTGCATGTTTTGCATGGGAGAGCCATTGCCTTTGCCACAGGAGTGAAAATAATAAAACCAGATATGAAAGTCGTTGTCATTGCAGGTGATGGGGATATCGGCGCTATTGGAGGAAATCACCTCATTCATGCTGCCAGACGCAACATCGGCTTAACTATTTTTTTGGTAAATAATTCTATCTATGCCATGACAGGAGGCCAGGTCGCCCCTTCTACTCCCCAAGGTGTTCCAACTACAACGACTCCCTATGGAAATCCAGAGCCTAATTTCGACTTTACCCAACTGGCCATTGCCGCAGGGGCAAGTTATGCCGCACGATGGACAACCTATCATGTCTTTAACTTATTGAGATCAATGAAAAAAGCTATCATGAAAAAAGGATTTGCCTTTGTTGAAATTATCTCTCAATGTCCTGTCAGTTTTGGAAAAATGGTGGGCAAACATAGGGCTTCAGATTTCTTGAAATTTTACAAAGAATCATCCATAAATATCAACAAGGCTGCTTCAATGAAAGAAGAAGAGCTGAAAAACAAGATTGTTGTCGGAGAATTTGTTGATCATGACAGAGAAGAATTTACACAAGCACTAAGAAAAATAAATATCAAGGCTCAAGGATTAAGTCATCAGGCTGATCAATAAAGGAGTTCATGAACATGAACGTAAGATTCTCCGGCTTTGGAGGACAAGGAGTGATCCTTGCTGGCGTCATTTATGCCCATGCAGGTATTCTTGACGGCAAGAATGCAGTTCAGACTCAATCCTATGGAAGTTCATCTCAGGGTGGCGCTTGTAAATGTGATGTCATCATCTCTGATGAACAAATCTATGAGCTAGAATTTCCTGAACCAGACATCCTCATCGCCCTCTCCCAGCAATCCTATGATAAATATGCTCCCCAATTAAAAGAAAATGGGACTCTCATCGTGGAAAAAGATTTGGTCGAGATAAAGCAAAAGCATCAAAATATTTATCCTCTTTCTGCTACGGACATTGCCTACAAGCAATTTGGGCGAAAAATTATGGCCAATATGATCGTTTTGGGATATATGACAGCTCTCTTGGGGATTGTCTCAAAAGAGGCAGTTCGACGAGCCATTCAAGAACATGTCCCTCCAAAGACTGAAGATCAAAACATCCAAGCCTTTGAAGAAGGCTATAAACTCGGACTCGCAACTCTATAAAAACAAAATCCTTTGCCTTCCCAAATAGAGATAGATAATTTCGTAAAGTATTAGGGATTAGTTTTAATCTTTCTCTTGTCAAAGATTGCAACAAGGAAAAAGGTTATTAAGCTTACCATCCAACAGAAATAGATTGGGTGGGGGAGGCTAATTTTTTTAAAAAAAGAAGGAATCTGAGGAAAAACGAGCCAGAGGGCTAAAGCAATCATAGCAATAACTAAAGTCCAAGTCGCATGACCACGCCTGCATACTTTTGGCCAGAAAAGGGTCATTAAAGTCACCAGAGTATAAGCAGTAGTCAAGGAGAGGCCGATAAGCAATGTGTTTAGGATGCCAGATACAGTGATAGCAAGAAGGTAGGTAAAGACACTCAAAACAAAAACTGAAACTCGAGAAGCTATTCTTTCTCCCTTTTCTTTAAGGTCAGGAGCTACAAACCTCTTGATTAAATCCGCCACAACCAAAGTGGCACCCCCGACAAGAAGCGCAGACGCAGTGGAAACATCGGCAGCCCAGAGTCCTGAAAGCACAAGACCAGCTACAACAGGACTCAAGCCCAAAACCGTGCGGGGTAGTGCTTCGGTGGGTATGATTCCTGGATGAAGAATAGTCGCTGAAAGACCAATAATAGCGCTTATAAAACCCACAGGGAGGATAATCAATCCTCCTAAGATAAAACCTTTGCTCGCAGAAGAGGAGTCTTTAGCAGCAAAAGTTATCTGAACCACGGATTGCACTGAAAAGGTCATGGTGCACATAACCATAAACCAACCGATAATGAGCCCCCAACCGATTGCTCCTAAATCAAAGCCAGGATGATGAGGAGGAAGTTTAGCCACAAGCTCTCCTAATCCTCCTATCTTCCCTACTACCATAACAGCTCCTAAAAGAACTCCAACATAGATAAGAATCACATTGATGATATTCGTCAGGCCAGCTGCCCAGAAGCCGCCGATCAAGGTTATTCCCACAAAAACCACTGCGGTAACAAACATTCCTGTCCTGAAATCAAACACATCGGGTAGAAGAGAAGAGAGGATGGCACCGCCAGCCACATACTGAAGAGAAATAATGACAATATGCAAGATGAGCTGTCCGAGGACGCCTATTACGCGACCTCCAACACTGTAATGCCTTTCAAAAAACTCAGGAAGTGTTGTGACTTCCATTCGGCGGTAGCGGCGGGCAGCGATAAGCCCGACTAAAACTGCCCCTGCTGCCCAAGCAGCATTATACCATCCTGCTGAGATTCCAGAAGTGTAGGCGCTCTCTGCCACCCCCAAGGTGGAAGCGCCTCCTACAGCCAGACCTGTGAGCAGTGGGGCGACAACCCAGAAAGGAAGACCCCGGCTAGCCAGAAGATAGGCAATCATCCCTCCCCGGCTGAGGCGGCGGGTCAACCAGGTAGTCAAATAAAGAAGGACAATATAAAAGCAAACAATGCTTAAAGGAATCCAGTTCATCTAATTTTCATCCGGGCGTCGACAACAACCGCTCCCTTGCCCTTCTCAAAAGCAAAGACAGGATTTAGATCCATCTCGTCTATCTCAGGAAAATCAGACGCAAGCTGAGAAAGTCGAATCAGAATTTCAGCTAACCTGTCGATATCCACGGCTTTCTCTCCCCTTGCCCCTGCCAGAATCTGGTAGCCCTTGATTCGGCGAATCATCTCTAAAGCCTCTTCCTCTGAGAGAGGGGCTAAGCTGAACTGAACATCCTTTAGAGTCTCGACAAAGACTCCACCCAGACCGAACATGAGTGTTGGCTGGAGGCCTTCGTTCCCTTTAGCTCCGATGATAACTTCTTTACCGCCCTCAATGTATTCCTGGAGGATAAAGCCGGGTTCATACTCTGCAAACTTCCTGGCCATTTCTCTAAATGAAGCCAAAAGCGCTGCTTTATCCTTGAGATTAAGGGAAACGCCTCCCACTTCTGTCTTATGGATAATCTCTTCAGCATCGACCTTTAAAACCAAAGGATAGCCAATTTCTTGAGCTTCTTTCTCAAGTTTCTCCTTTTTCTCTATTCTCACAGTTTTTACAGTTGGAATTCCGTAGCTTCGGAGGATCTCAAAGACATCATCCTGAGGAAGAAATTTTCCTTTTCCCTTGTGGCGGCTGATTATTTCCTCTGCCTTTTTCTTTTCAACCTCATATTTCTTATAAGTCGGAGCTCTTCTCTGGACAACTTTCCCATACTCAGTCATGGCAGCAAGGGCCCTGGCGGCTGTTTCGGCAAAATCATAAACAGGGATTCCGCTTTCTCTGATGAGGCGAATGACTTCAGCCCACTTCTCTATGGTCATAACCTGACAGACGATTGGTTTCTGGCAAGTCTTGCCAATCTCGCCGAGCTTTCGGGCTATTCCAACGCAATCGACAAAGGGGGCCGTGACAAAGACAAGGAGAAGGGAATCGATATTCGGGTCTTTGAGCAGAACCTCCACTGTTCCTCCGTACTGCTCAGGACCGGCAGTAGCAACAACATCGACTGGGTTGGAGACTATAGCCTCCTGAAAAACTAGCTTGCGCAAGGTCTCTTTTGTTTCAGGACTCAATTCGGCCAGTTTGAGACCGGCTCGGACGCATTCATCAACCGCAATTATTGCTGGCCCTCCTGTGTTGGTGACGATAACAACTCTATCTCCTTTAGGAACAGGCTGATTAGAAAAAGCAATGGCTGCATGGATCATATCCTCCTGGGTGTCGAAGCGGAGAACTCCGCTCTTCTTGAAAATCACATCGGCAATCGTCTCCTGTTCAATCAGAGAGCCAGTGTGGGAAGCCACAGCTTTGGTTCCTTCAGATGTTTTCCCTGTTTTTAAGGCAAGAATGGGTTTCTTCGCAGTGACACGGCTTGCCACTTCGAGAAAACCAGCAGGGTCTTTCAGAGTTTCAATGTGAACCATGATGGCTTTAGTCTTCTCATCCTGCCCATAATAATCGATGATTTCGTTCATACTTACATCTGCCTCATTGCCGAAACTTGAGTACATCCTGATTCCCATCCCGATCCGATAAAGGTGAATCTTCAGCGTCTCTCCGACTCCACCGCTCTGGGCAACTATGGAGATGTTGCCAGGACTCATGGGCACAAAAGTGAAATTGGCATAGACTGAGATAGAAGGGTCAGAATTCTGGATGCCCTGGGAATTTGGTCCGTAGATGCGCATTCCATACTTATGGGCAATCTCCACAATCTGCTTTTCAAGCTGACGGCCTTCCTCTCCGACTTCTTTGAATCCGGCTGTGTGGACGATGGCAAACTTCACCCCCTTCTTGCCGCATTCTTCAATGATAGAAGGGACTAAAGTGTTTTTAATGGAGATATTGACTAAATCTATTTCATCAGGAACATCAGTAACAGAGGGATAAGCTCTGAAACTCTTAATGAACTTTGATTTCGGGTTGATGGGGTAAATAGGACCTTGAAAATTGTGATCAAGAAGGTTCTGGATGACAATATGGCCAATGCTCAGGGGGTTGTTTGAAGCCCCGATGATAGCCACCGACCTTGGTTTAAATAAAGCGTCAAGCATTATAACCTCCTTTTTCTTCTAAGGCATACAAGGCTGCTCCAAAGGCACCTGTGAGCTGAGGAAGAGGGGGCACAAAAACCTTCCTTCCCAATCTTTTTTCGAACATGCTGACTAAAAAAGGATTGTGAGCCACTACTCCTCCAGTCATGACGATATTCCCCTCTAAAGAGTCCATCTCAAGTGCCCTCTTTATGACTGAATCAAAAATACCTTTTATAAGATCATTTATTTCCACGCCTTCTCTTATCCTAGTCAAAATCTCTGAGGCTGTGAAAACTGTGCAGTAGCTCCCGATCTGAATATTTTTTTTTGCCCGCTCTGCAAGTTCATTGAGCTTCTCAATCTTTATTTTAAGGCGATTTGCGATCTCTTCAAGAAAGGCTCCTGTGCCAGCAGCACATTTGCGATTCATCTTAAAGCCTATTCTTTTTCCAGAATCATCAACTTTTATGATTTTGTTGTCTTGTCCGCCGATATCAATTAAAGTATGGGCATGAGGAAAATAAAAAAAACTTCCTTTGGCATGACAGCTAATTTCAGTTTTTGTTTTGTCGGCAAAGGAGACATTCCTTCTTCCATAGCCAGTAGCTATGACAACGCATTTATTCTGGATTTTTCTCCCGGCCCTCTCTTGGGATTTTTTATATGCTTTTTCAGAAGCAATTTTAAAATCCGCGCCTGAATTGTTTACTGAACAGCCGAGGATTTCTTTCTTTTCATCAATAATGACAGCCTTAGTGGTGGAAGCTCCGACATCAATTCCCACAAAATAATTCATTTTATTCCAACGGAACTACACATATAAATATATAAATCAGGGGAATTTTCTCTCTATTTTGCTTCCAATTGCTCGATGAAAGCTTCGATGTTTGTCTTAGCCTGCTCTTCTGAATAACAGCGCAAGTCATTTAAATCGCCATTGATGGTTAGAGTTGGGATATTCAGCCTTTTCTCAAGCCTTTCTGGCATTCCATAACGATTGTTGGAATTGTTCGGGCATGTTTTGGAATCGTGGAATAAAATACCATTGACTTTGAATTTACGGACCATCTCTTCTATGTATTTTTCCTTATAATTTTCATCTCTGACTATGAATATTTCCGTATAAGCTCGAGCCATACTCATAAAGGGTTCTTTAGGATCGAAGGCCTCAAAAATCCAGCTGTTACAGTAGGTCGAGGCAATAACAGCTGTTTTGAGGCCAATAAAAAACTCAGCAAGGTCTCTCAGTTTACCCCAGATAGGCATCCCTTCCCAGTAGAGACGGAATTTTTCTCCATCGACAGCTCCATCTTTATTAACAGCCTTCTCTTCCAATTCCTTCAGAAGCACTTTATAATACTCCACAGCTTGAGAAGTTCCTCTTAAAACGACTGCAGGACCCATATGAATCGTAGCATCAAAAAAGCTCATGGGTGCTGGGATCGAAGTGTTTGTCTCAAGAACTTTTTTCCACAGAATCGTACATTCCTTAGAAAGAGCTAGCACATTCTGAAATTTATCTAAATCAAATTTATTCCCCGAAATTTTTTCCAAAGGGGAGATTAAATCTTTCACCTGATCGACAATACTTTTTAGATGATAATCTGCTATTTTTCCTATACCCCGATAGGTGTATATTCCAAAGGCTGGCACCTTTAACTCTCTTGAATACCAAGTAAACCAATCTTGGACATCACGGCATTGATTTGTGTTGAAAACCAAGACATCAGGCTTGGGAACTCCCTCGATTCCCTCATAAGCTCGAGAAAGGGGTGTTTCTCTTTTAATGAAGGCGCCGACATCACTCGTAAGGTAAGAACAGATATCTGGAGAATAGCCGACGGCATTAGCGACAGGTATGTAGTTGTTGGCTGTTCGAGTAGATCCTAACATAGCCCCATGATTCTCAGGGTAATAGACAAGAAACCCTAAACTCAGCAAAAGCTCTGCAGGTCCAACACTTGTGCACCAAGCGATTTTTGCTGATCGCTCCTTAGAGGCACGGTCTAATTCATAGAAATAATCGGCCATGATTTTTCTCATCTGGCCAGTGGCTTGGATTTTTTTGATAACTCCCTTTTTTTCTTCACTCATTTTGCCTCCTTCAAAAAAAGCGTGAAAATCTCTTGTGCTTTATTTTGAGATATTTGTCTACTGAGGAATTAGCAAGATTTTTCCTTTTTTTAGATTCCAAAATATCAATATTGTCTCTCCAAGTCAAGTTACTTCAAAAATGTTAGATAAGTTTTAAATGAGGTGTCAAAGCTAAAGAAGTTCTTGACAGAAATAAAATCAGGTGATATTTACTATATTTCGATCCCCATCATTTTTAACATTGATTAATATTATTCTTTTGAAAGAAGGATCTTATGACACAAAAAAAATTTGAAAACATTATTTTTGAGATCAAACAAGAGAGGGCTTTCTTGACCATAAATCGTCCTCCCTTGAATATTCTGAATATTTCTGTCATGGAAGAAATAAACGATGTCTTGAGCTCTTTAGTCAATAACAAAGAAGTTAAAGTTCTGACAATTACTGGCAGCGGAGATAAAGCCTTTTCAGCGGGAGTAGATATAGCTGACCACACAGCGGATAAAGTAGAGAAAATGCTTCAAGTTTTCCATGCAATCTTCCGCAACCTATCTAAATTAGATCAAGTGACTGTAGCCGCGTTGAAAGGATTAACCTTAGGAGGAGGATGTGAAATTGCTCTTTTCTGCGATTTAATTATTGCGGCTGATAATTTGAAAATCGGACAACCTGAAATAAAACTCTCTGTTTTCCCTCCCGTTGCCCTCTTGATAATGCCTCGGCTTGTAGGATTAAAAAAGGCCTCAGAGTTCCTTTTAACCGGCAAAATTATTGATGCAACTGAGGCCAAACAAATTGGCTTAATCAACAAAGTTTCGCCCCTTGCCTCTTTTGATTCAGAGCTCGAGAGCTTTCTCCAACCCTTTACAGAATTAAGCTTAGTAGGATTGAAGTATTCAAAAAAAGGAATTAATCTGGGCTTAGAGACAAACTTTTTAGAGGGGTTAGAGAGAATCGAAAAGATTTATCTTGAGGAATTGATGACCTCTGAAGACGCCCAAGAAGGATTGAAAGCCTTTATGGAAAAGAGAAAGCCTCTCTGGAAAAACAAATAAAGGAGGAAAAAATGAAAGCAGCCGTATTTTATGGTTCTGGCCAGCCTCTAAAAATAGAAGAGGTTAATACTCCAAAAATCGAACCCCACGAAATTCTGGTAAAAATTGCAGCTTGCGGGGTCTGCAATACTGACTTGCATTACATAGATCATGGTGTTCCAACTTTTAAAAAGCCTCCCATGATTTTGGGCCACGAACCTTCTGGAATAGTTGAGGAGGCTGGCTCTGAAGTAAAAAACTTCAAAGTAGGCGACCGCGTCCTCATCCCTCCTGTCTTTTCCTGTGGCTATTGTGCTAACTGCCGCTTGGGTCGAGAGAATATTTGCTTCAACATGATCATGCTGGGAAATCATATTGACGGTGCCTTTGCTGAATACACTAAAGTGCCGGCTAAAGATTGTCAGCATCTTCCAGAAGATCTCCCTCTTGAAGAATCGAGTATCATTGCCGATGCCATTTCCACACCTTATCATGCTGTAAAAAACAGAGCCCAGGTCAGGCCTGGCGATTCAGTCGTTGTCTTTGGCTGCGGAGGAGTGGGAATTAATGTGGTCCAAATGGCAGCAGCTGCTGGGGGTTCTGTTATCGCTGTAGATATTGTCGAAATAAAATTAGATATGGCTAAAAAATTAGGGGCCGATCATACGATTAATGCCTCTGGCAAAGATGACAAGGCAGTGCTCAAAGAAATAAGAGCATTAACTGGTGGAGGAGCTGATATTGCTATTGAAGCCATCGGCAATCCAAAGACAATCGAGCTGGCCTCGAGCTCAGTCAAAGCAGGAGGAACTCATTGTCAAGTAGGCTACGCTCACAAAGATGTGCTCCTTAATGCCGCGAGGTTGATGTTCCGAGAGATTGAAATTAAAGGATCCTTAGGCTGTCGACCGGTGGATTATCCCAAGATCATAGAAATGGTAAGAACAGGAAAAATTCAACTTAAACCTGTTGTTACTCATAAGTTCAAGCTTGACGATATAAACCAAGCTTTTGATTTAATGAGAAAGGGTGAAGCTCTGAGGTCTATCATCATCTTCTAACTCCTTCAAATAAACTCTTTTCCTTTAAATTTGCCTTTTTCTTTTCTCCAAGAAAACAAGGATTAAGCTTCTATGTCCTTTCCGCACTTTTTAGTTAAAAGCTCTGATTCCAAGCCCAAAGGCGCCGATGATTAATTATTAAAAACGATGTCTGCTTGATAATAGCACCAAAAAAATGTTAAATAAAGGGCGAAAAGGAAGAATAGATGTCTCGATTTAATATTGCCATCATAGGTGCAGGGCCTGTGGGAAGCCTCATGGCTGCTTATCTTGCCCGCAATCAAGAAAATGTTTTTCTGATCGATATTAAAAAAGAGCTGATCCAAGCCATAGCACAGGATGGAATTACTGTCACAGGTGTAGGCGACAACTTCAACACTCGTGTCAAAGGCACGGGTTGTTCTACAGCCAGCCTAAGTCAATTTGATATGGATTTAATTTTTGTTGCCGTCAAGCTCAATTTTCTCGATTCCCTTCTGGAAGAAATCAAATTGATTTTCAAGCCAGGCCAAAAAATCATCATTCTTCAAAACGGAATAGACAATGAAGATAGAGCAGCTCGGAAATTTAGCCGAGATGACATTTTAAGGTTTGTTATCAATTATGCTGGGATGATTGTCAAACCAGGCATATTCACGATGACTTTTTTTAATCCTCCTAATTACATCGGAGCTCTCTCCCCGAAAAATGAAACCCTTGCCATTGAGATTGCCGAATTCATAAGTGATGCCGGACTCAAAACAGTTTCTGTTCCTGACATAAAAAAATATGAATGGAAAAAAACAATTCTCAATGCTGGTCTGATGCCTGTTTGCGCCGCCACAGGCTTGACCATGAAGGAAGCCATGGAATTTGAAGAAACCCGGTTTCTCTGCGAACAAATTCTCTTGGAATGCATTCAAGTGGCAAAAAAAATGGGGTTCGAATACGAAAACAATTTTTTTGAAAATTGCCTTGCCTATTTTTCTAATGCTGGCAACCACAAACCTTCTACCTCTCTTGATTTAGAAGCAGGAAATCCCGTCGAATACGTATTCCAGCCTATCATCGATTATGGAAAAAAAATTGGATCTCCTACTCCCTACCTTGAATCATTAACGAAGGTTGTCAGAACTTTGGAAAAGCAAAAAAGAAAACTGAAATCCAATTCCCTTCGGTGAGCTCATTCACTCCCTTTTAATTCTTCTTCTTACTAATTTCTTTATTTTATCGAGCCTATAACTTCTCGAGAAATGATAAGGCGCTGGATCTCATTTGTCCCTTCATAAATCTGAAGCAGTTTAGCATCCCTCATCAATTTTTCCATGGGATAATCTTTCATGTAACCATAACCGCCAAAAATTTGAAGAGCCTCAACAGTAGTTCTCATTGCAACATCTGAACCGAAACACTTGGCCATAGCTGATTCCTTGCCGAAAGATTGACCGTGGTCTATAAGCCAGGCAGCATGCCAGACAAGATGGCGAGCAGCATTTATTTCCATAGCCATTTGGGCTATTTTAAAAGCAATATTTTGAAAGAAAGCAATTGGCTTTCCAAATTGGGTTCTCGTTTTTGCATATTCAATCGCATACTTAAGAGCAGCCTTTGCTAGTCCCACTCCTGCTGCGCCGACAGGAGCCCTTGTCTTATCTAAAGTCTTCATGGCGATAATAAAACCTAACCCCTCTTTTCCTAAAAGATTTTCCTCAGGAACTTTTAAATCTTCAAAAAAAAGCTCAGTCGTGTTGGAGGCTCTATGACCCATCTTATCTTCTTCCTTTCCCACTATAAACCCGGGAGTTTCGCGGGGAACAATAAAAGCACTTAGTCCCCTGGCTCCCTTTGCAGGGTCTGTATTGGCGAAAACGACATAAAGACTGGATATTCCTCCATTGGAAATAAAACATTTGGAACCATTGATGATGTATTCAGAGCCAACTTTTTGAGCTTTCGTTTTCAGGGAGCCTGGATCAGAACCAGCTTCTCTTTCAGTAAGACAAAAAGCAGCAAAAGACATTTTCTTCGTCTGGGGAGTGAGAAATCTCTTCTTCTGCTCTTCAGTGCCAAAAAGAATAATGGGTGTATAAGCTAAACCATTAACCATCATGGTTGTGTACATCCCAGCGCAACCGGCTGCCAACTCCTCGCTGACAATAACCATATCAAGATCGCTAAGGCCTCCCCCTCCATACTCTCTAGGAATATTGCAGGTGAGAAAGCCAACTTCAAAGGCTTTTTTCATGACATCTTCAGGAAATTCATCTCCTTTATCGTATTTTGCGGCATTAGGCTTCATTTCTTTTTCGGCAAATTCTCGGGCCATCTCCTGAAGAGCCTTTTGTTCCTCGGATAAACTAAAATCAATCACTGTTTCCTCCTTTTTTTATACTTATTTGACAGTAGGACACCTGCTCTTTGTCATCAAGTTTTATACTGAATTCATTTTTCTCTGTCAATTGGAATCTCTTCATTTGCGAAAAAGATTTTCTCCCTGGCCATGAGAAAGACAGGATTTCTGATTCCGAAAACCTTTTCCACAATATCCCGAGGCCTAGGGCTTTTTTGTGGAGAGCACCTTAAATAGAGAAAAAGTTTTCCTTGCTCTCGATCAAGGAATATCCCCTCGATCGATTCATCCCTTTCGCTCAGAAATTCATCAACTAATTCCTGGGCAACCTTGAAATTGTCAGCAGAAGAAAAATAATTCTTCTCCTTTCTGATAGTCTCCAATGCTCCTCTTATCTCTTGACTTTCCAAGTTAACTGAATAAACCATTATCTTCAGGTCTTCATTCAAAAGTGGCTCAGAATTTTCGACTTTTCTTAACCTTAAGAATTTAAGCCCTGAAGTCACATGTTTGTTCACTCGGGTAAGAAATTGTTTCTCGGAAAAAAGATATTGAGACTTGAACTCAAGGCATTCCGCTTTTCCTTCCATACCCAAAGGAAGGGCAGGAATGTAAGAGATGAGCATTTTGGGATGGAAACCTTCAGAGCTTGAAACTCGGATGCCTGCTCTGCGGAAAGCTCTCTGGATACAATTAATAAGGTCGAGATGAGAGAAAAATCGAGCTTCATGAAGTTTTGAATAAAAAGCTTGATAGCGAAAAATATCTTCTCTTTTATCCCCAAGAGGAGAAATCCTCTTTGGCTTGATTTTGATTTTCTCTGCAAATTCTCTTTCCAGCCTGGGCCAGAAATGACATCCCTGACAGACTCCGCACTTGGTATTAAGACAGGAAAGAGAGGATTCTTCATGGAGGGCTTTGTCTAACTCTTCGAGCAAATGGGACTTTTTGATCCCAGTCTCAATATGGTCCCAGGGCAGTATCGCCTCTTTATCCAAGGGGGCGAGATAATTCCGGTAATCGAGGTTTTCTGACTCGAAGGCTTCCTCCCATAAGGAGAAGTTGAACTCGTCTTTCCAGCTGTCAAATCGCGCTCCCCTTTTCCAAGCTTCGAGAAGAGGCCCGGCTAGTCTCCTGTCCCCCCGTGAAAAGACACATTCGAGGATGGAATTTTTAACTGGATGTCCTTTCAATTTGATCGAAGGATATCTTCTCAAACAAGATCTAATGAACTTCTGTTTTTCCCAAAGAATCTCTTCCTTTTCCATCGAAAGCCACTGAAAAGGCGTATGAGGCTTCGGGATAAAGGAAGATAGGCTTATATTGATCGTGGGAGGCGATTTTAAAATTTTCTCACCCACTGCGAAAATCTCTTTAATCAGAGTCACCATTCCTTCCAAATCTTCATCTTTTTCTGTCGGGAGTCCTACCATAAAATAAAGCTTAAGCATCCGCCAGCCTTGAGAAAAAGCATTCTCCGAAGCTTCCCATATTTCCTCATCTTTTAGGTTTTTGTTAATGACACGGCGCAATCTTTCTGTCCCTGCTTCTGGAACCAGAGTAAAGCCTGTTTTTCTGACCTTGATGATGCTTTTAGCCACTTCAGAAGATAAGCCCTTGGGCCTTAAAGAAGACAAGGATAGGGAAATTTTCTCCTTCCTAAACTCTTCCATCAAGAACTTCACAGTCTGATCAAGATAAGGATAATCACTTATGGAGAGAGAGGATAAGGAAGCATCTTCATAGCCTGTGAGTCGGAGGCTTCGCAGCATTTTTTGGATAACAAAAGAAGGACTTTTGATTCTGTAAGGAAAATAAAGGCTTGTCGCCTGGCAAAACCTGCATTTCTGAGGACACCCTCTTGCCACCTCAACAGCCACTCTATCAAAGACAATCTGAATATTCGGAACAACAATCTTCTCAGGAAAAGGCGAGCGATGGAAAGAAAAGAGGACTCTTTTTTCAATCTTGGCTGGGGCTCCTTCAGTTGGCTTTACAGCTAACAAAAAAGATTTGGGCTGCGAATAAGGGAGGTAGAAAAAAGGCACGTAAACTCCTTTGATCTTGGCTAATTCTCTTAAGACCTCAGTTTTTTCCTTGAAATCTTTTTTTAACTCCATGAATCTCTCAATGATTTCTAGGAAAGCCTCCTCCCCGTCTCCAACAAGAAAGAGATCAAAAATCGAAGCCAATGGTTCGGGGTTGAAAGCTGCTGGCCCTCCTGCGATGACAAGAGGAAACTCCAAAGTTCTCTGGGAGGAGAGAAAAGGGACGTGACCCAAATCAAGAATTGTCAGGATATTGGAATAATTGAGTTCATAGAGAAGAGAAAAACCTAAGAGATCAAATTGGAAAAGAGGAATCTTGTTTTCCAGCGAGTAAAGGGGGATATTCGAGCCTCGAAGTTTTTGTTCAAAATCTTTCCAGGGGGCAAAAACTCTTTCTGCCAAAATGTCTGGGTGGTCATTCAAAACAGAATAGAGGATTTTTTGACCAAGATAAGACATCCCGATTTCATACAAATCCGGGAAAACAAGAGCAACTTTGGCTTTAACTTCCAGAGGATTTTTTCTTCTCTCATTCCATTCCCCTCCCAGATATCGTCCGGGCTTCTCCACTTGCCTTAGAACTTCCTCTAAAAAAACCGGAACAGACATTTTATTCTTCATGGAATATCTAACTTGGGCGCCTTTGCCAAGAGACAATCAATTCTTCATGAATATGTTAGATATTAGCAAATCTTCTCATTTTGACATTTAAAACGAGGCTTACTCCTATATAGGTGGTTAAAAGGGAGGAACCACCGTAGCTGAATGTAGGCAAAGGAATCCCCGTCACAGGAAAAAGGCCACTGATCATCATGACATTAACGAAAAATTGGAAAGCGATCATCATCGCCACTATAAAAACGATATAGGCCCCTGCCCTATCCCTTGATTTGCCAACAGACTTGAATAATCTTGAAAGAAAGAAATAGTAAGAAAACATTCCCAATATGACTCCAATAAAGCCAAATTCTTCTCCTATAACAGAAAAGATGAAATCTGTATGCCGGGCAGGCAAAAACCTCAATTGACTTTGCGTCCCTTTTTTAAAACCTTTTCCCAAAAAGCCGCCAGAGCCGATAGCAATTTTAGATTGGAGAATATGATAGCCTGCACCTTTGGGATCATGACCAGGGAAAACAAGGGTAGTCAATCTCTGCTTCTGATAATCCTTAAGGTAAAAATTCCAGCCCGCAAAACTCAAAAGCAATGAAATGATCAATAACAAAATCAAAGTCTTTCGTCTCAAGCCGCCCAAGATCAAAGAGGCAACGAGGGCAGGGAAAAAAGTTAAAGCAGTCCCTAAATCAGGCTGCAAGGCCACAAGAAAAATCGGCAAAGCAACGGCAACCACACTTAAAAATACTGCCCCTGCAGAAAGATAATTCTTTTTAAATTCTGAAAACAAACGAGCCAAGAGAAGAATGACGACTATTTTTGCCAGTTCTGAAGGCTGCCCCTGAAATGAGGCTATTTTAATCCAACTCTTGCTTCCGCCTGTGACTCTGCCAAAAAATAACATACCGGCAAGGACAATCATCAAAAAAATATAGAAATACAAAGAATAAGTGACTAATATTTTGTAATCAACTGAAAGAACTAAAAAGAGGACTCCAAGGCTCAATAGGATCCAAAAAATTTGCTTCAAATAAAAGTTTCCTGATAAATAGTGAGAGGAGCTGTAGATAAAGACTACGCCTAAAGCAGAATTGAAAATCAAAAGACCTATCAAAGACCAGTCAATGTTTTCAAATAAACGTCTGTCAATCATATTTCTTTTTGTATAAATCAAATAAATTTCTAGCTAAAGGAGCTGCTGTTTGCCCACCCATGCCGCCATATTCAATAAGGACAGTTACGACAACCTTTGGATTATCCCTAGGAGCAAAGCCTGTAAACCAGGAATGGGTTTTTATCTCTTTTAGCTGTTTGGCCAATCTCTCCGCCATTTCTGAGCTGATGAGCTGAGTTGACCCAGTTTTCCCGCAAATATCGAATCCATCGACTCTAGCTGCTCTTCCCGTCCCTTCCTCATTGACTGACTTCCACATGCCCTCAATGACTTTTTCGAAAGTTGAGCGTTTGATCTTCATGGCAGGAATTTCATCAAGGGGAATAATATTTTCTTTCTTGTCTGGGACATTCAAATTCGATTTAAGAAGATGAGGCAAAATCTTGACTCCACGGTTAGCAATAAGAGCTGTCTGCACAGCCACTTGGAGCGGAGTGACCAATAACGGACCTTGACCGATAGCAACAGAAATTGTTTCTCCTGGGTACCAATCTTCATTTTTTGTTTTTCTTTTCCATTCTGGACTGGGAACTAATCCCTCCTTCTCTCCAGGCAAATCAATCCCTGTTTTTCTTCCCAGACCAAGCATTTCTGCGTAGCGGGCTATTTCCTCAATACCCATTCTTCTCCCGAGATTATAAAAATAAATGTTACAGGAATATCGAATGCCGTTCGAAAGATTCATCAGGCCATGACCTTGTTTCCGCCAACAAGAAAAGGGATGCCCATAGATCTGAACTGCTCCGCCGCAGAAAAAAGCTGTTTTTTCGGTGATCAAATTTGAATCAAGCGCTCCCAAGGCCATAGACAGCTTAAAGAGAGAACCAGGCGGATAGAGACCTCGGATGGCTCGATTCTCTAAAGGAAAAGCAGGACTATTCACTAAGGCAAGCCACTCCTCGGGAGTAAAGCGCGTGATAAATTTATTCGGATCATAATTAGGATAGCAGGCTAAGGCCAAAATCTCACCCGTCTTGGCGTCCAAAACAATGGCTACTCCCTCTTTTCCTTCTAAGAGTTCTTCAGCCTTTTCCTGGAGTTCAAAATCTAAAGTGAGATGAATAGGCTGACCCTGCTGAGGCTCTTTCCTCTCTATTTCTTCTCTTTTCCTCCCCAAGCTATCCACAACTTCAACAACCTTTCCATTTACTCCTTTTAAGAAGGATTCATATTGGACTTCAACGCCCGTTTTTCCCAGGAGATCTCCCAATTGCCTATCTTTAAAGTTGCCACTCTTTATTTCCTCCTGGGACAATTCTTGTAAATAACCTAAGACATGAGAGGCAAAACTGCCAAAATGATAAGACCTTTTGGGTTCTGTCTCAATGACCAATTCTGGCAATTCTAGCCTTCTTCCTTCTATTCGCGAAACCTCCTCAATAGACAAATTTTCTTTTACGACAACGGGTTTAAAAAGAGGCAAAGATTTGTATTTTTCTATCCTCCCTTCGAGAACATCTTCCTCTAAATTGAGCAGACGGCTAATTTCACGAATAGACTTTGAAAAATTCTGGCAATTTTCGCGAATGATAGAAGTCTTGAAAGAGGCGATGTTTTTTGCCAGAAGAACGTTGCCTCTATCATAGATTAACCCTCTTTGTGCAGGTTGAACAACCTCTCTTATCCGATTGGCTTCAGAGAGCTTCCAATAATTTTCGTGGTCGAGAATCTGAACCTTCCAATAGTAGAAGATGATCACAAGGAATAGTATTTCTATAAAAAGGAAGGCTATCTGGGCTCTTCTGAAAGTGAGCGAAAGATCTTCGTAAATCCTACTCTTTTCCATATTTTGTCTTAATTCTCCGCAATAAAAGAAAAATAAGACTTCCCAAGAAAGCTGTGATTAAAGGTTGGAAAAAGATCAATCCCTTTCCCGTGTTAAAACCTTCTGAAAAGATAAAAGAGTAAAGAAAAAGCCATAATACCAATTCCACGCTCGTCATAAAAAATATAAAGACAAAATTCCGGGCGAAAGGAGTGACATTGATTTTTCCGGCGATATATCCAGATAGAAAACCCGTGATTGTGTTGGATATGCCTGCTACTCCAAAAACACCTAAGGAAAAAGAATCCTGAATAAGCCCACAAAATGTTCCAATCGAAGCGCCAAAAATCTCACCTCTGGCTATGGCAAAATAGACGACAACCAAGGTAAAAACATTGAAGGTCTGAAGAAATGCAGCTGAAATTTTGCCGAGAATTGTATAGAGAAGAAATGCGATTATAATTCCAAGGCCAACCTCAACAGCTTCTTTCATTCGATTCCTGCCTCAAAAAATTTCTTTTGAATTCAAAGTCAAAATGGCAACGTGATCCAATTCACCAAAATCAAAATAGGGACGAACGATTATTTTCTTGAAGAGAGAAGTATCAGAGGTTATAGAAACCACCTTGCCCACCTTGATCCCAGAAAAGAAAATGCTATCAAAGCCAGAAGTCATAACCTCCTCGCCCTCGGAAATTTCTTGAGTGGCCAGGACATATTTCAAAAAACACATCCCTTTCGCATCTCCTGTCACCACCCCTACTGCACTTTTGTCTTGAGGCAAGACACTCACTCCACTCTCATTATCAGTGATCAGCTGCACTCTGGCTTCTTTTAAAGAGATAGGGCCAATCACTCGTCCCACCAAGTTTCCATACTTGTCGAGAACAACCATATTTTTCTTTACTCCATTCAAGGTGCCTTTGTTGACAATGATAGATTTATAGATATTGCTCGCATCAACTCCGATGACAGAGGCAATTAAAAAAGATTGATGAATTCTGGAGAGATAATCTTCAATCTCTTTCTCATTCTTGAAATTTTGGAGAGTATAGCGAAGGAGGCTGTTCTCCTCGCGAAGAGCAAATATCTCTTCTCTCATTTTCTGATTCTGATCTTGGGCATTCCAAAGGTAAAAATAATTTTCCCAGAGGTTACCTATTTTTTGGAAAAAAGAAGTGATTCCGTGCTGAACTGGAGAAAAAACAAAGAAAATGGCCTTTTCAAAATATGTTTGCTCATCACCAAGAGGAACTTGAAGAGAAATCAAAACCAGCTGAAAAAAGATGAGAGAGAAGAGAATAATCGGTTTCTTTTTTATCTTTAGGAAAAGGGGCATAAAAATCTTAATTGATTCTTGTTATTATATTAAAGAAACCTTTTTCAAGAGCTCTAAATCATCGAGCATCTTGCCTGCTCCAAGAACAACTGTGGTTAAAGGATCTTCTGTAATAAAGACAGGCAGTTGGGTTTCCTCTCGGATGCGTTTGTCTAAATTCCTAAGAAGGGCACCTCCTCCTGTTAAGATGATTCCACGGTCGATGATATCTGCTGATAGCTCAGGCGGAGTTCTTTCCAGAGCAATCCTGATGGCATTGATAATCGAAGAGACCACATCTTCCAGAGCTTCCCTGATTTCCTGGTCATCGCTGACAATTGTCTTTGGTATGCCCTCCCTTAAGTCTCGACCTTTAATCTCCATGGTCAAAGGCTCATCGAGTGGATAAGCTGAGCCTATCTGAATCTTAACCTGCTCAGCAGTTTTCTCTCCAATCAACAGATTGTATTTTTTCTTCAGGTATTGCATGATTTCCTCATCCATCTCATTTCCAGCCACACGGATGGAATGATTAAAGACGATCCCATTGAGAGAGATGACAGCAATATCTGTTGTTCCTCCTCCGACGTCGACGATCATATTGCCTATTGGCTCTGAAATAGGAAGATCTGCCCCTACAGCCGCAGACATAGGCTGCTCTACCAAATAGACTTCAGAGGCCTTGGTCCTCATGGCAACGTCTTTAACCGCCCGCCTTTCAACTTCAGTGATTCCAGTGGGAATTCCAATCACAATCCTCGGCCTGAGCAAAAAACCCCGATTATTTGTAGCTTTCTTTATGAAATAATCAAGCATTTTTTCTGCAATCTCAAAATCTGCAATGACACCATCCCGCATAGGCTTGATGGCCATGACAGTAGAAGGAGTTTTTCCAAGCATCTCCTTAGCCCGGCCTCCCACAGCTTCAACTTTTCCACTCTGCTTATTGATAACAACGATAGAAGGTTCCTGAACGATGATCCCTTTACCTTTCAGATAGACAAGAGTATTGGCAGTCCCCAGGTCGATGGCTAAATCACAGAATAACCTCTCCTTAAACCAGCTAATCACACTCATATCAATCTCTCATTATTTCTATCTTTTATTTAGCACAATTTCACTTTTCAAGCAAATAAAAATTATCTTTTATTCTCTTGAAAAAAAAAGATTTTTAATATAAATTTGAAATCAAATTCTTTAAGGAGTGGGAGATGAGTTATAAACCCTATGTTCCCGAAAAAACAGAGTTTAGGGAATTTACCCTAAGAGCTTTGATCATTGGTCTTTTCATGACTGTGATTCTCGGTGCAGCCAATGCCTATCTTGGACTCCGAGCTGGCATGACTATTGCCGCTACTTACCCAGCCGCAGTTATAGGAATGGCCCTTCTCAAGATCATGAGAGGATCAATCCTTGAAGAGAACTTAGCTCGAACAGTTGGCTCCATAGGCGAATCTGTTGCAGCAGGGGCGATATTCACCATACCTGCTTTTGTCATTGTGGGTGCCTGGCCAAAATTTAACACCCTCGATGCTTATCTCAAATCCTCTGCTCTTATGTTTGTCGGAGGCTTCCTCGGAATCCTCTTTGTTACTTTTTTACGAAGAGTTATGGTCACTGACCCTGAACTTCAGTTCCCGGAATCTGTGGCAGCATCAGAAATCCACAAAGCTGGCCAGAAAGGAAGTCAAGGAGCCAAGTTTCTCTTTCAAGCTATGGGAGTCGGAGCAATCATCTATGCCTTAGGAGTCGTCAAGATCTTTGCTGCAACAAAAGAGTTCATCATCAAAGTTGGAACTATTGGTGCTAGCTTCGTTAGATTGGGAGCAGATAAAGCCTCGCCCAAGGTCGATGCAGGTGGGACTGTGGCCGTGTCTGGTCCTGGCATTTACCCTGCCTACATAGGCGTTGGGTACATCATAGGACCAAGGCTTGCTTCCCTAAACTTTGCTGGAGGAGTTCTTGCCTGGGGGCTTTTTGCACCTCTTCTTATGTTCTTCCTAGGACCCCAGCTTGTTGAGCGATTCTATGGTCCAGGGGTATCCATGGCTCAGGTGGGATGGGATTCTATGATGCTAAATGTCTGGAAATTTATCATCAGACCGATTGCTGTAGGAGCGATGCTTGTTGGCGCAGGCTTTACCCTTTACAGGATGAGGAAAAATCTCGGGGCAGGGATTAAAAGGTCAATCGGAGATGTGAAAAAAGCTGCCGGACAGACTGAAGTGACATCCAGGATTGAGAAGGACCTGAATATCAAATTGGTTCTCGCAGGCCTTGCTGTAACCTTCATCCTCATGATCTTTGTCTATAATATCTTTTCAAAGGCCTATGGATCAGCCATTCTCGCAGCCGCAGTTATGGCACTTGCTGGATTCTTCTTTGCAGCCGTTTCAGGCACCCTAGTAGGCCAGATAGGTTCCTCCAATAATCCAATCTCGGGTCTTACTCTTTCAACTCTTATCATAGCTGCTCTTCTCATGGTCCTTGTGGGTGCCACTGGAATGAGCGGTGTTGCGGCAGTGCTGGGAGTTGCAGCTGTAGTCTGTGTCTCTTCGGCAGTTGCAGGAGAGATGCTCCAGGATCTCAAAGTAGGACATATCCTCGGCGGCACACCATGGAAGATGCAGACTGGAAATATGTTCGGAATACTTCTCTCCTCCCTCGTCCTTTTCTTTCCCCTGATGGTCCTCCATGGAGCATTCACATTTGGAAGTAAAGAGCTTTCCGCTCCCCAGGCAGGATTAATGGCAGCCCTCGCTCAAGGTATCGTTGGCGGAGAAATGGCTTGGCTATTGGTTATTGTAGGAATATTCATGGGATTTACCTTCATCCTTGTCCAGGTTAGATCTCCAATGCTCGTTGCTGTCGGCATGTATCTTCCACTTGAGACTACGTTTGCTATCTTCTGTGGGGGTGTCATGAAGGGAATTGTGGACAGGATGGTTGCCAAGAACAAACTTAATCCAGCCCAGAAGGCGAGGGTTGAAAATGTCGGGATACTTCTTGCATCTGGTCTTATTGCTGGCGAAGCTCTTACAGGTCTTGTGAGAGCAGCCTGGACATTCTTTTATTTGCAAGGTGTCATCAAGGTCAACATTCCTGAAATTTTTTCTAGCCCGAGCTACTTCATCGGCTTAGTAGTCCTTGTTATTATTGCAGTCTATCTAGTCGGAATTCCCCTCAGGAATGCTGGAGCAGCAGATGAGCCTGCTCCGCCTTCAGCAGTAGTCTAGTAGTCTAATAGAAAAGAATGCCTGTTCTTCAGATTTTAAAATACGGAAATTCTATCCTTGCCAAAAAAGCTGAGCCAGTGAAAAAAATTGATATAGATATCCTCGAGCTTGCTCAGAATATGGTTCAAACAATGCATGCGGCCCCAGGCATAGGCCTGGCAGCGCCTCAGGTTAATGTCAGCAAAAGAATCATCACTGTTGATCTTTCCGCAGGAGAGAAAAGCGAAGATTTGATCATTCTTATTAACCCCGAACTTATGAGCCAAGAAGGAGAAGTCATTCTAGAAGAAGGGTGTCTTTCCGTGCCTGACATTCAGGAGAAAGTGGCAAGGCCACTCAAAGTTGTGATTAAGGGTCTTGATCTTGAGGGAAAGGAAAAAATTATCGAAGCAGAAAACCTGCTGGCAAGAGTTTTTTGCCATGAAATCGACCATATCAACGGAAAATTATTCATTGAACATCTCTCTCCTCTCAAAAAAACCCTGATCAAAAGGAGACTGAAAAAGAAGCTGGAAACAGGCAAGCCTTGATGAAAATTGTTTTCTTTGGCAGCCCTAGCTCTGCTTTGCCCTCCTTGAAAAAAATCTTGGAATCAGGCCATCAAGTTGAGCTCATCATAACTCAACCTGATAAACCTTCAGGGAGAGGGAAAAAGCCCACTCCTTGCCCTGTAAAAAAGTTTGCTCTTGAACGAAATATCCCTTCCTACGAACCAGAAAAAATAAGAAAAGACCTTCTTGCCTACGAAAAAATAAAAGAAATCAATCCTGACCTGATTGTGGTGGTTGCCTACGGCCAGATTATTCCTGCCTCTATCATCTATCTTCCCAAATTTCGCTCGATTAATGCCCACTTTTCCCTACTTCCCAAGTACAGAGGAGCCTCCCCTGTTCAGTGGGCAATCTTAAAGGGAGAAAAGAAGACAGGAGTGACAATCTTTGAGCTCAACGAGAAAATGGATGAAGGAGACATCTTAACTCAAGAAGAAGTGGATATACTCCCTCGAGAGAAAGCTTTTGAGCTTGAATCTCGACTAGCACAAATAGGAGCTGAGCTTTTATTAAAAACAATCTCCCAGATTGATAAAATTAAGCTCCTCAGACAAGACCATTCCCAGGCTACTTATGCACCCAAATTGAATAAGGAGGATGGAAGAATCGATTGGACAAAAGATGCTTTCTTCATTGATAGACAGGTAAGAGCTTTTACTCGATGGCCATCAGCCTTTACTTTCTTTAAAGAAAAACGCATAAAAATTCATGAAGGGAAAAAGGTAGATCGCAAGTCTGATATTTTCTCTCCTGGTAAGATTCTGGCTATAAAAAAAGAGGGTATCGAAGTCTGCTGTGGAGAAGGAAGTATTTATCTTGTCGAAAGTCTTCAACCTGAAAATAAAAACGAAATGAATGCCTATGCCTTTTCGATTGGAGCAAGACTCAATACTGGTGATCTATTTAGCTAAAGAAGGAAGTTGATGGAATTTTTATTCTTCTAAAATATAATTGTAAGGATTTAAGGATCTATCATTAATCCGAATCTCATAATGAACGTGAGGTCCTAAAGCTTTTCCTGTCTTTCCAACGAGACCGATGACATCATATCTTTTAACTTTTTGGCCTTCTCTCACCAAAAATTTATCCAAATGACAATAAAGAGATGTCAACCCTCCGCTATGACTGATGAGAACAGTTTTTCCTCCGATCTTATCATTCCTTAACTGGACAACAATACCATCTGCAGTACTCACAACAGTATTCCCAAAATTAGTAGCAATATCAATTCCTCTGTGAAAAGTAAGTTTTCCTGTAAAAGGATCTTTTCTCCAACCAAAACCTGACGTGACCCATCCGATGGTTGGCCAGATCGTAGGCGTGCAGGCAAGCCTTGCTGATTGATTTTCAAAAAAGTTCACTAATGTGTCCAGATTCTTCTCCAGGTTTTCTGCTTTTTCCCCGATGCTTTTTACGTTGCTGAGGGATATTTCTTGAGGATCATTCAGGGAGTTCATTTCTTCGCTATTGGTTAAACCTACATCACCGACCCCAACTTCTTCTAAAACGCCAGATGCATTTAAGCCCGCCATGACATTGAGCTTTCTGGCAAAGTCCTCAAGATTCCCAAGTGTCTTGTTGATTTTATCTATGGAATCTTTATAGTCTGCAATAGCCTCTTTCTGCTTGATATTTTCATTGTAAAGCTCTTTATATTTCTGCCGAGTGACATTCATAGAAAAATAATCAACCAGAAAAACAACAAGAGCGACAAAGAGAAATGCCGAGACCCCCATCAAAACTTTAATGGTTTTTTCAGAAAGAGTGATTCTTTTGAATCTCTCTTTGGAATGAGGAACAACGATCAAAGAAAAAAATTTCTTTCCCATTGATCTTTCCTTTGATTATATTATTTCAAAATTCAATGTCAAGAGATTTATTGAAATTCTTATTTTGGCAAATTTTTTGGGATGTTTTCTTCAATCCATCTGACGATATCTTGGGTAGAGGAACCTGGCAGGAAAATTTCCGCTATTCCCAGTTTCTTCATTCTGGGGATATCTTTTTCAGGGATGACTCCGCCTGCAATGACAATGATATCATCTGCTCCCTTTTCTTTGAGGAGACTCATGATTTTGGGAAAGAGAACATTATGGGCACCGGAAAGGATGCTCAGGCCGATCACATCCACATCCTCCTGAATCGAAGCATTGACAATTTCTTCTGGCGTTCTGCGCAATCCTGTATAAATGACTTCCATGCCGGCATCCCTCAAAGCCCGGCAAATCACTTTAGCCCCTCGATCATGGCCATCTAAACCTGGCTTTGCAATCAAGACTCTAATCTTCTTTCCTGCCATAACATCCTCCAAAAAAAGACAAAAACACTTTCTCCTTCATAAAATCTATCTTCAGCCCGGCTTTTTTCAATAGGCTATGGGTTCCTGGTATTCTCCATAAACTTCTTTCAAGGAATCCATGATTTCCCCTAAAGTCGCATAGCCCTTGACACAGTTCAAAATGAACGGCATGACATTTTTTTCATCTGCAGCTGCTCTTTTGAGATCGAGCAATTTTTTCTTGACTTGGGTATTATTCCTTGTTTTTTTGACTTTTCGTAATTGAGCCAGTTGCTGCCGAGCCACACTCTCATCAATCTGCAAAATGGGGATAGGCTCATGCTCCATGGCAAAGGCATTGAGTCCAACAACGATTTTTTCCTTTTTCTCAACAGCTTTCTGATACCAATAGGCGCTGTCTGCAATCTCTCTTTGGGGAAATCCAAGCTCTATGGCTTTTACCATTCCTGCCATATCATCAATTTTTCTAATGTATTCCTTGGCTTCTTCCTCCATTTCCTTTGTCAATTTTTCCAAAAAATAAGATCCTCCCAGAGGATCAATACAATTGGCAACACCGCTTTCATAGGCAATGATCTGCTGTGTTCTCAGGGCTATGGTTGCTGCTCTTTCAGAGGGCAAGGCATAAGTCTCGTCAAGAGAATTTGTATGGAGAGATTGGGTTCCTCCCAAGACTGCTGCCAGCGCCTGGATAGTCACCCTCATGACATTGTTATAAGGCTGCTGGGCCATTAAAGAAACTCCAGAAGTCTGGGTATGGAACCTCAACCACCACGATCTCGGTTTTTTTGCTCCGAATCTCTCTTTCATAACCTGAGCCCAAATCTTCCTTGCAGCCCTGAATTTTGCAATTTCTTCAAAAAAATCATTGTGCGCGTTAAAAAAGAAAGAGAGGCGAGGTGCAAACTCATCGATTCGAAGTCCGCGCTCCAGTGCCCACTCCACATACTCAATTCCATCCCTCAGAGTAAAAGCTAGCTCCTGGACAGCCGTTGAACCCGCTTCCCTGATGTGATATCCAGAGATGGAAATGGTGTTCCAGCGCGGGACTTCCTTGGCGCCGTATTCAAATGTATCAACAATCAATTTCATCGAATGCCTTGGAGGAAAAACAAAGGTTTTCTGGGCAATGTACTCTTTAAGGATGTCATTTTGAATCGTCCCAGAAATAACTTTGGGAGAAACTCCCTGTTTTTCTGCAACGGCAATGTACATGGCCCACAAAACAGCAGCGGGAGGATTGATTGTCATAGAGGTTGTTATCTTGTCTAAAGGGATCCCATCGAAAAGAATCTCCATATCTGCCAGGGAATCTACCGCAACTCCACACTTCCCTATCTCACCTTGAGCTAGAGGATGATCAGAGTCAATCCCCATTAATGTCGGAAGATGGAAAGCGACGCTCAGCCCAGTTTGTCCCTGAGAGAGGAGATACTTGTACCTTTTATTTGTATCCTCAGCTGTCCCAAATCCAGAAAATTGGCGCATCGTCCAGAGACGATCGCGATACATGGTCGGATGTATTCCCCTTGTGTAAGGATACTCTCCTGGAAGCCCCAATTCCCTTAAATGGTCAAAACCGTCTAGATCTAGAGGTGTATAAAGCTCTTTTATCTTTTTTCCTGAAATCGTGGTAAAGTCTTTGATCTCAGGACACGATTCCTTTAGAGCTTTAGCGTGCTTTCGTTTTCTCCAATATTCATAAGACTTTTTCAAATCAGAAGGGAAAGATTCATTTCTTTTCAAGTGAGCTTGCCTCCTTTCTTTTGAGAAAAGATACTCGAGCGAGATCAGATTCCCTGAGAAATGCAATTCAAATGTTCACCAATTGCAGCGTGCTTTTAATCTTCTGTGACCTTATAAACGATATCGTTCTCACGCACATGGATCTTGACTTTCATCCCTACTGATTCACCTTTCTTTGCTGAATCTACAGCATTGTGCTCTACTTCCATGGATTCGACTTTCTGGAATACATCAGTCGTGTGTCCCTTGATGTGAATCGTATCCCCAATTTTTAGCTCACCTTTGGTCAATTCAACGACACCCACATTTATCTTAGAAAAATAGTGGGCAATTCTTCCAATCTCTTCCTCCATCCAAGGCCTCCTGTTAATGCGCTTTTTACAAAATTACCAAAAATAGGAAAATTTGGCAAGAACTTTTAACCACCAGATTGCATCTCTTTTTCCGTGATGAGTAGAAATTAAAAAATGAGAATGGGTGGCGCGGTGTGCACCCTGCAACGCCCGCAGCGTAGGGGACCCCTCTCTTGATGGGTGCGGAGCGAGGACGGACAGGGACATACCGCGACAGGACCCATGCATGAACCTTGTCATCACGGAAACGGAGATGCTAACCACCACAGAGGACAGAGCCACCGTTAACGTTCAAAATTTCGCCAGTAATATGGCGGGCCAAATCTGAAGCCAGAAATAAAATTGGCCCTGCAATATCCTCTGGGAGCGGAATTCTTTTTAAAGGAATAGATTCTTGAACTCTCTTCTTAAAACCAGGATCAGCGAAAACTTCAGCACACATATCTGTATCCACCCAGCCTGGGGCGACACAGTTAACACGAATATTGAAAGGAGCTAGCTCCACTGCCAAAGATTTGGTTAAGGAGACTAAAGCTCCTTTGCTGGCTGCATAATGAGAGTGGAATGCCTCCCCCCTGACAGCAGCCGTGGAAGAAACATTGATAATCCAGCCCCTCTTTTTCTCTTTCATGTAAGGAACAACGCTGTTGCAGATGTGGAAAACGCCATCAAGGTTAATCTTTAAAGTTTGTTCCCAAACATCTTTGGTCATATTCCCCATTTCTCCATAGGTCCAGATTCCAGCATTATTGACTACGATATCTATTTGGCCCCACTTCTGAATGATTTCCTTGACCATCAGCTTGACATATTTTTCTTGAGAGATATCTGCTTTAAATATTAAGCATTCCCTTCCTATCTTCTCGATTTCCTTTTTCAGCTCCGCAGCAGCGGCTTCCTGGCTCAGGTAATTGAAAGCGACATCACTCCCAGCTCTAGCAAAAAGCAAGCTGGTTGCCCTGCCGATTCCCCTTGACCCTCCAGTTATCAGAGCTCTCTTTCCTTCTAAGTGAATCATTAGCCCTCCTCTCCTGTTACTGACAAAATTTAACTCAACCTTTGTAATCAAGGGAAAACTCGCCCATCTCATCGAACTCGAGGTATTTATAGATTTTCGCCTCATTCGGGATAAGCTTCTCTTTGACAATCGAAAAATATTTTTCTGGAGTGGGGAGCCTGCCTTCTAGAGCTCCGATGGCTGCCAATTCTGCTGAACCGAGATAAACCCGGGCATTGTCACCCATCCGATTGTCAAAGTTGCGAGTGGAAGTTGAAATGATAGTGGCTCCTGGCCGCACTCTTGCTTGGTTACCCATGCAAAGAGAACAGCCAGGTATCTCTGTCTGAGCACCGACAGATGCATAGATCGAGTAGTACCCTTCCCTCTTGAGCTGGGAAGCATCCATCTTTGTCGGAGGTGTTAGCCAGATTCGAGTCTTCAGATACCCTGCGCCCTCAAAAATCTTGCCCGCGGCTCGGAAATGCCCGATATTTGTCATGCAGGAGCCGATGAAAACCTCATCAATAATATCGCCTGAAACTTCTGAAAGAAGCTTCACATCATCGGGATCATTAGGACAGGCAATAATCGGCTCTTTAATCTCAGCGAGATCAATCTCGATCACAGCAGCATATTCAGCTTTATCATCCCTCTTTAACAGAACCGGGTTTTCGATCCATTTCTTCAAGGCTTTTATCCTTTTTCTGAGGGTTTCCTCGCTCTGGTAACCCTCTTCGATCATTCTCTCCATGAGGGCAACGTTGCTCTTTAGAAATTTATCCACTTTTTCCTCACTGAGGGCGATGACACCCCCTGCAGCAGAGCGCTCTGCAGTAGCATCCGTCAGCTCATAAGCCTGATCTACAGTCAAATCTTCCAATCCCTCCATTTCGATCAGTCTGCCATTGAAGACATTCTTTTTTCCCTTTTTGGCAATAGTTAACAGACCCTGCTTAATGGCAAAATAAGGAATGGCGTTTACAACATCGCGGAGTGTGATTCCAGGATTTAACTTTCCCTTGAACTTGACCAGAACAGATTCCGGCATATCGAGTGGCATGAAGCCGAGAGCACCTGCGAAAGCCACAAGGCCAGATCCTGCAGGGAAGCTAAGCCCAATGGGGAAACGGGTGTGGGAATCGCCTGCAGTCCCCATCGTATCGGGCAAGATGAGGCGATTTATCCAGGAGTGGATAACGCCATCACCAGGTCGAAGCGCCACTCCTTTTCTCTCGATGATAAATTGAGGAAGTGTTTTGTGCATTTTGACATCAGCAGGCTTTGGATAGGCTGCAGTATGGCAGAAAGACTGCATGAACAGATCTGTCTGAAACTCTAGGCAAGCGAGCTCTTTCAACTCATCAGCAGTCATTGGTCCTGTTGTGTCCTGAGAACCTACAGTTGTCATCTTTGGCTCACAAGCAGCACTAGGCAATACTCCTTCGACGCTGCAAGCCTTGCCCACGATCTTCTGAGCCAATGTGTAGCCCTGCCCAGGTTTGGGCTTCGGGATTTCCAGCTTTATGAAAAAACCCGCTTCTTCTAGGCCAAGAATTTTTCTCGCCTTGTTAGTCAGAGTTCGGCCGATGATCAAGTTCAATCTTCCCCCTGCCCGATATTCATCCTTGAGGGTTGGTGGTTTGAATTCAAAGATGGAGACCGTTTCTCCTGCCTGGTTCTTGATGGTGCCAGCCTTTGTTTCAATTGTGATCAAGTCACCCGTCTTTATCTTTGTCACGTCGCACATAATAGGCAGACCGCCAGAATCTTCAGTCGTGTTGAAAAATATGGGAGCAATCAGACCGCCGATGACAATACCGCCCCTGCGTTTATTGGGCACGCAAGGGATATCCTCGCCAATGTGCCACATCAGGGAGTTGCAGGCGGATTTCCTTGAGGAACCAGTTCCAACAACATCTCCCACAAAAACGACGCGATGGCCTTCGCTGCGAAACTTCTTGATCATCTCGATTCCATCTGGAAATCTCGTTTCACCCATGGACAGAGCATGGAGCGGAATGTCAGGTCTGCTCCATGCATTCTTTGCAGGCGACAAGTCATCTGTATTTGTCTCGCCATCGACTTTGAAGACTTTGAGAACAAATCTCTCAGGGAAATCTGGCTTGGAAAGAAACCACTCAGCCTTTGCCCAAGATACAAATACCGCTCTGGCGTTAGAGTTCGTCTTCGACATCTCGGCAATTGTTTCGAAACCCCCATAGACTAGAATGAGTTGCTTCAATGCTTCTGCTGCAACGCTTCCCAATTCCTTGTCTTTAAGGAACGATATCAGAGGCTCGATGTTATATCCTCCGAGCATGGTGCCGAGCAAAGAGACGGCATCCGCTTTGGTTAAAACTGGAGAAGAAACTTCTCCCTTCGCAACCTTTGTTAACCACTCTGCTTTTACCTTTGCCGCAGGATCAACACCTGGCGAAACGCGATTCTTTAACAGGCTTAAAAGAAGCTCTTCCTTGCCTGAAGGTGGATTTTCTAGGAGTTTACAGACTTCTTCTGTATACTCCGGGTTTAGTGACAAGGGAGGAATCCCCTGCTTCTGGCGTTCTGTCTCATGTTGAAAATATGCCTCAAGCATCATTAGCACTCCTTTTTTTGCTCAGATATTTGATATTGTTAAGAATACTGTATAAAACGTTTAATCATATTTGTCAAAGGCAAAATGAGTCTTTTACGGAACTACCCCAATCTCCGTGATACTTACATGTTATTGCTGAGAATGGTCCTGACATGGCCCGTTCCCGTCCGCTAAAGGATCAGCAAAAACAGCTTTTGAATGCTATTCTATTGAAAAAGCAGTGTCAGAAATGAGGCATTTGTTCAATATTTTGGATTAAAATTCAAATATTTGGATTTCTTTTTAATAGAAGCAGCGAAATTGAAATCTATCTATATGATAATAAATAAATTAGAAAAATATTAGTTTGGCATGAAAATTGCTAGATATATTTTCAAAAGGGAAAAGAAGAAGTTGTTTTTATTTTTCATTAAAAAAAATCTTTTTTTAAAGGGGGTGATAACAAAAGAAACAAAAACTAATTTTTCATTCTTAAAATTTATTAAAAAAGGAGGGAATGAATGAATTGTTTTAATCGTCCAAAAAAGTTTCTTTTCTTTTTAGCTCTTTTATTTACAGTCTGCTTTCTGATGAGCGGAAGAGTTTTTTCCCAAACAACGCTGGTTACTATAGAAGGAATTGTCGCTGACGAGCAAGCAAACGCCTTGCCTGGAGCAAGTGTTACAGTAAGGAGTGTGGAAACTGGTTATCTCCATAGCACAATTACTCGAGCTGATGGAAGTTATATCATTTCTGGAATTCAGCCCGGTAAATATGAGGTGGAAATAAGCATCTCCGGATTTGCTAAAGAGAAAAGGAGTGGTTTGACATTTAATGTAGGAGCAAAGATTTCGATCAATTTTGCCCTCAAACCAGCGACTCTTGAGGAAGAAATTACTGTTACTGCTGAATCTCCGATAGTTGAGGTAACAAAATCAGAAGTAAGCAGGCTTGTTGATCGCCAGAAAATTGAGGATCTTCCGCTATTGAGTCGAAATTTTGGTGACTTGACCATTCTGGCACCCGGAGTTATCGGAGGTCGTACAAATGCTCTTCCCACAGGAATAGAAGAGATATTGATCGATGGCATGTCTAACGAAAATATCATCCAGAATACAACAAGGTTAGACATTCCGGCTGATGCCATTCAAGAATTCAGAGTTATGACAAACGCATTTGAAGCAGAGTACGGAAATACAGCGGGAATGATCCGAACTGCTATCACCCGTTCAGGATCAAATGATTTTAAAGGGAGACTTGCTTATTTCTACAGGGATGAGGTCCTGGATACTCCTAATTATTTTGTTAACCACGCCAAATATAAAGGAGACAAGCTGCCTGAAGACCAGTGGAAAAAAGCGCCTTTCATACACCATAATCCTGCTGGGTATTTTGGCGGGCCGATCAAAAAAGATAAGGCCCATTTCTTCCTCGCTTATGAAGGATTCTTCCGGACAACTTATGACACCATTACCTCACCCTTAGTTCCTCGGGAAAGTATCGATATCAAGACAGCTACCCATGAGGTTCTCCTTAAACTCAGCTATCAGCTCAGTGAAAAGCATCTTTTCTCTTTCCGCTATAGTACTCAACCCATCACAGGCAAGAATCTGTATGTTGGCGGTTTATACACCAAAGAGAGGGCTACTGAAAGGCAGGCCACAAAATATGAATTCCAGCTAAACTGGACCTATTACCCATCAGATAGCACGATGAATGAAGTTCGAGCGATCTATGTCAAGGATGATAATAACCTTGATCCCTTACCTGAATTTGCCGATAAATATGACATCGTTCGACCTTCAGGGTATTTCGGGAAGTACAATAATTACGCCCAGTATAACTTTGCCACAAGATATCAATTTGTTGACAATTTCAGCATTTTTCTTCAAAAGCATGCCATAAAGGCTGGTTTTGATTTCATATATGCTCCTTCTGGCTGTTCTGTTTTCGATATGTATATCCCTGGCGAGTATAGCTTCACCACAGATAAACCCTTTGACCCAAAAGATCCCAAAACATATCCCTTTTCATTTACGTACAATAAGGGAGAGCCAGCTTTTACCCTCCACTGCTTCCAGGTAGCAGCTTTTATTCAGGATTCCTGGAGAATTCACCCGAAATTAACTCTAAATTATGGGCTGCGCTATAACTGGTTTAAATATACGGGATTGGATCTTGATCATGGCCTCAGAAACCTGAACCCTCGTTTCGGGTTTAGTTGGGATCCTCTGGGAGACGGAAAAACATCTGTCAGAGGAGGAATCGGAACCTACACAACCAATGTTATGGCCAACATAGCCTTCCCGGCTGAATTCTATAAGGATGTTTTTCTGAGCGTCATTTACAATCCTGGTTACCCTGACCCCTTTAAGCCAAATCCTTTTGTCTCTGCTGCTGAAGCTCCGATTCAGATGGCAAAATACCAGATAAAACGTGCTCCGTCCCCATATGCCCTTCAAACAACTTTAGGGGTCCAGAGAGAGCTTTTTACTGATTTCTCAGTGGGCGTTGATTTTGTTTGGACAAAAGGATACGACATGATTACCTGGAAGAATGAAAATCCTGTCATTGTTGGCACCAAGACGAAGCGGGCGGATCCTACTACGGGCGATGTTTGGGATATTGAAAACGCAGGAAAGAGTGATTTTAAGGGGCTCTATCTGAATATTAATAAACGATATTCTCGCGGCTGGGCATTAGATGTCGCCTATACTCTTGGCAAACAGATGGGAAATACTGAACGTCAAGACAGACCGTGGAGTTATGATAAAGATGCCTGGGATCGCGCTTGGGGCCGGAAAGACACCGATGCTCGCCATCAACTGGCTGTGAGTGGGATTGTCGCTATTCCATTTGGCTTTCAGCTGAGTAGCGTTCTCTTCTATCGGTCAGAATTTCCCTGGAATGCTATTTATTACGCTGATAAGAATTTAGACAGCCTAGTAGGTGAGTATGTTGACCAGAACCGTAATTCCCGCAAAGGTTTCGACTACTTTAGTCTTGACTTCAGAATCTCCAAGTATATAAAGATCGACAGATTCAGCATACAGCTGTTTGGCGAGGCCTATAACGTGACGAACAGAACGAATTTCTATAATGTTTATAACAGATATGGACTTTCTGGTTTTGGAGAGCCAAGATCAGCCTATGATCCACGACTTATGCAAATGGGAGTTCGTTTTGGTTTCTGATTAGCTGAATTGAAAGCCAGTCTTTAGGGGGAAATTTCCGAAGAAGAAATTTCCCCCTTTTATCCTTCTTTTCTATTTATTTCAGTTGCTTTTCTTCAAGGAAAATTATAAAATTTCTTCCCTATTTTTCATAAGTTTATGGAGGGAGGAATAATTATGGATTATGCTGCTATTGAGAAAGCCAAAGAGCATTTTGGCCAGATTCTCGAAGAACAGCTCAAGCGCGTCGAGACCATGAAAAAAGCTGCAGATTGGGTTGACTATTCCAAGCTGAAACCCATCATCATTGGCATTATTGGCGGAGATGGCATTGGACCCTTTATCGCCAAGGAAGCTCGCCGAGTGCTTGAGTTCATGCTCAAGGATGAAGTGAAAAAAGGAAAGATTGAATTGCGAAATATCGAAGGCCTGACAATTGAAAATCGAGCTGCACAGATGAAAACCATCCCAGATGATGTTTTGGAAGAGATAAAAAAATGCCATGTCGTTCTCAAAGGGCCAACCACAACACCAAGAAAAGGAGATCCCTGGCCAAACATCGAAAGCTGCAATGTTGCCATGCGGCGCTATCTAGACCTCTTTGCCAATGTCAGACCCGTGAAAGTGCCAAAAGAAGGAATTGACTGGATGTTCTTTCGAGAAAACACCGAAGGGGCTTATGTTTTGGGAAGCAAGGGAGTTACTGTCACTGACGACTTGGCCGTCGACTTTGCGGTAACCACCAATCAAGGGGCTGAGCGAATTATCCGCTTGGCTTTTGATTATGCGAAGAAAAATGGAATCAACAGGGTGACTATTGTCACCAAAGCCAATGTCATTAAAACCACTGACGGAAAATTCTTAGACACTGGCTATCGAATTGCCAAAGAATATCCAGAGGTTGAAGTGGATGATTGGTACATCGACATCATGACGGCTAAACTTGTTGACCCCAAGCGCCGAACCCAGTTTAGAGTCATTGTCCTTCCCAACCTCTATGGAGATATCCTCACTGACGAAGCTGCTGAACTCCAGGGAGGAGTGGGAACAGCGGGAAGCGCCAATATCGGAAAGCGGTATGCCATGTTTGAGGCTATTCATGGTTCTGCTCCCCGCATGGTGAAAGAAGGCCGGGCTATTTATGCAGATCCCTGCAGCATGATTCGAGCCGCTTCGATGCTGCTCAATCATATTGGCTATCCTGAAAAAGGCAAAAACTTGGAAATGGCCCTGGATATATGCGGTCAATACGAGAAAAAATTGGTCATCACCGGACGTTCTGATGGATCAACTGGAGCTGCCTTTGCAGACTATCTCATGGATACACTCAAAGGCCAAAAATTAAAGGAGAAATGGCAAAGCTATATAAAATAGCATCAAGACAAAAAGATCGCTCTTCTTGATTGGCCTTGACTCCTAAAAAAATTTCATTTATATTCTGGCTTCACTTAAAGCTCAAAATCAAGACAAAAGGAGGCTCAATAGGAAAAGGAAATCAAAAAAATCTAGAGCCAGACACTCTGCGAGAGAGCGTAGTTTCAGAGAAATGATTGAGCGTGGAATTAATCAGGCTAAAAGCCTGAATGAATCTAAAATAAACAATAATTTGAGGAGGTTTTAACATGAGGAAAAAAGTAAGCGTAATCGGAGCTGGTCATGTCGGCGAAATCACAGCTTTTGCAATTGCTCAACTACAGATAGCAGACGTTGTTCTGCTCGATATCATCCCCGACGTGCCAATTGGAAAAGGCCTGGATATGCTTGAAGCTGGGCCTGTCGGAAAATATGATACAAGAATCACAGGGACAAATTCTTATGCTGACACAGCTAATTCCGATCTCGTGGTCATCACTGCTGGAAAACCCCGCACGCCAGGAATGAGCCGAGACGATCTCGTCCATGAAAACTTCAAGATTGTCAAACCTGTAACAGAAGAAGTCATCAAGTACTCTCCCAATGCTATGCTCCTTATCGTTTCCAATCCTTTGGATGCCATGGTCTATACCGCTTACAAAGTCAGCGGCTTTGCCAAAAACAGGGTCTTCGGAATGGCCGGAATTCTGGATACCACCCGGTTCAGGGCTTTCATTGCTATGGAGCTCAATGTTTCTGTGGAAAGTATCCAGGCATTGGTGCTGGGAGGTCATGGCGATACCATGGTTCCTGTCGCCAGATATACAACGGTTGCCGGGATTCCTCTTTCGCATTTCCTTCCCAAAGAGAAGATTGATGCCATTGTTGAAAGAACAAGACAAGGAGGCACTGAAATCGTCAAATACCTAAAGACAGGAAGCGCCTACTTTGCCCCCTCTTTAGCTGTCGCTGAAATGGTGGAATCCATCATTCTGGATAAGAAGAAAATCCTTCCTTGCGCAGCTTATCTTGAAGGTGAATACGGAATCAAAGGCCTCTATTTTGGCGTCCCTGTGAAGCTTGGAGCCAATGGTGTTGAAGAAATCATCGAGATCGATTTGACTGAAGAAGATAAAGCTGCCATCAAAAAATCAGAAGCAGCAGTTCGTGCAGTTGTCAATATCCTTAAATTTTAAGGAAAATGGCTGAGCACAGAATTACGACTCCTGTTTCCGATGAAACGATCAGTAAATTGAAAGCAGGAGATAGAGTTTTTATCACAGGCTTTCTTCTTACAGGAAGAGACTCTGCTCATAAAAAGCTAGCTGATCTCATCAAAGAAGGAAAGGAACTCCCCATTGATATCAAAGGCCAATTGATCTACTATGTCGGCCCTACCCCAGCTCGGCCTGGAAAGCCCATAGGTTCTGCAGGCCCAACCACAAGCTATAGAATGGATTCCTACACTCCCCTGCTTCACTCACTTGGCCTTAAGGGGACCGTGGGCAAAGGGTCTCGGAGCAAAGAAGTCAAAGAATCAATGAAGAAGTATAAGGCAGTTTATTTGGCTGCAGTCGGTGGGGCTGGAGCTTTAATCTCCAAGAGTATTGAAGGGTCAGAGGTTGTCGCTTATCCTGAATTAGGACCTGAAGCTATAAGAAGAGTCAAAGTTAGGGATTTCCCTTGCATCGTCATCAACGATATGTATGGCGGAGACCTGTACGAAGAAGGGAAAAAGAAATACAGGGTAGAATAGAAGCTCAAAATCAAAGGACGTTCTCCTTTTTTTTCCTGGAAGATGGGGCAGAAATCTGTTCCTTCTTTTTACTGACAAAATCAATGAATATATCTTTTTAAAAGGATATTAAAAATGAAAATCCACGAATATCAAGCCAAACAAATTCTTGCCCAGTATGGAGTTCAGATTCCCCGGGGAGAAGTGACTGATACCGCCTCGAAGGTTCGGGAGATTTACGAAAAAATTGGGCCAAGAGTCGTCCTCAAAGCCCAGATTCATGCTGGAGGCAGAGGAAAAGGAGGAGGTATCAAGCTGGCCAATAACGCCCAAGAAGCAGAACAAATTGCCCAGAAAATGATCGGAATGACTCTCATCACTCATCAGACTGGACCTGAAGGAAAAGTGGTGAAAAGACTCCTTGTGGAGGAAGCTCTTGATATAGCTAAAGAGCTCTATCTCGGAATTGTTATTGACAGGGCCCGCGAAGCGCCGGTTGTCATGGCTTCTCCTGAAGGAGGAGTGGAGATTGAAAAAGTTGCCGCCGAATCTCCCCAGCTAATTTTTAAAGAATATATCAACCCTGCGACTGGATTCTTGTCTTTTCAAGCTAGAAAATTGGCCTTTAAGCTCGGGTTGGAGGGGGAAACTCATAAACAGGGAGTAAAATTTATCACAAGTCTCTATAAAGCTTTTGAAGGCACAGATGCGTCCCTGGCAGAGATCAATCCTCTTCTCGTCACAAAGCAGGGAAATGTTTTGGCCTTGGATGCCAAGATGAATTTTGACGACAATGCCCTACCCCGCCATCCAAACATCCAAGCCATGAGAGACCTGGACGAAGAAGCTCCCTTAGAAGTGGAAGCTTCAAAATACAATCTCAACTACATCAAATTGGATGGAAAAGTGGGCTGCATGGTCAATGGAGCGGGCTTGGCCATGGCCACCATGGATATTATCAAATACTACGGAGGAATGCCCGCAAATTTCCTTGATGTTGGTGGCGGAGTTTCAGAGGAAGCAGTCAAAAATGCTTTTAAAATTCTTGTCTCAGACAAAGATGTTAAAGCAGCCTTGATTAACATCTTCGGAGGAATTGTCCGCTGCGACCTCGTGGCCAGTGGCATAGTCAAAGCAGCTAAAGAGCTGAAGCTTAGTGTTCCGATGGTGGTCAGGCTTGAGGGGACAAATGTCGAGCTCGGGAAAAAGATACTGGAAGAATCAGGCCTCACCTTTTATTCTGCTCAGACGATGAAGGAAGCTGCTGAAAAAGTTGTTCCTCTAGCCAAATAAGGAGAAAGGAGTAGAAGATGAGCATCTTAATTGATAAAAAAACTCGAGTTGTGGTCCAGGGAATAACTGGAGGGGAAGGAACATTCCACACCCAGCGCATGCAGGAGTACGGAACTAAAGTCGTGGCTGGAGTCACTCCTGGTAAGGGAGGATCAACTCATCTTGGCGTCCCTGTTTATAACACAGTCTCTGAAGCTGTTCAAAAAGAAGGAGCAAATGCCTCTGCTATTTTTGTGCCCTCATTTTTTGCTGCTGATGCCATCATGGAAGCTGCGGATGCAGGAATTGAAGTTGTGGTCTGCATCACAGAGGGAATCCCAACCTTTGACATGATCAAGGTCAAGTCTTTCCTCAAGGGAAAATCCTGCTCGCTCATCGGGCCCAACACTCCTGGCATTATCTCCCCTGGAAAATGCAAGATAGGGATTATGCCTGGGCATATCCATACTCCGGGAAGAATTGGCATTATCTCGCGTTCTGGGACTTTAACCTATGAAGCTGTTGACCAGGTGACAAAATTGGGGTTCGGGCAATCGACTGCGATCGGTATAGGCGGCGATCCCATTGTCGGTCTGAAATTTATCGACCTTTTAAAACTTTTTAAGAAAGATAAAGGCACAGATGCGGTTATTCTTATCGGCGAAATAGGCGGTACTGCTGAAGAAGAAGCGGCTGCTTACATCAAAGAAGAGTTCCCAAAACCCGTTGTCAGCTTTATCGCCGGACAAACAGCACCTCCTGGAAGAAGAATGGGACATGCGGGAGCAATCATAGCCGGAGGAAAAGGAACAGCTAAGGAAAAAATGGAAGCCCTCGAGGCGGCTGGAGTTTATGTTGCCAAAAGTCCAGCTGAGATAGGCCTTAAAGTCAAAGAATCCTTGAGCAAAAAGTAAAACAAGAAAAGTAGGGGACGGACCCCCTACTTTTTGAAAGGAGACTCGAATGCTGCATAATTTTTACATCAGGCAAGCAATAAAAATCACTTTACAAAGAAAAAACATCATATTTTTTTGTTTAATTATCTGCTCGCTTTTATTTTCCTGGGGAGCAAAGAGTGACAACGGAAGCAGAGCCATATCACCGAATCCATCAGGAAATATTCCCCATATAGAGGAGTCTAGTCCATCGGCAGATCAAGCCGATGTTTCCTCGATGGATGCAATTATTAAGGCCATTTATGATTCGCTTTCCTTCCATGAAAAGGGAGAACCGAACTTCAACCGATTTCGATTTCTATTCAATCCAAAAGCGCCCCTCATTCGCATCACAGCAGAGGGCGTAAATGTGTGGGATGTGGAAGGCTTCGCTTCCTTTTTCATGGGGCGAGTCCAAAGAGGTGAAGTCAAAAGTTTCTATGAAGCAGAGATCTCTCGCAAAACTGATGCTTTTGGAAGTATCGCACAGATTTTCAGCACCTACAAGAAAGCCATCAACACTCAAAATCCAGAATCTTTTGTACGTGGAATTAACAACATCCAACTCTACTTCGACGGCCAACGCTGGTGGATTAGCAGCCTCCTGTGGGAAGACGAGCGAATTGATAATCCAATTCCCCAAAAATATCTGCGTTGAATTTGTCTCTTATTTTTTCCTAAAAAAGGTTCTTGTCCCCACATAGAGCAATTTGACAGAAAGGGCGGCAAAAGGGATAATTTTTAGGAGATGAAACAAAAGTTAAAAGTCGACCTTCATACTCATACAGCTGAAGATCCCAAAGATTACATTGATTATAATGCCTTCGAGCTGATTGATAGAGCAAGCGAACAAAACTTTGATGTTCTCGCCATCACCAACCATAACGCTGTCACTTACAACAAGGAATTGGAGAAATATGCAGAGAAAAGAGATATCCTTCTCGTTCCCGGGATAGAGGCAACGCTTTCTAAAAAGCATGTTCTCATCATCAACCCAGATTCCCAGAAAACTCCGCAAGATACAACACTTGAAGACCTGGCAAGGATGAAAAATGACGGGAATCTCATAATCGCTCCTCATCCTTTTTTCCCTGGATTCAAATCTTTGAACTCTGAACTTTACACTTACCTCTCTATTTTTGACGCGATCGAATTCTGCTCCTGCTATAATCATATGATCAATTTGAATAAAAAGGCCATGATCACAGCCACTGATTATCATAAACCTTTGATTGGCAGTTCAGATTGCCACAATATCTGGCAATTTGGGAAAACTTATAGCCTTGTTGAAGCTCGAAAAGACATTTCTTCTCTAATCGAGGCAATAAAAATGGGAAAAATAGAAGTCAAAACCTCTCCTCTCTCGTTAGCTGCAATGTGTAGATTGGCCATGAATTTTATTTTAACCGATAGATTGAAAATTCCCTTAAAGTTCTAATTTTTCTCGAAAAAATTATTTTCTCAAGATTAGAATATATTTTTGAAGGAGGAGCATAATGAAAAATTCCTTTAAATTTTTCCTTTGGCTTTCTCTTTTTTTATATTTCGTGTCTGTGACTTCTGGTGTCAGCCAGCAAACCAAACCTGCCCAACCCAGCCAAGAATCTCCACCTATTGCGGTTCAAAACGTAAAGGGAAATATCTATGAAATCAAAGGTGGAAGTGGCGCAAATACTGGATTTTTCATTGGCGAAAAAGAAGTCCTGGTTATAGATGCTAAAATGAGCGCTGAATCAACAAAACAGATGATTGCAGAAATTAAGAGATTGACATCCAATCCCATAACCTGTGTTGTCCTCACTCACAGCGATGGTGACCATGTCAATGGCCTTGTTAGCTTCCCTGATGTTGTGAAAATTATCGCCCACAATCAGACAAGGAAGGATATGGAAGAGGCTTTCAAAGAGCCAGCTCAGAGAGCCTATCTCCCAAATCTCACCTTCTCTGAAAATATGAATCTCTATTCTGGAAATAAAGTTATTAAACTCATCCACTTCGGCCCAGCCCACACAAGCGGAGACACAGTTATCTATTTTCCAGAGGAGAAAGTTGCTTTTTTAGGCGACCTCCTCTTTCTCGGTAGAGATCCCCTCATCCATCGTCCTAAAGGCGGAAACTCATTTGGCCTGGTGAAAAACCTAAAGGCCATCCTTGAGCTCGATGCGGATACTTTTGTCCATGGCCACGGCGATGTTGCCTCAAGGAGCGATGTCGAGGGAGTCATAAAAAGCCTCGAGGAGAAACAAGCAAAAATTCAAGCTCTAATAAAAGAGGGAAAGTCTTTAGAAGAAATAAAGAAGATATTCAATATCGAGGACAAGCCTACCCCTCCAGGGGCAAGGCGCTTCATGAGCCTTGTCGAGGTTATTTACCTAGAGCTCACTGAGAAAAAATAGAGTTCAGTTTTTACATTTTCATTTTTGTGCTGGCATGCTGCTATTCCAAATATCCACATGCAGCTTCCAGGAGCCATCAGCCTGTTTTTTCCAAATAACTACATAGGGTCTGCTGAATAATGTTTGTTCCACCATCGCAAGCGGCACGACCGCAGCCTAATTCGGGCATTACGGTATCTTCTCGTTTTCCGTCTTCGCGTCCGCATCTTCCCGCCCAAAGACCGGATCGTCTTGACCAGCCAGCGCCGGACATCATTGAGAAGCCCGACGTCGGTCGGGAACTTGATCTCCTCCGGAAACACCGTCGCATCGGCCAGCATTCCTCTGGCCTTGATGATTCTCCGCTCGATCAGAACCGCATAGGTCTTTTTCTCCAGCGCCCGGAAAAGTATTTAAGATATTCATACTCCAGCTCTTCCCAGGGAATGAGTTCTCGAATGCGAAGCCAGCGGTTCCGTTCACCGAGGCTGCCGCCGAAGGGGAAGAGTTCGGGAAAAAGAACCTGTGTTTTACGGTCTTTGGGCTTGTACATGGCGCGGATCTCCGTGTGAAAGTGCACGGTTTTCGAGGCGGTGATCGAGAAAAACGTGCATTTGGGGCATGGAATCGATCCGC
>Ga0315296_10000059_pt1 | contig 113273 bp, 105 predicted proteins | sample YL17G14_18_MG_FD_203921 | JGI IMG/M metagenome (GOLD analysis project Ga0315296, IMG submission 203921) | Sediment microbial communities from Yellowstone Lake, YNP, Wyoming, USA - YL17G14_18 | ecosystem: Environmental > Aquatic > Freshwater > Lake > Sediment | place: USA: Wyoming | collected... | reverse complement strand
CACGATTGCCGCTGCGGTCGCCCACAAAACTGGAAAATAAGCATAAACCACTGTAACCGAAGCACAAAGCGCCGTGCACAAATACCTCGGCCCGTACGCCGGAGCTAATCACTTTTTTCACTTCGTCCAGAGTAAGCTCACGAGGCAGAATAATTCTATCGGCGGATTTCAATAAGGAGGCGCTGCGGGCATTTCCAATTGCCGCCTGAGTAGAGATAAAAACTTGCAAACCCGGGAAGTTGCTTTTGATTATTTCCCGAAAACTCACATGCTGGATAATTACGCCGTCAATCCCCAGTGAGTCTGCTTGAGAAAGGATATTGAAGAACCGCGCAACCTCATGGTTTTTGACCAGGATATTGGCCGCAAGATAGACTCGTACACCCCGATTGTGGCTGTATTTGATGGCCCGGTCCAACTCCTCCATAGAAAAATTCCGGGCATTAACTCGGGCATTGAATTCCCTTGTCCCCAGATAGACCGCATCGGCTCCATTGGCCACTGCGGCGAGCATTGCGTGCCGTTCATTTACATTCCCAGCCCGATGATGGGCGGGATGGGACCGGTGACTCTGGCAGGCAAGCTGGCTCAAGCCAACGCCGAGTGCCTCTCCAGCCCTGGTCATCTTCCAGGGCCTGGTCATCTTCCAGGCTAAGTACCCCGGCGCTAAGTTTATCCACGGCGCTGATGCCACCGGCATGGACATGCGTTAGGCCTCTACCTGTACGGCGGGCCTGAACTGAACGTTCTTAAGTTTCTCCGGCACAGATGACAAGAATGATTGCGAGCAATTGCTGAGAAGGAAAATCGATGGCATCTTGAAGACCCATCAGGCAAAGCCGCTGCCTTCCTCTTTGTGACAGCCTCCTCTTAATGATTTCTTAACAATCACCGTCTATTATGTTAATGTAGTTTAATGATATGGGCAAAAGAGTCCTCGTCGTTGATGATGATGTCAAGACCGTCGAGCTGGTCAAGATGTACCTCAGGCGTGACGGCTACGATGTCCTGACCGCTTTCGAAGGGATTGAGGCCCTGCGCCTGGCCCGCGAAGCCCGCCCCGACCTGCTTGTGCTCGACCTGATGCTGCCGGGCATCGATGGGCTGACCATCTGCCGCACCCTCCGCGCTGAGTCGGACGTGCCCATTATTATGCTCACCGCCCGGACCACGGAAGAGGACCGGCTGAAGGGCCTCGACCTAGGCGCGGACGACTATGTGACCAAGCCCTTCAGTCCCAAAGAGCTGGCCGCCCGGGTGCGCGCTGTTTTGCGCCGTCTGCCGGAAGAGGCCCTTTCGCGCGGCCCGGTCGAAGTTGAGCAGGGCGCGTTGAAAGTAAACTTCCTGACCCGAGAAGTGACTCATAATGGCCGTCACATTGGCCTGACCCCGGTTGAATTTAAGTTGCTGGGTGTGCTGGTCAGGGAGCCCAACCGGGTGTTCAGTCGGGAGCAGCTTATCAACCGCGTCTTCGGCGGGGACTTTGACGGCTTCGACCGGACGGTGGACGTCCACATCCTGAACCTGCGGCGTAAATTGGAGCCGGAACCGGACAATCCGAGGTACATCAGGACGGTGTATGGGATGGGCTATAAATTCGTTAAGGAGCAGGAATGATACACAGCCTGCGTTTCCGCCTTCTCGTTGCCTTCGTTCTGCTGATAGTGGTCACCATCGGCACGATTTCACTCTTTGTCAGCCGGAATACCGGCGGCGAAATCGAGCAGTACGAGCAGGTTGACCAGCAGGTCCGCGCCGATAGAGTCCGTTTTATTCTCTCCCAGTACTATCGCATCAATAACGGGTGGAGCGAGGTCCAGCCGCTCGTCCAGCAAATCGGAGATATTGAGGGCCAGCGCATTGTCGTGACTGATGCCGTTGGCGTGGTTCTCGCTGATTCTGACGATGTCCTGGTTGGGACGCAATACCAGGCTGCCCGGCCGGGGATACCGCTCTACCGTATTCGTATTTCTACACCGCCGGGAAGAGCCAATCCACCACCGCCACTGGGAAGCGCCGTTGCGCCATCACCAGCGAACGAACCGACAGTTTCTGAGTCAGTATTCGGCATAGTCTACATCAATCCCGAAGGCTCCAGCATGGTGCTGACCAGGGGGCTTGCCCAGTCGATAGACCGCTTCTTAATCTGGGGCGGTCTGCTGGCACTGGCGATTGCGCTGGTGCTGACCTTTGTTGTATCGGACCGGATTCTGGCGCCGGTCCAGGCCTTGAGCGTGGCGGTGCGCCGTCTGGGGCAGGGCGACCTCTCCCATCGGGTCAGAATCAAATCCAAAGGTGAGCTGGGCGAGCTGGCGCTGGCATTCAACTTGATGGCGACGGAGCTGGAGCGAACGGAGAAACTGCGCCGCAATCTTGTCGCCGATACCGCTCACGAACTGCGGACGCCACTCTCCAATCTGCGCGGCTATCTCGAGGCAATCCGCGATGGCGTCGTCAAACCCGACCTCGCCGCCATCGATTCTCTCAATGAGGAGGTGGCTCTGCTCTCCCGCCTGGTGGAAGACCTGCAGGAACTGGCTCTGGCCGAAGCGGACGAGCTCAAACTGGTGCGTCAGCCCGAGGATACGGCGGAACTAGTCAAGAAGTCAGTGGCGACAATTGAGTCGAAGGCGACGGCCAAGGGACTCACGGTTTCGGTCGACCTGCGGGACGGCTTGCCGCCGGTGAATATTGATTTCCATCGCATCAGCCAGGTACTGCGCAACCTGCTGGAGAACGCGGTGACTCATACCGGGAGGGGCGGCAGTATCACCGTGGCGGCGAGGCAAACGGACAAGATGGTGGAGGTCGGCGTCACAGACACCGGCGAAGGTATTCCCGCCGAGGACCTGCCCAATATGTTTGAACGTTTCTACCGCGTGGACAAATCGCGCGCCCGGGCCACCGGCGGAACGGGGCTGGGATTGACTATCGCTAAACGATTAGTTGAGGCGCACGGCGGGCAAATTACGGTGCAGAGCGAGGTGGGGAAGGGGAGCCGTTTCGCCTTCACCATTCCAGTCGCCGGAGATAAAGAGACTTCATAAATCCTTAATGATATTCTGACATACTGAACAGTATTGTCTGAGGGTTGAGGTGAGAGAAATGAAAATTGGGAAAGTAATTATAGCCGTGGTCATTCTGGCCGGGCTGACCGTCCCGCTGGTAAGCTGTGGCACCCAACCGGCGGAGGCGGAGGTACAGGTGGCTGCCGTCGCGCGGGGCAATCTGACAATCAATATCACCGCTGCCGGCAACCTTGCTTTCGCCAAGACAGAAGATTTGGCTTTTGAGGTGGCGAGTACGGTTGATGAAGTCCTGGTGCAGGCAGGTGATGTCGTGGAAAAAGGCAAAGTCCTCGCCAAGCTCGATACGTCGGCGTGGGAAGACCACCTCTCTTCATTGGAAGACCAGTGGATTGCCAAACAGCGTGCGCTGACGGCGGCGGAGCGGGACTTGGAAACCAAGAAGCGTGCCATCGCCACGAAGGAACGTGATGTCCTTTCGGCACAGAATACCGTCACCAACACCGTAAAAGCTCTCGCCGGCATCAAAGAAACCTATAGCTGGACCAACGTGGAAGCGGCGCAGGCTGAGCTTGACCGTGCTCGCACTTACCTTCAGTACGCTCTGGATAACCGGACGGAGGCAACCGGTGGCATGACGACAATCTGGGACCGGGCAGTAACGAATGCCCAGGCCCAGTTGACTGCCGCGGAGACCAAGCTAAACTCCGTGCTTACGGTCCTTACTTCTGAAGAGTGGCTAATCAAAGAAAATGAAGTCACCATCGCCCGAGGTAGACTGGCAGACGCTCAGACTGCAGTCAATGACGCCCATGTGGCGGTAGCTGATGCCCAGATTGCCATTGATGACGCGAAGCGCGCGGTGACAAAAGCCAGGAATGCCTATGATGATGCGTTAGCGACGAGCCTGAACATTACTGCTCCTTTTGATGGTTTCATCTCCAAAGTTAACGTCAAAGGCGGTGATGAGGTCAACAAGGGCACCATCGCGGTGCAGATTGTCGACCCCACCAGGTTCGAAGTTGAAATAATGGTGAACCAGATGGACATCTTTCAGGTCAAACAGGATGGTGAAGCCCGCGTTGCGGCAGATGCACTGCCCGGAGTTCAATTACCGGCGAAAATCACCCATATCTCCCCCACCGCCGCCGTTCAGTCAGGCGTCGTGAACTATAGTGTGAAGGTTGAAATAAGTTCGACGACTCCCTTACCAGGGGCGGCTACTTCAGCACCGTCTGTCTCCGCCCCGACAGGCACGCAAGGCAGAGGCGGGCCGTCCGCCGGCCAGCGGTCAGTCTCGCAGAGTGTCCAGTTGAAAGAGGGGTTGAGTGTTACCGTGAGCATTGTCGTTGCCGAACGGAACGATATTATCCTCGTGCCCAGTCGCGCCATTACCCGCGAGGGTATGACCAGTTACGTTCAGGTACAGAAAGACGCGAAAACAACGGAGAAGCGCGCCATCAAGACCGGCATTAGCAACGGGTCATACACTGAGGTGCTGGAAGGACTGAATGAAGGCGAAACAATTATTCTCCCCAAAGTAACCGCTCCCCAGTCCTCTCAGACAAACCAGCCCAGGCTGCCGGGTATGGGGATACCCATACCGCGCTAGTGAGAATGCGATGATAAGATTGCAGAACATTGTGAAAAGGTATGTCATAGGCAAGCGGGAACTGCAGGTGCTCAACAGGCTAAACCTGCATATCGACAAAGGTGATATGGTGGCCATTATGGGGCCTTCTGGCTCAGGAAAGTCGACGTTACTTAACATAATCGGCTGCCTTGATAAGCCCAGTTCCGGCGACTACTTTTTCGAAGAGCGCGAAGTGGGGCATCTCAGTGTCGGAGAACTGGCAAAGTTGAGGGCGCATAAGATTGGTTTTGTTTTCCAGTCCTATAACCTGCTGCCCCGCCTTTCCGCGCTGGCGAACGTGGAACTCGGGCTGAGGTATGCCGGGTCTTACGACCGCAAAATTGCCCTTGCGGCGCTGGAGAGGATAGGGCTTGCCGACCGGGCGCACCACCGCCCCACCGAGCTTTCCGGCGGCGAACAGCAGAGGGTCGCCATTGCCCGGGCGCTGGTCAAGAACCCGCCCCTTATCATCGCCGATGAGCCTACCGGTAACCTGGACAGCCGTACCGGCGAAGAGATTATCAGCATCCTCACCGATTTGCACAAAGAGAGCAATCTGACACTGATTATGGTCACCCACGAACTCGATATTGCGCGGCACTGCCAGCGGATTATCCGTATCCGCGATGGCGAAGTGGTAGCGGAGGAGAGGGTATGAGAAAATGGCTTGACCCGCTGTTCACCGCCTGGGTTGGCGTGGTGACACATAAGCTCCGCAGTTTTCTGACCATCCTCGGCATCGTCATTGGCGTGGCGGCGGTGATTACCCTGATGTCTATCGGGCGGGGAGCGGAGGCGCAGATTATCTCCCGCATCGAGAGTCTCGGCTCGAACCTGGTCCTCGTCCGTCCTGGAGCTACATTCGGGTTTGGCGGAATACGGGGTGCCTCCGGTAGCGCTACCACCCTGACCCTTGAGGACGCGGAAGCCATTGCCAGGGAGGTTCGGTACATTGATGCGCTGGCGCCATCCTTTTCCACATCGCAGCAACTGGTCTCCGGCAGGCAGAATATGAACGCTCAGATTACCGGAGTCACTCTGGCATACGAGGAAGTCTATAACCTGCAGACGACGGTGGGCACTTTTATCTCCGAAAGCGATTACGAACTCAATGCCCGCGTTGCCGTCATCGGCTCGGAAATTGCGGCTACTTTATTCCCCGGCACTGACCCCATCGGTCAACAAATACGGGTCGGCAATAATATTCTGGTGGTTATTGGCGTACTCAAGAGCAAAGGGGCAATGACCGGTTCCACAGATAGCAATGTCTTAATTCCGCTACCTACCATGCAGCAGATGATAGCCCAGCCGCTGACGAAGCGCGGCGGACACGTCGTCTCGTCTATTGCTCTCACGGTGAACGATAAGGACAGGGCGGCGACTGTTGTGGAAGAGTTAACGACGCTGCTCCGCACCCGTCACCAGCTCTCGGCTACTGCCGATAATGATTTCACTATCACCTCGATGGAAGAAATCGCCGGCACCATCTCTGAAACAATGGGGACAATGACCCTGCTTCTGGGGGCGATTGCCGCCATCTCCCTGCTGGTGGGAGGCATCGGCGTGATGAACATCATGCTGGTGTCAGTGCTGGAGCGAACGCGGGAAATCGGTATTCGTATCGCCCTGGGCGCACGGCAGCGTGATATCTGGACCCAGTTCCTCCTGGAAGCGGCTTCCCTGACCCTTACCGGCGGCATCATCGGCGTGGCGGTGGGATGGGGAGCCTCCACCATCGTTGGTAACACTGGCACTATGCCTACCGTTGTCTCTGCGGACATCGTTGTCCTGGCGGTGTCCGTATCAGTTGGCATCGGGCTTTTCTTCGGCTTCTATCCGGCCTGGAACGCCTCCCGCCTTAACCCTATCGAGGCGCTGAGAGCGGAGTAAGAGTCCAGTCCGGCCACGAAGCCTATTGTCGAGGCAACCCGCCTGAGGCGGACCGCTTCGCTGCGCTCGCAATCCTTCATGCCGATTTGCCATCGGCACCACAATGTATGTAAAAAGGAGACAACCAACACATACGGACCTCACCCCCTTAATCCCCCGCTCCTACAAGAAGCGGAGGAGAGAGATTTAGAGAGGGGGCGTTGCCCCTCTCTTTTACTTAACTCCCCCTTCCCAATTGGGAAGGGGGCCAGGGGTTCATCCAGAAGGGTTCACCCTGAAGGGGATGGGCATGGACGTGAAACCAAGCGATTGAGACGTGCACGCAACTCTATTTTCATAACAATGACGGTAGCTGCGTCCAACTAGAACCAATCAGAATTTGGGGGCTTGTCTTTCTTGGCAGAACTCTAAACCTGGTGAATCCTTCCGCAGTGGGGACACTTGACGGTATCTCCCCCGTGGTCCGGCGGGACCCGCAGTTTGGCGCCGCACGGGCAGTCAATCGTCCGGTAGCCGCTCAAGTTCCACAGCGCCTGGCTGGTCTCCCGGACCCGCGCCGCCTTCTCCACCTTCTCATCCCCCGCCTCGGGTCGCGCCGCCCTCACCGCCACCGTCCCCGCGGCCGCCAGCGCCGAGGCGGGCAGCAGTCTTTGCTTCTTTGCCTGCTCGTAAGCCCGTTCGTAATCAGCGTAAGACGCCCCACCCATCGCTCGCAGAATACGAACTCTCTCGGCAATAGGCGGATGGGTGCTGGTCAGGTTCTCGACCGACATCCCGCGCTTCTGGAAGGGGTTAATGGTGTACATCGGGGCGGTGGCTTTGTTTGCTGTGCGCACCTGGACATCGGAGGTCGCCAGCTTCTGCAACGCCGATGCCAGACCCTCCGGATAGCGGGTGTACAGCGCCGAGGAAGCGTCCGCCAGGTATTCGCGACGTCGGGATATGGCGAAGTAGAGCAGTTGGGCGGCAATCGGCGCCAGTATCATCAGAATGACGCCGACCAGAACGAGGATTGCCTGCCCCTGCCCCCCTCCCGACCGCGAGCTCCGCCGCCCGCCCCCACTCATCCCGCTGAAAAACATGATACGCGTGGCATACCACGCCAGAATCACGATTGTCCCCAGCAGAATGCCCGCCATCGTCATCAGGAGGACATCTCGGTTCTTGATATGGGCAATCTCGTGCCCGATGACGCCCTGCAGTTCATCGCGGTTCAGTTTCTGCAAAAGCCCGGAGGTGACGGCCAGCGCCGCCTTGTTGGGGCTGCGGCCGGTAGCGAAAGCGTTAAGGGCGGGGTCGTCGATGATGTAGATATCCGGCATCTTCTCCAGGCCGGAGGCAATCCGCATCTCCTCGACGAGGTTGTGCAGCCGCGGGAAATCGTCACGGCTTATCTTGCGCGCCTGGGACATCGCCAGGAAGATGCTATCGCCCTGAAAGTAGGCAACCAAGCTCATCACCGCCCAGGCGATGAGGGCGATGACCAGCCCGCCGGTGGGGCTACCGAAGAAGTAAAGTCCCAGAAAGTAGCCCACCGCGAGCAACAGTAAGCCCAGGCCAAAGGTCAGCACCGCCGACCTTATCTGGTTAGACCGGATTTGCTCCCACATAGCTCAAGTTTAGGGGAAGCTGACTTTGGGTGCCGCTTTCTCTTCCGGAGCCGTGACCTCGAAGAACTCGCCCCCCTTGAAACCGAACATCCCCGCCATAATGTTGGATGGGAACATCTGGGTCTGGTTGTTGTATCTCAGGACAGAGTCGTTGTAGTACTGGCGAGAGAAGCTGATTTTGTTCTCGGTGGAGGTCAGCTCCTCCTGAAGGGCCAGGAAGTTCTGGTTGGCTTTGAGGTCGGGATAGTTCTCGACGACCACCAGCAATCGGGCCAGCGCGCCGCTCAGTTCGCCTTCCAGTTTGGAGCGCTCCGCCGCCCCCTTCCCCACCCCGGCTTGCGCTAGATTGCGGGCATTGGTCACCGCTTCCAGTGTCTGGCGCTCGTGCTGCATATAGCCCTTGACCGTGTTCACCAGGTTGGGAATCAGGTCGTAGCGCCGCTTCAGCTGGACATCAATCTGCGCCCAGGCATTCTTCATCTGGTTGCGCAGACGGACCAGGCCGTTGTACATCGCGATGACGATGATGACCAGCAGTACGATGATGCCGAGAATAACCCAGAGTGCGATTGTCATAGACTGCCTCCTTAGCTGTCTTTACTTTCCGCTTTGAACACTTCTTCGATAAACTCGACCACTTTTTGGGCGCCGGTCCCGGCTTTGGGCTGTTTACCCAGTTGCTTAAATATCTGGCCCACCTCCCCGCCGTCCAGCCAGATGCCCTCGGCGCGCGGACAGACATCAACCAGGACTTCCGGCTCCTGCCCCAGAGTGGACTTTTTCATCTTTTGCGCGCACAGCGGACACTTGCGTTTGTCCTCAACGCAGCTGACTTCGCCCTTTTCGAGCATTTCCCTGATGAAGATGCCCGGCTTCTCCGATTCCAGCAGAAGCTCCAGCTCGCCGGCATCGAGCCAGACGCCCCGGCACTTCTCACAATAGTCCAGCTCAATGTTGTTGTACTCGATATCGAGCATGCTCTGGCGGCAGACGGGACAAATCATCGTTGAAAACCTCGCAGTCCTTCAATTGTAGGGTCGTTCACTGGCGGTGTCAAGCCAAAGATTATGTGCTAAACCCATGAGCCAGCACACCTTCTTGACAACTGTTATTTTAATGGTACAATGTGCCTGTATAGTGTCAAACTCAGGGCAAAAGGAGGTGATAGCGGCAAGGAAAAATTGTCATCATTTATTGATACTTGATTGAAATAATAATGGAGGAGGGTATGAAAAAAAGACAAATCACAGCAGTAGCCATAGTTTTATTACTGGTTATTGGTCTGATTCTGGTTGGTTGTGCTAAACCCGCCCCCGCCCCGGCACCGGGCCCAGCGCCAACCGTAGCAGCGCCAGGAACTAAATATCAGCTTAGTTGGCGCATAAGCTCTAGTTACCCCACTGAATCTGAAGGCGCTCAGACTATGTTGCGTTTCGCCGATAAGGTAACGAAAAAGACGGAAGGTCGTGTTAAACTTACCGGTTATGCGGATTCTATACTGGGCGGCTGGGACGCGATCCAGGAGATGCTTATCCGCGGTGACCTGGAGATGATGCATGAAGCCCTGGATGACAGCTATGACCCCAGAATTGCCATAGGCTATTATATCCCGTTCGTATTCTACGACTACGCTGCAGCGGCAAAATTCTGGGCAACAGACGGCCTGGTCTATAAGATTCTGAATGATGTCGTGGGAAGCCTGGGCTACCGGGTGCTCGGTGCCTGGAATGCCGGAATCGGTGGCTTGACTCTTAAGGCAGTTCCTCCCAGCCCCTTTGACCCTGATGTGCCCAAGAAAGTTAAAATCCGAACCATGGCGCTGACCGCCTGCCGGCTCACCTTTGAGCGCCTGGGTTACCTGGTGACGACGATGCCTTTTGGCGAGGTCTTTACCTCCATGCAGACCGGCATCGTTGAGGGGCAGCAGGGTGGCGGCACCATGCAAGCCTATATCTTCAGGGATGTCAACAAAGTTTATCTTCACTACAAGGACTACATTGAACCTGTCTGGTTTGCTGCTAATAATAAACACTGGGCGAAGCTCACGGCGGTTGACCAGGGGATTATCACCAGTATTGCCCAGGAGGAACAGAATCTCCAGTTTGCCGCCGCGAAGGCTATGGACGAGAAGTACATGAAGATGCTGAAAGACTACGGCTGGACGATATTAGTACCGACCGATGCCGAGTGGCAGAAAATGTCTACCGCCATCTTTAAAGATGTCTGGCCCAAACTCACCCCAATAATTGGTAAGGGCATTATCTACCAGTTATACGATGCACTGGGAATGCCGCGTCCTAAGTAATAGCCTGAGTTAGGGCATGTTTGAAGCAATCGGTGAGGGGACTTCAAGACGGGTTCCCTCACCGATTGGATACGAAAGAGTATAGTTAGTGAAAAAAAGCTTTTTAAATAACTTCATTTTTCGGTGGCTACCATCTTTGATGTGGTATCTGCTGCTGGCATCCGCTATTCCCCTCGTGATTCTGATTTTCGCTCAGGTGTGGATGCGTTATATCTTTCATCTCCCCCTGCTCTGGGTAGAAGAGCTAGCTATTGTCCCCGCCTTCTGGATGTATATGACGGGAGCCGCCTATGCTGCTTACAACCGGTCTCACATCAAAGTGGACCTGGTGGACATTACGGTTAAAAGCCCCAGGCGGCGAGTTCTCATCAGATTCCTTGTTTCACTCATTACTCTCGGTTTGGCCATGCTTTTTGTGCAGTGGGGCTATGAGTTCTTCATCTGGGACCTCATACATAAACCCGAGACGGCTACTCTGAGATTCCCCATGGTCTACGGGCGCAGTGCTTTCTTCTTTGCCGGAGGGATACTGGGGGGCATCTATTGGTGGGTAGAGACCATAGACTTTGCACGCCAGCTATTTTGGGGGAAAGCTTCCTTGTACGAAAGAAAGGAGTAAGTAGCATTGGAGTCAGCTCTATTTGGCATACCCTATCTTGGTATTTATGTTGACCTGGCCATCCTGGTTATTCTGCTCATGATTGGTGTGCCCGCTCCCTTTGCCTTCATGGCAGCGCTGGTGTTTCTGGTCTATACCTACGGTTTTGACCCGGGGGCACAGCTACCCATGGCTTTCCACAAGATGAAATCGCTAGTCCTCCTTTCGGTTCCTTTCTTTATCATGCTCGGCGGGTTCATGAGTCTAGGTGGTCTTTCCGACCGTTTAGTCGCCATTGCTGATGCCCTGGTGGGCAGGATTAAGGGTGGCTTGGGTGCCGTTACCATAGTGTCCTGTGCCCTGGTTGGCTCTATCGCTGGTACCTGCTCGGCGGCGGTGGCGGCGATTGGTCCGATATTGATTCCGCAGATGGAAAAACATGGTTACTCCAGAGGATACGCCACCGGGATGCTGTCAGTAGCATCAGTGCTCGGACAATTAATTCCGCCCAGCATACCGGCGGTACTTTATGGATTTGTGACCATGACGCCGGTCACGGCGGTTTTTTTGGCTACGGTTGGTCCGGGTATCTTGACCATCGTCATTTACTGTTTCGTTAACTATTTTATGGTGCGGAATAACCCCAACATTAAGGTGTTACCTCCGCTTCCGGTTAAGCAGCAGGTTCGGCAGTTGGGCACGGCTTTATACCGCGGTTTCTTTGTTATGCTTATGCCCATCATCCTCTTGGGTGGCATTTATGGCGGTATTTTCACCCCTACCGAGGCGGCAGCAGTCGCCTTGGTCTACGCCATGTTCATAGGGCTTTTTATCTATCGTAACCTGACATTTAAAGACATCAGGAAAGTCTTTGTCGAAACATCCGTGACCACCGGCGTCGTGGTGCTCATGGTTATCTTTGTCCTCGTGTTAAGTCGGGTCATGACGATGCAGAATATCCCCCAGAGTTTGATTAGTATTATCACCGGGATTTCAGAGAACCGCTATGTGCTACTACTGCTGGTCAACCTGTTTCTCCTCCTTCTCGGTATGATTGTGGATGATTTTACCGGCACCCTGCTGGCCGCGCCGCTTCTATTTCCGCTGATGCAGGCGATTGGTGTTCATCCCGTTCAGTTCGCCGCCATCCTGGGCGTCAATCTGGGATTAGGTAATGTTACCCCACCCACGGCGCCTATCCTTTACCTGGCAGCGCGCATCGGTAATGTCAGTGTTGACAAAATGTTTAAGCCGGCACTTGTCTATATGATTTTTGGGGCTCTGCCGGTACTGTTCATCACCACCTATTTCCCGGTGGTGTCACTGTGGCTACCCCATCTGGTTATGCCCAAGATAGTCCCCAGCATAGGCTGGATGCCATAAGCTAGATATGAACCACAGCGCTAAAGATGTAATCTGGTAATGTGAGGTAATGTCACTTTTCAGGCAGTGCCGTAAAAGATATTACAGAAGCTCCAACTCGCCGGCATCAAACCAGACGCCCTTACACTTCTCGCAATAATCCAGCTCAATGTTATTGTACTCGATATCGAGCATGCTCTGGCGGCAGACGGGACAAATCATCGTTGAAAACCTCGCAGTCCTTCAATTGTAGGGTCGTTCACTGGCGGTGTCAAGCCAAAGATTATGTGCTCGACCTATTGACATTGACTTTCCCAGCGTATAAAATCTGCATACTTGCGCTTCTGTTCAGGATACCGTGTTCACCGTAATTCCTGGGAAAGGAGGTGTCCCCAAACCGAGCGATTGTTTACCTGGTCCGAACGGAGAATTTCCAGTAGGAGGTAGATAAATGGCTGAAATCAATCGCGAAAGGTGGACGGGAAGGGCCCCGTTCGTTTTCGCCGCCATCGGGTCAGCGATTGGACTGGGCAATGTCTGGCGCTTCCCTTACCTGTCCTACCAGTATGGCGGCGGCGTTTTTCTGATACCGTACATTATCGGTCTCTTTGTCCTCGGGATTCCCTGGATGATGATGGAGTTTGGGATGGGGCACTATTTCCAGAAGGGCGCACCGGGCGTTTTCGCCGGCATTGGCAAGAAGTGGGAGTGGCTGGGCTGGTGGCCCGTCCTGGTGGCTTTCCTCATCGTCAACTATTATTCCGTCGTCATCGCCTGGACCCTGCGCTACACCCTGAGCTCACTCACTGTTTCATGGGGGATGGGTCAAGCCGGTGCCAAAGCGGCCGGCGATTTCTTCTTCAAGACAATCCTCCAGCTTTCAGACGGGCCGGGCGTTTTGGGCGCTCCCGTGTGGTCCACTCTCATCGCGCTGGCCCTTATCTGGGTCTTGCTTTACCTGGTGATGTTCCGCGGCGCCAAGGTCATCGGCAAGCTATCTGTCTGGCTCGTGATTATCCCCTGGGTGCTGCTGGTTGTTCTGATTATCAGAGGCATAACCCTGCCCGGGGCAGTTGAGGGACTCAACTATTACCTCAATCCGGACTTTGCCGACCTTTTTAAGGTTGAAATGTGGTTTGCCGCCTTCAGCCAGATTGCCTTTTCCCTGTCACTGGGTATGGCCGGGATGTTCGCCTATGGCAGTTTTGTCACCCGCAAGTCAGATATCAGCAACAATGCCGCAATCGCCTCATTCTCCGATACCGCCACCTCATTCTTCGCCGGCTTCGCCGTGTTCAGTCTGGTCGGTTTTATCATGCAGGCATTGAATATCCCGATTGACAAGATTGCCGTCAAGAGTCTTGGTCTGGCCTTCGTCACCTACCCTGTTGGCATATCGATGATGCCGGGCGCCAATGCCCTCACCGGAGTCTTGTTTTTCCTCTGCCTGGGCTTCCTCGGCTTCACCTCCGCCTACTTCCTGGCCTACGGTGGCGTCATTGCGCCGCTGATGGACAAGCTTGGCTGGACCCGGACGAAGGCGACCCTAACGGTCTGCATCGCCTCCTTCGTCGTCGGCATTCTTTACACGACCAAAGGCGGCCTGTACTGGCTGGACATTATCGACCGCTCCATGTCATTCTACGGCCTGCTGATAACCGGCGCGCTTGCCTGCCTGGTGGTGGGCTGGGTGTTCGGCGCCAAGAAGCTCCGCGAGCACCTGAACGCCACCTCCGACATCAAGGTAGGCGCCTGGTTCGACTGGATGATTAAGGTCGTGGTGCCGGGAGCTCTGCTCTTCGTCGTCGTCTACGGCGGCTTCAGAAACGACCTCGCCAAGCCCTATGAAGGCTATCCCTTGTGGGCGGCTTCCATGATATGGGTCGTCCTGGTCGGCACTCTGGTTATCAGCTTCATACTCCAGTCGGTCAAGACCAAAACGGAAAAAGGAGGTGAGCCAAAGTGACGGGAGGAGCTATTATTTCCGCACTCATCATTGCCCTGATACTTCTTGGGGGGCTGGGCTTCTGCTTGTCTCGCCTGGGCAAAGGCGGTAAATGGGAGGACTAGTCCCGATTCATTCCGCAGTCTAGGAAATGGCAAGAGCCGCTCGACTTCAGGGCGGCTCTTCTCTTCCCAGGTGTTCCGCTGGCGCTACTTTATGTTAACTGTGAATTCTCTTTCCCGAACCGTGCTGAGGTCAGGCGCTTTGAGGTTAATCTCCACTTCAGTCGTCCCCTTCCGTCGGGCTTTGAACCGGAAGTGCTGTTCCAGCGCCGCCTCAGTGCCTCTCATTCCCTCGTTAATCTCAAAGGTGCTGGCGGTCACCTCAACAAACTTATCATCGAACTCTTCGCGCCACATATAGCCAGAAGACGGGTTTGACACCACCGCGATGACGAATTCCTGGTTGACTCTTACGCTTATCGGCACCTTCTCATCCCGATAAATCACGGTCTCCCCCACCTGCCCCCCTCCAGCGCAGGCAGGCAGGAGCACTATCAACAACAGCAGCGCCGAAACCATAGTTTTCTTCATTTCCCTCACCATCACTTCTGCGGGACCAGTTTGATTTCATAGACCTTGGGCCAGAGTTTGCCCGTCACGAACAGCCGGCCCTTCCTGGCATCATAGGCAACTCCGTTCAGAACGTCGGCCTTGCCCGGGTAGTTCTCTCTCTGCAGAAGTCCGCCCAAGTCTATCCACGCCACTACCTCCCCCGTTTTCGGCGAGATGCGGGCGATGCGGTCGGTCTGCCAGACATTAGCGTAAATTTCGCCCTCGATGTATTCCAGCTCATTCAGCTTGACGACCGGCGTCCCCTCATAACTGACGTCAATCTTGCCCGTCAGGGCAAAGGTCTTCGGGTCCAGGTAATACAGCGTTGAGGTGCCGTCGCTCATAATCAGTTGCTTGCCGTCGTGGGTGAGACCCCACCCCTCGGTTAGATAGGCGAACTCCCCCACTTTTTCGAAGCTCTTCTTATCGTAGACAAAGCCGACTCTGGTTGTCCAGGTCAATTGCACAATCCTATCGCCGAAGACGGTTATTCCCTCCCCAAAGAGAGCGGCCGGCAGGTTCACCGATTGCAGGACTTTCCCGGTGGTCAAATCGGCTTTGCGCAAGCTGGACTGGCCCGCGAGGCCGGTGCCCTCGTAGAGAAAGCCGTCCTCGTACACCAGGCCCTGCGTGAAAGCCGCCGTATCGTGAGGATAGGAGTTGACCACCTCATAGGTGTAGAGTTCTGTTCCCTGCGCGCTGGAACAGGCGAGCGGAAGCAAAAACAGCACCAGAAGCAGGATGACTAACCGCTTCATCGCTTTAATTTAGCATTAGCTCCGCTAATTGGCAAATAGGCGGAGAGATGCTATAATCACAGCGATAGAAAATTGAAAGGAGCCGCCAAAGCAGGAGCAAACCGGAATGGAAATCGAAGATATATCCAAGAACAAGAAAATCCTCATCGGTAGTATCCCCTACAACGTGACCGATGCCGAGTTCGTCAAGCCGGGCAAAGGCCGCGCCATCTATCGACTCAAGCTCCGTAACCTGTACGATGGCAGCACGCTCGACCGTACTTTTCATTCCGGCGATAAGGTTGACGAGGCGCCCATATCGACTCTGGAGGTACAGTACCTCTACCGCGAGAACGAGGATTATATCTTTATGAATACCGAGACCTTTGAGCAGTTTCACGTCGCCGAGGCGGTGATTGGCGATAAGAAAAACTACTTCAAAGAGGGCACCGTCGTCCAGATGACGATGCTGGGTGAGAGGCCGATTGACGTCAACCTGCCAATCACGGTTGACCTGGCCGTGGTGAAGAGCGCCTTTACCACCCGGAGCGATACCATCACCGCGCAGATGAAGTCCGTTGTCATGGAGACCGGCCTCAGCATCGATGTGCCCACCTTCGTCAAGGAAGGCGATATTATCCGGGTTGATACCCGTAACGGCGCCTACATGGAGCGGGTCACCAAGAAGTAGCATGACTGGGGATGAGCGGCCGTGGCTTATCCGCCTCAAGCCTAACCTGGAGCGCCGGGAGCTGGTCTACCGGTTTATCCGCGGCTTCTTTCGTGACGAGGGTTTCCTCGAGGTTGAAACGCCGGTCCGCGTTCCCGGCGTCGCTCCCGAACTCCACATCTTTCCCTACCGCAGTGAGGACTGGTTCCTCTCCACCTCCCCCGAGCTCCATATGAAGCGACTCCTTGCCGCCGGATATGAGAAGCTTTACCAGTTCAGCCGCTGTTTCCGCAAGGGGGAGCGGGGCAAGCTCCATAACCCTGAGTTTACCATGCTCGAGTGGTACCGCACCGGCGGCGACTACCTGCAAATGATACGCGACACCGAGCAGATGGTGATGAGCATAGTCAAAGGATTGAAGCTCAACCCGGTCATCGAGTACCGTGGCCGGCAGATTGACCTCACTCCACCCTGGCCCCTGATTACGGTGCGGGACGCCTACCTCAAGTCCGCCGGCTGGGACCCCACCACCGAATACGACCCCGTCCGCTTCGACCTCGACCAGGTGAACAAGGTCGTCCCCGCATTCGCCTCCGACCGCCCCACCATCCTGCTCGATTACCCGGCGCGGATGGCGGCGCTGTCTCGGCTTAAACCGAGCGACCCCACTGTTGCCGAGCGGGCGGAGGTCTTCATCGGCGCGTTGGAGCTGGCCAACGCCTACAGTGAGCTTAACGACGTCAAAGAGCAGGAGCGCCGCTTCCATGCTGAAATTGAGCAAATCGAGCGGGAGCAGGGCTGGCGGCCGGCGATGCCCCACAAGTTTATCAAGGCAATCGCCCACCTGCCCGATTGCGGGGGCATTGCGCTGGGGGTGGATAGATTGGTGATGCTCTTCTGCAACGCCGCCACCATTGACGAGGTCTCAGCATTCACGGTGGATACGGCTTAATGGGGAATCTCAAAGGGGCACCGGCGTACCCATTGCACAAGAAGCGGGGTTCACCCAGAAGGGTTCACCCTGAAGGGCGTCTAAGAGGGGCGCTAGCAATCAGTTGAGATTGCCACGTCGCTCCGCTCCTCGCAATGACAACGGGAACAAGAAGCGGGGTTCACCCAGAAGGGTTCACCCTGAAGGGGATGGGTCATGAAGGCTGACAAACCTGTGAAGAAAATCATCTTAGCCTCCGCCTCGCCGCGGCGCCAAGAGCTCCTCGAAAGAATCGGCCTCAAGTTTGAGGTTGAGCCGAGCCGGTACGAGGAGCAGACTATCCCAGCGCTTGGCCCTCACGAGCTGGTCAAGCGAAATTCGTTAGAAAAAGCAAAGACTGTTGCCGCCAGGCGCCGGAACGCCATCATCATCGCCGCCGATACCATCGGCGTTTTCCGCGGCAGAATCCTGGGCAAACCCCATACTCCCACCGAAGCCAGGAAGATGCTCACCGCTTTGAGCGGCCGGTCGCACCGGGTCATCACTGGCTTCACCATCACCGATTCTGAGACCGGGAAGACCACATCAAGGTCGGTGGAGACTAAAGTCTATTTCAGAGAGCTGGCGCCGGAAGAAATCGATGCCTACGTTCGCACCGGCGAGCCTATGGACAAAGCCGGCGCCTACGCCATCCAGGGCCTCGGCTCCCTTATCGTCAAACGGATTGAGGGCGATTACTACAACGTCATCGGCCTGCCGCTCTGCGCGCTGGTTGAAGCATTGAAAGAGTTTGGCGTCTCTACTCTTGGGAAGTGAACTCCGCCGCGCTCTCCCCGGCCACGTAGCCGGTGGAAAATGCCGCCTGCAGGTTGAAACCGCCGGTATCAGCGTCAATGTCCATCACCTCGCCGCAGAAGAAAAGCCCCTCCACCAGCCGGGATGCCATTGTCCGGGGGTCGATTTCCTTCAGGGAGACGCCTCCCGCCGTCACCATCGCCGCCGCCATCGGGAGAGCGCTCTTGATATTGAATCGCAGCGACTTCAGTAAGCCCAGCAGCTCCTCCCGCTCTTCAGCGGTAATTTGACTCCCCGTCTTCTCCGGCGCAATACCGCTCATCGTGACGAACGGGTCAATCATCTTCTGGGGCAGGAGTCCTTTCAAGATACTGCGGAAACTCCGCTTGCTGTAAGTATCGAAATCCCTTTGCAGGCGCTGGCGCAATTGCTGAGCACCCAGCGCCGACTTGAGGTCGATGGACACGCTCACCAGTCCGTTCTCCAGCGCGTCAACAATCGCCAGGCTCATCCGCAACGTCACTGGTCCGCCGATGCCGAAATGGGTGAACAGCGCCTCCCCCATCCGACTTTCGATGACCGGTGGGCGCGCCTTTTTACCCCTTATTCCCCGCCCCACGTCAGTGCCCGGCGTCAGCGACGGGTCAATCTCATCGGCCCGACATTGGAACGCCGTCAGGCGCACATTGCGCAGGCTCACCCCCTGCATGCTCTTTGCCCGCTCAATTTCCTCCACCACCAGCGGCACCAGCGCCGGCCTCAGTTTGACGATGGTGTGCCCTAAAGCCGCCGCCATACGATAGCCGTCCCCGGTCGACCCCGTCTCCGGGTAGGATGCCCCACCCGCCGCCAGGATAACCGCTTTTGCCCGGTATGTCCCCTGGTCGGTCCGCACGCTGGTCGCTCGCCCGTTCTCCACCACAATGCCCGTCACACGGGCGCCGGTACGCACCTCAACATGATTCTCCGACATACACCTTTGCAGTGCCCGCACCACGTCGCCGGCGTCATCGGAAGCCGGGAAGACCCGCCCGCCCCGCTCGGTCTTGGTCGGCACGCCGTACCGTTCCATAAACGCCAGCAAGTCGTCGCGGAAAAAGCGGTGGAAAGCGCCGTGAAGAAAGCGCCCGTTATCGCCGAACTGAGCAATAAAGTCGTCAATGTCCCTGGTGTTGGTCAGGTTGCAGCGGGTCTTGCCGCTGATGAGAATTTTCTTGCCCGGGCTATTGGTCTTTTCAATGAGGAGCACCCGGGCGCCGAGTTCCGCCGCCCGCCCCGCCGCCATCATGCCGCTGGCGCCGCTACCTACCACCACAATGCGATTCTCTGAAGCCAAAATCAATTCCTTCAACTAGTAGAGGAGGATGCAGACAAGGGAATTTAGTACCATCCTAGAGAAAAAGTGTAGACTGTCCGCTACGAGTAGTCAAGATTTTTTCCGCCGACCACTTGACAACAAACCTATAATCCCCTATATTGGCACAAGTTCGAGGAGAGTATTGAAAAAGAGCGCGGTCATTAACCTGCTGGTCATCCTCATCGTCACCAGCCTCTAGCCCCGTAATTTGAGCCTACTCAACATTTTTTCAGCTAGGACTTGACTTTTTACTCAACATACTTTATAATACAACCAAACTCTAAGCAACAGAGGGTTTATTGTCTTATGCCAGAAGCTACGAATTTCGGGGCCAGGTTAAGAGAGCTACGCCGCAAAGCGAAGCTAACTCAGCGTGAGCTAGCCAGCCAAATCGGTGTTGACTTCTCTTATCTGAGCAAGATTGAAAACGGGGTCCTACCGCCCCCCAGTGAGAAAGTAATCCTCCGGCTGGCGGAGGCGCTCAAAGTCGATAAAGACGAGCTTCTCATTTTAGCGGGCCGGATTCCGGAAGACATCGCCGAGCTACTGAGAAACAAAAAAACTCTCCAGCTGTTGCGCACCGAGAAGAAACGGATGGCGGAGAGGCGGGAAGGTGACATCATGAAAACTTTGAAAGAACTGGTAAGCGCCCGAGCCTTGAGCAATTTCGCCCGCGTAGCGATAGCCCTGACACTGGTTATCGCTATCGGCGCTTCGCTGTGGTACGCCTCGCCGACCAAGGCCCTCCAAGTCGCGATTACGCCGCCTCCGTCAGGCACTCTCGGTCAGAGCCATTCCTTCACCGTCACCGTCACCATTGAAAACGCCGAGCGCATACCTCTCTCAACGCTACATATGTATATTTACAAGGCGGACGACCCGACGACCTATAAAGCCACCCTGGCCGATCTTCCTTTTAATACCGGAAGCAAAGTCTACACATCAGCGGAGACCAACAACGGTGGTGCTGCTACTGTTTCGGCCACTGCCGGCGCCGGCTGGACTTATAACGCTGGGGCCGGCTCTTTCGTCTGGGAGAGCACGGCCTACTCTATAGCCGCTGTTAACGCGTATGCTTACCTCTTCTCCGGTTCGGTCTCCATTACTTACACTGTAGCCTGGACCTCTCCGGGAAGCTGGCCTGCCGGAAGCTACAAAATTGATACCAAGCTCGTTATGAATGACGCCAGTACTTTTACCAAGAGCAGTTCTACCTTCGCACTGTCCGCGCCGGCGGTTGGAGTTGGCGCCGCGCCACCGCCAGTGACAACCACTACCAGTGTAGCTAACGTGGTTACTTCTACCGGACAGTTCACTCAGACGGTAACCACCCAGTCTGGAGACGGTACCGTTGGGCTCACTATCGACCAGGGTACTACCGGCCGGACTCAAGCCGGCCAGCCACTCAGTCAGATAACCATAACCAAGATAGTGACACCTCCAGTTCCAGCGCCAGGTGTCAATATTGTCAACCAGGCGGGCGCGGCGGTTGTTCCCGCGGCGAATACTACCGTCGTCGGTTTGCCTTATGACTTTGGACCGGACGGCGCCACCTTTAACCCGCCGGCAACCATTACCTTCAACTACAACCCGGGTCTTATGCCTGCAGGCACTAGCGAAGAAAATCTAGTTGTTGTTTTCTGGGATTCAGCCCGGAATACCTGGGTAACCGTTGACAGCTTTACCGTTGACCCTGTCACTAACACCATCACCGCTAAAGTCAGTCACTTCACCCAGTTCGCCGTCCTGGCATTTACTCGGCCGGCCGCCTTCACTACCACCGACCTGGCGGTAACGCCAGCCGAGGTCGGCATAAACGAGAAAGTGACCATCACCACCACCGTGAAGAACTCCGGCGACCTGTCCGGCACTTACAAAGTCACTCTCAAGGTCAATAACACCGCTGTTGAGACTAAGGAAGTAACGCTGGCTGGACAAGCGTCTCAGAAAGTGACCTTCACTACGAGCCAGTCTACTGCCGGGACTTACAGCGTCAGTATTGACAACCTGACCGGCAAGTTCACGGTCAAGGCCCCGCCGGCACCGGCTCCGGCACCAATCCCGGCTCCGGCACCGGCTCCGGCTCCCGCGCCTGCTCCGGCTCCAGCACCCGCGCCCGCTCCGGCTCCGGCACCGACTCCAGCGCCGACTCCGCTGCCGCCTCCGGCGCCCGCCCCCGCTCCGGTCAACTGGGGGCTAATAGCAATCATCGCCGCAGCTACTATCGTGGTGGTTGGCGCGGTGGTCTGGTATCTCTCCTTCCGACGCCGCTCCTAAAGCCGAATAGCTAACTGAAACTGAGACCGCACTTCCCCAAAAGGAGGTGCGGTTTCTTTTTGCAAAGGGGAGGGACGTTAGACTTTTCCCTGCGGCTTGGTTTATACTACAGCCGTAACGGGGAGGTCGTGTGTTCCGCAGTAACTCTTATACCCGGACCGGAACGGTCCTTCTAGTCACCGGTGTTCTGGTCTCCGCCATCGCCTACTTCGTCCTCAGCCTGACGTGGCTGACGGCTCTCGGCATCAGTATGCTCATTCTCTCCTTCGTCCTGCTATCGCTCAGCCGTACCATCCCCAGGCTACCCCCGGAAGTCTGCAGCCTGCTTCTTCAGACCGGCATGGACAATATGGCCACAATTATCGAAGAGCTCGGCATTAAGGGCAAAGCGGTCTATCTGCCCTCTTCCCTCGCCGGCGGCCGCCCCCAGGCCCTCATTCCCCTGCACTCCAACCCGGCCCTACCCCACATAACCAGGTCTCTCCCGGAGCGATTCATTGTCCGCCACGGCAACCACCCCGATGATGTTGGACTGCTTCTTTCCACTGTAGGCAGCGCCGCCTTCCGACTCCTCGAGACCCGGCCCGGACCGACATCGCACAGCCTGGAAGCCGCGCTCACCACGCTCCTCGCCGGCACTCTCGGCGTTGCCGGGAAGATTCGAGTGTCCAGCCGCGAAAACCACCTGACGGTCGAAGTCCATGACCCACGGTTGGAAGACCACGCCGGCTGGCATCACGAGTGCCTCGGAGGACCGATCGCTTCCATTGTTGCCTCCGTCGCCGCCGAGGCCTGGGATAAGCCCATTGTGATTAAGCGAGAAACGAAGGCCAATGGCAATTGCACCATCGAACTTGAGGTAGCCGGTGAAAATCTACAATAGCTACATCCTCAGCCTGACCGTTGTCCTCCCGCTGACGGCTGTCATACTCACTGCCGTCGGCCTGAGGGCTCTCGATTACTTTCTCCCGGTCTTCGTGCTGGAAGCAATCATCATCACGGAGCTATTCGTCTACCTCAACAACAAGGCCCGACAGCGGTTGACCTTTGTCAGTGCCATGCTCTTCGGCGCCTTTCTGGTCTACTTGACAGTCAAGGTGGCCGCAATTCTCTCGAAAGTCCTATGAGAAGACTATCGATTACTCTCGCTCTTATTTGTCTGCTCGTGCTTACCACTCCCGTTCTTACCCTCGCCCAGCCCGGCTACACCCCCCACGAAGACCCGTCCCTGGCACGGACGGCACCGGACCTGACCGCCCTGCTTACCTACTACGGCAATACTTTTTCCGCCGCCGCGCTCGGCAAGTATGTGGACGCTCAGAGTCTGCTTACCGAGTTGGCCCAGGCGCAAATTCCCGATGAGCTAACCGTTCTGGCCGACCGCTTCAGCGCGCTGGCGAGTGCGCTCTTCGGCAAAATGGACCGCGCCGACCGGCTCCTCGACGAGGCAACTGAACTGCTCGCCACCAACCAGCCGCAAGCGGCCCGGGCGAAGTTAGACGCCGCCGCCGATATCCAGGACGCCCAGTCTCTGCTCATCGATATCGATTCTGCGGCCAGGTCGATGAAGTCGGCGCTGGGCACCTTTGCCGCGCCCGTCCTCCGCCAGATTGAGCCCGCCTACACCAGATTGGAGCAGAACCTGCTACGGCTGAGCAATCTCCTCGACGAGGTTAGCCGCCTCCGCCAGACCCTTGACGAGAAGCAAAAAGCCCTGGCGACCAGGCTTATCCCCACCGCCCTCACCCTGAATATAACCCCACAAGGAGTTTTTATTGGGGAGAGTGTGACGGCTTCTGGCTTCCTTTCCGCCAGTACGCCTCTTCCGGAACGCACAATTACCCTCCAGTTAGGCAAAGAAAGCACCATTGCCACCACCGGACCTGATGGCGCCTTCACCATCGCGGTGAACATACCTTATCTATATGTCAGCCAAATGCTTCTCGAAGCCGTCTACCTGCCCGCCGGCGATGACACCGCCATTTATCTTGCCGCAGAGAGCCAGCCGGCCATCATCAACGCCACTTACCACCTGACGAAGCTTGATGTCACTGTTCCGGAAAAGACCCACCCCGGCTTCCCCATCCCCATCATCGGCCAGTTGAGCTCCCCCGGGGAAGAGGTGGAGCGCATCATCACAATATTATGGGATGACGTCCCGATAGCCGGAAGACAAGCCAAGGGTAAGTTTAGCTTTGAAATAACGCCACCCGACGACGTCACCCCCGGCAAGCATGCCCTTGCTATTCACGTTATCCCTCAGAAACGCTACGCCCCGGCATCAAGAGAGTTTACCGTAGACGTCTCCACGGTGATGGCTCAAGCCGATATCCTTATGCCTTCGGTGGTTGTTTTGCCGTGGCAGACCGGAGTCAGCGGCAAGGTCACTTCTGACCGTGCCCCCGTTCCGGACGCCCAAATTGAAGTCCGGCTTGGCCGGTCAACTACCTTCATCAGGACGACCGCGGATGGCACCTTCAGCGCCAGGATAAACACGCCTTTCAACCTCTCTCTCGCTGGCCCGCAGGAGATGAGCGTTACCGTTACTCCCACCCAGCCCTGGTACGAGCCTCTCCAGATTAAGCGGGAGGTCTTCACCATCAATCCATCGAGCATTGCTATCATCCTGCTGGCGGCGGGGTCGCTGGGCCTGTTCCTGTACCGGAGGCGGCGGTCGGCAATCCTAACCGCGGCCGCTCAGCCTGTGGTAGCGCGACCAGCCACCCCGCAACATTTGCCCATCACGCCGGCGCCCATCCCCAAACAGGAGTTCATCGGGTTCAAAGGCATAATACTATCGTCTTACTTCAGCGCGGTCGAAGAAATCGGCAACCTGACCGGCGTTGTTCTGGGCGAGACAACAACTCTGCGTGAATTCCTCAAAACCACCGCCCCGAAGATAGCGGCATCTGCCCTGCCGTTGACCGAGCTGACCGTTCTGGCCGAGCTTGCCCTCTACTCCACGAGGCAACTCGATGCCGAGGCCGCCGCCCACGCCGAAAAGCAAGCCAGCGCCATCAGAGAGGAGCTGCGCCGTGCGACTTCATAAGGTCATCACCATAACTACCCTGCTCGTCATTCTGGCGCTGACGGCGCTGGTCTGGTTCTTTCCTTCCAATGACGACTTCCGTCTTGAGAACAGGTTCTGGAATGGCGCCAGCGAGACACTGAGCGGACCTTTCCGTCCGGTGAAGTCACTGGCCCAGATGCCAGCCGAGTCGACTCTCCTCCTCATTCCCTACGTCGACTTCACTGCCGCTGAGCTTCAGACCGTCAAGGACTTCGTTGTTCAGGGGGGTACCCTCATTCTGGCGGACGACTACGGCTACGGTAACAGAGTCCTGGAGTTCCTCGGCTTCAAGGCGAGGTTCTCCGGCCGGCCCCTCCTCGACCCGCTGGTCAACTACAAGAACCAGTGGTTCCCCCGCGTTGTCCACCTGAGCGACTCACCTCTGACAGAGGGTATCGAGAACCTTGCCCTTAACCACGCCACCGCCATTGCTAACGTGGCGGCCGATGAGGTCATCGCTCAGTCCTCCGCCTTCAGCTACCTCGACCTTAATGCCAACGAAAAGCAGGAAGCCAACGAACCCAACGGACCTCACCCGGTCATCTCGCGGTATTCCCTCGGCGGCGGACAGGTGATTCTCATTGCCGACCCCAGCCTGTTCATCAACAGCATGAGCGGGATTGAGGATAACCATCAGCTCATCCAGAATATTGCCACCCTGAACACCACCCCGCCCCTCGTCGACCAGTCGCACCTGACGCCGTCCAACCTGCACCAGACGAAAGACCTCCTGGCGAGTGCGCGCGGGTCCCTGGCTTCCCCTCTGGGGACGCTGGGAGTGGTGGCGCTGGCGCTGAGCATCACACTACTACCGTTCTGGCGCGAAAGGAGACAACCGTGAAACAACCGGAAAACAAATACCAGATTCTGCCAAGCATCCTGGCTGAAGTTTCCAAGGCGGTCATTGGCAAAGACGACATCAAAGAGCTACTCCTCGTCGCTCTGCTGAGCCAGGGGCACGTGCTCATCGAGGGTTTGCCGGGCACCGCCAAGACCACCATCGCCCGCACTTTTGCCCGCGCTATCGGCGGCAAGTTCAAGCGGGTGCAGGGCACCCCGGATATGCTGCCCGCCGATATTCTGGGCTTCTACCTCTACCAGACCGATGGCAGCGCCAAATTTATGCCCGGACCAATTTTCGCCAACGTGGTGCTTGCCGACGAGCTCAACCGGACGACGCCGCGCACCCAGGCCGCCCTCATCGAGGCGATGCAGGAGCACCAGGTGACCATCGAGCGCGAGACGCACCAGCTGGAGCAGCCCTTCATCCTCATCGCCAGCCAGCTGCCTTACGGCGGCGTCGGCACGTCACCCCTCACTGAGGTGCAGATTGACCGCTTTATGCTCCGCGTCTGGAGCGATTTCCCGAGTCGCGAGGAAGAAGACCTGATTCTGCGCAACATCGATGAAATCTCCGAGCCAAACATTGCCGCCGTTGCCACCACTGCGGACATCGTCCACCTCCAGCAGGACGTCAAGAAAGTCTACGTGGCCGATAGCGTCCGCCACTACATTATTGATATTCTCGATAGCTTGCGCCATCATCAAGACATCAGCCGGTGCCCCAGCCCCAGGGGCGGCATCGCCCTGTATCGCGGCTCGCGCGCCTTCGCCTTTATCCAGGGACGGGACTTTGTTATCCCCGACGATGTGAAGCGACTTCTCATTCCCGCTCTCTGCCACCGCATTCGTGTCACCACCGAAGCTGAGATAGAGAACGTCACCCCGGAAGCTATCATTAACAAAGTCACTACCGAAGTCCCCGTGCCCAAAATGAAGTGATGAGACGACTTGCCGTAATTTGCCGTATCTATACGCTGGCTATCTTGCTGGCTGTGGGCGTCCTGTCGCCCTTCCCCGACTCCTTCGTGGCGGCGGCGCTGGCGTCTATCCTGCTGTACTCGGTCCTGCGCCACCTACCCCCCAGGCTGGACCTGGTAGTCCTCACCGGTACGCTGTTCCTGGCGCCGCCGCTTTTAGCGCCAGTCCTCGGCTACCTGACACTTGCGCCGCTGGTAACACAATCTCTGTCCGCGCTATTGGTTCTTCCCGTCCTCTACCTGCTGGACGGCGGACTGCGTCGCCACGCCGGGAGTCTGGTTGACTTCGCGGCTGACGGGCGAGACCGCCGACACCTGACGACCACGGCAAAAGCGCTCTTCACCTCGGCGGCGGCGATGCTGGTGGTGGCGGTTATGGTGGTCAATCTGGCCCTGCTTTTCGCGGATATCCTGTTCGCGGTCTACCTGCTCACGGTCCTGGCCATCGCGTTTTTCGCCATTCCCGGGAGCCCTCTGGCTATCCGTCCCGTATGGCGACGGATTATCGCCGGGACTATGGCCACAGTCGCACTCTCGGCTGAGAGCCGGGCGTCCGTGAAATTGCACTGTCTCATTGCCCCCGAGGATAAATGGCTCAGGGCGACGCCGCAGAAGTTTACCGTGAACCGGACAATCACTCTCGACCTCCGCATCACCCCACCCCTCGCCGGACCCTCACGCCCTAGGCTGCACCTTTCCGCCATCGACCCATGGGGCTTCATCCAGACAAACCAGGCGTTGGAACCCGTTGAACTGCACGTCATTCCGCGGGCACGGTTCGCCGAGTGGCTGGCGCGGCAATACCTGGAGCAGGCCGGGGCTTGGGCGGCCGTGCCACTATCGGCTTTGCCCGAGGTGCGGATGCTCAAGAGAGGCATCGAATACTACGATAGCCGCCACTACCAGCCCGGCGATATGCTCAAGGACATCGACTGGAAACACACCCTGAAGCTAGACCGGCTGATAATCAAGCAGTACATCGAAGCCAGCGAAAGGGTCGCCATAATTGCCGTCAATCTTTCCGTTAGTGACAGTGAACAAGCGGATAAGCTGGCTTACAACCTCATTAGCGCCGCGCTGACTCTGGCTCAGGAAAACATACCCACCGCCCTCGCCGCCTACAACCACGAGAAGGTCGTGGCGGTCACCCCCGTCCTGAACCCGAGGGAGATTGTGCAACGAGCGCTGGCGCTGGTCAAAGACATCACCATCGTGGACTTTGCGCCGCGGGTCCTTCAGCCGCCCGACCTCGCCCGGCTCAAGCGGGACATCAGCCAGTTGAAGCTGGCATCGTCTGAGCCGGCCAAGCGATTGCTCAAAATGCTCAGCTTTGAATATGAGGCAATCAAGGACTCCGCCAAAACTCACCCCGCCACCACCGCACTGGCCTCCGTTGCCGGGCATGTCCCCGCGCCGGCGACCATAATCCTGGTATCGGAGCTAAACCACGACGCCGAAGCCCTGATGCTCACGCTGGACAGGCTGGCACGGCAGGATTTTACGACGATTTCCCTGGGAAAGAGATAGCCTACTCTACCGTGACGCTCTTCGCCAGGTTACGCGGGAAATCGATGGGGCAGCCTCGTTCCTTGGCGGTATAGTAGGCAAGCAGTTGCAATGCCACTGTGTTCACCACTGGCGAGAAAATAGGCTCCACTTTGGGCACGGAGATGACGGTGTTCACCAGCTCCTCAATCTCCCCGTCCCCATTCCCCACAATGGCAATGACCGGTGAATGCCTCGCCTTAACCTCTTTGATACTGGTCAGCATCGCCTCATAAGTATTGTCGTTGCCGACCACAGCCACCACCGGCACTTCCTTGCCCAGCAGGGCGAAGGGCCCGTGCTTTAGCTCGCCGGCGGCGCAACCTTCGGCGTGGATATAGGAAATTTCCTTGAGTTTCAGCGCCCCCTCCAGCGCCACGGGGTAGTTTATGCCCCGCCCGACGAAGAAGATGTTATCAAACTTGGCCAGCTGCTTGGCGCACTCGGCAATGCTGCCCTCCCTATCGAGCACCTGCTGGACTTTTCCCGGAAGCTGTCGCAGTTCCGTAATCAGGCTATCCAGCCGCCGGATATCAATCTTGGAATAAGGCAATGCCAGCCAGTAGAGCGCCATCAGCTGGGCGAGGAAGCTCTTGGTCGCCGCCACGCTTATCTCCGGCCCGGCGCGGGTGTAAATCACGCGGTCGGCCAGGCGGCTGGCCGTGCTCCCCACGACGTTGGTGATGACGCTCACCCGGCACCCTTCGCCCTTCAATCGCTTCATCGCTTTGAGCGCATCTGCCGTTTCCCCGGACTGCGTGACGACAATCGTTACGCTCCGCGGCGAAGTGCAGCCACAGTAGTTGAACTCGGACGCCAGCTCAGTGCGCACCGGTGTCCGGACAAGCTCTTCTATAATATACTTGCCCACCAGCGCCGCGTGGTAGGAGGTGCCGCTAGCCAGTATCAGCACGTCGCCCAGGTCAAAATCGCCTGAATCCGCCAGGCCGACGGCCTCGCCCTCGGCCACGTAGCCGCCAATGGTATCGCGTATCACCTTGGGCTGTTCGTGGATTTCCTTGAGCATAAAGTACTCGTAGCCGGCTTTCTGGGCATCCTCCACCGTCCAGGAAATTTTGTGTTCCTTGCGGGCGACTTCAGCCCCGCCATTCTTTATCTGCAGGCTATTCGCGGTGACCACGCCGATGTCATTATCCTCAAGATAGACCACCCGGCTGGTGTAGTCCAGAATCGCCGGCACATCGGAAGCAATGTAGTTCTCCCGGTCACCCAGGCCGACGATTATCGGGCTGTCGCGCCGGGCGATGACCAGCTCTCGATTGCCCACCGCCAGCACCACGATGGCGTAAGAGCCTTCCACTTCCTGCAAAGCCCGGCTCACCGCCATCTCCAGATTGCCATCATAGTATTCCTCAACCAGATGCGGCAGCACCTCGGTGTCCGTCTCCGAGACGAAGTGGTGACCGGCACGTGCCAGCTTCTGTCTCAGTTTCTGATAGTTGTTGATAATGCCGTTGTGCACGACGCAGATTTTGCCCGGGCAATCAAGGTGGGGATGGGCATTGACCCTGGACGGCTCGCCGTGGGTTGCCCAGCGGGTGTGGCCGATACCCAGCGTCCCGGCCAGCTTCGGCGTCACCTTCTCCAGCGCCTTCACTCGGACGGCGTCCTTGAAAACCTTGACCTCGCTACCGGCAACGGCAATACCGCAGGAATCGTAGCCGCGGTATTCTAGCCGGGCCAAGCAATTGAACAGCACCGGCTGTGCTTGCTTATCACCGATATAGCCAACAATTCCGCACATTCAATCACTCCAACTCTAGTACAAACGTGTCAAACCTTGATACGCCTTAAAACAAACCGTACATCTTTTAGTACGCTTGTATTTAGTACACCAGACTGCGGTCGGGCAGGCGGCCGCTGATTGTCTTCCCTTGCACCTGAGAGTAGTTGCCGATTATCGTCCCGGCCTGCGCCACGATGTTGTTCCCCAGACGGCACCCCTCCCCCACCATCACCCCCATATCCACGGTGTAATGCTCGCCATTGATTTTGACCTCGGCGAGGCTACTACAGGCGGTAAACTGTCCCTTGATAATGCTGCCCTTGTCGATGACCGAGTTATAGATAATACAGCCCGGGCCGATATTGACATCGTCGCCGATGACGCTGTTACGGATAACCGTAAACGGACTGATGACGACGTTGTTGCCGATGCTGGAGGATGGCTGGATGCAGACGCTGGGACCGATTTCGCAGTCCTCACCAATGACTGCCGGACCGGCGATATAAGAGTGGGAGCGGAGCACTGTGTTTTCCCCGATGGCGACCCGCCCCTTGACGGCGACGTTACTTTCCATGGTGCCGCTGAGATTAGGCTGCACCCGCCGCAAAACAGCATCGTTCAGGCTCAAGATATCCCAGGGATAAACGGCATCGAGCCAGACACCATCGGTGAGCGCCACTTTAATCGTTTCGCCCTGCGCAATCATTTTGTTCACCGCGGCAGGAACATCCAGTTCCGGCTCGATGAAGCGGAAAATCCCTTTGCTGAAGGCGTAGATGCCGGTGCTGATGATGTTGCTGCCCGCATCCCCCGGCTTCTCGGTAATGCTCTTCACTTCGTCGTCCTTGATATCGACCACGCCGTACCGTTTCGGGTTGTCCGCCTTCTTGACCAGCACCGCCTCCGGCGCAACGCCGACAAACTTCGCTATGGTCTCGGCTTCAATCAGGTTATCGCCGGGGAGCAGAAGAAACTCATCGGCGATGACACCCTGTGCCTGCGTTAGGGCATGAGCGGTGCCCAGTTGCCTTTCCTGGGTGACATAGGTGATTTCCACGCCGAACCGCTCGCCGGAGCCAAAGTAATCAAATATCTGGTCCTTACGGTAGCCCACCACCATCACGATGTTGCGGATGCCGTTCTTCGCCAGCGCTTCGACCACATAGCCGAGGATTGGTCTGCCGGCGATGGACAGCATTACCTTGGGCCGGTTGACCGTAAAGGGCCGGAGCCTTTGCCCCTCCCCGGCCGCCAGAATAACTGCCTGCTGCATCTAAAATAGCCTCGAATTCGGCGCGATGATGCCGCTGACCACCACTCCCGGGCCGATATGGGTGTTATTCCCAATCATAGTCCCGACGTTGATGCTGGCGTTAATGCCGGTCTTCACCCCGTCTCCGATGATTGCCCCCATCTTGCGCCGGCCGGTATTGATATTACCCACGGACACGTCCTTTTCGTCAAGCCTCAGGTTGGCAATCTTGGTTCCGGCGCCGAAGTTACACTCCTCGCCGATAACGCTATCGCCGACGTAGTTGTGATGGGGTACCGCCGTATTCTTCATTATGATTGAGTTCTTGATTTCCACCGCGTGGCCGACATGGCAACCGTCACCAATCGCAGTGTACGGTCGGATGTAGCAGTTCGGACCGATGTTGCAGTCCGTGCCGATGACCACCGGCCCGGCAATATAGGCGCCGGACCTGACCACCGTCCCCTTGCCGATGACGACCGCCCCCCTCAGCACCACGTTTTCCTCTAATGTACCATCATTCCGCCCCGTAATTCCAGTAAGGAGAGCCTCGCCGGCGGAAAGCAGGTCCCACGGGTAGCTCAGAGGCAGCCAGTAGCCAATCTCCTGATAGCTGACCTTGTGCCCTTTGCCAATCATCATCTGAAGCGACTCAGTGATTTCGTACTCGCCGCGGGGCGATTTTGGCGTCGCCGCAATCGCCTGGAAAATATCGGGGGTGAACAAATACAGCCCGGCATTGGCCAGCTTGGATGGCGGTTTCTCCGTTTTCTCGTGGATTCTGACCACCTTGCCCCGGCTGACCTCAATCACCCCCAGCCCGGCCGGGTCCTTAACCTCGATTGCCCCCAGAGTGTTCCCGCCTTTGGCGATGACCTTCTTGATGTCCCTGGCATCGAGGATAATGTCCCCATTCATCATCAGAAAGCTCTCGCCCACCATCCCCTCCGCCATCCGCAGGGCGTCCGCCGTCCCCATCTGCTTTTTCTGACTGCAGTACTCCACCTTCACCCCCCATTCCTCGCCATCGCCAAAATAGTCGCGCACCTGCTCGTCCCGGTAGCCAACGACCAGAATGAACTCGGTGACGCCAGCCTCCCGGGCGGCGAGCATCAGGTGTTCCAGGATGGGCCTATTGGCGATGGGGAGCATTACCTTGGGCCGGGTGTAGGTCAGCGGACGCATCCGGTTGCCTTCGCCCGCGGCTAGAATTACTGCCTTCAATCTATTTCTCCTTCTTCCCGCTGGCTTTAATCAAGGTGACGACGCTATCATACAGCTCGCGGACGCGAGTCTCCGTCCTGGCTTCCACAGTCAGCCTGATTTTAGGCTCGGTGCCCGAGGGCCGGACTAAGAGCCAGCCGTCCTTGAAGTCGAGCTTAAAGCCATCAGACTTATCCACTGAGACTGGCTTAAGTGACTCCAGTCTCGATGCCAGAGCGGACACGGCCACGCCGTCGCTGGCGATGCTGCCCCTCAAAATTGGGTAAGCTGGAATCCCGCCGGCCAGCTTGGATAGCTTATTCCGGCTGGCAATCGAAGCGATTTGTGCGGCGGCGTAGATGCCGTCGGGGCACAGGGAGACGTCGGGGAAAACCCACGCCCCCGATGGCTCCCCGCCAAAGTCCCCGCCTTTCTTGAGCTCTTCCGAGACGTAGTTATCGCCCACCCTGGTCCGCCGCACCTTGAACCCCATCTCTTCGATGACCATTGAGGCGTCTATGGTGGTGACAATGTCTTTGGCGCCGATTGCCCGCGCCAGGATGACCATCAGCTTATCGCCAGAAACAAAGCGGCCCTTTTCATCCACCGCCATCATACGGTCGGCATCACCGTCATGGGCAATACCCACGTCGACACCAGATTCCCTCACTGTCTTCATCAGGTCGCCGAGATTGGCCTCGGTCGGTTCGCTGGGCCGAGGGAAAATGCCGCTCGTGGGCGGGCAGTTGATTTCCAGGACCTCACAGCCCAGCCTCCTGAGGAGATGAGGCGTGATGACGGAGGCGGCGCCACCGCCGCAGTCCACGACTACCTTGACGCTCAGATGGTTGGGAAAGTCCCGCGCAATACGCTCAATGTGCTCCTCAATAGCGCGCGGGTAACCATGGGACTGCCCAATCTCACTCCAGGGAGCAACCTTAAGCGACTCGCCGAGAATGAGTTTCTCGATTTCCTTCTGCTGAGCCGGGCTGAAAGCCGAACCATCCGGGTTCAAGAGCTTAATGCCGTTGTACTCCGGGGAGTTGTGGGAAGCGGTTATCATGACCCCGGCATCGAACCTGCGGGCGGCGCCGGCGAGAGTGGGTGTCGGCAAAACGCCGGCGTCCTCGCATTTGGCGCTTGCGGCGAGCAGACCGGCGGCGACGGCATTCTTCATCGCCCCCGTGGAGGTGCGGGTGTCTCCCCCCACCACCACGTTCTTACAGACGCTTCCTACCGCCAGCCCCGTCCTGAGCGCCAGCTCAAGCAGGTCCCTGTCGAACAGCCGACGTATCCCGGAAGTCCCGAACAGTCCCATGCTGCCTAAATCTTAACCACGAATGGTCTTTATGTCAATACCACTTTCGGGTGACAAACAAAAAGAGGGGCTTTTCACCCCTCTTTAAGCTCTTTTTGGTTGAGCCGGTTAGCACTTAATCGCTTTAACGCCGAGATACTTGGCCATCAGGTCCATGGCGCAGTAGTTGCCGCACATACTGCATGCCGACCCGGTCGAGGCGTGCTGGCGGTGCACTCGGCGGGCACGCTCCGGGTCGAGCGACAGGCGTGCCTGCTCCTCCCAGTCGAGCTTCTTGCGCGCCAGTGACATCTTGCGATCCCACTCCTCCGCCCCCTTCACTCCTTTGACAATGTCGGCGGCGTGGGCGGCAATCCTCGAGGCAATCACTCCCTGCCTCACGTCTTCCTCATCGGGCAGAGCGAGGTGCTCGGAGGGGGTCACGTAGCAGAGGAAGTCAGCACCGGCCGCGGCGGCAATCGCCCCGCCAATCGCCCCAGTGATATGGTCGTACCCCGCGCCGATGTCCGTGACCAGCGGACCGAGGACGTAGAACGGCGCGCCCTTGCACAGCGCCTTCTGCAGTTTGACGTTCGTTTCGATTTGATTCAGCGGCACGTGCCCGGGACCTTCCACCATCACCTGGACGCCGGCTTCCTGCGCCCGCTCCACCAGCTCGCCCAGGGTGATTAGCTCCTCGACCTGAGCGCGGTCGGTGGCATCCGATAGACTGCCCGGTCGCATCCCGTCGCCGAGGCTCAGGGTGACATCATACTCGCGCGCAATCTCCAGCAGGCGGTCGTACTGCTCATAGAGCGGGCTCTCACGCTCGTTATAGAGCATCCAGCCGATGAGGAAAGCGCCGCCGCGTGAGACGACATCGGTAACACGACCCTGCTGTTTGAGCCGGGCAAAGGCCGCCTGTGTTACACCGCAGTGGACGGTAATGAAATCGACGCCATCGCGGCATTGTTCCTCGATGACATTAAAAATATCGTCGGCGGACATCTTGACGATGGCTTCGTAGCGGGCGATGGCCTCGATGCCCGCTTGGTAGATAGGCACCGTGCCAATCGCCACCGGGCTGGCGGCCAGGATTGCCCGGCGAGTCGCCGAAATATCGCCGCCGGTGCTCAGGTCCATCACCGTGTCCGCCTTGACATCGATGGCGACCCGCAGTTTCTTCAGCTCAGAATCGATGCTGCCGAAATCGGAGGACGTGCCGATATTGGCGTTGACCTTGGTGGACAGCCCCTGCCCGATGCCGCAGGGAATCAGGTTCTTATGATTAATGTTGGCCGGTATGACGATGGTCCCTTTCGCCACTCCCTGCCGGATGAACTCGGCGTCCCGCCCCTCCGCCTTCGCCACCGCCTGCATCTGGGGAGAGATGACGCCTTTCTTCGCCAGTTCGAGTTGAGTCATATCACTCACCTCCCAAAAAGAATAAACCAAGGGCTTTGGGCGGACCCCAGTTAGACCCCTGGTCTAAGGTTCCGCTTCCCTACCTCGCATTACCGAGAGCAGGTTCCAGGGTTGTCCCGATACAATCGGGAACTCTCAGCCCTCTTGGCACCCCTAGCGTGTCCCGATGCAATCGGGACTAAGTCGCACTAAAAACTATATCACAGGAACAGGCGAAAAGCAACGTCAGGATACGCCAAAAGTGACGAGGAAGTCCCGACTGCCAAGGGGAAAGCAAGGGGTTCGAGTCCCCTCAGGTCCAGCTTGGGTAATCTTGTTACCCATTATGAGATATTGCTAACTCGCTCTATTTACCGAAAGAATCAGTGTCTGCGTTCGGCAATTGGTAATTGCATTACCACAGTGACACCAAAGCAAGTATCATATGGGGTCGATATTTCGTCAAACTGTGTCTTGACTTACGATTCTGAACCATGCCTCTGGAATATTCAAATTACGAAGTTCCTCGCACTCATTAATTACTTCTGTCAAACGGGATGCATTTTGCCAGTATTGATTGAAGACCCTATCGAACCATTCGCTTAGAGGCTCGAAAAACTTTTTGTGCTCGCTAACTGAGTAAACAAGAGGATTCGTGTGTCCATAAATTTTTTCCGACGTAGCGCCTTTATCGACATTATAGGTATACCATCCCAATTGAATTAGCCGACCGTCAAAGTTACGGCCGCGGAAAGATGCTCTCTCCCGGTAGCACCGAATCCTAAGGTGCGGATAATGCTCTAATTCGTCATAATATGCCCTTATCTGGGCACAGATCTTCTTAGACTCATCAGTATTTACCGCATTCTTAGGATGTTGTAAAAGCAGTTGGATTTTGCAATCAACTGTGACCAAGTTACTAATAATACCATGTACTGTTGATGAGCTATACTCAAGCATTCTAGCTTTCCTGGGTCTTTGTTGTGCTATAAATAATAGAACCGGCAGGTCCGAACTGGATTGGTTTGGATACACTCCTGGGGAAGATGCCAGAATGATATTCTTAATGCTTTTAAAGTGAGAAAGGATTGATGCTATCAAAAACCCCAAAACTACGGCAGTAATCACCAGGATTACTTCTTCTGCAAAGGATGCTGGTTGAGCTAACACCCGTAATGTGAACTCCACTGGAATTGCTACAAAGAGGCCTCCAATAATTGCCTCCAGATTGTCTGTAAACCCAGACCACAGTCCTTTAAGTATGCGTTTCATCATCTACCTCCGATTTTAGCGGATTTTCAGGTAAAGCCGACGATTATATTTATTCCCAAGAGAAAGTATATATGGTGTAGTCGTTCAACACCCTCATGCAGCATTATAGTCGGTCGTATTCATAACCTCAACATATAGCCAGAGTGTAGAGAAGAAACCTATCGTTGATGGCTGACTAACAACTACTGTAAAGCCGGAATTAGCCCTTTCTTCTCAAAGAAAAGTTCGGGAACTGTCCAGCTTCCGGCGAACTCGGCATTGACATCTCCTCAAATTCTGTGAGATAATAGGAAGTAAGACGTTGGACATCCTATTTCTTACAGGAGGTGTTCATATGACCGAGAAGAAGGTGGCCGATGTAGTGCTCCGTCAGAAACGCCAGGTCACTCTCCCCAGGCAGATATGCGACCAACTGGGTATTGGGCCCGGTGACGTGCTGGAATTGACCCTGGAGGACTCCACCATCATAGCCAGGCCAAGAAAAATGGTAGCTCTGGAAGCGTTAAAAGAGATACAGCAGGCTTTCAAACGTTCCGGCATCACCGAGGAGGAACTTCAGAAGGCAGGGCGTCGGGCAAGGCAGGAAGTCGCCAGGAAGCGTTACGGTGCCAAAGTCTAAGCCACGGGTATTCTTGGACAGCAACGTCATATTCTCAGGGCTCCATTCCCCACAGGGTGCACCGGGTACTATCCTCGAACGTTTCATCAAAGGTGGTATAAGCGTGGTTGTGTCACAGCAAGTGCTTGAAGAAGTGATACGCACCATCAAAGAGAAGCTTCCCGAGGCTCTTCCCGCCCTGAAAAGACTTCTGGTAAGTGTACCTCCGGAAGTCGTGGCAGGCCCTAAGCTGGCGGAGGTAGAGCGCTGGGCAAGAAGATTATCTGTGGCAGATGCGGCTATTCTTGTGGCAGCAGTGGCGGCGCAACCCGACTACTTTGTTACTGGTGACAATCACTTCCTTGAAAGTCCATGCATCGGAGAAGAGACGGGGCTACACATCGTAACGCCGGCACAGTTCTTGAAATTTATTGAACGCGAAGAGGCATAGCAAAGCCACTTCTTTAGCTCTTTTGATAAGACACAAGCAACTCCTGTATTGCCGGAATAAGCCCCTTCTTCTCAAATAGAAGTCCGGGAACTGTCCTGAAGAGTCCCCACCAACCACCATCACCATCTGCCGTTTGCCTCACCTCAAGCGCATCTGCTATTATCTAATTGGGGAGAAAGGCGGACGAAACACCTCTCGTCGCTGACCGTGTGAAGCTCGATTGCTGATTCTCTGTCATTGTGAGTCCCGATGGAATCGGGACGTGGCAATCTCAATGAATAAGGTCAATCTGTTAGGACTGCCACGCTTCGCTCGCAGTGACAGCTTTGGGGTGATTGCTTCGTTCGCAATGACAAACTGAGGCCAGCAATGACAGAATGATGGTCCTAAAGACAACAGGAGGCGCCGGACAGGAGAAAAAACGACCAGCGCAACTCATTGACTTATCAGATAGATAGGGCTAAAATAGGTTGGTTTTTACCTGAAAAGCACCGTAAATTTTCAAAAAACCTCAGCTACAAAGCCTGAAGAAAAATTAATGAAGATTGCCATCAGCGGTAAGGGCGGAGTGGGCAAGACTCTCCTCGCTTCCCTTCTCGCCCACGAGTTTGCTCAGGCTGGCTATTCTGTCCTGGCGATTGACGCTGACCCGGACACCAACCTCGCCGCCAACCTCGGTTTCCCCCACCCCGAAAAAATCGTCCCCATCTCCGAAATGAAAGAACTCATCGCCGAAAGGACCGGGACGAAGCCTGGCCAGTCCGGCATTTATTTCAAGCTCAACCCCAGGGTAGACGACCTGCCGGAAAAATACTGGCAGGAACTCGATGGCATCAAGCTGATGGTGATGGGACAGGTGAAGCGGGGCGGCGGCGGCTGTTACTGCCCGGAAAATGTAGTGCTGAGAGCCTTAGTCAATCACCTCCTCCTTTCCCGCAAAGAGGTCGTCATTATGGATATGGCCGCCGGAATTGAGCATCTGGGTCGCGCCACCGCCAGCGCCGTGGACAAGCTCATCGTGGTCGTCGAGCCGGGAAGGCGGAGCCTGGAGACGGCCCGCGTCATCAAAAGACTCGCCGAGGACATCGGCCTCAAGAACATCGCCATCGTCGGCAACAAGGTTCGCAGCGAAACGGACAAGGAGTTCCTGGTATCGAGCCTGCCCGGGTTGGAGTTCCTCGGCTTTATCCCGTACGACCAGGCTATCGTCGATGCCGACCTGGCAAACCGGCCTGTCCTTACTGCCAGTCCGAAAGTCGTCAGCGAGGTCAAAAGAATCTTCAACACCCTCGTGCCGGCAAAACTGAAGCGAAGTAAGCTGACATAGCAATAATAAAGAAGGAGGTTGGTGTGCCCTACGACGCAGTCAAGATGAAGGAGTGGCAGATTGCCGAGGCCGCTGAGGCAAAGATGCCCACCCCGGAAGAATGGCGGATTAAGCTTGGTTTGCAGAAGGACGAACTGCTGCCCTACGGCAGAATCTCCAAGCTCGACTTCCTGAAGATTTACGAGCGCATGAAGAACAAACCGGACGGCAAGTACGTCGAGGTGACCGCCATCACCCCCACGCCGTTGGGCGAAGGCAAGACCACCACCACGATGGGCGTCATCGAGGGACTGGGGAAGCGGGGCAAGAACGTGGGCGGCTGTATTCGTCAGCCATCCGGCGGACCGACGATGAACATCAAGGGCACCGCCGCCGGCGGCGGCAACGCCCTGCTCATTCCCATGACCGAGTTCTCGATGGGCCTTACCGGCGATATTAACGATATTATGAATGCCCACAACCTGGCAATGGTCGCCCTCCAGGCCAGACTCCAGCACGAGCACAATTACGATGACGACCAGCTGGCGCGCCTCTCCCGGATGCGCCGCCTGGACATCGACCCCACCCGGATTGAGATGGGCTGGGTTTTGGACTTTTGCGCCCAGAGCCTGCGCAATATCGTTATCGGACTCGGCGGCAAGGCAGACGGCTTCCTGATGCAGTCCAGGTTCGGCATCGCCGTCAGCTCCGAGCTAATGGCAATCCTATCCATTGTCAATGACCTGGCCGATATGCGCAAGAGACTGGGCGAAATCACCGTCGCCTACGACAAGAAGGGCAAACCGGTAACTACGGACGACCTCGAGGTCGGCGGGGCAATGACCGCCTGGATGCGGAATACCATCAACCCCACCCTCTGCTGCACCGTCGAGTACCAGCCGGTGATGGTGCACGCCGGGCCATTCGCCAACATTGCCGTGGGGCAGTCCTCCATTATCGCCGATAAGCTCGGCCTGAAGATGTTCGACTACCACGTTACCGAGAGCGGTTTCGCCGCCGATATCGGCTTTGAGAAGTTCTGGAACGTGAAGTGCCGCTACAGCGGTCTCAAGCCGAACGTGTCCATCCTCGTCGCCACCATCCGCGCCCTCAAGATGCACGGCGGCGGCCCCAAAGTGACCCCGGGAGTGCCCCTCCCCGATGAATACACGAAGGAGAACCTGAAGACCCTGGAGAAGGGCCTGCCCAACCTCCTGCACCACATCAACACCATCCGCACGGCGGGCATCAATCCCGTAGTCTGCATCAATTCCTTCCCCACTGATACCAAAGCCGAGGTGATGATGGTCAAGAAAGCTGCCGAGGCCGCCGGAGCCCGCGTCGCCGTGTCCGAGCACTGGGCGAGGGGCGGCGAGGGCGCTCAGGAGTTGGCCGATATGGTCATCGAAGCCTGCAACGAGAAGAACAACTTCCAGTTCCTCTACCCGATGGAGACCAAACTGCGCCAGCGCGTCGAGAAAGTCGCCAAGGTGGTCTACGGCGCTGACGGCGTCTCCTGGAGCCCTGAGGCAGAGGCTAAAGCTAAAGCCTTCGAGGCCGACCCCAGGTTCGATGAGTTCGCCACGATGATGGTCAAGACTCACCTCAGCCTGACCCACGAGCCTTCCTTGAAGGGCGTGCCCAAAGGCTGGACTCTGCCCGTCCGGGACGTCCTGGTCTACTCCGGCGCCAAGTTCCTCTGTCCCGTGGCGGGCACCATCAGCCTGATGCCGGGCACTTCTTCCGACCCTGCCTTCCGCAGAGTAGACGTGGACGTCAAGACCGGGAAGGTCAGAGGTTTGCACGACGTAGACTAAGAAGCACTGGTGTCAGCTTGTAGAAATGAGCAATAGTAGGTTCCGGGAGTTGAGACCCTTCGCTCCGCTCAGGGTGACAGAGACCAAAGTGTCATTCTGGAGACCAAAGTGTCATTCTGAGCGAAGCGAAGAATCCAGACTGTTATGCGGACTTGCGGAACAAAGGACTAGAGGTTAGATGGCAAGGAATTTGCCCGAGAAGAAGTTAAAGGTCCACTTCGAGCCGGACAATATCGATATCTTCGTCGCTCCGGGCGAGAACCTGCTCGACGTCGCCCGGGCGGCGGGGGCGCGCATCTATGCCTCCTGCGGGGGCCAGGGCACCTGCGGCACCTGCAAAATGGTCATTGAGAAAGGCGAAGTTGAGACTACGCGCACCCGCCGCGTCTCCGACGAAGAGTTCGCCAAAGGCGTCCGGCAGGCCTGCCAGAGCCAGGTGCTCACCGATTTGTCCGTCTACATACCGGTCGAGTCGCGGCTGGAGAAGGCCGTCCTCGCTTACGAGAGGAAGGTCGCCGCCGAGACCGTAGCCACCGGCTGGCGGTATAAGCCACCCCTCACCAAGTGCTACGTGGAGCTGCCGCCCCCTACTCTCGAAGACCAGGCGAGCGACCTCTCCCGCCTCCTGCGCGGTCTGAAACAGCAATGTCATCTTAGCAACGTCGGCGTGGACTTTGACGTGGTTAAGGACCTGGCAAGCACTATGCGCAAGAAGGACTGGAAAGTCACCGTGACCACGCTGACCAGGGCGGCCAAAACTAAGGACGAGCGCCGCCGGCCCACCGTCATCGGAGTCGAACCGGGGAACACTACCCAGAAACACTACTCTCTGGCGTTCGATATCGGCACGACCACGGTCTGCGGTCAGCTCCTCGACCTCAACCGCGGCACGATTATCGCCTCGAACCTGATGTACAATGGTCAGATTAAGTACGGCGCCGATGTCATCTCCCGCATCAACCACTCGCAAAAGCCGAACGGCCTGAAACAACTGCAAACGGCCGTCGTTGACACCGTCAACCACGTCATCGACGAGTTGCTGAAACAGGGCGGCGTCAATGTCCGGCACATCGGGCACGTGATGCTCGCCGGCAACACGACGATGACCGAAATACTCCTGGGGATTAACCCCCAGTACATCCGCCTCGCCCCCTACACGCCCGTGGCCAACTTCTTTCCGCCGGTGGAAGCGCGGTCGCTGGGGATTAAGGTCCCCAGAAAGGCTTACCTCTTCACCTTCCCCGATGTGTCCAGCTGGGTGGGTGGCGATATCGTCTCTGGAGCGATTGGCTGCGGGATGCACCAGCGCAAGACGCTCACCCTGTTCATCGATATCGGCACCAACGGGGAAATCGTCATCGGCAACTCGGACTGGATGGTCACGGCGTCCTGCTCGGCGGGTCCGGCCTTTGAAGGCGGCGGCATCCGGCACGGTATTATCGCCACCGAGGGCGCCATCCAGGACTTCACCATCGACGCTAAGACCTTCGAACCCAAAATCGGCACCATCCGTGGCGCCAAGCCCAAGGGCATCTGCGGCTCAGGTTTAATCAACACCGTCGCCGAATTGCTCGAAGCCGGAGTCATCGGCCAGAACGGCAAGTTCAATCACGACCTGCCCACCAAGAGAGTCCGCCCCAGCGAGGACGGCTACGAGTACGTTATCGCCTGGGCGCCAGAGACCCAGATTGGCCGGGACATCGTCATCACTGAGATAGATATTGACAATATGATGCGCGCCAAGGCGGCGATGTACGCCGGCTACCTGACGCTGAGCAAGAGCGTGGGTATGGACTGCTGCGCCAACCTGGAACAGGTGATTATCGCCGGCGCCTTCGGCAGCAGCCTGAACATCGAAAAGTCCATCAGCATCGGCCTCCTGCCCGACCTGCCCCGGGAACGTTTCACCTTCATCGGCAACGGCTCGCTGATGGGCGCCCGCCTCACCTCCTTCTCCACCGACCTCCTTGACGACGCCCGCAGAGTCGCTATGATGATGACCAACATCGAGCTGAGCGAAAACGTCGATTTTATGAACAATTTCATCGCCGCCTTATTCCTGCCCCACACCAATACCAACGAGTTCCCCAACGTAATAAAAAGGCTGGCGGCAAGAAAGCAAGGGATAACGATTTGAGCCGAACTATCGCGGTGGCCGGCAAGGGTGGTAGCGGCAAGACCACTATCACCAGCCTGGTCATCCGCTATCTCCTGAAGAACAACTTGGCACCAATTCTGGCCGTAGACGCCGACCCGAATGCCAATCTCGGGGAGAGCCTGGGCATCGGCTTCGGCAAGACGGTTGGTTCCATCATCGCCACCTTCAACGAAGAGAAAATCAACATTCCGCCCGGAATGACCAAAGAAGTCTATCTTGAAGTCAAGCTGAACGATGTCATCGTGGAGAGCAAAGGGCTGGATTTGGTGACGATGGGGCGGGGCGAGGGCCCCAAATGCTACTGCTACCCCAACCTCCTCCTCCGCAAGTTCATGGACAGGCTGGCCGACAACTACGCCTACATGGTGCTGGACAACGAGGCGGGAATGGAGCACCTCAGCCGCCGGACCACGCAAAACGTGGACGAACTGCTCCTCATTTCCAATCACTCGGTGAAAGGCGTCCGCACCATCGCCCGCCTGCGCGACCTGGTCAAAGAGCTTCAGGTGGTGGTCAAACGCCAGTCGGTCGTCATCAATATGGTGCCGGAAAAGCTCGACCCCCTCGTCAGCGAGGAGTTAGCAAAACTGGGGCTGGAACCAGCCGCCATCGTCCCGCTGGATGACAAAGTGTATGAGTTCGACCTCAAGCAGAGACCGCTTCTCGAAATGCCCGATGATGCCAGGTCGGCGAAGGCAATCGATGACCTTATGACCGGACTGCTCAAGACGGAGAAAGCCTCGACATGATACAAGCGTACCAAATAATGATGAAAGGTGTGTTTTGTTTTAAGGCGTATCAAGGTTTGACGCGTTTGTATTAGTAAACAAGGAGTGAGTATGACTGCACAAATCATCAGTGGTACCGAAATCGCCAGGCAAATCCGCGAAGAATTGAAAGTGGAAATCGCCGACCTCAAGGCGAAGCATAACCTGGTGCCGGGTCTGGCCACCGTGCTCGTCGGCGAGGACCCCGCCTCCCAGGTCTATGTCGGACAGAAGGAAAAGGCGTCTCTTGCCCTGGGCATCTACTCGGAGCGGCACGATATCCCGGTCAAGACCACTCAGTCGGAGCTTTTGGCGCTGGTCGACAAGCTGAACAGGTCGCCCAAGATTCACGGCATCCTGGTCCAGCTTCCTCTCCCCAAACACCTCAACGAGACCGAAGTCCTCTACGCCATCGACTCCCGGAAGGACGTAGATGGATTTCACCCGATAAATCTTGGTAAACTAATGATAGGAGAACCTGATTATATCCCCTGCACCCCCCACGGTATCCAGCAGCTTCTGATTCGGTCCGGGGTGCAGATTGACGGGGCGGAGGTGGTTGTGGTGGGCAGGAGCAATATCGTCGGCAAGCCCATCGCCAATATCCTGCTGCAGAAGAAGCCGGGGGCAAATGCCACGGTGACGATTTGCCATACCGGCACGCGCGATATGGCTTTCCACACCCGGCGGGCGGACATACTGATTGTCGCCGCCGGCCGGCCTAAAGCCATCACCGCCGACATGGTGAAAGAGGGCGTGGTCGTCATCGATGTGGGTGTCAACCGCATCGGCAAGACCGCCGAAGGCAAAGACATACTGGTCGGCGACGTTGATTTTGAAGGCGTTAAGGAAAAGGCAAAAGCCATCACGCCGGTGCCGGGTGGGGTGGGCCCGATGACCATCACCATGCTGATGTTGAATACAGTACGGGCGGCCAAAATAGCCGCCGGAATTGCCTGAAAACGATACTTGGAGGTGGACTATGGGACAGGTTGAGGAGAAGAGCGCCCCAGGTCGGGAAAAAGTAGAAGTGCTGGGCGCAACTTACGAACCGGGTAAGCCTGAGGCTAAGACCGAGGGCCGGTGGCGCCAGAAAATCGGGAGCCGTCAAGATAAGCTCAAGTACCTGCAGACGGCGGAGCGCTACTGGTATGCCAAAGAAGGCTTCGGGAGCGAAAAAAGGAAGAATCCGGCCTAGGGAAAGGAGGCAAAATGGCTCTGGAGATTCCCAGGACTACCTATACCGGCAAAATCAAAGAGGTGAAGCTGGGCAAGGGCGACAAGACGGTCACCGTGGGTGGAGAGACCTGCTACCCTTTCTACCTTTTTGAAGGCAAGATGCCCAATTTGCCCCGCATCGCCATGGAAGTCTATGACGCGCCGCCTGACGACTGGGCCCCCGCCGCCATTGAACCCTTCGCTGACGTGGCAAAAGACCCCATCGCCTGGGCGCAGAAGTGCATCAAAGACTACGGCGCGGAGATGATTTGCCTCCAGCTTGCCAGCACCGACCCGAACGGGCTGAACCGCGGCCCGGACGAGGCAGCGGCAGTGGTCAAGAGACTGGCGGACGCCATTGACGTCCCTCTCATCGTCTGGGGAACGGCCAACCACGAAAAGGACACCGAGGTCTTCCGCAAAGTGGCTGAGGTCTGCCAGGGCAAGAACCTGATTTTCGGCCCGACCGAGGAAGGCGACCATAAGAAGATTGGCGCCGCCGCCCTCGGCTATCACCATACCGTGGCAGCTTCAACACCGATTGATATTAACCTAGCGAAGCAGTTGAATATTTTGCTCGGTAACCTGGGCGTTCCCGACGACTTGCTGGTAATGGACCCCACCGTCAGCGGCATTGGCTACGGCATTGAATATGCCTACTCGGTGATGGAGAGAATGAGAATGGCGGCGCTCACCCAGCAGGATGATAAGCTCCAGTTCCCCATCGTCTGCAACATCGCCAAAGAGGTCTGGAAGACCAAGGAAACCAAAATCCTGGAGTCGGAAGACCCGAAGCTGGGCGACGCGAAGAAGAGAGGCATTCTCCTTGAGGCAATGTCGGCGACACTTCTGCTGCTCGCCGGCGCCGATGTATTGATAATGAGGCACCCGGACGCCATTAAGCTGGTCCGGGAGATGATTTCCGATTTGACCGCGGGTTAGGACCAAGCAAGGAAGGGAGGTAGTTTTATGGTGGAACAAAATAAGAAAAGCATCGACCCGGCAACCCTGGAGATGATAGAGAAGGCAGCCCAGGACAAAGTGAGGGTCGTCTTTGAAAGGGCGGACACGGTGAAGGCCTGTCCCATCGGGGCGGAGGGCAGCTGTTGCAGCATCTGCGCGATGGGACCGTGTCGCGTTCCGCTTCCCAAAGGTAAAGTCGAGACGCCCGAAGAAAAGAAGCGGCGCACCGGCGTCTGCGGCGCCACCGCCGAGACCATCGCCGCGCGCAACTTCGTCCGCAAGATAGCCGCCGGGACGGCATCCCACGGCGACCACGGCCGGAAAGTAACCGAGATTTTCCTCAAGGTGGCCCGCGGCGAGGCTCAGGAGTTCGAAATCAAAGACGAACAAAAACTGCTCCAGCTGGCCCTCGACCTCGGCATACAAATCGGCGAACGCTCCAACAATGAAATTGCCATCGACATCGGTGAAAAGCTCCAGCAGGACTTCGGCCGGCAGGAAGGAGAGCTTCTGTTCCTGAAGCGCGCGCCCGTCAAGAGGCAGGAAATCTGGCGCAAGGAAGGCGTCGCCCCCCGGGGTATCGACCGCGAAGTGGTCGAGACAATGCACCGCACCCATATGGGCGTCGACCAGGACTATAAGAACCTGATGCGACAAGGAATGCGGGCGGCGCTGGCGGACGGCTGGGGCGGCAGTATGATTGCCACCGAGCTTCAGGACATCCTCTTCGGCAACCCGGCGCCCGTGCACAGCGAAATCAACCTGGGCGTGCTCAAAGACGACGAGGTCAATTTCATCATCCATGGCCACGAGCCTTACCTGGCGGAAGTCCTCGCCGTTGTGACGCAGGACCCCGAGATGGTTGAATACGCCAAATCCAAGGGCGCTAAGGGCATCAACCTCGCCGGTATGTGCTGTACCGCCAATGAAATCCTGATGCGCCACGGCGTCCCCATTGCCGGGAACTTCCTCCAGCAGGAGCTGGCTATTGTCACCGGCGCCGTTGAGGCGATGGTGGTGGACGTCCAGTGCATTATGCAGGGGCTGACGGATGTCGCCAGCTGTTACCATACTAAAATCATCACCACTGACCCCCGCGCTCACATTGAAGGCGCCACCCACATGGAGTTCGACGAGCACCACGCCATTGAATCGGCGAAGGCGATTGTCCTGGCCGTCATCGATAACTTCCCCAACCGCGGCAAGAATGTCCGCATTCCGCAATACAAGACCGATCTTATCGCCGGCTTCAGCCATGAGACCATCAACTACCTGCTGGGCGGGATGTTCCGCGCTTCCTACCGGCCGCTCAACGATAACATTATCAACGGCCGCATCCGGGGCGTGGCCGGAGTCGTCGGCTGCAGTAACGCCCGCGTCACCCATGACGACCTCCACGTCAGGCTGGTCAAGGAGCTTATCAAGAATGATGTTCTCGTCCTGCAGACCGGCTGCGCGGCGATGGCTTGCGCCAAGGCGGGACTGATGGTGCCGGAAGCCGCCAGGGAGTTCGCCGGCGAGGGCCTGGCTTCCGTCTGCGATGCCGTCGGCATTCCGCCCGTCCTGCATATGGGTGCCTGTATCGATAACAGCCGTATCCTGGTCGCCGCCACGGCGATGGTCAAGGACGGCGGCCTGGGCGACGATATCAGCGACTTACCGGTCGCCGGCGCGGCGCCGGAGTGGATGAGCGAGAAAGCCATCGCTATCGGCCAGTACTTTGTCGGTTCCGGCGTCTTCACCGTCTTCGGCGTGACCTGGCCCACTCTGGGGAGCAAAGACCTGACCGACTACCTGTTCAAAGACTACGAAGAGATATACGGCGGGATGTGGGCGTTTGAGCCGGACCCGCTTAAGATGGCAAAACTGATGATTGACCATATCGATAAAAAGCGCAAGGCTCTGGGCATCGACAAAGCCCGGGAGAGAGTCCTCTACGATATGGCAATGCGCCGTGAGCTGACCTAAGCCGAAGATACGAGGAAGGGGGATTGAGCTATGTCTAAGATTATTGCTTCCGCAGCGATTCGCGGTGCGTACAAAATAGTCGAGCAAGCCGAGACAAAATGGCGTCAGGCGATGGACAAGTGGGGCGCCAATGAACCGGTGGGCTTCCCCAACACCGCCTATTACCTGCCCGTCATTTACGGCATTCTGGGGGAAAAGGTGGAAAAGCTGGGGGATATGGAGCGCATCCTCAAGCGCTGCCGCTCTCTCCTGCCGCCACCGGTGAAGGAAAGCCATCCCCTCCCCTATCTCGCCCCGGCTCTCGATGCCGGTATGGACACCTTCTTCGCCGAGGAAATCATCGAGGCTATACGATACCTGGAAGAGCCTAACTTCTACCTCCGTGGCGAGGAAGTCACTGACGAGAATATCTGGCTCGGCGCCGCCGACGATGTTATTCTGCGCAAGCGCGGCATCGAGTTCGTTGACGGCACAGCGCCGGGGTTTGCCGCCGTGCTGGGCGCCGCGCCGACCAAGGAGATTGCCGTCCAGATTGCCCAGGAGCTCCAGCAAAAAAACATCTATGTCTTTATGTCGGCGGAGTACAACAGCAAACGCTTCTCGGAACAATTGGTCGAGGCGGGAGTGCAGATTGGCTGGCCCACCCGGCTGGTCTCCTTCGGTCCGGACGTGACGGCAACTGTCTTTGCCATGGGCTTCGCCACCCGCGCTGCCCTCTCCTTCGGCGGCATTGAGCCGGGCGATTACCGCAAAATCCTCATCTATAACAAGGACCGCATCTTCGCCTTCGCCCTGCCCCTGGGCTACGTGACCGACGAGTGGTATGCCAACGCCGCCGGCGCCGTCAACTTCGGCTTCCCGACGGTGGCGGACACGCCCATCCCCGAGATTCTGCCCTCCGGCATCTGCACCTACGAACACGTTGTTTCCAACATCACCCACGACAAGATTGTCGCCAAAGCCGTTGAAGTCCGCGGGCTTAAAGTCAGCGTGACCGCCCTCCCCATCCCGGTCGCCTTCGGTCCGGCGTTTGAGGGCGAGCGAGTCCGGGGCGAGGACGTCTACCTCGAATGCGGCGGCGGCCGCACGCCGATGGTTGAATGGGTCACCAGCAAACGGATGGAAGAGGTCGAGGACGGCCGGATTGAAGTCATTGGTCCGGAGTTGAAGGACGTCAAGGCGGGCGCCAAACTGCCGATGGCTATCGTCGCCGAAGTTGCCGGCCGAAACATGCAGGAAGACTACGAGCCAATCCTGGAGCGCCAGATTCACCACCTCATCAACTACGCCCAGGGTATGATGCACATCGGGCAAAGAGACATCGCTTGGCTCAGAGTGAGCAAACAAGCGGCGGCCAAGGGCTTGATGCTGAAGCACATCGGCACCATCCTCCACGCCAAGCTCCACCAGGACTTCGGCCGCATCTTCGATAAGCTCCAGGTCAAAATCTACACCGAAGAGCCTAAGGTCAGAGAAATTGTCGAGAAGGCGAAAGGCGTCTACGCCACCCGGGATGCTCGCATTGAAGGTATGACCGACGAGACCACGGAGATGTACTATTCCTGCACTCTGTGCCAGTCTTTTGCGCCGAGCCACGTCTGCGTCATCAGCCCGGAGCGCACCGGCCTCTGCGGCTCCTATAACTGGATGGACTGCAAAGCCTCCTTTGAAATCAACCCCACCGGTCCCAACCAGCCGGTGCCGAAGGGCACCACCCTCAACCCCAAGCTCGGGCAGTGGCAGGGTGTCAACGAGTTCGTCTTCAAAGCCTCCCGCGGTAAAATCGACCATTATAACTTTTACAGCCTCGTCAACGACCCGATGACGACCTGCGGTTGCTGCGAGTGTATTGCCGCCGTCCTGCCCATCTGCAATGGTATGATGACGGTGAACCGCGAGTACAGCGGGCCGACGCCCTGCGGGATGAAGTTCACCACGCTGGCCGGGACGATTGGCGGCGGCGTCAGCACCCCCGGCTTCGTCGGGCATGGCAAGTATAACATCACCCAGCGCAAGTTCCTCATCGGCGATGGCGGTATACTCAGAATCGTCTGGATGCCCAAGATGCTCAAGGAAGAAATCGGCGAACGGCTGGCAAAACGCGCCGCCGAGATGGGCGTGCCCAACCTGCTCGATATGATTGCCGATGAGACTATCGGCACCACCGAGGAAGCCATCATCGCCTTCCTGACGGAGAAAGGACATCCCGCCATCACTATGGAGACAATTCTCGGTTAAGAAAAGGGTGTTTAATAATGTCATTGTTATGAAAATAGGTACTCCACATTGTCATCCTGAGCGAAGCGAAGGGTCTCGGGGGGGGAGGGAGGTATCCCGTCTTCCACCCACCCCACTCCGAGATTCTTCCCCCGATTTATATAGGGGTCAGAATGACAGTAGAGCGTTGGCAAACGTTCTCGGTTAAGAAAGGAGCGATATGCCACTTACCGGAATCGAGATATACAAACTGCTGCCCAAGACCAACTGCGGCGAATGCGGTGTGCCTACCTGCCTCGCTTTTGCCATGAGTCTGGCTTCGGGCAAGGCGGAACTGGCTAAATGCCCGCACGTCTCGGAGGAAGCCAAAACCAGGTTGTCCGAGGCTGCCGCGCCGCCCATCCTCCCCATCACCATTGGCATCGGTGAGCGCGCGCTCAAGGTTGGCGGCGAGACCGTCCTCTTCCGCCACGAAAAGCGCTTCGAAAACCCGGCCGGCCTGGCGATGCTGGTCAGCGATAATATGGACGAGGCGGAAATCAACGCCCGTCTGGAAAAGACCAAAACGCTGAAATACGAGCGCGTCGGGCTGACCCTCCACCCCGACCTGGTGGCAGTGAAAAACGATTCCGGTGACGCCCAAAAATTTGCCGCGGTGGCGGGCAAGGTCAAGCAGAATAGCGACTGCCATATCATCCTGATGAGCGCCAGCCCCGATAACCTGGCGGCCGCCCTCAAAGTCTGCGCCGACCGCCGTCCCCTCCTCTATGCCGCCACGGAAGAGACCGCCGACCGCTTTGCGGCCCTGTCCAAGGAGTTTGCCTGCCCCGTGGTCGCCAAGTCATCGAGCCTGGATGGGCTTGCCCAGCTTACCGGCAAACTGATGGGACTGGGCGTCAAGAACCTCGTCCTCGATTCCGGCGCGCGCACCGTGCGCAAGGCTTTTGAAGACCAGATTGTCATCCGTAACGCCGCGCTCAAGAAATTCCGCGCCCTCGGCTTCTCCACCATCACCTTCCCCTGTGAAATGACCACCAACCCGCTGAAGGAGGCACTTATTGCCTCGATGTTCATCGCCAAGTACGCGGGCATTATAGTTTTGTCCGACTTCAAGGGTGAGAGCCTGTTCCCGCTCCTTGTGGAAAGAATGAACATCTATACCGACCCCCAGCGTCCCCTCGCCACCAAGGAAGGCATTTACGAAATCAACAATCCCAAAGACGATTCGCCGGTGCTCATCACGTCGAACTTCTCCCTCACCTACTTCATCGTTTCCGGCGAAATTGAGAACAGCAAAGTCCCCTGCTGGCTGCTGGTGAAAGACACGGAAGGGCTTTCCGTGATGACCGCCTGGGCCGCCGGCAAGTTCGGCGCCGATACGATGTCCCCCTTCGTCAAGAAGTGCGGCATCGATGTCAAAGTCAAGCACCGCAAGCTCGTCATCCCGGGCTACATCGCCTCGGAGAGCGGCGGGCTGGAGGAAGAACTGCCCGGCTGGCAAGCAATGGTCGGCCCGCGCGAGGGCGCTCATATCCCTGCCTACCTCAAGAACTGGAAAGTTTAGGAGGGCAAGATGATTCTCATCGGGGAAAACATCAATATTATGTCAAAGACCATCGGCCCCGCGCTCAAGGAGCGCAACCCTGCGCCAATCCAGGAACTGGCGCAAGCCGAGTTGAAGGCCGGAATGGACTACCTCGACCTCAATATCGGGCCTGCCCGCAAAGAGGGCGACGCCCTGATGCAGTGGGCGGTCGATACCGTCCAGAAAGTTGCCAGTAAGCCCCTCTCCCTGGACACCACCAACTTGACAGCGATGGAAGCCGGCCTCAAGGTGGCAAAGAACGTCCCCCTGATGAACTCAATCTCCCTCCAGCCCGATAGAATGGAGCAAGGACTCACCCTGGCCAAGAAGTACAACGCCGACCTCATCGGTTTGCTGTGGGGGGCGGAGGGGATGCCCCGTGACGCCAACGAGAGAGCAATGCATGCCGTCGACTTTGTCTATAAGGCAAACCAGCTTGGCATCCCCAATGAGAAAATCTGGATTGACCCCATCGTCAGCCCCATCTCCGTGGAAATCAACCAGGTCAAAGCCTGCATCGAGTTTATGATGATGCTCGCCGAGATTGCCCCGGGATGCCAGTCGGTCGTCGGCCTGTCCAATATCTCCAACGGTACGCCGAATAATCTCCGCCCCTGGCTCAACCGCACCTACCTGATGATGCTGATGCGCCACGGCCTTCATTCCGCGATTGTCGATGCCTTTGACACCGATTTGATTAAGATTGCCCGCGGGGAAAGAGCGGACATCGTCAGCGTGGTGCACCAGGTAATGGACGGCGAAAAGCCTGACCCAGCCTCGCTGACGGAAGAGCAGGTCAAATACGTCAAGAGCACCCGCGTGCTCACCGGCGAATCGCTTTACTCTCACTCCTGGCTGGAAATCTAGTGCTCAGGGGCGTTGATTGACGTTCAGATACTTCCAATGCCAATTCAGTTTCCCCTCTCCCTCGATGGGAGAGGCCAGGGTGAGGGTGAAGCATTATGGTTAGACGTGTGGCTGGCTGCATGGAAATTCCCCCTCACCTTAATCCTCTCCCGCGCGGGGGAGAGGATAGTACAAATGATGGAGATTCCCGCAACTGGGGCTGACAAAGGATGGAAGTCAAGAACAAGGACTACGGCTACGGGCTGGCGCTCAAAATTGCCCGCGACGAGCTTGCCCATACCGATATTGCCGAACAGTGCCGCCGCAGCGGCGCTGAGCATCTCCCCGACCAAAAAGCCGTCGCCGTTGAATTCATGAATCAGCCTTACCAGATTTCCCTGCCCGATGGCGAGGTGACCGTGGCCGGTCGGGAAGCGCCCGTGCCGGAGAAGATTCTGGTCCTGCACTATTTCCTCCAGGCAAAAGATATTGCCCTCACGAATGACCTGATTAGCTTCAAAGAGCTCCCCGAAGGCTCTGGCTACTACCATACCTTCTACGCCCGCGCCATCAAGCCCCTGGTCAAGCAGTTTGGCCGCGAACCCCGCAGACTGGCTGAGGTCGCCGCGATTTTGGGCGGCCGCCCGGCCAGCTACGGCGACGTCTCGGTGACGATTGATGGCTTCAAGAAGGTGCCGGTGACGCTCGTCCTGTGGCGCGGCGATGACGAGTTCCCGCCGGAAGGCAACATCCTGCTTGATAGCTCGATTTCCCATTACCTGCCCGCCGAGGATATCATCTTCCTCTGCCAGACCATCACCTGGCGACTGGTCAAGGCGTCCGGCGAGCCTGCGGCAAATTATGACAAAACGAAGAAATGAGCTATAATACTTTGCGGAGGCAGCCCTGAGCATGATTAATGTAGTTATTGACGGTCAGCGCATTGAAGCCAGCGAAGAGCTGACGGTGCTGGAAGCCGCCATCAAAGCCGGTATTTACATCCCCACCCTCTGCTACCACCCGATGCTTTCTGTCGAGGGCACCTGCCGCGTCTGCCTCGTCGAAATCGAGGGGATGCCCGAGCTGGCAAAGTCCTGTGACACCAGGGTTGCCGAAGGCATGGTGGTCGCCACCGATTCTCCCCTACTGGCCGCCGAGCGCAAAGAAGCGCTCAAGAAAGTCCTCGCCGAGCATCCCTGCGGCTGTCTCATCTGCGAACGGCGCAACCGCTGCAGTCCCTATGACGTCTGTCTCCGCAACGTTGCCGTGAACCAGCGCTGCGTCCTCTGCCCCCAGAACGAGCAGTGCGAGTTACAGCAGGTGACCGACTACATCGGGCTGGAGGCGGAGGAGTTCCAGTGGAAGTACCGCAACCTGCCCGTCGACACGGAAAACCCGCTCTACGAGCGCGATTACAACCTGTGCATCGCCTGCAACCGGTGCGTCAAAGCCTGCAAAGAGCTGAGAGGTATTGAAGCCATCAAGCTCGTCGACCACGATGGCTCGAAGTGGCCTGAGCCTTCCGATGGCAAGACGCTCATCAGCGCCGGCTGCAAGTACTGCTGTGCCTGTGTCGAGGTCTGCCCCACCGGCGCCCTCATCGATAGGCCGGCCAAGTACAACCCCATAGTCAACCGGGAAGAGATTACTAATCCCTGCAGTTATGCCTGCCCCTCCCACATCGATGTCCCGCGCTACGTCCGCCTCTGCGGTGAGGGCAAATTTACCGAAGCGCTCGCCGTCATTCGCGAGAAAGTCCCCTTCCCCGGCGCGCTGGGCCGCGTCTGCATCCACCCCTGCGAGCAAGCCTGCCGGCGCGAGATGATTAACGAACCCATCTCGATTAAGTCGCTGAAGCTGGCGGCGGCGGAACGCGGCGAGCCGGACTGGAAGCAGTATGCCAAGAAACTGCCGGCCACCGGCCAGAAAGTGGCCGTGGTTGGCGCTGGGCCCGCCGGACTGACCGCCGGTTATTACCTGGCCAAGCAGGGACACTCCGTGACCGTCTTTGAAGCCTTGCCTGTTGCCGGCGGTATGATGAAAGTCGGCATCCCGGACTACCGCCTTCCTCCGGAGAAACTCGAGGCGGAAATCGATGACATCAGGGCGGTCGGTGTCGATATTAAGCTGAACACCAGGATTGAATCCCTGGACGAGCTCTTCAAGAAGGGCTACAATGCCATCTTCGTCGCGCCCGGCGCCCACAAAGGTCTCAAGCTGGGCGTGAAGGGCGAAGAGAACAAAGGCGTTATTGACGGCGCCACTTTCCTGCGCGAGGCCAAACTCGGCAAGGCCAGCGTCGGCGAGAAGGTGGCCGTCGTCGGCGGCGGCAACGTGGCTATTGATGCCGCCCGGACCGCCGTCCGGCTCGGCGCTAAGAAAGTCTGCATCGTCTACCGCCGCACCCGCGCCGAAATGCCCGCCAGCCCGGAGGAAGTGGAAGGCGCCCTGGAAGAGGGTATCGAGATAATGTTCCTGGCCGCTCCGGTCAAGATTGACCCGGATGCTGGCAAACTGAAAATGACCTGTGTCAAGATGGAACTTGGCGAACCGGATGCCAGCGGGCGGCGTCGCCCAGTGCCGGTTAAGGGTAGCGAGTTCCCCACGGAGTACGATACCGTAGTCGCCGCCATCGGACAGATGCCGGATATACCGACTGGCTTCAACCTTAAGGTCGATAGAGGCAATATCATCAAGGCTAATCCCGATACTCTTGCCACCAATGTACCGGGAGTCTGGGCAGGTGGCGATGCGGTCAGCGGTCCCGCTTCGGTCATCGAAGCGATTGCCGCCGGCCGGAAAGCCGCGTCGGAAATAGATAGGTATCTTGGCGGCACGGGAGATATCGAGGAAATACTGGAGCCGAAACGCCAATATAACCCGTGCGTGGGCAAAGAAGAGGGCTACTACCACTGGGAGCGCGCTAAAATGCCCGCCCTGGCGCCGGAACAAAGAGTCAAGAGCTTCGTTGAAGTCGAGCTTGGCTTTGCAGAGCCGGCGGCGCTCAAAGAAGGCCGGCGCTGTTTGCAGTGCGCCATGAGGAAGCTCATTAAGCCGCCGCCATTACCGCCCAAGAAGAGTAAGAGCAAATTCTTCAAGCGCAAGGTCGCCGCTCTGAGCCGGTGATGTCCCGCGCCTAGAACTGAGAAACATAGTGCCAGACCAGATAACTGCAATTCTGTCCCGCCACACCGGACAGAAAGATGAGCTCATTCCCATTTTACAGGAAGTCCAGGAGGAGCTTGGTTACCTGCCCGCCGCAGTTCAGCGCGGAGGCAAAACTTTTTTGGGGGAAAAATAAAATTTCCCAGTCATTCGATTCCGGTAAAAGCGCCAAAACCGACCAAGCCCTCGGCAGGTCTGCCCATAAGTAATAATATATGGAAAAGATTGTTTTAACTATTGACGGGCAACCAGTAGAAGTCGAGGAAGGCGCCACCGTGCTGGAGGCAGCCCAAACTGCCGGCATTTATATCCCCATCCTCTGCCATGACGCTGACCTAAAGCCGACCGGAGATTGCGGGCTTTGCCTCGTGGAAATTGAGGGAACGCCGGGACTACCCACCGCCTGCACCACACCTGCCACCAATGGCATGCGGGCACACACTAATACGCCCCAAATAAATAAGGCTCGCCGCACTGCCCTTGAGCCAATCTTAACGGAACACCCTAGTGAGTGCCTGGTATGCAATCGGAGGGAACGCTGCGGGCCTTTTGATATTTGTTTGCGTGACGTGTCGGTAAGTGACCGCTGTGTCATCTGTCCCAAAAACAAGAATTGCGATTTGCAGCGAGTGGTTGATTACATTGGCATTACTGATTTGCCCATTCATTACCAATCTCGGTCGCTCCCGGTTGATAACAGTAATCCCTTCTTCCACCTTGACCGTAATTACTGTATCCTTTGCCGCAAGTGTGTCCGCACTTGCCGTGAAGTCAACGGTGTGGGAGCCATAGAGATAGCTCCCGGCAAATACCGCGACCAGGTTAACCCTATCGATAATAAGCGATTCATTGAATCAATCTGCGAGTCCTGCGGTGAATGTGTGACACGCTGTCCGGTGGCGGCGCTCGTCCCAAAACAGACGATGATGCCCACGCGGGAAGTCCAGACCACCTGCCCCTACTGCGGCGTCGGCTGCACGATGTACCTGGGCACCCGCGGCGACAAGATTGTCTCCGTCCGCGGCGACCGCTCCAATCCGGCGAGCAAAGGCCGTCTCTGCGTCAAGGGCCGCTTCGGCGCGACTGAATACATAACTCACCCCGACCGCCTGACCAGTCCGCTGGTGCGCACCGGCAGCGAGTTCACCCGCGTCTCCTGGGACGAGGCGCTGAACGAGGTTGCCGGCAAGCTGAGCCAGTACAAGCCGGAGGAAGTGGCCGTGGTCTCCTCAGCCAAGTGCACCAACGAGGAGAACTATGTCCTCCAGAAATTCACCCGCGCCGCGCTGGGGACGCACAGCATTGACCACTGTGCCCGTCTCTGACATTCCCCAACTGTCGCCGGTCTGGCGACAACCTTCGGCAGCGGGGCAATGACCAACTCCATCACGGACATCGCCGATACGCGGTGTATGCTAGCCATCGGCACCAACACGACGGAAGCCCACCCGGTCATCGGCTTTGAAGTAAGAAAGGCAGTTCGTAAAGGGGCTAGGCTTATCGTCGCTAATCCCCGCGAGATTGAACTTGTCCGCCACGCTGAACTCTGGCTAAGGCAGAAACCGGGCAGCGATGTCGCCCTCATTATGGGGATGTGCCGCGTCATCGTGGATGAAGGCTTGCAGGATTCCGCCTTCATCGCCGAGCGCGGCGAGAACTTTGACGCCTTCAAAGAATCGCTGAAGAAGTTCGACCTCGATTTTGTCGAGAAGACTACCGGCGTGCCCAGGGGTCAAATCGTGGCCGCGGCGCGGATGTTTGCCACCTGCAAACCGGCCTCCATTTTCTACGCGGTGGGCATCACCCAGCACACTCACGGCACCGATAACGTAATGGCAATCTCCAACCTGGCGATGCTCACCGGCAACATCGGCAAGCCGGGCGCCGGCGTGAACCCCCTGCGTGGCCAGAACAACGTCCAGGGCGCCTGCGATATGGGCGGCCTGCCCAATGTCTATCCCGGCTACCAGAGCGTGGCCGACCCGGCGATGAAGCAGAAGTTCGAGGCGGCCTGGGGCTACCCGATGCCTCCGGCCAAACCCGGCCTCACCATCACCGAAATCTTCGATGCCGCGCATGCCGGCAAAATCAAGGCGCTGTACATTATGGGCGAAAACCCCATCCTCACCGAGCCTGACGCCAGGCACGCCGAGGAGACCTTGAAGAAGCTCGAGCTGGTGGTGGTGCAGGACTTTTTTATGACCGAAACGGCGAAGTTCGCTCACGTTGTCCTGCCCGGCGTCACTTTTGCCGAGAAGGACGGCACCTTCGTCAACACCGAGCGCCGCGTCCAGCGCGTCCGCAAAGCCATCGAGCCTATCGGTGACGCCAAACCCGACTGGTGGATTATCTGCCAGCTTGCCCAGAAGATGGGCAAGACGAACGGCTTCACCTTCAACCACCCGTCCGAGATTATGGACGAAATCGCTAAAGTCACCCCGAGCTACGGCGGTATCTCCTACCAGCGGCTCGAATCGGGCGGCCTCCAATGGCCCTGCCCCACCGCCGAGCATCCCGGCACGCCGATTCTCCACACCAGGATGTTCACCCGCGGCAGGGGCAAGTTCATGCCGCTGGAGTACCGGCCGTCCGCCGAGATTCCGGACCAAGACTACCCCCTGGTGCTCACCACCGGCCGCAGCCTCTTCCAGTACCACACCGGTTCGATGAGCCGTCGCGTCAAGGGCTTGAACGTCTTCCGCAACGAAGAGCTGGTGGAAATCAACCCGCAGGACGCCGAGTCGCTGGGCATTGCCGACGGCGAGAAGGTCAAGGTTATCTCGCGCCGCGGCGAGGTGGTGGCAAAGGCAAAGGTTACCGAGGTCTCGCCGCCGGGCGTGGTCTTCATGACCTTCCACTTCGCCGAAAGCCCGACCAACCAGCTGACCAATCCGGCCATCGACCCAGTGGCAAAGATACCCGAATTCAAGGTGTGTGCGGTAAGAATCGAAAAAGACGGCGGCTCGAACAAATAAGGGACACCGGAGGACACTGACATCGCTAAGTTCAACGTCCGCACCCTTTTCGCCGGGATGGTGCCGCTCTTTGTCTTAGCCCATTTTGCCCACCACCTGGTCACGGCGCTGCCCGTGCCCCTCCTCCCCTTCGTCCGGGATGAGTTCCATCTGGACTACACCCAGTCCGGCCTGCTTATCTCCGCTTTCAGCTTGACTTATGGTCTAAGCCAGATGCCTGCCGGCTGGTTCGCCGACCGCATTGGCGCGCGCATCCTGCTCACCTCAAGCATCCTCGGTGTCGGTATAACGGGACTGTTTGTCGGTTTCTCCCAGACCTACCTGATGCTGATTATCGGCCTGATTCTGATGGGTATCCTGGGCGGCGGCTATCATCCCGCCTCCACGACGGCGATATCGACATCGGTGGAGCCGACGCGGCGGGGCTGGGCGCTCGGCCTGCATATGATTGGCGGCAGTGTCTGCTTCTTTCTCGCCCCCCTCGTGGCCGCGGCGCTGGCGGCGGCCTGGGGCTGGCGCGGTCCTTACATCGCCCTGGGAATTCTGTCCATCCTCTTCGGCATCTTTTTCTACTTCATCCTGAAGCGCCGGATGCTGAGCAAAGAGGCGGAACTCAAAGCCTTCCACGCCGAGGTGGAGACGGCCCCGGTGCCGGGCCAGATGCGCCGGCTCATTACCGTCATCGTCCTGAGCACCTTCATCCAGTCGGCCATCATGTCGACGGTCTCGTTTATCCCGCTGTTCCTGGTGGATCAGTATGGCGCCGGCAGAGGTCTTTCCGCGGCTTCAATCTCCATTGTCTACTCCTGCGGTCTGTGGGCAAGCCCTCTCGGCGGCCATTTCTCCGACCGCTGGGGCAGAATCGTGATGAGCACGCTGGTGGCACTGCTAGCGGGACCGGCCGTCTTCATGCTCACCGTGGCGCCTTACGGCGCGGCAACTATCGTGGTGCTCATCCTCATCGGGATGCTGATGTACATCAACACCACCACCGCCCAGGCTTATGTCGTTGACCACACCCCGAAGCGCCGCCGCTCTACGATGCTGGGTGTATACTTCTTCGGCACGATGGAAGGGAGCGCGATACTGACGCCAGTCATCGGCTTTTTCATTGATAAGTGGGGTTTCTATAGTGCCTTCACTATAGCCGCCGTCGCGATGCTGGCGGTGTCCCTTGTCTGCGCCTACTTGCTCCGCGGCAACCGCAGAGAATAGCCAGCTTTACGCCTCTCCTGCATTTGCTGGTTCTTATGTCATTGCGAGCGAAGCGAAGCAATCTCTATTAATTGAGATTGGTTACCAGTTTCAAACAAAACCAATGAGACCTTATCCTGTATCCTGTTGACACTGCGCATCGAATAGTCTAATCTCTAGACACATGAATTACGCTTTCATCATCGTCGCTCTGCTCGCCGCCTACCTCCTGGGCTCGGCACCGGCCGCCTACGTGATGGGACGACTGCGCAAAGGCATCGATATCCGACAGGTGGGCAGCCACAATATGGGGGCGATGAACGTCTTCTACTCCGTCGGCTTCGGCGAGGGGCTGGCCGTTCTGGCTTTTGACATCGGCAAAGGGGCCGCTGCCGTGGCTCTCGCCCGGCTTATGGGCACCCCCGAGCTTGTCCAGCTTCTGGCCGGCCTGGTGGCGGTGGTGGGGCACAATTTCCCAATATTCCTGAACTTCAAGGGCGGGCGGGGCGGGGCAACCTGCATCGGCATCCTCATTTACGTCATGCCGTGGGGCATTCCCTTCTACCTCGGCGCCTTTCTGCTTATTCTAGCCGTCACCCGCTTCCCCACCCTGAGCTACAGCCTCGCCTTCCTCAGCTTCTCATTCGTCGCCTGGCTTATCTACCACCGCTGGGAGTTCATTGTCTTCGCCATCGTGCTCATTTTGCTCCCCGGTATCCGCTACCTCCCCCGCATCAAAGAGATGCGCGCTAAAGGGGGCAGCTGGGGACACGTCGTCTATCGCAAGGGTATCCGCGATAGGCTGTAGCGCCGACGCCAGCAATTACCTATCGCCGACCATTCGCCCCGGTTCCATCGGTGCTCAACGCTTGTGATAAATGCGTTTTCTGGCTTTTCAGGTCAGCCTGACACAAGATACATGACTCGGTTCAGAGGCGGTCGGGTTCCGAAACCCGACCCTACAACAGTGGTGATTACCGATTCCCTATCTTTTCCACACGCCATTTGAGTTCAAACTGAGTGAGAGAGTATACTAAAAACACAGTCTGGAGAGAGGAAGGAGTAAACGGTTTCCATGAGAAGTGACAACATCAAAAAGGGAGTTGAGCGTGCCCCGCATCGGGCAGTGCTCCGCGCGCTGGGCTGCGGCGACGAGGACATCAATCAGCCGTTCATCGGCGTGGTCAACAGCTTCACCGAGATTGTTGGCGGCCACATCCACCTGCCAGTGATTGCCGATGCCGTGAAACAGGGCATCCGCGCCGCCGGCGGCACCCCCTTTGAGTTCAATACCATCGCGGTGTGCGACTGCCTCGTGATGGGGCATGTCGGTATGAAGTACAGTCTCGCCAGCCGCGAGCTGATTGCTGACACCATCGAGGTGATGACAGAAGCCCACCAGTTTGATGGCCTCGTCTTCGTCCCCAACTGCGACAAAATTACGCCGGGCATGCTGATTGCGGCGATGCGGCTGAACTTGCCCTCCGTGTTTGTCAGCGGCGGTCCGGCCCTGGCGGGCAGACTCGCCGGCTACCCCGACCTCGACCACGCCTGCATGAGTGAGGCGGTGGGGATGGCGGTGGCGGGCAAAATTGATGACGCCGAATTGCTCAAGCAAGAGAAAGCCGCCCGGCCTACCTGCGGCAGTTGCTGCGGTATGTTCACCGCCAACACGATGAACTGCATGACCGAGGTTATCGGTCTCGGCCTACCGGGCAACGGCACCATCCCCGCCGTCTGGGGACAGAGAGTCTCCCTGGCCCGTCAGGCGGGTCGACTGGTTATGGACGTGCTGAAAAAGGACATCCGCCCCAAAGATATCGTGACCAGAGAGTCTCTTCTCAATGCCTTCACCGTGGATATGGCGGTGGGGGGCAGCACCAACACTATTCTCCACCTCCTCGCTTTCGCCAAAGCGGCGGGCATTCCCTTCACGATGAAAGACATCGCTGAAGTCAGCGCCAGGACGCCTTACATCTGTAAACTGGCTCCGGCCAGTCGGAAGCACATTGAAGACCTGCACATCGCCGGCGGCATTCCCGCGGTGATGAAACAGCTCAAGGGTCTGCTCAACCTCGATGCGAAGACAGTGACCGGCAAGACCATCGGCGATATCATCGAGGCGGCCGTCGTTGAGGACGATAGCCTCATCCGTCCCATCGCCAAAGCCCACGCCCAGACCGGCGGCCTGAATATCCTCTTCGGCAACCTGGCGCCGGACGGGGCGGTCATCAAGGGCGGCGCCGTCGACCCCGAAGCAATGGTCTTCCGAGGTCCGGCCCGCGTCTTTGACAGCGAGGAAGCCGCTACCAAAGCCATCAAAGGCAAGAAGATAAAGTCGGGCGACGTTATTGTCATCCGCTATGAAGGACCGCGCGGCGGGCCCGGTATGAGGGAGATGCTCATCCCTACTTCTCTCATCGTCGGTATGGGCTTATCCACCAAGGTCGCCCTCATCACGGACGGGCGCTTCTCCGAAGCGTCACGCGGCGTGTCCGTGGGCTACGTCTCGCCGGAAGCGGCGCTCAAAGGCGCCATCGCCGCCATCCAGGACGGCGATATGATTAACATCGATATTCCGAACTCAAAGCTCAACGTTGAGCTGACGGACAAGGAAATCAAGAGCCGCCTGGCGAAGCTGCCCGAATTCGAGCCGAAGATTAAGACCGGCTACCTGCGGCGCTACGCTGAGAATGTCGGCCCCGCCTCCGAGGGCGCGGTCTTCTTCAAGGACTACCAGAAGTAAGACAGCAAGAGAGGGGAGGCGGTGAGCCTCCTCTCCTCATTTCAGCGAAGTCCGCCCGAAGGCAATAACCAGTTCTGTCGCTCCTCAGAAATGCACCCCGTCTGACAAGGGAAGCTTATTCATTTCAGGCTAATAGTCTATTCCTCTCTGTGAAAGTACTCCTTTATCATAAGGGTGCTTAATCCTCGTCATCTCCGTAACTAAATCAGCCGCCTCAATAAGCCTGCGTTCAGCGTACCTACCGGTGAGGATAAGCACCACCTTTTCTGGTTTATTTTTTATCAGGTCTAAAACATCATTGACATCTAAAAGCTTCCAGCTAACGGCCACATTTATCTCGTCGAGTATCACGACATCACAATCGCCGCTTTGGATTACGTCACGAGCTTTCTCGAGCCCTTTTCTGGCTTCCTCTTTATCCTCCGGCTCAACGTTGCGTGGGTCAACAAAGCAATCCCGACCAAAAATACTGATGTCACAGTTTGGGAAACGGGCGAGAGATTCTCGCTCGCCATAGGGGTAGTCACCCTTCATAAAGTAAACAACGTGAACCCGCATTTTATGCCCCAAGGCACGCAGGGCTACACCGAGAGCCGCTGAGGTCTTACCTTTGCCATCACCGGTAAATATCATCACCAAACCTTTTTCCGAGGGCGGGGCGGAGAGATTCGGCTTTTTCTCTTTATCCATCAAATGTTATTTCCCTTCTTTTAGTTTGTTGATAAACTGATTAACCACCCTGAGGGCAGCCGAGTAAGGATTGGTCTTTCGCTGCAGAAGGTGGTCAATTACCTTCTCGAGGTAATTCTCGTCCAGCAGGCTGTTTACATAGTCTTTCATAGAATGCTCAATAATCTCAACCAGTTCGCGCTTTGCTCTTTCTCGCCGACGTTTGACAAGTTGCCCGCTTGAGACAAGAAATTCTCTATAGCGGAGGATTTGGGTAATTAGCTCCTCGGTGCCTTTATCACGAAGTGCCTCAGCTAAGACAATGCCTGGTTTCCAATCATCAGGAGATTTGGGTTTCATGCTGAGCATGTCATCTAGCTGTAGCTTCAAGGAGTCAGCACCATCCCAATCTGCCTTGTTAATGACAAAGATGTCAGCCGCTTCCAGAATGCCCGCTTTCAACATTTGAACCGCGTCGCCAGAGCCTGGGGCCAAAACTAGAATGGTAGTATCCGCCACTTTGACAATCTCAATTTCAATTTGCCCCGAGCCCACTGTCTCCACCAGGATAATGTCTTTGCACATAGCATCCAGAATATGGATGGTGCTGGTCGTTGCTTTGGATAAACCACCGCCCCAACCCTTAGTAGCAAGGCTTCTAATGAATACGCCCTTGTCGGCGCTGTGTCTCTGCATCCTGATACGGTCACCGAGTAAGGCGCCTCCGGTAAAGGGGCTACTTGGGTCAACAGCAACAACCCCCACGGTCATATTTCGTCTTCTAAAGCCTCCTATCAGGGAGTCAGCCAACGTACTTTTGCCGACGCCAGGAGCGCCGGTCAACCCGACAACGTAGGCTTTACCGGTATGAAAGTAAAGGCTACCCAATTCCTTGATTGCTTCAGGGATGCCATCCTCAATATCGCTCATGAGTCTGGCGGCAGCTCGAATGTCGCCTTTGAGTATTCTATTGGTCAAGTTCGTTGCCATCTCAGTCAAGTTCACTAGTACTTAGTTGTGCAATTCAGCCGCATAATCAGGAGTGGTTTTCAAGCTTAGCAGTCCCCCTTTGAAATGGGTAGCCATGTAACGGTGACTGTTGCCACTAGGTACTAGTTGGTTTTGCGTTATCCTCTATCCATCTTATTATTTCCCTGAGAGTCACACCCGGCAAGAATATCTCTTTTATACCAACCTTCTTCAACTGAGGAATATCTTCAGCGGCGATAATTCCCCCGCCGATAACAGTGATGTCACCGGCACCATTTTCCCTTAGTAGTCTGACTACTTCAGGGAAGAGATGCATATGGGCGCCAGAAAGGCAGCTAAGACCAACCAGGTCAACGTCCTCTTGTATTGCGGCGTTGGCTATCTGCTCTGGTGTCTGGTGTAAACCAGTATAGACCACCTCAAAACCAGCGTCTCTCAGACCTCGGGCAACAATCTTGATCCCTCGGTCATGTCCATCGAGACCTGGCTTGGCGACTAGGACCCTTAGTTTCCTCTCCGATTTTATTTGTCTCCCCACTTATGCCGTTACCTTCCTTGACTAAAAATATCCAGGATCCCGGTATTCGCCAAAAACCTCTCGGTAGACATCGCAGATTTCTTGTTTAGTACCGTAGGCTTTTACTGCCTCAATCACATACGGCATGACATTTTCTTCGCTTTGGCAAGCGGCTTTAAGGTCACGTAAAGTCTGCCCAACTCTCCGACTATCCCTCACTCTCCTTACTTCTCGCAGTCTTTTGACCTGCCCTGCCTCTACCTTTTCATCAACCTTCAAAAGTTCAATTGGGCTATCTTCCTTCGCCACGTATTTATTCACTCCCACCACCACCCTTTCCAGATTGTCAATCTGCGTCTTGAAATTGTAGGCGGCGTTAGCAATTTCTCTTTGGGGATATCCCTGGGCAATAGCAGTCACCATTCCCCCGATTTCGTCAATTTTTTCGATATATTTCCAGGCTTCGGCTTCAATCCGGTTAGTCAATGCTTCTACGCAGTAGGAACCAGCAAGAGGGTCAATGGTATTGATAACGCCAGTTTCCTCCGCCAGAATCTGCTGGGTGCGCAAAGCAATAGTCGCCGCAAACTCTGAGGGTAAGGCACATTCCTCGTCGAAGGAATTGGTGTGCAAAGACTGTGTTCCACCAAGTACTGCCGCCAGCGCCTCAATGGCAGTGCGGACAATGTTATTGTAAGGTTGCTGGTGAGTTAGGGAGCAGCCCGCCGTCTGGGTATGGAACCTCATCCACCAAGACCGAGGCTGCTTTGCTTTGAACCTGTCCTTCATTATCTTCGCCCACATCCTTCGAGCTGCCCTGAATTTAGCGATTTCCTCAAACAAATCCATATGGGCATCAAAAAAGAAGGAAAGTCTCGGCGCGAAAGCGTCAACATCAAGCTTCTTTCGCCCAATCACATCCTGGACGTAGGCAATTCCGTCTGCCAAAGTAAAAGCCAGCTCCTGAATGGCAGTAGCACCAGCTTCACGCATGTGATAACCGCTAATGCTTATCGTGTTCCACCGGGGAACATACTTAGTACCAAATTCAATAGTATCGCTGATTAGCCTCATTGAGGGCTCAGGAGGACACATGAAAGTCTTTTGAGCGATGAACTCCTTCAGCATATCATTTTGAATGGTGCCTGTGACCTTGTCCCAACTGGCCCCTTGTTTTTCGGTGGCGACGAGATACATTGACCAGAGAACACTGGCCGGAGGGTTAATGGTCATGGAAGTGCTCACTCTATCCAAGGGGATATTTTTCGTCAGAATTTCGAAATCGGCTAGAGTATCAATCGCCACCCCGCATTTGCCCACCTCACCCCTGGCTCTTGGTGAATTAGAATCATATCCCATTAATGTCGGAAGGTCAAAAGCGGTACTTAAGCCCGTTTCACCTTCGGCTAATAACTGGTGCCATCGTCGGTTGGTATCTTCAGCGTTGCCGAAACCCGAGAACATCCGGAATGTCCATTCTTTTCCCCGGTACCCAGTGGCCTGACACCCTCTGGTAAATGGATAAGAGCCAGCGTAACCGATATTATTGGCGAAGTCACAGTCCTTAATATCTTCCGGAGTATATATCGCGTCCATAGGTAAGTTGGAAATCGTAGAAAACCGCTTTGCTACAGAGTCGTCGGTCGTCTTCTTGACCTCCTTCAGCCACTTCTGCTTGCCTTGACGCGCTTCCAGCAATGTCTTATCGCTAAACATGACTACCTCTCCTTCTCCTCGCGTCAGTCAAACGCGCAATTCCGCTCTGCTTCGGTCTTCTCTAATTATGAATGGAATTATTGACTTGTCAAGGCGAGCAGATTGGTGGAAAATAACATATTCTTGCGTTTGTCCAACTCTTTTGCGCGCCTACCAAAGAATATTTGCACTAATGCAACTGTTACCAGAAGAAAAAAGACCAAAGGCAACAGAAAGCAACTTTTCTAAATCGCTATGATGAGTTACAATGTCTCCCAGTTGATGTAAGCAAGGTCACTGGGATGGCGCCCGGTCGGAAGCTCTCCTATTTATGCGCGGAAAAGCTCCCCACACAGCTGATTTCCCAGCCCACAACGGGTATCCTGGTCAACTGACTGACTAGACGCCTGCAAAAGTAAATGCCCGTTTTGGATTCTCCACCGTGATGGTGTTGATGACATCTTCCGTCATGCCTTTGGCCCGCATCCAGGGGATAACATTTTCCGGGATGTGAGCATAGCCGGGGCCACCGTAGCATACCAGGCGGTACTTCATGCAGGTGTCCGTTGTGATGAAGATTTGATTTAAGAATCCTTTGTCAATCAGTCGTATGATATACTTCACTCGCGCCGCATCATTGGGAACGTCAAAGACGCCGTAGCGCCGCGGGTAGTATCCTTCCAGGGAAAAGCAGTCAAACTCCAGGTAACAGCCTGCCTTTGCTATCTCAACCATGGACTCAAAAGAGTATGCCGTGCGGTCAATATGGTCCATAATCACGCGGCTTAAATCGGCGCCGGCTTTTTCAAGAATCTTGATAATCTGGAGAGGTGATTCCTCAAGGCGACCAGGATGGACGTTCAGAACAGCACCCGTTGCCCGTTGGGCTCGTGCGGCGGCACGCAGCGACTTGATTTCAATATCGTGTAGAGGCCATGAGTCAGCGCCTATTTCCCCGATGACGCCCGGGCGGATACCGTCTGTGCCCACCGTGACGTCACGCATTATGTCTTCATAGATTTCGTCCTCTGACTTCTGTGCCAGGACCCGGGCACAACCGGAATCCATGGTATAGTAGCCGCTGCCCATGATGATATGGAGTCCGGTGGCGCGGGAAATCCTGACCAGAGCATGAGGGTCGCGTCCCAATCCCCAGTTCGTCATGTCAGCAATCGCTCTGCCGCCTGCCTTCTTGAAGAGCGTCACCTCTTGGGTTAACATCGCTTCATCGTCCAGCATCAGGTTATCAATGTTTTCAAAGAGGTGAAATCTGAGCCAGCCGAGCATCTCCAGAGACACTTTCTTGTGTGCCATGATTCTTGCGGTCATGCTTTCGTCTGGTAGCTGAAACCGCACTGAGAGGTCAACAAGGATATGCTCGTGCGTCAAGGTGAACCCGAGCTCACCAGGTTGAATTGGGCCCAGCACTGTCTGAATTTTACCGTTCTGTTTCGCCGTCATTTCTATATACCTCCTCGTTAGTCAGATGAACTATTATGCTGGCATATACAGCCAGCATAGATAGCGTCTATTTTGTGGCTCAGACAGGCCCATATTGTTTAGTTGCAGCCCCTTATCATGTCTCTTCGTTCAGAATACTTCTTGTCTTAATATATGCCGACACCAATTCCAACGCTCATAAGCAGGATGATTCTTGCTCTTAGTAGTGACAAACCAATTTTTCGGGAATAATTCCTCCAAGAGTCTCATTTGTAATTCAAAAAACTGTTTTCGTTCCATAAAGAGACCGCAGCCACAATGATAGCATAGGTTATGCTCTGACTAGATACCTGCCCAGTTTCCTCGTCAAGACCACCTGATCAAGAAAACAAGCGCCCTGCACTAATCAGAACCAGTCTGCGACGTTTTGCATATAAGAGTCAGCATGGCTGATGTGATGCTTATCTTGCAGGGGCAATCTTGTCCAGCTTGTCTTTGAGAATCCGCACGGAGAGGCGGCCGCTGGAAAGTACGGGCACCTTGCGGCTGGACTCGGGCAGATTATCGACTACCCGCTCAATCGAGGGCTGAGGTATGACGACCACCTTGACGCTGCCCATCAGGTCCTTCAGGCACTTCGAGACGATGCGGTCGTGAGTGGGCCAGTCCTCGGCTTTCAAGGCTTCAAGTCCGCCCTCGCACAGCACTTCTTTTAATTGGACCTTCTTTCCTTTGAGGGCAGCCTGCTCTCTTATGATTTCCGAGGCGGTAGCCAGCGCGCCGGGATGGGTGGCGAGGATGCCTATCTGGTCGCCCACGCCCATCGCCTCGTCAGCCACGATTTCAAGCACGGCGATGACCGGGATGCCGGCGAGTTTCTGCACTTCTTCTGCCAGACGGCCGAAGGCGGTGCAGGTGAGCATCACGATTTCCGCGCCGGACTCCTTGGCCGAGGTAGCGAGCCGCGCCAGGCGCCGGACGACGCTCTGGTGAAGCGACTTAGCCGACATCGAGGGCAAGCCCTCATCGACCAGGTGGACAACCTCGACATCGGGCATAATGTCAGCGCTGAGCTTCTTGAACAAATGGGCGTTGGAGCACATGGCGTGTATCATACCGGCTTTTCGACTCATTGCGCACCTCCGGTTAGTTTGTCTGCCCTAGTTTACCATTCGCGGGCGGAAAAAGCATAGCCGCCGAGACTCTTCTATGGTCGTTGCTTGCCCCAGGGCTTGTGAAAAAATGACGATTGGAGAATCTCATTTCATTGATTGATGGAATCTTTCACAGGCTTTCAGTTTGACAGGCGCAGGGCGCACGGGGAATAATAGGGTAAACGGGAGAGAGATTGTCAGACGCTTATTTAGATATTGAGACCACGGGCCTGTCCTGCGGAAGCGCCGGTATCACCATCATCGGCATTTACCTGGTGAATAGCAGGCGGCGCAAAATGGTGCAGCTTGTCGGCAAAGAGGTGACTCCCCAGAGCCTCCTCGAGGTGCTGGATGGCGTCGAGACTATCTACACCTACAACGGCTCCCGCTTCGACTTGCCCTTTATCGCAGGCGCTCTGGGGGTTGACCTGACCGGACTGTTTCACCACCACGACCTGATGTACGATTGCTGGCGGTGCAACCTGAGGGGCGGCTTCAAGGCGGTGGAGCGGCACCTGGGCATCGCCCGGGAGACGGTGGGTATTACCGGCTGGGATGCCGTTGTCCTGTGGCGTCAGTACGCGAAATACGGCGATGCGAAAGCCCTGGCAACGCTCCTGAAATACAATGAAGAAGACACGATGAACCTGAAGCTCTTGAAAGAAAGGTTGAGCGAGCTTTAGCAAGGAGGTTAGAATGGCTCTCACTTTGGACAAAATCAAGAAAATGGGGGTGGTGGGGGCGGGACTGATGGGGCACGGCATCGCCCAGTCGTATGCCCAGTATGGCTATCCGGTGACTATCACCGATACCGCCAAACAAGCCCTGGCCGGAGTCAAGAACCGGATGAAGGCCAACCTGGAGACGATGGCCGAGGGCGGACTCTTCCCCAAAAGCCAGATGGAGGCAATCCTGGACCGGGTCACGGTGGCGGAGAGCCTGGACAAGGTGGTGCGGGATGCCGACTTCGTTACCGAGGCGATTTTTGAAAACCTCGAGGCGAAGAAGACGCTTTTCCGCGATATGGAGAAGTCCTGCTCGCCGGAGACCATTCTTGCCAGCAACACCTCGTCTTTCCCGATGACCGAAATCTCGCTGTTGATGAAGAAGCCTGAGCGAGCCATCGTCACGCACTGGTCGAACCCGCCCTACTTCGTGCCGCTGGTAGAAGTCGTCCCGGGCAAAAAGACATCGGAGGAGACTACCCGGACCGCCTACGACCTCCTGGTCAAAGTCAAGAAGGTGCCGGTCCGCCTGAAGAAAGAAATCATCGGCTTTATTTTGAACCGCGTCCAGGTGGCGATGAACCGCGAGGTCTACTACCTCGTCGAGCAGGGCGTGGTCAGCCCCGAGGATATGGACAAAGCGATGATGACGTCGCTCGGTTTCCGCCTGCCGTTCCAGGGTCCGCTGCAGGTCAGAGACCTCGCCGGGCTGGAGGTGACTCTCAAGGTGGATGAAGTCCTTCTGTCCGAAATCAACTCGTCGGCGCAACCCAGCAAATTGCTCCAGGAAAAAGTCGCCCGCGGTGAGGTCGGCGTCAAAAGCGGCAAAGGTTTCTTCGACTACACGCCGGAGTCTCTCGCCAAAGTCATCCGCAACCGCGACCGCCATTTCATCGGCCTGCTGAAGGAACTTTATCTCAAGTGAAGCTAAGGCTCATTGCGCTGGCTCTTCTGCTGGTAGTCCTCTTATCAGGCTGCCAGACCAGTGAGCCGGGAGTCCTTTCCCCGGGTCAAGTCACAGCGTCTATGTTCGGGCAGGTGGTCAAGGTGACGGGCAAGGTCAGCCTCGCCGTGGAGAACCCCTGGGGGCAGGGTGGTATGTACGCGAAGCTGGAGGGGGGCGGGGGAGCGGTGGGGGTGCGCGTCCAGGACGATGTCTGGCTCCCGATGAGCGCCGCGGACAAGGCGCGGTTCCAGAAGGGAAAGAGGCTGACGGCGGAGGGAGTGCTTTTCCAGGCAGGGAAAGAGTTGGTCGTCATCTACGGGAGGACCGCACTGTAAACCCGATGTCACATCGGACGAAGCGTGGCAATTCCAAAGGTAGTTGATTTGTTGAGATTGCCACGCCCCGATTCCATCGGGCCTCGCAATCCTCCACGCCGATTTCATCGGCACCCCAAAGTACGAAAATAGCACTCTTTGTCATAGTCGGGCTTGACCCGACTATCCAGCCTTCACCCCATCCCCATCTGGATTCCAGCTTTCGCTGGAATGACAACTTACGATTCTTATTTTCAGGGTAATGGCAGTCTGGTAACAGACCTAAACCAGACCGCACTAGATTCTTTCTTGACAAACTAACCCCCCACCGACTACGATGGAAATGAGGTCGTGCTAGACGGGGAGCTAGCGGTGCCCTGAACCTGCAATCCGCTACAGCAGGGTGGAATTCCTCGCTTGAGGCTCTTGTCTGGTAGGACTGCTTGAGCTAAGTGGTGTTGAAGGCTGGGTCCTATGCGACAGAACGCTATGAACCCCGTCAGGTCCGAGAGGAAGCAGCGGTAAATAGTAGTCTCTGGGTGCCGTAGGGCTACCTGGCTGGAGCCGCTGGCCCGGGCAAGCTGTCAGGCAAAGTCGAGAGGGGGGTGCACGACCTCTCTCTGAGATACATGACCGAAACGCTCCTCACGCAGACTAAGAAGCTCCTCCGCTCGTTCGACCTGAAGGCGAGAAAGCGGCTGGGACAGCGCTTCCTCGTCGATGGCTCAGTCCTGAGAAAAATCCTTTCCGCTGCCGAAATTACCCCGCAGGATGTCATCGTTGAGGTCGGCTCAGGGCTTGGCATCATGACCGCCGAGTTGGCCGAACTGGCCGGCTGGGTTGTTGCCGTTGAGCTGGACGATAACCTGGCGGCGATGCTGAAACAGAACCTTGCCTCATTCAGCAATGTTACCGTCATTAATGAAGACATCCTCAAAATCGACCCTGCCAGCCTGCTCAAAGAACCCAGAATCCCCACCCCCAGGTACAAGGTCGTGGCGAACCTGCCTTACTACATTACGTCGCCCACCCTGCGCCATTTTCTGGAAGCCACCGTCAAGCCGGAGCGAATGATTGTCATGGTGCAGAAAGAGGTCGCCCGGCAGATAGTCGCCAGTCCCGGCGACCGCAGTGTGATGAGCATCGCCGTGCAGTTTTACGGCAAGCCGGGTATCGTCGACTACGTGCCGGCGCGGGCTTTCTATCCCGCCCCGGAGGTCGATTCCGCCATCCTGCGCATCGATGTCCACCTCCAGCCGCCCGTGCCGGTGACGGACGAAAAGAGCTTCTTCGAGGTGGTGCGGGCGGGTTTCACCCAGCCGCGCAAGCAAATCGCCAACTCCTTAGCGCAGGGTTCGGGATTGCCCAAGGCGGAGGTGCGCACGCTTCTGGAAAAAGCCGGCGTCGCGCCGGAGCGGCGGGCGGAAACCCTGACCCTCGAGGAGTGGGCGAAGCTGTGGCAGGTGTTTCAGGAGAGGCAGACCTAGATGCTGACTGTGCTGGCGCCCGCCAAACTGAATCTGACCCTGGAAGTCCTCGGGAAACGACCGGACGGCTACCACGAAATCCGCAGCGTCATCCAGACCATCAGCCTGTGCGACACTCTGCGCTTTGAGCTAAGCGCAGATGTTAGGATAAGCTCAAACCTGTCGGAATGGTCGGCGGAGAAGAGCCTGATGGCGAAGGCGGTGAGCTTTCTGCAAAAGACCACGAGCGCGGCTAAGGGCGTCAAAATTGAAATCACCAAGAACATTCCGCTGGTAGCGGGGTTGGGAGGAGACAGCAGCGATGCCGCGGCGACACTGAAAGGATTGAACGAGCTGGGGGGGCTGGAACTGGACGGCGACGAGCTGGCGGAACTGGCGACCCAACTGGGTTCAGATGTGCCGTTCTTTCTCTATGGCGGGACGGCGCTTATGGCGGGGCGAGGGGACATTATTACTCCTCTGCCACCGCTCCCCCACCATTACTTCGTCCTCGTCCCGCCAGACATCCCGCCGCCGCCGGACAAGACGAAACAGCTTTACGCCAGCCTGAAGTCCAGCCATTACACAAAGGGGGAGGCCACGGAGAAGCTAATGGGGGCGCTTGGAGGGGGTGGGGGATTTGACTCATCGCTTCTATTCAATGTCTTTGAGAACGTCACCTTTGACGTGTTCAGAGGATTGGCCGACTACCGCGACCTTATGTCGAGGGCGGGAGCGGAAAATGTTCACCTGGCGGGGTCGGGGCCCACCCTGTATACGATGGCAGAGACAGAAGCTGAGGCGGATGGGATTTTAGAAAAATTGAAGCGGGTGGGCGTGAAATCGCATCTGGCGGAGACACTGGCGGCGGAGTGGTGAACCAAGAGCGGGGCGTCTAAGAGGGGCGTCAGCCCCCTCTTCCAAAATTCTTCCCCTTCCCCGCACGGATTTCTTTGGGGAAGGGGTCAGGGGATAGGGTACCTCAAAAGCCTTGCAAAACACCCTGCCCCTTAGTTGAACACCACCGAATATAGTATACTTCTTAATATAAGGAGGAGCTGAAATGGCAACAACTCTCAATAATCTGCTGGCGGCTTTCTCTGGCGAAAGTCAGGCTAACCGGCGCTACCTGTTCTTCGCCGAGAAGGCGGAGAAGGAGGGTTTTCCCCAAGTGGCCAAGCTATGGCGGGCAATCGCCGAAGCCGAGACGGTGCACGCCCGCAACCATCTCCAGATTGTCGGCGTCGGGACGACCAAGGAGAACTTGATTCAGTCAATCGATGGCGAAGGTTTTGAGTTCCGCAAGATGTACCCGGAGTTCATCGAGCAGGCGAAGGCCGATGCCAATCGCCGGGCGGAGAACACGTTCGACTGGGCTAGGCAGGTCGAAAAAGTCCACCACAAGCTGTACGAGGACGCCCTGAAAGCGGTTGACTCCGGAGCGAAGATGAAGGAGTCCGCCTACTACGTCTGCCAAGTCTGTGGTATGACGGTGGAAGGGGAAGCTCCGGACAGGTGCCCCGTCTGCAACGCGCCTAAAGCCCGGTTCACGAAGGTAGACTAGCCTAGCCTTCAACTCTCCATCAGCCAGAAATTTGCGACACAATATTATTAAGTAGAATGAAAAAATTCCAGATGGTGTCATCTATTAAAGATAGGCTACAAATACTGTGCAAGAAAATGAAAGAGCCTATCTATAATAGCTACGTGAGAAAACGTGTCAAGCGCTTAGTTAACGAACTTGAGAAAAGGGATATAAAGGGCTTAGATAAATTTGTGCAAAGATTGATAGATAATGCAGGTGATAAAGAAGCATACCTTGACATTCTTATGGAGGGACGATTTGCCAAGATACTCTCTAGAAACAGTTTTTCTGACATTCAAATAGAATTCGCAGACAAAGGACCTGACATTAAGGCAACTTGGAAAGAGGAAACAGTTTACTTTGAGATAACAAGGAAGCGTCCTACGAACGAGGACAAAGGAATACAGGATAATGCTAAGTTTATATCGCCATCTACAGCGAACAAAGTAATCAGCAAAATTCTTGAGAAAATACCACAGCTACAGACTGCTCAATTAAACGTTGTGGTCATTTGGAGTGACACAATAACTTTGGGCACACACGAATTAGAAGAAGCCTTCGAATATATTCGCCAAGAAATTAATGATGACCAAAAGAAATATAAAGACTTAAGTGGTGTATTGCTAACTGAGGGTGGCGGAGTTAACATAGGAACTTTTAAACAGTTTTATTTGTTCAAGAATGAAAAAACTTCCAAACGGTTGGAGACGGACATTGCTAAGAAACTGGAGTCTCTACACGAGCAAGACGTCAATAGACTCCAAAGAGAATGGGATGCTATATACGCCGTAATCAGGAGAATGTCCTAAACGGTCAATTTCTCACCGGCAGCACATAGGCAGCCGTTTTGCCGTACTCGTCTGGAGTCCAGCCCACGGAGCGGCCGCCTGTCGTGTCAAAATACCAGTAGCGCCGGCCTTCGTAAATCCAGGAGTTGCCGTACTCCAGCTCATAGTAGTTGACGCCCACGCCCATATGGTCGAACTTCTCGAAGAGAAGCAAGGACACATCGTAGCCCATTCGGGAGAGGATGGCTGTCGCCAGAACCGAAGTGTCTTCGCAGTCACCCTGCTTTTCGAAGAGGGTCTCGACCGGGTAGCGCGGGTACTCATTCCGATAGGTGGTAACGGAATCCTCGGCGTAGGCAATGCTCTGGACGAAGGAGAGGATGAGGCTGAGTTGGTCCTTGCGGTCCAGGCCCTTCGCGGCGGCGGTCTTTTTGACCCTCTCGATTATCGCATCTATGATATCGTCGTCCATTGGGTCCTCAGCCATCTTGACGTAATCGAAGAAAACCTGTGGTCTTGGTTTCTCGCGGTAGTAAACGTAGCGGCTCATAGGAAGCTCGAGCGTCCAGACGATTTCGCCCCACCGCTTGCCATCGATGATGTACGTCTGCGTGACATTGATATTAGGCACGTTCTGTATGCCCCTGCCCAGTCCCGGGACCTGTCCGGGCGGCGCCGCGCTCTCCGCCGGTTGTCCTTGCGGCTCTTGAGCCAGGCTCTCCGCTTCAATTGGTGCTCTAGCGTCTTCCTGCGGCGACGCGCAGGCGGATAGAACAAAGACCAGCACCACCAGAGACAGAACCAGTCGCCTCATCCCACACCTCCCAGCCATTTCTTCACCAGTTGCTCCTCCCCGCGTCTATCCTTAATTCTACCATTTAGGCGGGCGGCAAGGAGCCGTGCCAGAAGCTCTTTCATCCTTATGCCCGGCGTAATGCCCATTTTCCGCAGGTCGTTGCCAGTGAGAGCAGTCCGGACGTAACGCAGTTTGCTCGAGTATAAGTTCAAACGCTCTCTGACCAACGGCGAGTCGGTGGCGACTGAATTGGCGGTAATTGCCGCCGGCGAGAAATCGTGAAGCAGGGCGTAAACCACACCGGGACGGATTCCCGGCTTTGCCAGCGACTTGAGTTCCGTCTTCAGACTTACGGTATCTCTGAGCGTTTGGGCGACTGTCTTGGGCAGGCGGAGATAGGCAACCAACTGCTCCACTTCCTCGGTCGTCAATCGATATGCCAGCAGCGCGAGGTGCAGTCCCACCGGCGGCGGCTCAGGAGCGATGCGGCGCGCATGGGCAAATTTCCCGGCCAGCCAGTCGTCAGCCTTGAGTCCGGGATGCACTCTCGCCAGCACACCCAGCTCACCTGCGCGGCGGATGGCTTTCTCGGGGTGTTCTTCTTTCAGCGCCAGCTCCAGTTCGTGGCGGACGCGGTCGCCGCTGATGGTGTCGAGGTAATTAAGATGGCGGCTGAGCAAATCGAGCGTCACCGGCTCCATCGAGAAATCGAGTCTCTGCTCATAGCGCACCGCCCGCCAGATGCGGGTGGCATCATCGATGAAGCTCCTTTCGTGCAGGATGCGGATGAGCTTGCGTTCGAGGTCGTCACGGCCGCCGTAGAGGTCGAGAAGCTGGCCGTAGCGCGCCGGGCTAAGCTCAATAGCCATCGCGTTGATGGTGAAGTCGCGGCGGAAAAGGTCGTCCTTGATAGCGCCGGGTGTGACGGTGGGAAGGGCGCCGGGCCGAGCGTAGGTCTCCGAACGCGCCGTGGCGATATCGATGCTCCATTTGTCGCTCTGGACTTTGGCGGTGCCGAACCGGGTGTGGGTTATCATCTTGCTCCAGAAAACCCGGGTAAGCTCATTGGCCAGGCTGATGGCATCCCCCTCCACCACCAGGTCGAGGTCGAGGTTGGTCCGACCGAGCAGAAGGTCGCGCACGGCGCCGCCCACCAGGTAGAGGTTTTCCCCCCGGCGCTGGGCAATCTCCCCGACGGCCTGAACTAAGTCGGCAAGCTCCGCCGGGAGCCGGGTTTTCAGTTTGTCGGCTAAATTAAGTGTGGCTGTCCTGGCCATAAGCTCTGCCTGTAATCCGCATTATAGCACAGGACCAGGCGCTCAGGTTAGGCAGGTGGCAATGCGGCGAAGCCGCGCCGACCTCTTGACAGTGGCACTGAATAGAGTAGTTTTAGGGTAATCGGACAGAAGGAGGTGAGAGATGGCACAGGCAAGTGCTGGCTATCCCGTGACGCTCAAAGCGGAGCTGACTTCCCCGCCCGGGCGCTGGTTGTGGCTGGTGAAGTGGCTCCTGGGCATTCCTCATTTCATTATCCTCGCTTTCCTGTGGATTGCGGCTTTCGTGGTGACGGTGGTGGCTTTCTTTGCCATACTGTTCACGGGGAAGTACCCCAAGGGACTGTTTGATTTCAACGTCGGCGTGATGCGCTGGGCGTGGCGGGTGGAGTTCTGGAGCTACGGTGTCCTGGCTACGGATAAGTACCCACCCTTCAGCCTCTGGCCCGCCGATTACCCGGCCGATATCCAGGTGGAGTACCCGGAAAAGCTATCGCAAGGTCTGGTGCTGATTAAGTGGTGGCTGCTGGCGATTCCGCACTACATCATCGTCAGCTTCTTCCTGGGCGTGGGAGTCCTGGGGTGGCAGTGGGGGCAAGTAAAGATGCAGCTGCCCGGCCTGGCCTACATATTGGCCCTTTTTGCCGGTATCTACCTGCTTTTCACGGGCAAATACCCGGAGGAGATTTTCAAGCTGACGGTAGGGATGCACCGGTGGGGCTACCGCGTGTCCGCCTACACCGGGCTGATGACGGATAAGTACCCGCCGTTCCGGCTGTGGGACTAGGGCAGGCCCTTCGGCAGACTCAGGGTAAACGCTGGCACCTGGGGCAAAAGTAGGTGCCGCGATTGCGCACGGCGATGCGCTGGAGCAGCGTGCCGCAGCGGGGGCAGTTTTCCCCGCGGCGGTGGGCTACCATGAACCCCTCGTGGGCGGTGCCCAGCTCACCGCTGGGTCGATAGTAGTTGACGATGCTGGCGCCCTTGCTCTCGATGCCGGCCCGGAGCACACCCTGAATGGCATGGTGGAGGCATTCGATTTCGCCTTTGGTAAGGCTATCGGACCGCCGCAGGGGGTGAATCCTGGCGGCGAAGAGGGCTTCATCGGCATACATATTGCCGACGCCGGCAATGACACCCTGGTCGACGAGCACCGCCTTGATGGGCGCTTTGTGCTTTTTCAACCTTTCCGCAAGCACGTCCGGCGTGAAGTCAGGTTCTAACGGTTCGGGGCCGAGTTTGGGGATGGCAGTCTTTTCGTCCCGGGTGAGCCACATCGCCCCGAACTTGCGCGGGTCGCGGAAGAAGATTGTCCCTTTGTCCAGCTCGAGGATGGCGTTGGTGTACCTGGGCGGTGCCGAGGAGTCCGGGCTGACGAGGAGGGCGCCGCTCATCTTGAGGTGGGCGATAAGCAGGTCGCCACCGTTCAGGTGGAAGATGAGGTATTTACCGCGGCGGCTGAGTCCCTTAATTTTCTGGCCGATGAGTCGCGCGCGGAACTCTTCGAGTGAGGGCTGTTTGACCAGCTTCTTCCAGGATACGGAAATGTTGGTGAACCGGCGGCCGATGACGTGGGGCGCCAGCTCATTTTTTATGGTTTCGACTTCCGGTAGCTCAGGCATATCCTCTTTCCTTTACTCTAAATCTTAGACCCTGCGTCAGACTTTCGAGACTGCTTGTTATCTTTGCAGTATACCTGACTTGTCACAAGCCCAAGTTCTCTAGTATTCGAAGGGTGATGGTGGAGTTCTCAACCTGGTATTCGGATTTTCGCGGTCTGTTTCCCATTTGGCCGGATTGTATTTGACATATTCGCCGATTTGGTGATACTCTCTTTCACTTCGAATTACATGTTCATAATAGCTGCGTTGCCACACTGGTGTGCCTTGAGAGTGTCTATGTTCGTTTATTCTCCGTGACGAATACGTCTTGAACGCGCGGACTATTTCAAATAATGGTTGTTTGCTCGTAGGGTCGGGTTTCGAACCCGACCGCCCATCTACGCCGTGAATACTTATAATCCCGTGAACATGATTGGGCATGACTATAAATATCTCATTGCTTATTTCCGGGAAATGAAAGGGGATATCTTTCCAGCATGCCTGGGCGATTTCTCCGTACTCATTCAGATTGACTAGGCCATTCTCGATATTACCGAAAAGGCATTGCTTTTCATACGTACAGATGGTTACGAAGTATGCTCCCGGCCAGGAGTAATCATAGCTGCGTAATCTTACCCGGCGGCGTTGAGGATACAGTTCTTCAAGACTCTTATCGTTATGCATTATTGGGTTTAGAGGCGGTCGGGTTTCGAAACCCGACCCTACAATACAGTCGGATTTTGAATTTCTATTATTTCATTTCTCCCCAATTTTTCCCCGTCTTGAGGTCGACCTTAAGCGGCACATCGAGCTGGATAGCAGACGACATTATTTCGGGGACGATTTTCCGCATTGTGTCGATTTCGTTTTCTGGCACTTCAAAAACAAGCTCATCGTGCACCTGGAGGAGCAGTTTGCTCTTCAGCTTCTGGGTTGCCATCTCGCGGTGGAGGTTGACCATCGCCACCTTGATGATATCGGCAGAGGTGCCCTGCACGGGCATATTGATGGCCATACGCTCGGCGGCTTCCCGGATGATGCGGTTGGTCGAGTTGATTTCCGGGATATACCGCCGCCGACCCAGAATGGTCTGGACGTAGCCCATCTTCCGCGCCTGGTCTTTGGTCACCTGGAGATACTCTTTGACTCTGGGGTACTTCTCAAAATAGGCGGCGATGAACTTGCTGGCTTCCTCGCGGGAGAGTTCCGTTGCTTGCTCCAGGCCGTACTCGCTCATGCCGTAGATGATGCCGAAGTTGACGGTCTTGGCGAGCCGCCGCATATCCGCTGTTACCTTCGCCGGCTCGATGCCCAGGAGCAGGGCGGCGGTGGCGGTATGAATGTCCTCATCGTGGCGGAAGGCATTGAGCAGGCCGGGGTCCTGGGAGAGGTGGGCGAGAGCGCGCAGGTCAATCTGGGAGTAATCGCCGGCGAGGAGGATGCAGCCGGGTGAGGCAAGGAAGGCGCTTCTAATCCTCTTACCCAGTTCGTCTCGAACCGCGATGTTCTGTAAGTTAGGGTCACTCGACGAAAGACGCCCTGTCGTCGTTAATACCTGATTGAAGCTGGTATGTAGTCGACCTGTCTTCGGATTTATTTGGGCAGGCAGAGCGTCAACATAAGTTGATTTTAGCTTAGCCAAATGGCGGTATTCCAAAAGAGTACTCACAATCGGGTAGTCGTTGCGCAGGTTTTCCAGCACTGAAATATCAGTGGAGAAAAAACCACTTTTGGTTTTCCTGCCCGATGGCAGTTTTAGTTCGCCAAATAGGACCTGTCCTAACTGTTGGGGCGAGTTGATATTGAACTCGCGACCGACCGACTCGTAAATTTGCTTTTCGAGCTTTGCCAGCTGGTCACCAAGCTGTTGCGACATTTCGTTAAGGAGTCCGGTGTCAATGGCGACGCCGTTCCTCTCCATCTCCAGTAAGACCGGCACAAGCGGCATTTCGACGTCGGCAAACAGCTTCCACAGACCTCCTTCCCGCAGGTCACTGCCCAGGAGTTCGGACAGGCGCATCGTGATATCGGCGTCGGCGCAGGCATAGTCGGCGGCCTGCTTGATTTCGACCTGGGACATTGCCAGCTGTTTGGGACCCGTGCCGAGGATATCGGTAATCTGCACCATTTCCAGGTTGAGTCGACTGAAAGCGAGGTTCTTCAGGCTGAGCGACTTTTCGTTGAGCAGGTAAGCGGCGACCATACTATCGAAGCTCACGTTGCTGACGTTGACGTTGTTTTCCGCCAGAATGGTCATATCGAATTTACCGTTGTGGGCAATCTTGGGCAGGCCGGCGTCTTCCAGAAGGGGCTTGATTTTCTCGAGGACCTGGGGGAGGGGCAGCTGCTGGATTTCCTGCAAGCCAATGTGCCCGACCGGTATGTAATAGGCCTCGCCTTTGGCCGGCGAAAAAGACAGCCCGACGAGGTTGGCGGTCATCGGGTCCAGACTGTCAGTCTCAGTATCGAGGGCGAATGTCCTGGCCTGAGACAACCGGTTGACCAGTCCATCAAGAGTCTCGGCGGTGTTGACGATGCGGTAGTCGCCCTCCGGCGGTTTAGTCTCGACTTTGGGCCGGTCAGTACCGGCGGGGATAAGGGCTTCGAGGTCGCGGAGGCGGGGCAGAAGGCTGGTAAACTCAAGCTCGCGGAACATCTCAGCCACGGTATCGTGGTCGAAGTGGTCGATGCGGCACTCTTCCAGGTTAAGGGTAACAGGCACATCCGTCACGATGGTGGCCAGCTCCTTGCTGCGAAGGGCATCGGCTTCGTTCCCCTTCAGGGCGGCCTGGGCGCGGGGTGGGGTGACCTTGTCCAGGTTTTCGTAGATTTTCTCGATGCTGGCGAACTCCTGGAGCAATTTGACCGCCGTCTTATCGCCGATGCCGCGGACGCCGGGGATATTATCGGAGGGGTCGCCGACCAGTCCTTTGAGGTCGGGGATTTGCTTTACGGTGATGCCGTACTTCTCGGTGACGGCGGCTTCATCGTAAAGCATGGTATCGCTGAAGCTTTTGCGGGGTTTGGGGTAGAGGACTTTGACTTTGGGCGAGACGAGCTGCATCGTATCGGCATCACCAGTAACAATGATGACGTCGATGTCCTTTTCCGCCGCTTGCTTACTGAGCGCGCCGAGGAGGTCATCAGCTTCGTAGCCTTCCATCTCGAAGATTGGGATGTGGAAGGCGCGGACAAGCTCGCGCACCTTCTCAATCTGGTTGACCAGCTCCTCCGGGGCGGGGGGCCGATGGGCCTTGTACTGCTCGTAAATCTTGTGGCGGAAAGTGGGCGCTTTCTTATCGAAGGTAACGGCGTAGTGGGTGGGCTGGAGCTCGGTGACGACTTTGAGGAGCATCAGGGCGAAGCCGTAGACGGCGCTGACAATCTCGCCGGTCTTGCGGACGGTGAGGGGACTTTTCTCGAAGGCGTGGTAGGCGCGGTGGATGAGGGCGTTGCCGTCAAAGAGGACCAAGAGGGGTTTTTTCACGGTCTAATTATAGCAGAGTGAAGTGCCGGTGGCATCATTGAACCTATCCCCTTCAGGGTGAACCCTTCTGGGTGAACCCCTGACCCCCTTCCCTTGGGAAGGGAAGGGGGAAGAGATATTTCAAGAGGGGCTAGCGCCCCTCTTAACGCCCCGCTTCTAATACAGTCGTGGCTAGTGACGCCTCACTTTTAATACCGTCGGAGTTAATGACCCTCTTGGAACACCCATTTCGAACGCTAGGCCGCAGAGTCCTCTCTCTTTCCCTTCTCGTAGTAGTCCCGGATGTACTTCACAATCGCCACCAGGGTGGCGGTGAGGGGGGCGGCGAGGAGCAACCCCCAGAAGCCAGCAACGTAGGCGCCAACCACGAGCAGGAACAGGAGTATGGCGGGGTGGATATTGAGGTAGGCGCCGTGAATCCTGGGGACAAGCAGGGTGTTCTCGGCGAGCTGGATGACCAGAAAGATAAGAATGACCCAGAGCGTTTTGTCCGGGGCGATTGCCAGAGTGACGATGGCGCTGACGCCGCCGCTAATCCAGGGACCCAGGGTCGGAATCATCTCGCCGATGCCGGCCAGCAGGGCTAACGCCGGAGCGTAAGGGATGCCCAGGATGAGCAGCCCAACGAAGGCGAAGTAGCCCACAATCAGCCCCAGCATCAACTGCGCCCGTATCCACCTTCCCAACACCCTTTCGATAATCGACCCAATGTTGCGGGCGTGCTCGCCGATTTTACCAGGCAGGGCGGTGCCGAATGAGTGCTTCAGCCTCCGGGAGTCTTTCAGGATGTAGAAAAGGAAGAGCGGCAGAGCGCCCAGTCCTAGGATGATGGTGAAGGTCTGGGGCACGAAGGCAATGCTTCTCGCAAAGGCATCACGGACCTGGTTGCCCAGAGAGATGCCGGCATTAACCAGCGCCTTATCGATTTCGGTGCGGACTTCGGGCGGCAACTGCTGGCGGAACACCTCGAGCGCTTCCTGGATTCTGAGTGTGCTCTGGGCAAAGAAGTAGGGGGCGTGCTCGAGGAGGAGGGGAGTGATGTCCAGCACCAGCGTCACGATATAGTAAGAAAAGGCGGCAATAAGCCCGCCGAGGACCAGAAAGACAATAAGAATCGCGGCGGTGCGCCGGAACTGGAGCCAGCCCCTCGGGCTGGGGAGGTGCTTCTCCAGCCAGGTGACGATGGGCATCAAAACATAGGCCATCACCAGTCCGAGAATGAAGGGGAGGATGACGATTCTCAGCAAATAAAGGAGCCAGGCGATGACGGCAATGCCCAGCACAACAAGTGCCAGGCGCCCGTGTTTGGCCAGGAGTTTCCCCATGTAATCGATTAGCTCAGCGAAGGGGGCGGACTATTCGGCGGCGGGTTTCTTTACCCCCAGCCTCTCCTGGACTTTCTCGCGGGCTTCGGCGGCGGCCTCTTTGGCTTTCTCCGCAACCTCGGCGGCCTTTTCCTTGACCTCTTCCGCCTTCTCCATGATGAAGGCGCGAGTCTCCTTGCCGGGCCGAGGGGCATAGAGTAAGCCGATGGCTACGCCAATGGCGGCACCCACCAGGAAACCGATGGTAAAACTCCCTGCGGTGTCTCTTTCGTTCGTCATTTTAGCTTCCCTCCTTTCTTCCGGTGAATCGACCGAACAGTTTCAATGCCTGAGCGAGTCCCTGGGAAAACGAAGCAAAAAAAGCCAGCGGTGTGACAATCGTATCGCGGACGCACGAGGATATATCCTCGGCGGTCTTAGCCGTGCTTTTTACGGAGGCGAGCACCGGCAAGACTTTCTTGTACAGCTTGTAAGCCAATATGGAGAGCATGATAACGACAATCGTCGAGGCGATACCAAAGATAACGATGACCAGGTCGCGTAACCACTCGATACTCACCGGACGCACCTCCCTTTCGAACAGTCCTCATTGAATTGTATAAGGCTTTGCGAACGATGTAAAGAGGTAGTCTCAAAATCTTACATTTGTTATTCCGCAGGCATCTTTCGTATAATGGTTTCATACGCCTATGAAAGTCGTCGCCGTCGTCGGTATGCCCGGCTCGGGCAAGTCAGAGGTTGCCCGCGTCTTTGAACAGAACGGCTTTACCAGGGTCAGGTTCGGCGATATTACCGACGCTGAGGTCAAGAAGCGAGGCCTGGAGCTGAACGAAAAGAATGAGCGCGATGTCCGGGAACAGCTCCGCAGAGAACACGGGATGGCCGCCTACGCCAAGCTCAGTCTGCCCCGCATCGATACCGCGCTGAATAACTCAAACGTCGTCATCGACGGGCTTTACTCCTGGGAGGAATACAACTTTTTGAAGGACCACTACAAGAACAATTTCTCCGTCATTGCCGTCTGGGCATCACCCCAAACGAGGTACGCCCGCCTGGCCGGTCGCGCCAACCGTCCCCTGACCGCGGCAGAAGCCGCCAGCCGCGACCGTGCTGAAATCGAGAACACCAATAAGGGCGGCCCCATAGCGATGGCGGACTTCACCGTCACCAACGAATCGACCCTGGAAGACCTGCGCCGGCAGGTAAGAAAGGCGATTGCCAGACTGAAATGAGCAAGTTGACCCGACCCGATGCTGACGAATACTTCCTGAAAATAGCCTCGGTGGTGGCCGAGCGCGCCACCTGCCGCCGCCATCACGTCGGCGCCGTGGCCGTGAGGAACAAGCACATCCTATCGACCGGCTACAACGGCGCGCCTTCCGGCGCCCGGGACTGCCTCGAGCTTGGCTGTCTGCGCGACGAGCTGGGTATCCCTTCCGGCACCAGGCACGAAATCTGCCGCGGCATCCACGCCGAGCAAAACGTCATCATCCAGGCCGGACTGCACGGTGTTAGCATCGAGGGGGCAACCATCTACGCCACCCACAACCCCTGCGTCCTCTGCGCCAAGATGCTGGTCAATGCCAAAATCAAACGATTTGTCAGCTTCGGCACCTATAATGACAGCGCCTTCATTGACCTTTTTCGTGAAGCCGGTATCGAGATTGTCAAGAAAGACAGGCCCTCTTCCCGTATTACTTTCCTGGACTAGCCCGGCCACGATTCCCGCAATGCTAATACTACCGGTCTTACCCTTTTATTGGTCAGGGTGAAGGGAGAATTTAAGAACGCTCCCTGCGGTTGGTGAGAGGAGGACTAAAGACAATGCCCAGAGTCCAGCTATGCGACACCACATTGCGCGACGGTGCACAACGAGAAGGCGTTTCTTTTTCGGTGGGAGACAAGCTCCGCATTGCCCAGAAGCTCGATGAGCTGGGTATCCAGTTTATCGAGGGCGGATGGCCGGGCTCTAATCCTAAAGACACTGAGTTCTTCCACCGGGCACAGAAGCTGACTTTGAAGAATTCCACACTGGTTGCCTTTGGCAGCACGAGACGACCCAAAACCAGAGTTGAAGATGATGCCAACCTTAGTGCTCTGCTGGATGCCAGCGTCGCGGCCGTTGCCGTGGTCGGCAAAAGTTCCGGAGCGCACGTTGTCCAGGTACTGGAAACAGACCTGGATGAAAATCTCAAGATGATTTCCAATTCGATTCGATATCTGAGAAGCAAAGGAGTCAGAGTCATCTTTGACGCCGAGCACTTCTTCGATGGTTTCAAGGCCGACCCTGCTTACGCGCTCCATTCTCTGGAGGTAGCCGGCGAAGCGGGAGCCGAATGTCTCGTCCTGTGCGATACCAATGGCGGCACACTACCCGGAGACGTAGTGTCGGCCTTTGAGGCTGCCCGAAAGGTGACCGACATTCCTCTGGGTATTCACGCCCACAATGACGCCGGAGTGGCGGTTGCCAACACTCTGGTCGCGGTTGAATCAGGCGCCGTGCACGTGCAAGGCACCATCAATGGCTACGGCGAGCGTTGCGGCAATGCCAATCTCTGTTCCATTATTCCGGCATTGAAGCTCAAAATGGGCATCGATTGTATTACTGATGCTCAACTGGCCAAACTGACTGAAGTTTCGCGTTACATCAGTGATATCTCTAATCTGGTGCCCGACACCGTCTCCCCTTACGTTGGCGCCAGCGCCTTCAGCCACAAAGGAGGACTTCACGTCTCCGCCATGGCCAAGTGGGTGCATAGTTACCAGCACATTGACCCGGTGAAGGTAGGCAACAAACCCAGGGTGCTGGTGTCTGAGCTGTCCGGGCGGAGAAACATCATTCAGAAAGCCAAAGAGCTTGGCTTCCATCTCTTGCTGAAAGCGGAGGTGGCCCAGAAGCTACTGAGACACGTCAAGCTGATGGAAAGTCGGGGTTTTCAGTACGAAAGTGCCGAGGCCTCTTTCGAGCTGTTGCTGCACCGGGCTAAGCCCGATTACAGGCCACCGTTTGAGCTGGTTGATTTTCTCGTCGTCGTTGAAAGAAAGAGACGCACCACCACCCGCAAAGGTCTGGAAGACATGCTGTCCGAGGCAATGGTAAAGGTGAGAATCGGGAATGAAGTCTTTCATACTGCCGCCGAAGGCAACGGGCCTATCAGTGCTCTGGACCGAGCTTTGCGCAAAGCGCTGTTACAGTTCTACCCCCACCTGGTCCAGGTCAAGCTTGTCGACTATAAAGTCCGCATCCTTGATGAAAAGGAGGGTACCGAGTCCAAAGCCAGGGTATTTATCGTATCGACCGATGGAACCACGGAATGGCAGACAGTAGGCAGCTCAACCGACATTATTGAGGCAAGCTGGCTGGCTCTGGCGGATAGTCTGGAATACTGGTTGATAGGTTCTCCAGTCCCGCTCCCTTGATGGGGAGAAGGAGAAGAGGACGGCACGCAGGACATTGTCAGCAAACACTACGAGTCGGACTTCAGGCTTCGAGATTGTTTAGCAACGTTTTATGTCACCTTCGCCTTTCTGTCACTCTAAGCGCTTTTTTGTCACTCTGAGCGCCTTTCTGTCACTCTGAGCGCCTTTCTGTCACTCTGAGCGCAGCGAAGAGTCCGTTCCATGGTTTGCGACACGGATTCTTCAGTCGCTTCGCTCCCTCAGAATGACACTGTAAAACGACCTCGTACTTCAAAAATTGATTTTCCACCCTGTTTGTGCTTTAATTAATTCTTGTCAGAAAGGAGAACTCAAGTGGCTGTCCTCAAGTTGAAATGTGCACCCCGCACCGTCACGGGGAAGAAAACGAGATTTTTGCGCCGCAGCGGCGTTACCCCCACCCACCTTTTCGGTCATGGCCTTGAATCGCGGGCTCTCCAGTGTGACACTGCCGAGCTCCAGCGTATAATTAGCCAGGCCGGTATGACCCGGCCCATCACCATTACCATCGATAATGACAAAGGACCGCGGAGCGTCTTCGTGCGTGAAGTGCAGAAGAACGTGCTCAGCCGGGAATTGCTCCACGTCGATTTCTACGAAGTGAAGAAGGGCGAGAAGATTTCTGTCGATGTACCGCTGGTCTTCGTCGGCGAGGCGCTGGCGATGAAGGGCAAGGGTAGAATCCTGACCACGGCGATGAATTCCCTGCCCATCGAGTGCACCCCTGAGCTAATCCCGCCGCAAATCGAGGTCGACATCAGCCCGCTCGATGACCTGGACAAGGCAATCCTGGTCAAAGACATCAAGCTCAACCCGGAGATTGCGGTCAAAGCCGACCCCGAACAGCTCGTCGTTAAGGTGAGCGAGTTCATCATCAAGGAAGAAGAGGTCGCCCCGGTGGTTGAGGTTGCCGCGGAGGCGGTGCCGGCGGAGGGCGCTGAGGGTGAAGGCGCTGAGGCTCCGGGAGAGGAAGCCAAGGCTGAGAAGGCCGCTCCTGCGAAAGCCGGCGGCAAGTCTGAGAAAGCGGAAAAGCCCGAAAAGAAGTAGCCTCTTAGTTCTCTGGAAATTCACAATACCCCCTCCCCTCAAAAGGAGGGGGTTCTTTTTTGGGGAAGGAGTTCCCTATTGTCATTGCGAGCACCGATGGAATTGGGGCGTGGCAATCTCAACCAATTTCGGTGCTACTCTGTTGTGATTGACAATCTTCTTTTCGTGTGCTACGCTCACGGGTGAAATGGGCTGGATTGCTTGGTTAGTCTCTATTGCATCAGGTGTTTTTGTCTTCTGGGTAGAAGGGAAAATAACGGATGCAATTTTGGATGCCTTCAAAGCCACTTTCCCCAATGATACTCTATTAGGCAACTTAATCCTACTTATTAAACTAGCGTTAGCCATAGGTTCGGCACTTGGCATACTTTCCTTATTGTCTCAACGTAAATGAGAGTGTCTGTGTTTACGCTCATTTAGCCATAGCCAATAAAATAACAATAATAAACATTCCATAGATGCAAATAGCACAAAGACTATTCTATCTTCCATTGAGGCATACTGAAAAAACAAAATCATTTCTCTTATTTCGTCAATAATCGTCATAGTCTCATACCCCCCAAAGTAGTCTGTATTTTGGTATGTGTTCTCCGTAATCTCTTCTTGGGCTTTGTCCTTTTTCTATAAGGCTGTGGCGGATAGATAATAGCCACTTCCTCATCAAGCGGAAGGCTGACCTTTTCCTTGAATTGTCCTAGCGGAGATTGGCTGTTTACCACATCTAGCCAATTCTTGTAGGGGAATTGTATCCCCGCTACGCTAGCGGGCGTCCTCTCATTCAGGCTCTCGTGTGGGCGAAAGTAGTTGTAGAACACTAGAAAACCATCTAATATGTGCCTAGTCGTTTCGGGCTTTTTCATTCCCCACATCACCTTAGTTCGTTCCCTTAGCGTAGCGTGCCAGCGTTCAATCAGATTAGTGCTATCCGCTTTAGCAAATGGCTGACTTTGAATGTGCTTTGTCTCCGAACCATAAGCTAGTTCTATGCCGTCCAGATAGCTATTGAGCGAGTCCGTGATAACTACTCTTGGAACTTTCCCCGCTCTTTCAGATGCCAATTCCATCAGCTTCTTGGCTTGCTGAGTTCCCCGCTTCGGCGATAGATAAGTTGCCACGAGATACCTTGTCTTGGCGTCTATGATGTCCCAGAGATAGTATCGTTTCCCTGCAAGAGACAGAAAAAGTTCATCCGCAATCCAAACGTCACCTATATTCTCAGGCTTGTGTTTCTTGGCTTCATCGGAAGCCAACTTTGAAAACCTAGTTACCCAGCCGTATATGGCAGAGTCAGACGGCAAAGCCTTATATTGTTGTTCTACGTGCCTTCTGATGTCATTCAGCGATGAACCCGTAAAATACATATACAGAGCCGAGCCAATGGCTTCTACTGGGTATTTCATTTTTGGTAAGGACTTATTGGCGACAAATCCCCTGCCACAATTCTTGCATAGCCAGTATTGCGTGCCTTTTCTCGTTCCGTTTTTGACTATTTCCCCAGAATTACAGAACTTGCATACTATCGCTTCGTAATCAGTTCGCACTAGCAAATCCCCCCATTCTGGAATATGGTTTATAAAGTCCCCTTGTTTCACGCTTCACCCCTAGCTTTTTGGCTAAGGTTAGCATTATTCTGGTATTGCTATCAATCATAACTTTGGTATAGAATGAGCGAAAAGTAATCGGGAGGCGAACTATGCCGATTAAAGCCAAGTGGACTCCATTCACTAAACTAATTATAGAGAATTTGTCGTTGAACGAATCAGGTGTGTATGAGATAGGCAAACAAAAAGGGAATATAGTGTTATACATCGGCAAAAGTGATACATCTATTCGCTCACGTCTGTTAGACCACAAGGAGAAAACCCTTTTCAGAGCGTGTACCCACTTTCGCAAACGGAGAACCAGCCCTGATGAAGCAACTAGAGCTGAAGGTAGGCTCTTAAAAGCATATAAAACGCAATGTGGCAAGTACCCACCTCTCAACAAAAATAAGTCTCCCGATGACTATTGGAAGGGAATACTCTACTAGCGACCGATAATATATGTCTCGTACTCTTTTCCCTTACGAGACGGTTTTCGGGAAACGGTTATCGTGTTTGTCTTGGGGAATAAGCGTACCGCCTTTCTACCAGCTTCCCGTACATTTCGGGCGGTTACGATTTTCTGATTTCGTTTTCCACTCCCTCCAAAAACTCGGTATTCGTAACCTCTTACCTTGCTTCTTTTAGTTACCATTTTCTTTACCCTCCTTAAATATCCTTATTTGTGGCTGTCAATCATATCTGAGTAGCACCCCAATTTCCCAACTATTGAACCACTTTTCCCTCCCTGCTATAATTCGCTCGATGATTATTGACTTCCACACCCACATCTTCTCGCCCAAAATCAATCAGGACCGCGAGCGTTATGTTGACCACGACCCGCTTTTTGCCCTGCTCTATTCCCGCCCGCAAGCCAGGCTCGCCACCGCCGAGGAGCTTCTCGACAGCATGGACAAAACGGGAGTCGAGATTTCCGTCATTATCAACGCCGGCTGGGGCACCAATGAGCTGTGCCGTGAGACCAACGACTATATCCTGGAATCGATCGCCCGCTACCCCAAACGGCTCATCGGCTTCTGCACCGTTCAGCCCAAATCGATTGACGCCGCCGTCGCCGAAATCGAGCACTGCGCCAGAGCCGGCGCCAGGGGCATCGGCGAGATGCGCCCGGACATCCAGTCGTTCGACCTGACTGACGAAGAGGTAATGACGCCCTTCGTTGCCGCCCTGAGGCAGCATAAGCTCATCCTGCTCACCCACGCCTCCGAGCCGGTCGGCCACGATTACCGCGGCAAGGGCGCCATCACGCCGGACGTCCTCTATCCCTTCAGCACCCGCTACCCGGATGTTCCCCTCGTCTGCGCCCACTGGGGCGGCGGCCTCCCCTTCTACGCCCTGATGCCCGAGGTCAAGCAGGCGATGAAGAACGTCTACTTCGATACCGCCGCCTCCCCCTTCCTCTACAGCCCCCAAATCTACCGTCGTGTCGCTGACCTGGTCGGCGCCGATAGAATCCTTTTCGGCACGGACTATCCCCTCCTCTCCCCCACCCGCCTCCTCGATGAGATTAATACGACGGATTTGACCAAAGCCGAAAAGCGACTCATCCTTTCCGAAAATGCCCGCCGACTGCTCGGGCTTGGGAGTTGAGTATGGAAGAAATCCGCTCCTTTATTGCCATCGAGCTGCCCGATGAGCTAAAGGCGGCGCTGACTAGGCTCCAGGCACAACTCAAGGCCAGCGACCCACCCGCCGTCAAGTGGGTCGACGCCTCCAGCATTCACCTCACGCTCAAGTTCCTCGGCAACGTCACCTTCAAGCAAATCGAGGAAATCACCCGGGCGATGGCGAAAGCCGCCGCCGGCATCTCGCCCTTTCGCCTAGAGGTCAAGGATTTGGGTGTCTTCCCCGGACCCACAAGGGTGCGGGTGGTCTGGGTGGGACTGGGCGGGGAAATCGACCGGCTCACCCAACTCCAGGAGAAAATCGAGGCCAACGTCGCCCCCCTCGGCTTCCCCCCGGAGGGACGCCCCTTCACTCCCCACCTCACCTTGGCCCGCGTCCGGGAGCAGGCCACGCCCCAGGAAAGGGAAAGCCTGGGACAACTTATCACGAACACGAAAGCCACCATAGACTATGCCTTCACCGTCGATTCCGTCAACCTGATACGGAGTATCCTCTCCCGCGAAGGCGCCCTCTACAGTCGCCTTGCCACCGTGCCGCTCAAACCCTTCGGCCAGACCAGGATGGGGCTTTAGCACTTTGTGTCTGAAGTGCGGTGCGGAACTACAGGAAATCCTGAACTCTAAATCCTAAGCACTAAACAAATCCAAAATTCTAATGCTCAAAACGCGCCCGAGAACCCGGAGACCAGCACCGTGCTTCTACACCCTTCAACTCATAACCGAGTTTTGGTCATTTTGATTTCGAACGCTTTGATATTGTTTAGGATTTCGTGCTTAGTATTTAGGATTTTCCTCAAACACTCCACTAGAACCGGGGCGTCTGAGAGGGGCGCCGGCCCCTCTTTTCCAATTTTCCCCTTCCCCGCACCAATCACCTTCCTTTTCTCGACCCGGGGAAGGGGAAGCAAAGGGGATGGGGCACCTTAACAAATTCCGGTGCGTTTCAGCCGTGTCCGGATTCGCAGAAATCGCCCTTGTCAACCCATAGCCATTGATGTATACTAAGGTGAACTTTGGTTGGGAGGAGGACGAAATTCCCATGGAAGCAATCAGTTTCCCCAAGTGCCAGAAGTGCGGCACTGGCGACCTGGTACCCCTCTCCGATTTCGGCAGTCAGGGGGCCCCGATTTGTTATAAGGCCTGGGTCTGCACCAACCCGGAGTGCGGCTTCAACCTCAAAATTCGGAACGGCGATGTCTACCTCAACGAGCCCATTATGAGTGGGGCGTTGCACAGCAGCCGGGTCCGCTAGGACGGGCCACCCTAAAACAAAGCGTAGGGGTTGAACGTGCTTCCTCAGATAACCTATTTGAAGGGGGTAGCACTCGACCTGCTGTTTCCACAGCGCTGCGTCGGCTGTGGCAAATGGGGCAATTTTATTTGTCCCTCCTGCCGCCAGTCCCTGCCCCACATCGAACCTCCCATCTGCCCCCGATGCGGGCGACCTCAACCCTCCGGCATCCTCTGCTCCGGTTGCCTTAGCTGGCAGGCCAATATCGATGGCATCCGCTCCCCTTTTCGATTCGATGACGCCGTGCGCAAAGCCATCCACGAGCTAAAATACCAGAACCTGAGAGCCATCGCCGCACCGCTGGCGGAACTGCTCAGCGAATACCTCGCCGCCAGTCCGGTTCCAGCCGATGTGCTCATACCGGTGCCCCTCCACCCCAGACGACGGCGCGAGCGCGGCTACAATCAGTCGGAGTTGCTGGCGCGGGAACTGGGCAAGCTGAGCAGATTACCCATCGCGACCGACTGCCTCATCCGAGAGCGGGACACGCCGCCGCAAGCGCGCACCTCAAGCGTTGAGGAAAGAAGGCGCAATATTGCAAAAGCCTTCGTTTGCCTTGATAATAGAATAAGGAGCAAAAGAGTATTGGTCATTGATGATGTCTCCACGTCAGGGGCCACGCTTGACGCCGCCGCCGCGGCGCTCAAATCAGCCGGGGCAAGCTCGGTGTGGGGACTGACCGTGGCTCGTGAAGTTTAGAGAAAGGGGTAAAAGATGGACCTACAGATTGCCTCCAAGAACATTGACATGACGCCAGCACTGCGCCAGTACGTCGAGCGAAAGATTGGCAAATTCACCCGCCATCTGCCCAGCATTCTTGAATCGAAAGTGGAAATCACCGCTGAAGGCACCAAATCGCCCCAGCAGCGTTTCCTGGTCCGGGTAACGGTCAACCCAAAGGGCACCGTTCTGCACGGCGAAGAACGAGCCGACGATGTGTTCGCCGCCATCGACCGCGTTGCCGATGTCATGACCCGCCAACTGGAGCACTTCAAAGGCAAACTCTATGAGAAGGGACGCGGGACTTCCTTTATTCGCAGCAAGACGGAGGCACCTGTCGCTGAAGCCACACCTGAAGTCGAAATCGAACGCCCCGTCCTCAAACCGACGTCGGTTGCTGACGCCATCGACCAGCTTGAGCTTTCCGGCCAGGACTTCTTCCTTTTCCTGAACCCGGAGACCAAAGAGGTCAATCTCATCTACAAGCGTAAGAACGGCAATTACGCCGTAATTCAGCCGGAAATGGCATAGGGAGTAACGATGTTCTTCACGTATCCGGGCGACTTCACCCGCATCGACTACAAGCCCGGGGAGAAGGCGGAGTACGTCTGGGGTAAGGGCATTCTGCTGGCCAAGGTGACCGTCAACGCGGAGACCGAGGGCAGTGTCCACGATTGTGAGCAAATCAGCCTCGTGCTGGACGGTGAGTTCGACCTCGCCATCGGCGGCGAGACCAAACGGGTCAAGAGGGGTGATGCCTTTCACATTCCGGCCGGCGTGCGCCATACGGTAACCAAAGTCATCACCAAGCCTATCGTCATTATTGATGTCTGGCCCGTGGGCGGCCCCAAAATCCCGGACTAGTGGGGCTGTTAGGTTCTGGCTGCGGACAGATGTCGTTGCGAGTCCCGATGGAATCGGGACGTGGCAATCTCAATGAATCAATAGCGCGAGATTGCTTCGCTCACAATCCTTCATACCGATTTCATCGGCACCACAATATATAAAAAACGGGAGTTGACCAACACCTAAGGACCTTACCCCCTTTTCTCCCCCTTCCCGTTTAGGAAGGGGGCCAGAGGTTCACCCAGAAGGGTTCACCCTGAAGGGGATGGGCATGGACGTGAAACCAAGCGATATGAGGCGTGCACGAAACTCTATTTTCGTAACGATGACAACCTGAAGCAACCAAACAGAATTAGCGTTGGGCTTGCCGGTATTGCATTTTCCTGCGCCCTGTGATATACGTAAGAGAAGGACGCTATGACCAAACGCCGTGACATATATCTCTACCTGACCCTCATCTGCTTCTTTGCCATCATCGCCATCTTCGTCGTCGATGGCTATATGGGCGTATACGATACTTTCCGCATCACGGCTGGCGAACGTCCCCAAAAAATCGACCCCGATTTCTGGCTGCGTCCGGAAGCCACCACCTACGAGACCTGGGTGGCCTGGGGCGAAAAGGTGTTCTTCGACTATGAAATCGCCAACCATCGTCTGACCGGCTACACCGCGGAAGTCAACGCCTCGGTCTGGCGCAGCCAGGAGAAAGTCCGCGACCTGCTGACTCAGCCAGTGACCATCGGCGGTTTACAGAATGCCCGGGTGGAGTTTGCAGTCGATACTGCGGAGCTTGTCCCGGACGGTGTGAGCCAGGGGCAATCCGTCCAGTACTCGATACAGGTCAACCGAGACAACATCGAACGGAGAATCATCATCAGAATCAATCCCGGTTCGTTTCCCGTCCCGCCCAAACCAGTAATAGAGCCCCGCCCCGCCCAGCCGGGATAAGGTGAGATGAAATATGAAGATTAACTACATCCTATACGGCTTCGGCATCCTGCTCTGCCTTTCTGGCGTGGGCTACCTGGCAGTGCAGTACGTGAAGTACCTGTCCGAGCTCGGCCGGCTGATTTCCCTGCTCCTGACCATCGGCATGTTCGCTTCCCTGGGCAAATTCTTCGAGAGCGTAGGGTGGTAGCACGATGTTGCCGTCAGTTGCCGTAATCGCTTCGCTGGTTGTCATCGGCTGGCTCATCTACCGGGTGGTTCGGGGCAAGCCCTTCAAAGCGCACACCCTGGCCTACGCCGTGGCCATCGTTGCCGGCGTCTTTACCGTCGCCTACTTCCTCAGCATGAATATCCCCCAGCTGGTCAAAATACTGGTCAGTATCCTCGTCGGAATGGCGTTCATTGTCCTCGGCGCGTATATCCAGCGCCGCCGCCAGGAACAGCAGGACCGTTCCTGAGTCTAGGCCAGAGGCAAAAGAATGACTGAACAACTTTTCTATTGCGTTCTCGGCACGCTACAGGGCTGGATGGGCGTGCTCGCGTCCGAGGCGGGATTACGGCGCTGCACCCTGCCCCGCTGTTCGGCGGAAGATGCCGCCAAAGAACTCGGCGCTGCCGTTCAGCAGGCAACGCAGTCGCAGGGGCCTTTCGAAGACCTGATTGCCCGCTTCAAGACCTACTTCCAGGCTGAGAGGGTGGAATTCCCCGACCGGCTCGACCTTTCCAGAGCCACCGACTTCCAGCGCCAGGTCTGGGAGGCGGCCCGCACCATCCCATGGGGCGAGACCAGAAGCTACCAGTGGGTTGCCTCGCACATTGGCAAACCCCGCGCGGCGCGGGCGGTGGGACAAGCCCTCGGCCAGAACCCCCTGCCGCTCATCGTCCCCTGCCACCGCGTCCTCACCACCGATGGCAAACTGGGCGGCTTTACCGGCGGGCTGGATGTGAAGCGACTGCTCCTCAAGACGGAAGGCGTGACTGTCCTCTAGCGGCTACGCTTTGTAGAGCCGCCGCCTGGCTTCCGAGGTGCCCCTCAGCTTCAGATTCAGGAAATCAAGCTCGTACTCGTTTATCAGCCCGCCATCGGCAAAGCTGAAATACCTGTTATCCCCGATGATGATGTGGTCGAGCACTTTTATCCGCATAGTTTTGCCGGCATAGACCAGCTGGCGCGTCAGGTCCCGGTCGCTCGGGCTGGGGTCGGGATTACCCGAGGGGTGGTTGTGGACGAAGACGAGCGACACGGCGCTGCTCTTGAGCGCCCCTTCCATCACCTCGCGGGGATAGACGGAACTGGCGTCCACCGTGCCCTCGGAAAGGTCGGCGGTATCGATTATCTGGTTCTGGCTGTTGAGGTAGACGACCTTAAAGACTTCTTTCTTCAGGTCACGCATGGAGTGGTAGAGATAGTCGAAGATTTCCTTCGAGGACTTTAGAAAAGGCTGGTCCAGGATTCTTTCTTTGAGGAACTCGCGGGCGACCTCCTGCACCAGCCTGATGCCGAAGGCGCTGTGCGGCCCGATGCCGGGAATCTGCTGAAGCTCTTCCGGTGAGGCGGCGAGGACGCCGCGCAGGGTCTTGAACCTCTTGAGGGCTTCCTTGGCCTGTGGCTTGACGTCCTTACGCGGTGCGCCGAGCGTCAACAATAGCTCCACAATCTCGTAATCGTGGAAGCCGGCCAGCCCCGACTTCAGAAACTTCTCCCGCAGGCGCTTGCGGTGGCCTCCGTGGCTTTCCTCAGGCGACATCGCTTGTAGCATAGCAGAGCCAGAGGCGGGTTTCAATCCTCGGGGGGAACTATTATGAAATCGAACGGAGCCTCATAGTTGGAGAAATAGCTCTTGTCCTCCAATAGCTCATAATTGGCACTAAAGTAAGAATCAAAAAGTATCCTGAACGTATTCACCGGCGTTACTGTCTCATACAGAAGACGGTTACCACCACCCGGAAGGAGGTAGGCATTTAGAATATTCATCCGTTCATCAAGTTGTTTCTCAGATAATTCCCCAAGGGCAACTTCTTGTTGCAGCGCGGACCCTGGGCCATGGTCAGCCTGCAAAATGATGATTGGTTCAGTCTCAGATTTTGATACTATTTGGTCAATAAGCTCTTTCAATTTCTTATTTACGAATACCAATTGGCTAATGTACCCTTCCCGATAATATTCCGGCACATTGATTGCCTTGAGGGCAGTCTTGAGCGGCGGGTTTCCTTCACGGTCAAAAATAAAAGGCGTATGTACCCCCATCATATGAGCAACGACAAAAGTGGGCTGTTTAAGGTCGGGAATACTGGCGATTTCATTAAAAACATACAGCATATCTTTCCTAGCATCAGCACCAATGAGCGAACGGAAAGGCTGTAAAGCAGTAGTGTCAATAAGGCCGACCGCGAAGTCTGGCATGTTGATGCCAAAAGCACTCTTCTCAGGAAGATGAACTTCTGCGTAGTCGGTAAAGCCCTTGCTGAAGAAGCCACTCGAAATATAGATGGTTTTGTATCCCTTATCCCTCATCAAGCGGCTAACCTCATTAGTACGGAGAATATCCCTTAGTGCCCCGACTTCCTTTGCTTCAAGGTATTCCATGTTCAGTGAAGCCGCTAGAGATAGCGTTGATTGGGCGTAGTTACTGCGACTCCGGGAGGCCACATAAAACCCCTTCTGCGTCAGATAGCTAACAAAATCACTATTATCGTAGTGATAGATTTCCTCAAGAGAACTGGCCCGGGCATAGGAGTCCACAATCAAGTAGTAAATATCAGGCAGATTGGCCGTCGGGTTTTGGTTTGAGGCTACCGTCATCTGGCTGGCCGTATTCTGTATGCGGCCACTCGTTCTTACTTCGTAGCCAACGATATTAGTTACAGGAATAAGGACCAGAACTACCGCGATGACCATTAGTACTCTCGTCAGTCTGACAAAATCTCTTCTGGACCGCAAAATCAATATAACAGAGGTGACAAAGAGGACTACCCAAAAGGAAGCTAACATAAGAGTCCCTTTAACCCAGCCGGTCAGCGGCAAAATCAGCGCCAAGACACGCCCGTAGGAAAAGAAGAGGGCCAAAAAAACCGATGTAACAAGCCCGCTCTTGATGTCGCTTTTTGTTATTAGCCGTGACGCGAAGAAGAGAATTGCTGTCAGAGCAAGGGCACCAAACAAGGGTAAGAATAGGTCGCCTGCCGGCACTTCATCAAAATTCCTGGCGAAGAGGAAAAGAACCGGAAAGATAGCGAAAAGAAAAGGATGGATGACCAGCTTTCTCATCCTACGCCTCCGCTGCCATCAGGTACAGCGTTCGCTGCGAGTTAGTTATGTCAACCGCCGACTGTATCCTGAACAGCTTGCTGAACTCCCGCTCAAAAACCTCGCGGGTGTAGTCGGGGAAAATGTCCTTCCGCGTCGCCAGGAGCTTTTGCACTTTGGGGTCGCTCCTGGGAACGAACTCAATGATGAGCCACCGGCACATCCGGCGCAAGAAACCGGCGATTCTGCCCAGCGGCACGTTGTTGGAAATAGCCAGATGGTGGACCAGCGCCAGCGCCATCACCATCTCCGCCCCACCCCGCTCCAATAGCGAGGTTCTCTCTTCGTTCTCCCAGCCAATGCCCGGACTCGGGTTGGTGAGGTCGAGGAGAAGGGGCAGGATGTTTGTCTCCCCTTTGTCCTTCACGGTGCGGTAGTTAATCTCCACACAGGCGGGGTCGATATCAAAGGAGACAGTGTTCATTCCCCTACCGCTGGCAAGGCGACTGAACACCCCGATATTACCTCCCAGGTCCCAGACCGCGTTCGGCTTTGCTTTGTCCAAGAAATCGCCGACAATTCGCTTCTTATGCTCCAGCGCTTCGGGAGTGTAGCTATCGTCCTGGTAATACTCGGCCCATTCTGTGCCTCTCGGGCGCCAGACCAGCCCCTGAATACACGATTCGAGGCTGTCAACAAGCCCCAGGAAGCTGGTGCGGCTCATCTTCTTGTTCATCTTCTCTCTGGACATGGGCTTATTGGCGTATCGTTTCTGGCTGGCGGCGTGCATATGAACGTTCAGCAGGACGGGCAGGTTAAGTCGACTGCGCATCGGCAGAAGCGAGCTTGCCATATCGAGCGGCACGCCATCGATGTACACTCGGAAAAGCTGGTTCAATCGCACGTCCTTGTAGCTCATCAGAGCCAGCGGTGCCAGGAAATGCTGGCAGAATTGCCGGTAAGCCACCCACGGCTCCCCCTCTGCGTACTTCTCAAAGGAAAGGGTGTCAATCAGGACTGGCTTGCCCTTCACGAACTGAATGTTGTAGGCGCTGGCGTCCTTGAGCGTCATCCCCGATTTGAGAGCGCGCTTCTGGATTTCCAGTGTGGTCAGGGCGGCGTCCTTCAACTGGCTGAAACACCACTCGTAGGGATAGGAGGTGAACTTGACCGGCTCGGGCCGCAGAACCTTGTAAGCCTCAGCCGATTTCGCCAGGCTGACGTCTCCTTCTTCGTGGGGAACAAGAAGACCAGCGATAGTAAGCTCGGCGTAAAGGCCCGAGGTCATCAACAGGTCATAGTGCCCCCGGTAGACCTGGTTAACCTGGCGGTAGATGACCCCGTCGCGAGTGAAGATGAACCCGCTCGTGTCGCGGAACGAGCCCGAGACATCGCCGCTAGCCATCGCCGCCTTTGTCCCGCGAGAAGATGCCCTTGAAAAAGGCCAGAATTCTCTTCCAGAAGCCCTTGACCAGGAAAAGCGCCCCGGCCAGCGAGGCAATCAAAATCTGGATTACTAGGCTCCCTGTGCCCAGGTCAATGTAGAAACGAATGTCCGGCGCACTCGGAGGTAAAAATAACCCACCCATAATGCCATCATTCTAGCACTTATGGAAACTAGCTTTCAAACTCCTCTACCCTCACCTCCCCCTCCCCGACCAGTTGCGCCAGCCGCTGGTGAAGCTCCGGACAGTAGCCGGTCTTGGGCAGGCGCAGGTGAGTCGTCCTCTCGCCGTTCACTATTTCCAGCTTCGCCTCGTCCTTCCCCGGATAGTCCTTCAGCACCGTCATCACCTTGCGCAAGACGACGGTGTCGTTCTGCCTGTCGGCGGTTTGACGCAGGGTCAGGGTGAGGCGTCGGGTTATGACCGGCACCGGCGGCGCTTTCGGCTCCTCAATGACTGGTTTAGCCGTCGGCGCCGGCGCCTCCTCAGAGGGCTGGTGTAGGCTCACTTTGTCGCACTGGACTTGCACCCGGTCTTCCCGCACCCGCACCTTTCCCTCGACAAGCAAGATGTTGCCCTCCATCCACAGGTCGACCGTGCCCTCATAGATGCGGGGCCAGACCATCACCTCGATTTGCCCGCTCAAATCCTCCAGGATGGCGCTGATAAAGGGCTTACGGTCGCGGGTGAACAGATTGCTCACCTGAGCCACCATCCCAGCCACAGCCACCACCTGTCCTTCAAGCTCGGCGTCAATTTGTCCGCACAGCGTTGTCTCCGATCCAAAACTTGCGGCGACCGAACTGAACGGGTGCTCGGAGAGATAGACTCCGCTCAGTTCCTTTTCCCAGCCCAACCTCTCTCTCAGCGATATCTCCGCCGGTTCCAGTTCAAGCCCGGGCAGCGGCACCGGCGCTTTCTCGCCCCACAAGTCGAACATCGTCGATTGTCCCGTCTCACGCAATCGTTGCTCCCTCTGCGCCAGCCCCACGATGCGGTTGACATTGTTCAACAGTGTCCCCCGACCCGGGTTCAAAGCATCGAACACGCCCACTTTAATCAGGCTCTCCACCACCCGCCGGTTCACCCCACGCAGGTCACAGCGGCGGCAGAAGTCCTCGATGGACTTGAACGGACCCCCTTTCTCACGCTCGGCGATGACGGGTTCAATGGCGTTGGGGCCCACGTTCTTGATTGCCGCCAGCCCGAAGCGGATGGCCGAGGTACTGCCCTGCTTCTCGATGGCGAAGTTGACCTGGCTGTGGTTGATGTCCGGCGGCAGGACGGTAATGCCCAGTCGGCGGCACTCGGCGACGGCGCTGGCGATTTTCTCCAGCGTGCCCATGTGGATTGCCAGGAAAGCCGCCATATACTCGGCCGGGTAGTTTGCCTTGAGGTAAGCCGTCTGGTAGGCAATCAGAGCGTAGCTGAAGCTGTGCGCCTTGTTGAAAGCGTAGCCGGCAAACGGTTCGATGAGGGCAAAAATCTGCTCCGCCAGCTCCGCGGAGTAGCCGTTCTTCTGAGCGCCTTCCAGGAAATGGCGCTTCTCCTTCTTCATTATCTCGGGAATCTTCTTGCCCATTGCCTTGCGGAAGATGTCCGCCTGCCCGAGGCTGTAGCCGGCGAACGCCCGCACGATAAACAGCACCTGGTCCTGGTAGACAATGACTCCGTAGGTCTCTTTCAGAAAATTTTCGAGGGCGGGGTGGGGATAGCGGATTTGCTCCTCGCCGTGCTTGGCTTTGATGAAGGTAGGAATGTGCTCCATTGGGCCCGGCCGGTACAGCGCTACCATCGCCGCGATGTCGGTGAAAGTGGTCGGCTTGAGCTCTTTGATGTTGCGGCGCATCCCCGCCCCTTCCAGCTGGAAGACCCCGGTGGTCTCCCCGGCCGATAGCAGGGCAAAGGTCTTCTTATCGTCCAGCGGGATTTTGAGCGGGTCGATATCGATGCCGTGGTTTTCACGGATGACGTCTCTGGCTTTACCCAGGACAGTGAGGTTCGTCAGGCCGAGGAGGTCCATCTTGAGCAGGCCGATTTGAGCGATATCGCCCATGGCAAACTGGGTCATCACCGATTCCTGCCCGTTGACCTTGGTGCCGAGCTGGAGCGGGACGTAGTTGGTCAGCGGCTCCCTGGAGATGACGACGCCGGCGGCGTGGGTGCTGGCGTGCCGGGCGATGCCCTCCACCCGCCGGGCGGAATCGACCAGCTTTTTGACGATGACGTCCTGCTCGTAGATTGTTTTCAACTCCAGGTTCTCGTCCAGCGCCTTATCGAGCGTCATCCCCAGCTGGAACGGCACCAGCCGGGCCACGCGGTCGACGTCCCCGTAGGACATCCCGAGCGCCCGCCCCACGTCCCGGATAGCCGCCCGCGCGCCCAGCGTCCCAAAAGTGATAATCTGGGCCACGTGGTCCTGACCGTATTTCTTGGAGACGTAGGCGATGACCTGGTCGCGGCGGTCGTCCTGGAAGTCCAGGTCGATATCCGGCATCTCCTTGCGCTCGATGTTCAGAAAGCGCTCGAAGACCAGCCCGCTGGCCACGGGGTCAAGCGAGGTGAGGCCAAGGCAGTACAGCACGATGCTGGCCGCCGCGCTCCCCCGCACCCCGAACAGGATATTCTGCTTCTTGGTGAAGGAAATGATGTCCCACACCACCAGAAAGTAGTTGGCAAACTTCGTCTTTTTGATGACGTCCAGCTCATAGTCGAGCCGCTGTTTGATTTCCGGGGTGACGCTGGGGTAGCGGCGGGGCAGGTTTTCATAGCACATGTCGGCGAGGAATTCATCGGCTGTCTTTCCCGGCGGCAGCTCAATCTCCGGCAGGTGCAATCGGCCGAACTCCAGGGTAAGGTTGCACATTTCGGCAATGCGCTGACTATTCTCGATGGCCTCGGGTATATCGGCAAAAAGCTCCGCCATCTCCTGCGGACTTCTCAGGTAGAAGAAGTCGCCCGGCATCCTCATCCGCTTCTCGTCACTCACGGTGGTGTTGGTACCGATGCAGAGAAGCAGGTCGTGCGGGTAGGCATCTTCCCGGTTGGTATAGTGCACATCGTTGGTGGCGACGAGCGGTATGCCAAGCTCACGGCTCATCGCAATCAGCGACCGGTTGACCAGGTCAAGCTCGGGGGTGGGGTGGCGCTGGATTTCGAGGTAGAAGTCGCTGAAGGTCTGCTTGTACCATAGAGCCGCCTGCTTCGCATCCTGCAGTCGACCGCCCAGAATCAGCTGGGGGAGCTCCCCACCGAGACAGCTGGTGAGCGCCACCAGCCCCGGCGCGTACTGCTGGAGCAGGTCCCGGTCCACCTTCGGCTTGTAGTAATAGCCTTCGAGGTGGGCACGGGTATTGAGCTGAAGCAGATTGCGGTAGCCGGCCTGGTCTTTGGCGAGGAGAACCAGGTGGTAGTTGCTCTTATCGCCCGGCGTGCGGCTGAGACGACTCCCCGGTGCAATATAGACCTCGCAGCCGATAATAGGTTTGATGCCAGCTTCTCGCGCCACGCGGTAAAACTCGATGACGCCGTACATCGCCCCGTGGTCGGTGATGGCCAGGCTGTCCATGCCCAGCTCTTTGGCTTTGGCGACAAGTTGGGAAATGCGGCTCATACCATCGAGCAGGCTATATTCAGTATGAACGTGGAGATGGGTGAACATTAGACCTCCGGATAGACAGCACCATTATAACAACTGGGGCGTAATTTTGAAACATTGGGCTGGGTAAATTTAGCAGAGGCAAAGCCATCGCTTTGTACCTGATATCGCAGTCCTGTTCAAAATGGAAAAAAATATTTAGAAGCAAGAGAAAAGAAAAGGCAAATTCTTTGGGGAATAGCAGGAAAGGAGAAACGGGCTGTGCCTGGCGTCTTTCCTCTCCCCATCGCGGGCTTCGCCGTGAGCTCAGCCGAACGGAGAGGATAAAGCATGCACTGAGCGAAGCGAATGTGGTGAGGGGGTTTCTGCCCACGGTGAATTCAGGCAAAATGTCACCCTCACCTTCCCTCTCCCATCGAGGGAGAGGGAAACACGTTGGCCCGGCTTGTCGGTAACGTCTAGCATTTCTCTCTAATAGAGGTATAAGTGAGTTAGCGCTAGCCATCCGAAAATAGTAGAATGAAACTAATGAAACCTCTCTTTATCCTCGCCCGCTGGCTCTTTATCCTGTGCCTGCCCCTGCTCCTCATCGCGGGAAGCATCGGTCTGGCCTTCAACAGCCAGTGGTTCTACGAGTACGGCTTCAAGAAGTACGATGTCGACCAGACCACGGGCCTGGCACAGTCTGAACTCAGCAAAGTCGCCGCCGGACTCATCGCCTACTTCAACTCCAGCGACGAGCTAATCGATATCACCGTGACCAAAGACGGTAAGCCCTTCCCCCTCTTCAACCAGAAGGAAATCACCCACCTCAAGGACGTCAAAGACCTCTTCCGCTTCGACTACACAGTCCTGCTGGGCACCTTCCTCTATGCCCTGCTCTACTCGGCGGCGATGTTCTTCTGGCGGAAAGAAAGCCGGCAGTTGGCCAAAGAAGCGCTCTACGGCGCCGGCCTCACCCTCCTGCTGATGGTGCTTCTGGGAATCGGCGTCCTGCTCGACTTCGACCGGCTGTTCCTCCAGTTCCACCTGCTCAGCTTCGCCAACGAGTTCTGGATGCTCGACCCCACCAAAGACTACCTCATCATGCTCGTCCCGCGGGGATTCTGGTTTGACGCCATGCTTCTCGTCGTGCTGATGGTGCTGGCGGGGGCGGTCAGTCTCAGTACCGTATCGTGGGTATACCTGAAGAAATCTAGAGTTTTTCCGGGTTGATGCGGATGAGCTGGTCGTCTTCATCGGTGGGCACGCCGCGCCCGTCGCGATTATTGGTCAGGATGTAAAGCATTCCGTCCGGACCCGCCACCACATCCCGCAACCGACCGAAGTCCCTGACCAGGTGCTTCTTCAGCGTCACCGTCCCGTCCTCGATGACCGCCTGAAATAGTGTCTGGCCGCGCAGTCCAGCAAAGAACAGCGAGCCTTCCCAGAATGCCATCCCGGACGACGCCCACGTCTCCTGCCCGCTATGAACCATCGGGCTTACCAGCCCGGGCGAGGTCGCGTCGCCGCGGATGACCGGCCAGCCGTAGTTTCTTCCCGGCTCGACCAAATTCAGCTCGTCGGTGGCGCTGGAGCCGTGCTCGGTCGCCCACAACCTCCCCTTGCTGTCCCAGGCGATGCCCTGCGGATTGCGGTGCCCGTACGAGTACACCGGGGAGCCGGGGAAGGGATTGTCCGATGGGATTGAGCCATCGTCATTCAGTCGCAAAATCTTCCCCGCCAGCGAGTTCTTGTCCTGCGCCAGGTCAGCCGATGAGGCGTCGCCCGCCGTGACGTAGAGCTTACCGTCCGGCCCGAACTTAAGTCGACCGCCATCGTGAATGCCTGAGCCGGGAATATTATCGAGAATTATTTTTCTATCGACGAGACTCCGACCGTCCATCCTGAATCTCACGACACGGTTTGCCAGCCGGCTGCCGGTCTCGAAGGTGTAGTAGACGTAGAGCAGCTGATTCCTGGCGAAATCCGGATGGAGCGCCAAGCCCAGCAGACCGCCCTCCCCCCTGTGCGCCACTTCGTCGATAGTCAGCAAAGACGCTGGAAGTAAGCCGTCCCTGGCGTCAATGAGCTTAATGCGGCCCTGCCGCTCGGTGAAGATGATACTGCCGTCAGGCATAAACGCCAGCGACCACGGGATATCCAGCTTCTTGGCGATGGCGGTGGCGCGGGGAATGTCTACCGCCGGTTTGGGGACAGGCGCGGGTGCCGGTACGGGAGCGGGGGTTGGGGCAGGCGCAGGGGCAGGAGTGGGCACCGCCGGAGGCGGGACCTGGGGCAGGTTGATTTCGCGGCCCGCGCGGAAGTTCCACCACAGCAGTCCGGCAAAGACCACTATGACGACGGCCAGACCGATGACAACGGCAAAAGCGACTTTCTTTGACATAGCTCCTAAAGAGAAGCATATCAGAGAGTCGCTGGCCTGACAATAGGTTCTACGCCGCGGCTTCCTCTGCCTTCTTCGGATATACGAATGACACTACCACCAGGACTATGCCGCCCACGAGACACGCCAGGCTGAATATTTCCAGCGGTTTGACCATATCCAGGATGAGCTGTGACAGCCACGCCTGAAGCGAAGGCGGCAACTCCATCCCGGGCAAAGAAAACCCCTGCGGCGCAAAATACTTACCCACCAGAATGCCGATGTACTCGAAGGCGCCGAAGGTGATGAAGGTGACGCCCAGGCCGCGGGTGATGGCCCGCACATCGCGCTGGAGGAGGACAATGCCCGCCACCAGCATAATCATAAAGAGAATCGATAGGTAGAACCCCGCCTGGACGTAGCCAATCCACTTCTTGGCTTCGAGGAATCCGGCCATCGTCTCGGGCGGAATCTGGCTATCGGTAAACTCGATTTTCGATGGTATCTGCCCGCCAAACTGCTGCCACATCTGCTCGAAATACTGGTCGACCATCGCCGGCGGCAGTCCGGAAAGCTGAGAGGGTATTTGCTTAAGGAAAGCCTGCTTCACATCATTCTTGAGACTCGTCTTTATCGGGTCGAGCGGGATGACCAGGCTCATTTTATCCGTCTTGCCGAGCATGAAATCGTACAAGACCTTGATAGCGCTATCGACCTGCTGTTTAATCCAGGGTTCCTGCGCCACCAGAATGGCGTACACCGGCTCCTTGAACGCCGCGTACTCCAGCGGCAGGCTGATTGTCTGGTCGACGACTTCCCTGACCGCGACCGGGATATTGAGCTTGTTCACCTCGGCGGTCACGAACTCGGGGTTCAGGACGGTGCTTCTTAGCGTAAAGGCAAAGCCGAAAAGCGAAAGCGAAAAGAAAAGAAGGAGGCTCAGAAGACTGAGCAAGAGACCCTTAATGATTTTCATTGCGGACCTCCGGATTTTCCAGATTTGGGCGTATTCTAGCATACCTGGGAGCAAAAAAATATCCCCCGTTTGGATGACTCTGACGCTCACTTGTCTGCCGAAGAGAAAGGGCGCCTAAGAGGACGAAGTCCCTCTTCCACTTCTCCCCCTCGCCCCGATTCCATCGGGGAGAGGGGGATTTGAGGGGGTGAGGTTGAAAATGCCCAAAACTGCTGTTGACGGGAAATGACGCTTCTAGTAGAATTATCTAGCATGGGCGGTTAGCTCAGTTGGTTAGAGCGCTGCGTTGACATCGCAGAGGTCAGAGGTTCGAGTCCTCTACCGCCCACCATGGGTAATGATATTACCAGAAATTAGCCACTGTTAACCTAATCTACTTTTCCAAAAACCGACATTCTCGTTCAATGAGTTGGTAATTGTATTGCCCCACTTTAACACCAAAGCGTGGTTCACACAGCACACACCATTATTTTATTCGTCTATCGCGTAGTCAACGCTGGGCGTGCAGGATATGGCTACGATGTTGGAGAGGGAGGTAGTGCTGAAGGATTAGTCTTTCTTGAAAGCCACCAAGACAAAAGGAATAGCACACCAGCCACGAGGAGCGGCAAAGCCGAGCCGCGACCAAGTCTGACCTGCACACCATGCCTACAGAAGCTCCGCAGCTGGACTTCACGAGTTTCCAAGGCGCTACAGAAGGCAAGAACCAGATCCAACACTTCTTTATCTGAATGACTGCCGCTCATCTTATGTCCGGATTCTCAAGCTAGCTTTTGAAGACAGCCAACAGCTTACGCTCGCACTCCAACTTTGTCAAGCTCAGGGTTGACCTGGAAGCATGGGCTGCGACTGATAATAACACCAGTGTGATAGCAAGGCTAGTTTCAGTTTCCCCGGGTGCGCCGCAGGGCTGCCGCCACCCTTGCCAGCAGCTCATCGATGCTGAAAGGCTTGGTCATGTAGTAATCCGCACCAATTTCCAGGCATTTCACTTTATCATTCACATCGCGGTCCGCACTGACCATGATGATGGGTACCGTTGACTGTTCACGAATACGCCGGCAGGCTTCAAACCCATCCATCACCGGCATTCGGACATCCAGCAGCACCAGGTCAGGCTTCTCCTCCTTCACAAGCCTGACCGCCTCAGCGCCGTTAGCCGCGACGAACACTTCATGCCCACTGCTCTTCAGGTTCACCTGGATAAAACGAACAATATTGGGGTCATCATCAACAATGAGAATGCGGGCTTGAGCCATTTTCTTACTTCTCTCCAAGGGCTGTTTTTACTTGTTTCAGCAACTCTTCCACACTGAAGGGTTTGTTTAACAAGCCATCAGCTCGCAGAGCGCGTATTTCTTCGTCCTCTTGCGTTGGCGGTGAAGCCGTCATGATGACTACCGGCACTTTCTCCAGCTTGCGGTTGGTCTTAAGGGCAATCAGTACCTCCCACCCGGACATATCCGGTATCCTGATATCAAGCAGGATTAAGTGCGGTTTTTCCTGCTCCGCCAGTTTCAAGCCTTCCTGTCCTGTAGTAACGGTACGCACCTCATAGCCGCTGGCAGCCAGGTTTAGTTTGACCAGTTGCCGCAGGGGCAACTCATCATCAATCACCAGAATCTTCTTCGCCATCGCCTCAATCTCCTCCGGTAGGCAGAGTAAAGCTGAATTTGGAGCCTTCTCCCAGCTTGCTCTCCACCCAGATTCGGCCGCCGTGAGCTTCCACGATGCCTTTGCAAATAGAAAGCCCTAACCCGGTACCGCTCTTTTGCCCGTCCGCGACTCTCCGGGCTTGATAGTAGCGGTCAAAGAGGTTGCCTGTTAGCTCCGGAGCAATACCCTGACCGCGGTCAATGACACTGACCATCACTTCATTCTCAACTGCTTTAGCTTCAATAGTTATCTCACTGCCTTCCGGCGAGAATTTAGCCGCGTTTTCCATCAGGTTGGCGATGACCTGAATCACTCTCATCTCGTCCACAAAGAGAGACGGCAAATCAGCGGGGATTTCAAGCTTCACTTCGTGCTTGCGGGTCAGGTTTGCCAGCCTGTATGCTATCGACTCCATTATTTGGGTAAGCTGATATTTCTGCCGGGATAGTTTCAGAGCGCCGGCTTCAATGCGTGCGATATCGAGCAGGTCGCTGATGAGCTGGGCCAGGCGGTCCGCCTCCTGGTCAATTATCTTCAGATATTCTGTCCGCTCCTCTTCGCTCCATTTGACATCGGAGCGGAGGAGAGTGGTGGTGAAGCCCTTGATGGATGCCAGCGGCGTGCGCAGTTCATGGGAGACATTGGACTGCAGCTCGGAACGCAGGCGGTCAACTTCTCTTAAGATGTGCAGTTCCCTCTCTTTTTGAGCCGCTTTTTCCTGCTCCGTGATATCCTCCAGAATACCATCAAAATAGAGGACTTTACCGTGACTGTCCTTCATGGCCGTAATAGTGGCGAGTGTCATAATTTCTGTGCCGTCCTTACGGCGGAAGCGTCTTTTATTAACTATCCTGTCCTGAGCCACCACCTTTTCCAGAAGTTGCCGGCGTTCTTCCGGACGGACGTAGAGGTCAGTCACCTTCATACTGAGCAGTTCTTCTCTAGAGTAGCCCAAAATCTCAGACATTGCCGGGTTGACCTCAAGGAACCTGCCTTGTGGGTCGGCGGTGGCGCGGTAGATGCCCAGTTTGATATTCTCCACCAGACCGCGGTATTTCTCTTCTGACTGCTTGCGCTCGACTACTTCACGTAATACGTCACTATAAAGGCGTGCGTTTTCTAGGTTAATGGATAAATGATTGCTTAAGGCTTCAAGCAACCTTCCATCTTCATCAGAATAACTCTGTTGGGAGAGTTTCTCACCTAAAACTAACAATCCAACTAGTCCTCCATCGCGTGTTTTAATCGGGACATAAAGTTTTCCTCCTATCTTTTCCAGAGCGCTCTTGTCTGTGAGTGGCAGACTCTGCAATTGAGATATAACATCGAGCTCCTTGGCTGACAAAACACCATGGTGGGTCCTGAGCCACTTCACAAACATACTAGATTTCCTTAGTACAATTTGGGGAGAAGGCCTCTCTGAGCCGGTGTATGATACAACAACTAGGTCACCTTCGTCTTTAGACGGCAGGAAAAGGTACACACTTGAACTACGCAGTGCACCTCTGACCAGTTCCACCATCCTTAAACCTAGTTCCTCGAGATTTGTGATATTTTGGGCTTCTTGGCTGAATCGATCGAGCGCCCTGAGGTAATCAAATCTATCCCGGCAAAACACCCTATCTGCCCGCTGCTGGAGCCAGCTGTAAACTGGCCGCAGGATAATAGCCAAAATTAATATAGTGAGCGCATGCCACCACCATTGCTCAACTTCAAGAAATCGCTGCAATAAAACTAGCATTCCTACATAAGGTATAGCCACTAGGGTACTAATTAGAAGGTAAAATACACTCTTTCGAATGATAACTTGAATATCTAGCAGGTTGTATCTCAGAATGGCAAGAGTAGTGAAGGCGCAAAAGGCAATATTACCGAAGATAACCGTGGGATAAATTGTGGGAAAAATTTCGAACGTTGCTCCGATGATGGGGAAAAGCATGGCAATAATAATATATAAAAGGCGATTCCTCTTCCTGCCTTCATTGGAAGCGCGATAAGCCCTAAATAGATTATAGATTGCCATTATGCCTAACACATAGGCAAAAGCAACTATCGGGAACATAGCCAGTCCCAAGATTGGAGCATAACCATAGGTTGCTATCTCCATACGTTGCACTAACAAATCTGTCGGCCTTAAAACCAGTATTGCAATCAGAAAAGCATAACCCATATATAACAGACTTTTTAGTCCCCTCATGCTGATTAGCACCAGAGAGAAGTGGTAATAGAGCACGGGCGTAGCAAAGACAAAAATGATTACGATTCGATCCCAGAATAGCGCTCGCTCTACATCCGGACTACTTCTCATGGCAAAGGTAATTAGCGACCAGGTCACGATGGTTATTAGAATCAGGGAAAAAACCCAATGTGATCGTTCTTTTGGTTTGTGTACCAGCACTGTGACCAGTAAGATGACACCAATAGCCGCTGCAACTAATGGAGGCAACAGATAACCAAGGTTCATCATACTACTGGCTACTTTCCCGATTTGATCTAAGTAGGTTCTCAATAATAGCGTCTGAAGGATTCATATGAGGCGGCTTTAAATGAGCTAAATCGGCCCCCTCCTTCCGCTTCGTTTCGTAATACCGCTGGAAGGTGCCGGGGACAAGAAGTGTCACCTTTACCGGTTTTAGCCCCAACTGCTCACCTATATCACGATAGTCTACATCTATGGCCCGGAGTTGCTTATCAATGATTTGAGCTATCTCGTCGGGTTCCATATTCTCTTTCAATTCCAGATAGAGACGAAGATACGTCTGGTTCTGTTCGTATTCCTTACGGGCAGACCATTCCTCACATTTTAACCCAGAGTTTGCGATAGCTTTCCATACAGTTTTCTCATCCAACCTCGCTAACCCGGCCAAGTCTATCAATCCTCCGATTGTCGACTTAAATGCTATTTGTGGTAGGTTGATGCCTGCATCATCATCACTACGGGCAACAACAGTAATAAGGTCTCCAGTTCGATATCTCATCAGTGGCATGCCGTAGAATTGAGTCAGAACAACCTCATAGGTCTGCCCTGGTTCCAGTTCGGCGGTTAGAATGGTACTCGGCTGGCCTTTCCCGCACTCAGCAAACGGTATGAATTCCCAGAATGCCATATCAGGAATAAGTGTTAGCCATTTCTTATTCCAGCTATTAACGGCAATAGGCATTACTTCTGTAGCGCCATATATCTCATACGGTGTCTGTCCCCAGTAGTATGCCAGTTGCTCCTTATAGACCTCAGCATCTGCCCCGAGGGCTATCAACATTTTGAGGTCCCACAAGTCCTTAGGCAACATAGGTCTATGGGCCATCCGTGCACGCAATTTGCCTCGAGCAATGCGACAGAGTATCGCCGGATGCAACATAGATAGAGATAGTTTCATTCCATGTGCTTGCTCTGACATGCGCTCGCCCATTTTAACTAGAACGCTGGCGATTGATAGTACCTCATCTAATCCATTCTTTAGAGCTAATTTAAATCCATAGGTAATCCTCTCTTGAAATTCCATTTGTTCTTCCAGGTCTTGAGGCGGCATGGCATAGACTGAAAAACGCTTACTCAACTCGTGAAAAATATGCCCAGACCCGTAAGGCCGAGGTGCCATGTTTAGTAACATACGTCGTCCAGGCTTGAGACGCACGTCACCCCTATGCCTTGCACTAGCGAGAATCATGGTACCTAATATCCGCTGAATAGTTTTGTCAATATTTTGGCTAGTAAAGGGAATCCACTTGAATCTTCCCCCTCTTCCCGAGCTATGACACCAATACACCGGCTTTTCCGCGAGAACGTCTTCTCTTTGCTCACTAAGATACGGTTCATAGGCTTCATATATGGTTAGTGGTACCATACGGCGAAATTCTTCCACGCTTCGGGCACCTTGCCCCCCCATTATCTTTCTGCCCAACGCACCTTTGGCCACTCGCTCTACTTCATCCATCAAGAGCTCATTCTGAATCTCCATAAACTCATTAATAGATAATTCAAGAAAGCCGCAATATCTCTGCCACAGTTCTTCTTGAGTCAGTGTCTCAAAATACCTATCCTCAGAACGCATTTAATTACCACCCCCTCTTTCTAGTTTTCGGCCATAGACTATAAAATCCCGATATACCGGGTCCTCTTCTATCCGAATATCTGCAACTGTTGATTGAGCAATCATATCTTCCAATTCGTTACGGCAATAAGCTCTCTGTTTTTGTCGTAAAAGTAGAGGTAGATAAACAATACTCGCTAGCATTGGCCCTATTGATTCTATAAACGCTCTTGCGGGGTGTTTTCCCGCACTGATAGCACAACGAATATTATCACGTATTAGGCCACCTCCCAACCCTGGGTCTTCCCTACCGGAGGGATAGGTCATAACAAATTGTCCCCCATCTTTTAACACCCGAAAGATTTCATTAGTTACCTTGCCGCTGTCTTCTATGAAGTCCATAACATGAAGGCATATAACCTTATCAAAACTTCCCGCGGCGAACTCTAAGTTTCGAGCATCCATGATTAGGGCTTCAATCTCCTTGCCTAACCTCAATGCCTTATTGTATGCCCTTCGCAATGCAGCTTTTGAATAGTCTATTCCAACGATGTTAACCTTTCCGTTCATTTCCATAACATGGGATATTTCATTTCCGGTACCAATACCCACGCACAGTACTTTGTCATTGTCTTTAAAATCGAGTTTAGTAATGCATCTATGCTGCAATTCCCGATAACGATGAAATCGGGCAGTAATGAAATCATAAACCGGATTATACGCCATATTGAAGTAAGCCTGCAACAGTTTTTCAGCAATGCTCATACTTCCTCACGGTGGTACAAAGTTACTGAATAACTCTCGTTCCAGCTATTTATTACCAATATAGATTCCAAACCCAAGGTATTCAGCACTTTCATCTAAAAATTTCTCCATAGCATTGATACGCTTTCTTACGGCATGGTTAGTTAGATATCTGAATAAAACTTTAGCCGTATTTACTAAGCCTTCGTCAGCTATTGTCTCTCCAATATCCTTAAACTTCATTGAAGGGGTTATTATTTCTAATCGTTTAACACCAGCGAAGATAAGAAGACTTTCCCAGCCCTCAACCGTCCTGGCTTTAAGCTGGTGATAAGGGCTAATCAGGCTTGACGCTGTCTCGAGTAGCTCCGCTGTTGGCTGCTTCTTCCAAGTCAATTCAAGCCACCCAACATACCCTCCTCGCTTTGTAACTCTAAGCGCTTCTTGAATAGCCCTTTTTTCATCACTCACCCAAACTAGCAGAGATTGAGTTATAGTGGAGTGAACCCCTGAGACTGGACACTTTGGGTTAGGAAGGTTTGGCAGGGTCAGGTTGCCCTATAATATGGGGCAGAAAGGATCTTGCCAT